>Ga0307513_10002663_pt1 | contig 24618 bp, 30 predicted proteins | sample 15_EM_MG_FD_202174 | JGI IMG/M metagenome (GOLD analysis project Ga0307513, IMG submission 202174) | Populus trichocarpa ectomycorrhiza microbial communities from riparian zone in the Pacific Northwest, United States - 15_EM | ecosystem: Host-associated > Plants > Roots > Unclassified | place...
CGCCCAAGAGGCGCCTGCGTAGGCGACCCACGAACCCTGATGTTAATCTGCTTGTTGATCCCTTTGGGTTTCCGGTTGTTGAGGATACGCGGTATGATGTTATTAAGCGTGTGATTGCTCCACAACTACCTGTACCAGCCCGCGCCAGGGCAGCACTCGACCCAGTCTCTTGGCCGCACAGATACGTCTAATGTGGCCAATGCGCTCCGCTGCAAGTTGACCAAGAGACGATAGATGGAGGTCGGGTTGTACCAAGTATTCGTTTTTTGTCCCGACGATTTTTGTGTCATCGACGCTACCGCACACCATGGACATCACTTTCGCATTTAAGGTATTATTGACGGACTGATACCACACATTATGAGTTGAATTGGTGCGGCGGAGCTTTGATTCCTTCTTGGAACCTTATGTGTTGATGGGTACTTACGACCACACATGTACTACTGCTCAGACTCGAAGAATATTGTAGCATTTACTCCCGCGTATCGTCCAACAACAAACATTTACCATAAGTACACCACAGAGGAAGTAAGTTGTTATCCAAGTACATTTCTAGTTCAGAAATTGGCACTTATTTTTTGGTAATCATGAGATTTCTCGCGGCGAGTATTTGCTCGTAGTGTTGCGCGCGTTTCTTGGCTCCGCTCGCAATATCTGCCGAGTTGGTGGCCCTCAAGATCGAACTAAAATTGTGGGAAACCCAGTTCCAGAACACCTATGGTTGCAAGCCAACGCCAGGTGACATTCGCGGATTGGTCCGTTCAAGCTCGTTGTTCTTCGATTTGTGAGTGATTTTGACTGGTATTTACAGCCGACAAGTACAAGAAATGGAAAGCCCTTAAGAAGGAAGAACGTGCGATAAAGAAAGCAACCGTTCCATCCACTATGAGCCACCGGCCCTCTCTTCCCGTCACCCCACCGCGACGAACCGCACAGAACCGGCTGAACCGACCTCGATTATTAAACGAACCAAGCCTACGGTACAAGATCGAGGTGCCGAACCAGTTACTGCAAAAGTGAATCCATTCTCCCCTGCTAAGCGACTAGTTGCGGCACCGTCTTCGACGCCGTTTGCGTCAACTTCAAGTTCGAGACCCTCTGCGCCGAAACTGGTGTTCCCATCTCAACCTCCTGCTGGGACCAGTACCAACAACCCATTCTCCGCTGGGCCGCTTTTCACCACCACCACCACGTCGTCCTTGCAGCTCGACTCGCCATTTACAAGCGGATACGTGGGGAAGACATTGAGATGGAGGATGCTGCGCTTCTACCTGATAAGAAGAGGCAACTCTTGAACCGGTCGCAAAGCGCCTCGCAGAGCACAATTTGGTTGAGAGGCGAGAGCGCTGCCAATGCTCTCTGGGCGCCAGATTCGAGTCGACGGCACTCGACCACCACCGCGGAGAAATACCTACTATCAGTGGCGAAGAGGGATAGTGACGATGCATCCAAGTACGGCGTTCTAACGGACGACCCTTTCCGGTCTGAGTCGAGGCCAGGGGAGGGGACAGTGGTTACTACGAAGGTGCTGCAGACAGGAATGGAGACGAGAGCGACTACTATGCAGAGGACACTAACGCGAGATACATGGCTACGGAAAACCATCACCGATGTCGCAGGGATATGGATTAGCCACACAACGTCCGCGAGGAGTCGTTGAAGGAGGAAGCGGAAGAGGTCGAATAGGAGCAACACCCGTACCAGGAGGACACTCCCGTGCATAGGGTGCTGGAAACGCCTCCGGAATGCTGCAAGACCATCTCGAACAGCAGGCCCGCACTCCAGGTGCAAGCAGCGATACAAGCAGCCCATGTTCAAGCGTTTGTAACGCATCTTGATAGGCGCGCTTGCTGTCATCGCGGGGTTTTTCGTTCTCTCATCCATGTCCTTCTCCGACCGACCAAGCGAAGGTGTGCTATTCACCCATAACCATCTTCCAAATACAACAACTTGCTGTTTTTCTTCTCGGTGAATAGACTTTGCACCGAACTCTTGGCAATGGCGGTGGGGCTTCTCGACGGCTACCTTGCGATTCTGGATTTCGCGGTCTTTGTCTCGTCGGCCTATCTCTGGCGTCCCACTGGCTCTAATCGTCGTCTCGCAATGTCGGACGAAATCGCACAGGAAGAGGAAGCCGAAGATTATGACATGGACGCTCTGGAGTCGCGGGGCCAGCCGCACCCGCTCAACGCCGACGGAATTCCTCAGGGACTGCCTGGTAGTAGACGGTCTTTGGGTGAAGACGACGTGGTATTTGAGATCGGCGAGGAGAGGGACAGCGACGACGAAGAAGGGCAGAGGCGCACACCGCGCTCAGGCCGACTGCGAAAAAGCGACAATCTCGAGGGTGGACGAGAGGAAAGGGAAGGACTGATGTCGAGTGGAGGGGGGTGCGCACCCGTGAAAGATCGCACTGATTGATCGTGCTTAGAGATGAGGAATGGGCCGGGGCTCCGAGATACGTGTCTAATTAACATTGTAATGTACCAATGTCCCACACTCGTCTCTATCGTGTATTTATCTATTCATCATGGGAAGGAGCCTGCCACAGCGAATCCGAGGCCGTCAAGCTGTCAAGGCCGAAGGTGGCTTGTGGCGGCGTGACCCTGTGGGGGGTGGAAGGTGGCCAGGTTGACCCCATCCCCATCCGCGTGCTCGGTGATCTAGTGTTGCAAGCCAGTTATCAGGTTGATTCTGGTGCTCTGACCACGAATATCCCGTCGTTCGCAGACTAATTTTTTTGGTCGACGTTCGACGCGGTGTTATGCCAGCCGTCCCCCTCGCCGTACAGCCATGTGCGGGCTTCAATACCCACTCCTGTACAAATGGCAGTACCTGTGCATCCCTCCATGGTCCAGATAGTTTCTCAGTTTCCACCGGGTGGGCGTGCTAGTTTTGTTGGATTACGTTGGTCGACCCGTGCACTGACCTTTTATCTATCCGTCCATGTGGTCACAGAGGCCGCAATGTCTGTCTTGCATTCCTCGCACAGTTGCACTGCGCTGGGTGCAACTACTCCCACGAAAGACACGATGTAGCCACATTGGACGACGACGAACTCGCACCCATCGTTCAGCAAAAGCTCCAGGAGATTCAGTCCTGGTTCACCCGTACTCAGCAATGGTCTTTTTCTCCTGCGCCCGTAGCCCCCATCCCCTTCGTGTTTGCGCCACCCTCCGGGGAAGATGGAGATGACCACCAACAACCACCGTGTTCCGCAGAAACACAAGAACAAGCCAAGGGTAGTACATCTTCCTTCGCCGATACGGACCCCAGTAAGGTCGTCGAGTTCATACCGAGTGGTCTACTTCAACTCCCTACGCCGACTTCGCCAAAAAGTCAAGAAAGTCTTTCCGGTGCTCCAAATGAAGAGACACCTGCGTCTACCATGGAATCTACGGAGGATAACGCGGCATTCGATGCAATCGGGGGTTGGGGTCATGCTACGAACGCGAACGGAGACGGGTGGTTCACTCCCGAGTCCAACTGGGGCACCAACACCGAGGCATTCGATGCAACCGGTGGTTGGGGTCATGCTCCGAACGCGAACGGAGACGGGCGGTTCACTCCCGAGTCCAACTGGGGCACCAATACCGAGGACAAGAAACCGGAAGAGTACCCAGAAGCCGAGGACAAGAAACCGGAAGAGTGCCCAGAAGGCAAAGAGTCGGAGGCGAAGTTCGACTGGGCTGAGGACGCCGAACGAACGCTGCTTATCTCTCCGCTGAAAGAGGAGGAACCGAAAGACATCTCCTGGGACATTCCTCCTAGTAATGAAAAGTGGGGTGCCAATGAGCACGATTGGAACACTGTACCCTCCAAGGGCAAGAGGTCGAAGTGGGACACAAAGGAGAAATCGACGCCCAAGGACAAGGACAATTGGTTCCACAAGGGGTCGGTGGAGAAAAAGCCTGATCGAAAGGCCAGGGGGAACGGCTGGAAAGAGGAAGGACTCATTGGAAGTACGGGTGGCAAGAAAGGAAAAAAAGGTGCAAAACCGTCCCTTGCTGCAAAGCCGGGTGCACTCAGCAACACGAAATTTGGGTCTACGAAAGAAAAGTGTCGGGACCAAGCAGCTGGTCCGAAGGACGCCTTCACCTTCAACCGCCTCACTCCTTCGTCATCCACCGCTACGGCCCAAAGCACAAGGAAGGACGAAGACGAAGAAGTTGATCCCGATTCGCTTCCTGAACTTCCTCCTGACCACAAGAATAAGGATTATCCTCCTGAATTCGAAACCATCCTGCGCCAGGCTGTTGTTCCTAGGCGCAAGATACCTAACCGACCTTCTGTCGCTCCACTTCCTGAGAACACCAACAGTGACAAGGGCATGAGCTGGGTCAATGGAGGAATTGAGACAGGATGGGGCGTCGGCACCCCGAAGGACTCTCCCGAACGCAAGGATGAGACGAGTGGATGGAATCTCGCTCATGGCAAGCGTTCCAAAACCAGCAAGGCCTCTCCCCCAGGTAAAGAAGATTGGCCTAAGCTAGGCAAATGAACAAGGAATCCGACACCGAAAATGGCTACTGAAATGAAAGGAACTCAAGCCTCGTCATCATTTACTTACGCAATTATCGTAAAGCCAACCACCCATCTTTTCTTCTCCAGTTTCCTTTGTCACTCCCGAGGTGCAGTAAATGGGCTCATTAAAGCACATACCCGTAGCACAAGACGGGTGAGCAAGTCTATTCCGATATCTGTGATCGCACGAAATGCTACTTGTCTTTGAAAACACTATTGTTATGTAGATACCTCGTTAATAAGCGAAATGGTTTGAGCATTTGGTTGTAGGGTCGATGATGTTTGCGTCCAAACCCGGGTAGTGTTGGAGGAAAAGTAAGTGAGGGTCTTTCACCGCTCGCTCTCTGCACTCTGTATATACATGACAAGAACAAGAGACTGGCGTATGGCCATACAAGCAATAAGCGATGAGGATGGTCAACCCGAGGACGACTACACGGGATGGCGGAACATATGTCCTGAATAAAGTAGTCACCCGACATCAGAGTTCAGGTTGCCCTAATATTTCTGACTGGAAATAAGCCCTGTCGTCATGCATTTCCAGCAGGGCCCAATGTATTTGTTCAGGCGCCGCCCTTTGTCTCCCCACTTGCTTTTCTTTCCACGCTGAAAGATGGAAAATGACGACGTGTTCGACAGCGTAACGTGGGAGACACCCACCATCTCAAATGGCTACGACGCGACGCTCATCGAGGCCTCGGACATCGACGACACTCCACGCTCCGGACCAGGTTTCAGACACCTCGGTGACGACGGAGCGTCACCGCACGAACCGAAATGGGAAGGATACCTCATTACCCAAGTCTCAGATCCAGTAAAGGAGCTCGATGGCACCAAGGATGTGTACGTGTCCTATCAGGTTTCCGCCAAGGTCTGTGTTTCTCATAATAAAGCGCATTGATCAAGCTCATTAATCTAAACTATTCAGACCAATCTACCTATATTTGCTACCCCAAACCTTTCCGCGCGTCGCCGATTCCAGGACTTCGTCTTCCTACGGGACCACCTCGCGAAGGACTTCCCTGCTTGCGTGGTCCCACCGGTACCTGACAAGCATCGTCTAGGTATGTGTCTGTGCCTCTCAAGCGGGGTTATTCCTAACTATACACCCAGAATACGTCACCGGCGACCGATTTAGCCAGGAGTTTATCGAGCGGCGAAGGCAGGAGTTAGTATCCTCCATATATGTGAATTATGGCAACTTCTGATATAACAACCTCTCAGCTTGGGTCGGTTTGTGCAGCGCCTTGCCAATCACCCAACGCTGCAACGCGCAACTCTTCTACGTGACTTTCTCGAGTCAACAGAATGGGTACCTTTAGCTCCTTCTCGTCCCAAACAAGCGCCCTTGACAATGTATTTCAGAACGTAAAAATGCACCAACACATCGCCCATCCTCCTGGACCTGACCCGGCACCTACACTCTTGGACAATATATCGGACACTCTCCTCAACGCCTTTGCGAAAGTGCGAAAGCCGGATGAACGCTTCCTCGAGACACGCGATTCGATCGACAAGTTTGAAGACAGCTTAACGGGCATCGAGCGCACTTGGGGCCGTGCACGGGCTAGAACAAGTGGTAAGTCGGCATTCTCCACCCCCCAATCTTTTCCCTTACCGTATAACACGCTCCTTACGCTCGGCTATCATTCATAGCTAACGATGAATCCCTCCAAGACTTGGCCTCGGACTACCACGACATGGCAGTATCGGTACAGGGCCTTGGATTCCTCGAATCGGGCATCACGGATCCCCTAAACCACTTCTCGAATACGTTACTGGAGTTCTCGGCTCTACTCAGACACACTGTGCGCTCTCCCTCCGCTCCTCCGGTGCCGTCTCGCGCCTCGTATAGAAGGTCATCATTTAACGTTAACTTTAATCTATCCTCGCTCTCCTCCTACTTGTTCCTCCGTTCCGCCGCTTCTTCCGCCTCACAGACGCACGTCTCCACCGACCCATTCCTCGCCCACCTCCAGTCACTCCTTGCATACTCTCAAGCACACAAGGCGGTACTCAGGCTCCGAGACCAGAAGCAACTCGACTTTGAAGAATTGTCGGAGTACTTGGCAACTGTCACTGCTGATCGCGAGCGGCTTGCCGCTATGATCGCCGGGCATGCCACAAGCTCTGGGTTGGGCATTGGAGCATATCTTAGGGACAAGGTGGATGCACTCAGGGGAGCAGATGATGATCGAAGTCGCGTTGAGAAGATGCGTAAGTTGGATAGCAGGATTAAGGAGGTGAGTTTAGCTCTTATCGGCAGTGCACCTATCTGACGCATGTCTCTCGTAGCTCCAAGATGCCGTAACTACTGCTCACGAGACCTCCGATGCGTTCAACGAGGAAGTCCTCCGCGAGAACACGATCTTCCAGTACGCAAAGGAAACTGAGATGAACCAACTGCTTTCCTCGCTGGCTGATGGGCAAATTGAAATGTATCAGGCGGTACGTTCGACGATCTTCACACTTTCGAGGTTGAGACCCGGCTCATCCAGCCAACCAGGCGATGGAAGAATGGGATCGCGTCATTCCTATTATCCAACGTATTCGAGTCGATGTCTAAGGGACCCGCATGTGCCTTTGTACAAAACTAATTATGCTCGCGTAATGGCTTTACACCTTCGACGCCCCCCGATTCTCCCTAACATTCAAACGACAATCGCACGATTACATTCTCAGGATAAGCTGGAAACGTTGCACCGCGGGCAGTGAAATACATAAACAAGCCGACCACCTGATCTCCGGTAGCTGAACGGAAGAACATGCTCGAGATATAAACAAGGAAGCTAGGAGTACACGGAATACTGTACACGGACCAAATATGAAAACAGCCCACCCTTCATTTTCATCGGCACCTGAGGTCACAGTATCTCGCCCTCCGAAAGGCACGGAGGGAGCAAAGGGACCCTAGATTTGAACAATTCAGCGCAACTTCCATGAAATTACCAAGGTATCGAGAGGTAATTGCCAGCTGGATGAGATCTCATGATGCAATTATGGGCTCATTCTGTCCGAAAAATAGCGCCACAGTGGCCCCTCTATTAAGACTCTGACGGTTCACCCGAGAGTAAGATATTGAGCAAAATGGGAAGTCCACGAAGCGAGATAGATATCCGACGATACATGATAACACCGGTGTCGGGACTTGATTGGAACCAAAGTCTAGTAGTAGGTAGTCCAGAATCAGGGTGCTACAAGGTTGAGAGTCAAAGTATCAAATTGAAGGTCCGAGGCCTTTGCATGGTTGAAGGAGAGCAAGTCGTCGGTGTATGTTACAAGGCATGAATGAAACAATGTGGACAGTGTCTGTGAGTAGATTTCGGATACATAGTGAAATCAACGCGTAATACACTAGAAGACGCGCGTGAGGGTCTCGTGGATTGCGCTAATCCCGCCATCCGAGGGAGCGGAGGGCGCAGGAACCTCAGGATGCAAATATAATGAATTGATAAACGAGAGGTTGATAGTCGTCCCCAAAAGCGTGTCTACCTCCTGGCTGGAGCGAGAGCAACTGGTGGCGAGGTGAACGTCGGGATTTGAGGCCTTTCCTACCCAGGTCAAATCGGTGGTGAATGATAGATCGCCCAGTGATGACGTTGAAACCGACGACGGAGACGTAGGTGTCGAATGCCAGGGCGGTAGAGGATCAGAGTGGACGCACCAACGGTCGTCGGTGTAAAACGTCAGGTGCTCTTGGCCCATCGAACCGGTGAGAGAAGAGACTGCGATGTCGTGGATGCTTGTGGGCTGGGTGATGACAGAGGAGGCACTGACAAGTGGTGGCGTGGTCACGGACGGCACCAGTTGAACAGCTTGGAATTGGAACAGAAGCGCTTGGATCAGCTGTCTTTGCGGAGACAAGAGGTCGTCAATGACCTCGGCGATGATTGTGAGAACCTCACCCTCGGTGCCTGGTGATCGCCGAAACGTTGATTTCAAGTTGGAGGGAGGAAATGTAAGACATACCAGGGCAACGGAACCTGTCCTCCAAGACGTTTTCCATGCAGAGAATCCGTATGACACAGTTGGCAAAGTCAACTTTGACTGTTCTCGAGTCTCGGCCATCGAGGTAATACTCGCTCCGATGAACGGGCGCATCGTCATTGTCCACAAAGACGGTAATGACGACACCGGACCCCGGGGGGTAATACTGGCCCCTGAAGGGTAGACACAGCTCCGATGCAAGCTTTTCGGTTGGTACTTGTATCACGACGGGGTGAGGGGTTGCTAAACTGGTGAAGGCAGAGTGATTAAGGCCAACAAGAGACTTTGTCAAAGAAGGGCGGAGATCAGAATGACGCAATAGACACAGATGCTTCATGCCGTCCCACAGTAAGAAAGCGAGCTGGTGTGGTGGTGGCGGGGAACCAAAAATTGACACAAAAGGAAATAGAGCATGCGTAGGGCCGGGGGTCAACACAGGGCATGTGTCGCCTGAGTGCTGGGCATGAGAAGAAGGAGCTCTGGCAGGAAGACTTCCGGCGGGTGTTGGAACAGCTTTGGAGAGATCAGAAATAGAATTGTGACTGCTTTCAGGTTGCCCTTGAGGTTCCATTGCCCTTCGTCGCTCGCATGGGCTACAAACGAGGTAATAGCCTGTGGGTGTGTCACGTAAATGAGGATTCCAAGAAATCTGGAGCTTAAAGAAGGGGCCTTACGAGCCGTGCCTTTCCAGCTCTTCTTCAGTGTTTGCATGCGAGAACCAACCTGCTTGCGGCGTCGAAGGGCCCCCGTCTTCTGAAGGATATATTCGGAGAGCCAGTGATTACGATGTTCCCAACGGCGTTTGTCCACTCCAAGGTCATCACATGGAGGGTTGAGGTCCTCATATTCAATGAGGCCTGATATGAGAAGTTGAGCGACGTTGTTGTGGACAGAGGTGTTGTGGACACAAGGGTAATTCAGTCTTACCTTGCAAAAACGCATCCTCGAGATGAACCGGCCAAATCTCCTGACCATCCTTACCTCTTTTGCGGCTTCGGGCACGCGTTCCTAAAGGGTTGTCTTGCATCCCCTTTGTCACTCCGCCCAACGGACTGGCAGACATATGATCGGAGACCGGGGAGCTCACTTGGTTTGATGGAGAATGGCGATAGGTAGTAGGAGTGGGAGAGTGGTTGGATGGGGGAAACGGTGCGGGAATGGCCGTCGAGTACAGGCCAGAGACATAAGGGAAAGCGTTTTGGGATTGAGAGCGCTCGCAGAGAATACGACTAGGAGCCATGGGAGAGTGTATAGGCGCTTGATGGCGACTAAGAAGCCGCTGGTGCGCTGTGGGATGGGCCGAAAGCAAGTGTCGGAGTCAGACAAGACGAGGGTGGACGCATTTATGAGCACACAGCTCAAGCAGGTGTCGTCCAGTGGACGTGGCCTTGGCAGGAAAAGGGCGAGTGTGAAACCGGCGACAGCGTCAGGAATGTTACAAGGGTTCCGAGGTTTCGGTTGTTCGCCTGCTGACACCATAGTGAAGTAAGACCGTGACTGAGACGATAAAAGAAATTCTATGATCTGTCTTTGTGCACGAAAGCGGCAGCCAAGTACTGTTCGTGGCCCCGACACTCAGGACACTCAGTCGGCCCCAGGCAACGTCCACCACGATCTATTCAATTGTTGCCTCCCTGTGTTCCCCTTGTCTTGTACAAGGGGTCCCAGCACGAGTGGTACTCGGTCAGTCCCGAGCTGGTTCTCGAAAACGGTCGATTCAGCGCTATGACGGGTGTCCAATCACCGGGTCGTCACAATAGCAAATACAGCGACCTTGAATCCTCTGTTTATTATACCAGCCGGAAAGCTCGTGTTCGGCTGGTGTTGTGCCCTCGATTCAGGAGCCAGAGGCGCAGACGGAGCAACGTGGATTCGGTATTGTGTAGACCTCTCTGTGAAAGCCCTCGAGAAGACCAGGAAATATAATTCTGCACCTATTACGGGCGAGTGTACATATGCGTAATCTGTAGTGAGACATGACCCAACAGATCATCGTCATAGCAAATAAGTACGTTGCTGGCATGATTGAAACACGAGTAATGGAAATAAGCGGCAGATGCCACAACCGTGTAAAGACATCATGGATATGGACCAACAAACAGACATCACTGCCTTTCGGCCTCCATCCGCGGCACGGTCCAAAAAAGGTTGTAACATCTAACAGTAAATGGTTAAATTACTGTTGTTGGTTTTGTTGTCCGAATTGACCAGGCATTGTAAAACTCCCGCTAGCGTTTCCCGTCCCTAATAGGTTATCCAGACTGCCGAAAGCATCCATCGAGCTAAACCCAGCGGACCCGGGTGCAGCAGCGCTCGGACCAACACCACCGGCCCCACCAATCCCAAAGTTCATCCCAAAGCTTCCTACGGCCCCGGCTCTGGCATCGCCACTTCCGCCCACTCCGCCCAAGCCCCCAGGCCCTAGACCAGCCGACGCTGTGCCTAGCATCCCTCCTGGTAAGATGTGGTGCTGCTGTTGGCCCGGAACTAACACTTGCTGAGACATCTGATGCCGTCGTAACTCTTGTTGCTGTTGGTGCTGTCTTCGCAATCCCGCAATCATTCTGTTGACTTGTGCACTTGTTGCTCCTCCTATTCCACCCGCAGCCATACCCATACCGGTGAACGCGCCAAGACCGCCGGCGCCCGGTGTTAACTGCGGGGTTCTTGCATTCAGATTCATGCCAATGTTAAATCCAGGAGTGGACCCAGTCCCCAAATTGGTCGCACTATATGCTCGGGCGAGCCGCTGCTGACGTTGCAGAGCTTGTTGTTGCCTCGTCTCGTCGTTCGAGGCAGCCCCACTGTTTGCAAGACCACCGGGAGTAGTGAGGGACTGTTGGGTCCCACTAGTCGATGGGACCCCGAGTGCCGTAAGAGAGTCAAAGTCTAGAGCGTTCAACCCAGTGTCATTCGAGGCTGTGGATAGTAGAGGATCCGCTGGTTTGGCTTCTTCCGTGCCGCTCGAAACAGTCGCCGACTCCCCGTTTTGTTGTGGTTGGGCACTGCTATCGGCTGACGGGGAAGGAATGCCCAGAGCAGCGAACAGATCGGAAGTAGTCGTTGCGTCTGTGGTGTAAATGGGGCCGCCTGTGTTCTCGTTCTTGTTTTCAGGTGCCCCACCGACGACTCCTTCGGCAGGGGAGAAGAGCGGGTCAGACTTGTCTGGACCAGCGGAGAATAAGGAGTCGACGTCGACGGCTGAAGCAAGGCCAGTCCCATTATTATTAGCACCGGAGTTGGTGTCAAGTCCCAGATCCATTCCACCCCCCGCACCCTCTCCGAATAGATCTAAGTCGATTTCAAGCGGGTTCTCAGCTGTACCATCTCCGACCATTCCAGCTATCTCGGCAGCAGCAGCAAGTTCGCTGATTTCATTAATGGCCATTTGGTCTTGTTCTGCTTGGACTGCTGCGATCAAGTCAAGCTGGGTCAAGTCAAATAGTTCGTCCCCTGCCCTTGGATGCGCACTCTTAGGTGCAAGAGTCACGGGAGACGCCATAGCAGCGTCCACAAAGGATGATCCGGCTCCACCTTGTGCACTGGCATCCCCCTTCGTTCCGTCCAGCGCAGTTGAACCATCCAACGATGGTAGCGCACGAAGAGACGCTGATGACAGGTCCAATTTCAAGTTGAAGGATGGGCGATTCGGTCGATTGAGTGAGGCGAGAGATATCGAACCAGCGCGGCGTGGGCCAGCTGGTACAGCAGCACCCGAAGGGACAACACCGAGTGGGAAAGCGGCTTTGGTGGATTCTGTAGATGTCGGTTCTTCAGAAAGCGGCATTTCTCCCAGCAAGGCTTGGGTCTCTTGCGGTTCCGTTTTGACGATAACGCCGGCAACCGCCTCAAGTTCTACTGAATCTATCTCCATATTGTCGGTTTGTGTTGTGTCGCCCGATTGTTCCTCTCCTTTCTCGGTATTCTTCTGGGCTTCCCTTTGCTTCTCCTTGTCCTTCTCTGCTTGTGTCTGTGCATCCAGAATTGCAATTGATTTCCTCTATTTCAAAGTCTAAGTCAACCTTTCGTAAAGAGAACGGACTGGAACGACCCACCACCTGGACCTCCATAGAGTCGAGGATGTCGTTGTATCGTTCAATATTGCGAGACCAAGAGGAAACCAGATGCCTCGGAGGATAGGGCGCATGCCTTTGGGCCCCTCTGAAGAGCAATATTGAGTGACCATTCTCTGTTGATGCCCATGGATTGTCTCACAATTTCTTTACATCCGAATAATGATTTACTATTTGAGCTAGCGCTATACCAGAGCCCTGAGAAATCATAGACCACGAAATGAGCAGGATATCGGACAGAGCCTCCATGTGAGGAGGGTTTTTAGGGTCGTGTCAATCACTTCGAACTCACAATCAAACACTCTCGTAAGGCCCTCACTTCGGGGCCTAATATCTTGGACATCATTGGATCTGGAGCTTGAGGCGCCGCAACTGGAGTGGCGACAGTCCCGCCTGAGACTGTCGACTTCGCCGGCGATGAAGCAGGTATTGGAGGTGGTGGCATAAGCTCTGAAGCATTTCCAGCACTTGGTCGCGTAATTGTCGCCGTTGATTTTGATCCTTTCCTCGCTCGTGGTGGCGCTTTCTGTGGCATTTGCGCTTCAGCTTAGGTCGAATCCAGGGGAGGAGGTTCCGAAAAGACCACAGTAGAGTTTATGAACGTTGAGCTTGTATATGCAGCAAACGGATGACTGTTGGAAGAACTTCTGAGAGTGGTGAAGACCAACAGTCCTTTATCGCCACCCAAATAGTGCATCGCTAGGCGCATTTGACGTGTTTTACATGCGGATATCACCTTCTCTTAAGGCTCTGAGTCTACTCGGAGCAAATTCTAGCGCGTTGCCTTAGGTCTCACAATATATTCTCGTCGTTCACTTGGTGAAGTAACGAAAGGAAACTAGTGAGAATGATGAAGAAGAACGGATATTCGCAATGTACATATGTATATGGCATTTGGAGTGTACGCTGTCAAATCATTTGGGTGGAATATTAGCCAACCCTCGCGTTCGCATCGCAAACCTCACGCTGAACCTCTCGAAATCGATACCGATGAAATACGCGACGGCAGTGTCACGACCTTGTGAGCAGGTCCCATGTCTTGGTCGTTCTTCGAAATGCGAGGTGCCGAGTCCGTCCCCTGGCCCCCACCGAGATCAGCTCGATGAAGAGATGTATCGCCTCCAGGGCTGACGTCCACAACCTAGGCAGAAAACTCAGCAAGTGAAGGAGGTGGCCCCTCACTGAGAAACGTGTAGACATGTCATTGGTCTCGAACCCGATCTGCCGTCAAAGTTGCGCCGGACGAACCTGAGCTCGATGATACGGTGACACTCAACTTCGGGGTCTTCGAAATTCGGAAACAAAGGTGGCCAGGTTTACTTCATTCAGCGAGGGAACTGGAATCCAGGGAGCACGAAACATTCGCGGCCGCTCCAGTCATCGTTTCTGGAAGTATAGTTGGGAGGATTCAAGGGACCATCTTGAGGTCATACACCTGTTAGGCGAGCTGCGGACCATACCGGTCTTCAAGACTTCCCCGAGGCCGACGTCCCAGGTTGGCTTTGTGGGCACTATCACCCTCATCATCACAAAGTGTCCTGTCTGTCTCAGAACATCTGGCCAGTCTCGCTGTTCTTCTCTCTGAGTCGGACATTCAAACCTTGCTTCGATATACCCACGCTGTGCTAGACATAGTCTCTTGAACACATCGGAGCCGAGTAGGATATACTCGTAGTGGCGTTACTCGTAGTGGCGTTACTCGTAGTGGCTTCGAGGGGGATAGAAGAGAAGCCGCCGGTCCAAGACTTGGGCAATGCGTAACGGGTGAGAATGGGAGGCGTGACACTAATATACCGAAGCACTGAATTCTCAATAAGGAACTGGAGGGTCAGAGGACAGAGTGCACCGTTGAGACGAACATTGGTCATGTTAATGAAGCCTTGCAAAGTATAATGCGTTTGATTGTTATCTGCAGACCGTTTGAAGCTCAGATCTGGGTTTGGGAGATAGCACTGAGCCATTTGCGTGGGTTGAAAAGGGTTCGACCTTGACTTATATGAGAACGATCCGAAGAGGGCTTGCACCGCTCCTCTTGCCCATAGGAACGCGTGAAGCCTAGCCAGAACAGCCCTTAGGATATTCTGCCAGTGTCGACCTCTGGAGTTCCCTCTCGAGTCCGGTCTCTCAGTGCAGTTTCGGTCGGTAATCACCAATTTCCTTCGAAACAAGGCCCAAGGAACCAGAATAAATGTTATTGCGTCAATTGGCCTTGTGTAAACCGCGTGTGGGTCGATTCAACTTCAAACGCCCTCCAGTGCCGCAAACACGAGGCGGCCCTACCAAAAACGCGTCTACCGTCACTCGAGTCCGGGCGGTGTAATACATAAGCTCAAGACAGCGGAACTGTACTCTGCGCTCACTAAGCCTCCCCTCAGCCCTCACCGCCTAGTAACGCGCGTTCAACCTCCAGTCTATCCTGTTGTATTCGTTTCGAGTAAGTATACGCTGCGAATACTTCAGTACTGCACTAATCAACTCTGCCCGGTGAGTAGTTTAACCGAGAACAAGTGTACACAAGATGTCGATGGCAAAAAGCTCCCTCACTTATGAATGGACGATAAACAGTGTTGCAGCTCTCTTCGAGAATACGTTAGTGCCTTACCAGATTCTATTGGTGCTCTTATAGCCTCGCAGTATGGTGCTAACGGAGTGCTCAAGGAAATCATCCGCTGCGAACGCAGCCCCGTCATGCAGTCGCGCATTTGGAGGAGGGTGCGTAATGGCCACACCTAAACAGGGGGCTGTTTGTTGACTTCCCCTCAAGGCGCTGGCGACTCTTTTTCCATGCGAACAACGGCCGACCAGGGTTTGACGGTTATGTTGGAGTATTCTTGCAATGTGAGGTGTGTGCGTTACCCTCTAGATAATATCCCTTCCATTAATCAGTTGTCCCAAGCCGACTTTGGAGGAGAAAAGGTGTTCAATGCGCCTTCGGATCTGCGAACATCACTAACGGGGTTCCAGATCCGACATTATGGGGCGATGGAGTCGCCCAGGTCGATATTCGTTTACTGTTGACCTTCAGACGTTAGTAACTCCACACTCTGTTGTACTCACCAATTGACAGGTCACAGTGTCGATGGAGAACAAACATTAGTGACCGTTTCTACCAGAGAGGATGTTATATTCACTCACGAGGTATATACCTTGACCATTACTATACTACTCCTGCTGATCTTACACAACAGAAACGACAATGGGGATGGTAGGATTATACTCCCTGCGCTTGGTTGGTTGCTCAAATATATCCAGGCCTGACTATGCAACACGCCAAGATGTGTTTGAAAATTGTTTGACTGTGCGTCTCTCCTTAAATACATGACGCTTTGTCTTGAACTCCGGCCCCGATAGATCACGATGCACGACGCACTCGTCCTCACCTGCACAATTAACGCAATACCACCGACGCCAGCTCCATCCATTGGTCCCTCGCCGGCTATATCCTCCATCACCCTCCCAGCGTACTCTGAATCGGCAATCGTACACGGGCATAATAATCTCCCCGCTGCGCTCACCGAGGTTCTGCGAAAGATGGTGGACGACGCTAGGTAAGTGGAGATAGAGAAGAGCGACTAGATCTGACATGGTTGTAGTATCTCCGATGTACAGTTCGTCTTCCCGAGATCGAACAGTCAGGTATTGGTAGGGCAAGACAGCGAAGGTGGCACAAAGCTGCACGAGAAGGACGCCATGGACAGTAATCACGGCCATGGCAAAGTCCGCGTGATTTGGGCGAGGAAAGACATCTTAGCGTTGCGGTCCGAATACTTTGCAAAACGTACGTGAAGCTCTTGTCGGCTGGATGCTACTGAATTCCATTATAGTATTCGCCGAGTCTCCTATCAACGGTCCCAGTCATATCACGACCACCTCGATGCCAACCAACGGAGTGGGTTCAGCGCCTGCCAGTCCGGTTGCAACAAGAGAGGAACCAACTACGGTAAGTGAAAAGTACCCCTTCCACAGTAGATATCCAGACAACAGCTTTCAGGCGCTGCAGTACGGCGCTGAAGACGAAGACGGCGAAACAGACGTTACCAATCAGGCTGGCGGATATCACGCTGACCACCGCGATCATCACTCCTCGCACTCGTCATCACAGAAGAAGAAGATTATATATGTCAATGACATTCCATACTCCACGTATCGAGCCCTGATTTATTATGTGAGTGGCGATTTCCAGCCTCAGGAACGTATCCTAACCAGGCTTGAAGCTGTATACGGATAGCATTGTATTTGCGCCATTGGCATCTCAGTTTGATGCGCTTCAACTTGAAGAGGACAGTCACCCGACAGGGGGGCTGACTGGGCCAACCAACCGTTTGGATTGGTTGAGGATATGGAAGAGTGAGAATCGTGGCTATGCCATGCCATGCTCGGCAAAGAGTATGTACGCGGTTGCCACGAGTACGTCTTCTCTGCTAGACTTCAAGAACAGTTTATAACACCTTCATAGGATTCAAGCTCCCGAACCTCCGACGCATTGCTTACGAGGTACACATATTCAATACTCACGGGTAACGTTTCAAGTAACCAAAACTGTCATTCCTACAGTTTATCAGGAGAAATCTCACACCAAGCAATCTACCTTTCGAATATTTTGACTCTTTCAGCGCCGCTCACAAGGATCTCAAGGAGCTGGCGCTCCAAGGAATGGTCGCCCATTGGGAAGACATACAATCCAGTCCAGCGATGCAAGAAGTGTGGGCCAAAATTGCCCTAGGAGAGATGCCATTTGCGAAAGACTGTGAGCAAGTTCTTCACTCGCATCTTCGGGAGCACGGATTCAGTTATTGAGCTTGCAGTGCTACCATTGCTGGTCAATGGGCTCGCCCGGGTTCCCAGATGATGGTGACAAAGAAAGCGGTCTCGCAAAGGTTTCTGCGCTGAGCGTCAAGCCCTGGGGAACCAATGACTAGTCATGTCTGTATGCTTTCTCCTTAACATGGCTCTACGCGATCGTCCTGTTGAAAATATCACTGTCTCTTAAAAGGACTTGTACAATGCAAACAGAAGTTGACTATTTATCTCTCGCAATTAGCACACCTCTATTCTATGAACCTTTCAACCCTGTGGTGGTAGTGGCACTGGCACCCATAATCAGTCCTATTGCATTTGGCCAGGTTGGCACATGTTATCCTCCGCTGACCTATATATACATATACTAAAGGTCAAGGTAAGGGCAAAACCGGAGTGGATTGCAAGTTTGTATCAGAACGCTGGTGGGACGGAGGCAGGGGTCGAGTGCATTTTTCGGAGGGCTTAGAAGGACGGTACAATGATGTCAATTCCCAACGAATACAAGAATAGCGAGCGACAGAGAAGGTAGCTGAATGTATAATATAGTACGATGTAGGAAAGGAAATCGAGCGAGACGGGAGAGATAATTGATACATCGCCTGCAATGCCTGCAATGCAATGTATATGGACAGAATAATATGACGACGACGACAATGGGAGGGGATAGAACGGCTGGTTGATGACAACGCCAAATTGACAGGAAATAAAAGGACATCGAGCGATGTTGGATGAGGTTGGGTGAAGGTAGGGTGGTTGCTGATGTCAAATGTGAACCGATACATGCCAGGCCCGGGGATATATACGCGAGAAGAAATCATTGCACGATCGATAAGAACGATGACTGGCTCTAGACAAGATATAGCATCTACTAGCCACTGCCTGGTACGGTGTAGGGTCGTCTCACATACCCATTCATACCTCCATCATGGCCCCTGTTGTAGGCTTGGTAAACCTCAGTTTGGGGAGGGAGGGGCGAGCCGTGTTGCATACACGGATTGGTATGGAAATATGGACCAGGACCATATACAGGGTGTTGATGCGGGACTGGTTGCTGAGAGGGGATGACGGGATGTGGGGCAGTGATATAGGACGCTGGAGGATGCGGTGGGTAGGCGACGGAAGGGGCTGAAGCAGGTCCCGAGCTTGCGGCTTGATGTTCATGCGACACACCCGCGGTCCCCTTGGCGCTCAGATACTTGTCGATAACCTCTGAAGGATAGACGAAGGTCATGCCACCATCTGGGGCTTGATAGTATCCGGTAGGGTATACAGGTGCATGGGGCTGGTGTCCAGTGCCCGGGCCGTATCCGGGATGCTGTACCTGGCCATCTGGATGTGGGGTACCGGTGGCGGGGGAGTATGGAGAATACATCATTGCAGGAATTGGGGTCTAAAATAAAGTTAGCTGAAGAGAGAGGGTGGTAAGTGGCATTCGTACCCAATAGCCCATAGCAATTCCGGCGACTCCATACGTGGGGCGACCAACTGCGGAGTACCCGTAGCTAGGGACAGGATAAGGAACGGTGGAGGGGGGATAATAACCGTAGCCGGGAGGAGGCGCGAAATAGCCTGGTTGTTGAGGGTTCGGGAGTTGGCGAGGGGTGATCTGTGCTGGCGAAATGGCTCCTGTGCTAACAGCAGTAGTTGAATCGGACGAGAGGACTGGTGTAGAGGGCACGAGTGCAGGAGTGTCTACAGTCTCAGAATTTGTCGTCGCGTTCGAGAAAGAGGGTTCTGCCTCCAGGAAGGGTTCTCCGACCGCTGGAAGTGGAAGGTTCAGGAAAGTCCCGCGTTTGGAGATCGAGGGTGAGTAGTGACGAGACTTTGTAGTTGCATCATCGGTATTGTAGTCACGACCTCTGCCGTTCCTGCGGATTCCACCCTTACGCGGATAGCATTCTTTATACCTAACTTTGAGATTGAAACCTTCGAGCTGGATATGTTCACCGCCGTCCTGTGAATACTATGAGTGACTATGTCGAGCGCTGACCGACGCCAGGAAAATTTACCAAAGCATCCAAAGTTTCCTTGGCACCACGTTCCTCTTCAAAGTTGACGAAACATGCAAGGAGTCCGTGACCACGATACGACATATACTCGATGCTTGCGACCCTTCCAAACTTCTCAAAGACTTCCCTGATTTGCATCTCCATACCAGCGTGGGGAACGCCAAAGACGTATAGCGCCTTGAAGTCGTGACGACCTACGTGCCCGCTGGAGTGGTGCTGTGGAGAGCCAGTTTCAGATTCGGGGAGTAGCGAACTAATAGTTGGGGTCACAGTGGTAGACGCAGAACGAAGAGTAGGCTCTACACGGTCCAATTTGACTGGCTCGTTGACAGTATTGTGCTCGGGTTCGATGACAGGGGAGTCAAGATGGAGAGAGGTCGGTGTCTCGGGGGATGGCGTATCGACGGAGAAAGACCGAGCGTGCGCCATTAGGGTTTCCTTGTTGGATGGGAATGTTGGGGAAGCCTTGGAGTGGCCTGGAACAAGTGGCGGGAAATCCGCGATCGAGAAACTGGGTGGTTCCGAGTTGCTGGACGAGGCGTGCTCCGAAGCACCGAGCTTCTCTGTACCGTACTCGCGTGGAGAATAGAGGCCGAAGGAGCGCCTTGAAACGAACGGTCCTTCGCTGCGGTCCACTTCACCATACACGAATCCCTTCCTTGAATTGAGGAACCTTCCTCCCCTGGACCCGCTCCGACCCCGCAATCCGTAGCCAGGACTCCTGTTCTGGAATCCAGGACTGAAGCCGCTGTCGGATGCGTCGCCTTGATGGTGAGCCCAAGACCAAGCGACATATGGGAGAGCGGCAAAAACGAATTTGGCAGTCTGGGAGTCTTCACGACAGACCCAACGACACTCCCAGAGACCTTGCGCAGCACCCTTGTTTTGTGGCTGGAGGTAAGTCACCGACTCGGTGTCGTAGGTGTCGTAGGAGCTAGCGCTACTGCTCGGAGTGTATTCATCGCGGGTGGAGACTTCTCTCCACGACTCTATAGGCCCGACTGCCTCGCACAGGGTCTTGAGTTCGTCACCAGTGTACTGGAGGTTGTCGAGCAGATGGCCAGTTCCAGAGAAGGGGTCATCGGGGTCGGCGGCAGTCGTAGGCATATTGAAAGGAAGCTTTCCGTCTACCCCGACATAAAGATAGCTAATCGTGATGTGAGAATCGGCATGGTTGCAGGCAAGATAAAAAAAAGAATACGAAACGTACCTATCGGCCTTTCTAACGATCCTCAGGTTCTTTGGGCGGTCATGCTCCGACTTATTATCCTTGAACGAGAGGAGGAGCGTCCTGTGTGCTCGGGCAGGTTCCAAACGAAGTGGCTGGCCGTTCACAATAACGTTCGCGTTGCAGAGTTTCTTCGCATCTTCCTGGGACTATGGATGAGGAAGAAGGTCAGCATCGTGCTATACCTGCCGGTAAGGGCCCCAGGCATGGAAGGAAGAAAGCAAAATGCAACGGAGGCCGATGTCAGGTGGTCGACATTCATAGATGAACCGCAGTCAAACGAGGCACTCCAGAAGCACAAGTGAGATGTATCAAAACATTCAAACAACGCAATGGAGTAGGGGAGATATGCCTGAGAGGCTACTAACTGTGGTGTGGATGAAACCGGCCTTGTGATAGTACTTATCGTCGATAAGCTTGATGTCCATGACTTGGATATCAACTTGTACCTCCACGGCCGCTTGGATTTCCTTGCGAAGCTTAACCGGGTCCTGGTCATTGGGCAAGCTGGATGAGAGGGAAACACAACCGGGTCAGTCATCGCGGTTCACTAGCAGTTGACGGGGTCTTTGTAGTACTATAGTAAAAGGGGGTGAGGGCGCGGCAGCGGAGTCATGTTCTACATTGAGGGCGACGACAGCTGTACCGCCGTCGCGCTGGACGGCGTGGACGACTATAGAGTGGGTGTACGAATAAAGACTAGAACTCACCTGGCGACGAAGACGCAGTGGCTCGCAGGGATACGCATTTTGCCACCCGGCGTGCCCAGAGGCTTGGTGGAGGCCATGGGCGGCGTCGCAGGCATCATCGAGGCTTGCTCGAGAGGCTCTGCTAGCTCCGGAACGGGACTGGTGGGGGTTTGCGTAGCGAGGAGCTCGAAGCGGGTTCCCCATTTGCGGGGGCTCACCGTCGTGGCAGCGGTCATGGTGGAGAGATGATGCGAGTAGAGCTGGGGCTAGAATATATTTTATTATTGTTCAGCGTCGTTAAGGACGACGATGAAGAGACAGGAGGGGACGGATGTGGTAGGGAGCAGGTGACGATTTCCCCTGAACGCCTTTTATACGGACGATTTACCAGAGACGGGAATCCCTGACTCCATGATGAAACAGTGGCTTCTTAGTCGCTCTTCGCCGTTCCACACCCCGATCTCGATTCTGGAACCCCCGCGAATTTATGGCGTCCGGTGGACGCTCGCCGGGGTCTCTACAGCGGCGCAATGGACAAGAGCGACGCAAGAACGAAGAGCACAAAACTAGTTTTATTGTACGCCTCACGATCACTCTCATAACGCGTCTCCTGTCAGCGTTCCTGGGAGGTGGTTTGGTCGTCTCCAAACTCGGAAGGCGCGCCGTAAGGGCCACAATATTTCTAACAATCGACTCCGGGAGGACCATAAAAGTGAGGGAAGATTGAAAGATAGGAATAGGAGAGCATGACGAGATGGACTTGGGTCAGTAATATATCGAGGAAACGCGCTGTCCTCGATTTTCCGGAACATTGTGAAATCGGGTTCAAAGCTGCAACCAAGGAGCGATATAAAGCTACGGAATCATTCGCATATCAGTTCAGAGACACTCCAGTCCTCAAAACTGCCATCCGGGAGGTATCTTCGAATGATGAGTGGGATCTTCTTCTGCGCGAGCTCCTTGATGGCGATTTGCAAGGGATCTGTCTCTCCCTCGGCTGGTACTAGTATTGGCGCATTCATGCTGATGATTCGTCGTCGTGTATCATTGGTTGTATCGGGAAGGGTCGGAAGACGGTGTCAGTGGGTTAACCAAGCGCGGTCAAGGACGGTGGGTCGCACCTTATCTGCAGCGCCCTGGTGCCCAAGACTCTCGCACGCTCGTATTTAGTTAAATACGGAGTCGTGATGCGCACTTTGTTCGCCTTGCGGACCTCGCCTCCCTGGCCTCCCCTTGTTGACTTGTCCCCACCCCTGGCTATGCCATTGGCGTTGACACGACCGTTCAGTCCAGCAGATTGTCCACTGCCTCCAGCCTCGTTCATTTCGTGGTCGCGAGGCGCGTCTTCCGCTTGTTCTTCCCCATCGCCCCCAGCACCCCCTTCGCCGTCAGCATCGGCTGCCGTGGTTCCCGGTATATGGTCCTCGGCCTGTGGATGGCAAGTAACCTCTCAGCATGGCTTCCCAGTGTTTTTGAATACTTCTGTGCGAGTTTCCCGCAACAATAAATCGACACTGACATAGTGATAATCAGAGTAACTACCATGGGATCAAATGGGAGTGTTAAGTCAGCCAGGTTGGTGCAATCAGGGTTGAGACATACGCTGCGGCTTCAAAGTCAAAGTCGGCTCCTCCAGCGCCAGCATCGTCGTCTCCTCCGTAGTCACTCATGATGGTGCGTTGTTTTCGGGTTTAGCTGCGGTGGAAACGGAATTTTCCGGTCGACGGGGCGAGGACCAACCTGTGCGGATCGGACTTTGAGACTTGACCTCAGTCCCCGCCAGGACATTACCCAGGGAAGGCCAAAAACGATTTGCGGGTCGGACAGCGGCGTCCCAGATCACATGTCGTATGACCACTATGCACTCCAGGGGCTCACTCTCCCGCCCAACGCCGGCCAGCAACAGTCGCAGTCTCTCCAATCGAACACGGCCTCATTGCACAACACTCTCATCCAGCAGCACCAACAGCACCGTCAGCATGTCCGTCAGCAGCGCGTCAGGGTCCCCCAACAACCCTCCAGCGCGCCTGTTCAACCGCAACAGCCAGCCCATGTGCAACAGCAGGCGCAACAGCTCCAGCAGAGCTCGATGAGCCAGCAGCAGCAACAGAAGTACAATGCGCCTCTTCCAGTAGCCCCACAGCCTCAGCAAGAAGAACCTACAATCATCCCACAACATATAACCACTGTGGACGGCTCCACATACCACGCGGGGAAGGGCCCATATGGCAGTGGAGAGATCGAGGAAGGGTACAGTCTCGAATTCCCGAATTTAGAGGATTTCATGGTCCGTGCATGGTAAAAGCAAACTCTCAGCTGGGCGCGTGGATTGACATAAATCGTGCAGGCGTGGAAGGCAAATCAAGAAGAGGAACACTGTGTAGAGTTTATCAAAGGCGATTCGCACCACTCAAAGGTACGATAGGGTTCGATGCGTTCACCCCGGGTATGCACTTGCGATATCCGTACTAACTTTTCCATTTAGGCAGTCCCACCACGTTTCAAAGAGCATACAAAACTTGTTTGTGCACGGCATTCGCGAAGCGGACGGAAGAAGTATGTCAAAAAGCACCCGGAACGACAACGCAAGACCCCCAGCCGGAAGGTGCGTTTACTCAATCGTGCCCATTAGGAACTTGCATTGATCTGATAGCTGCTTCCTTTAGATTGAAGGTGGCGGCTGTCCAGCTTCGATCAGCTACAAGACCTATTATGATTCGCCAATAGTCCGAGCGAGCTGTGCGTCCTTTCATTTCTCGTGCACTGCATCCTACGCCTTTCTCTCCTCTCATATTGGATCTCTCACACCCGTTAATAGACCATGCCCAGCACTCGCATGAAATTGGACCAGGGAACATCCCGTTTACTCGGAAGGGCCGGCGAGAGCTAGCAGAAAAGGCGAAGAATAAGCGTGCTTCAACTGTTGTACCACGTTCGACAACGAACGGGGGACCAGCGCCCTCTGCTCTCTCCACAAACCAGAGTTACGGGAGTAACCACGCGGATGACGACGATGACGATGACGGCGGTGCAAATGGGAGTGATGGGAGGAGCGGTTTACCACTAAGTCCACGCAGCATGGAGGATGGCGTCGACTTAAATGGCATGGGAGGAATGGACGTCGAAGTCGACCCTGTACTACAGCAGCAACCCATGAGTTCAAACGGGCTATACACCAGTCCATCTGCAGGACCATCGGGTACAGGGAACAGAGGAACAGCGGGTATGGGTCTCCCAACACCACATTCCATCGCCAGCACGAGCGGCTCTCAGCAAGGGCCGGTCCCATCCTTCCAACCTCCCCCTCC
>Ga0307513_10002664_pt1 | contig 24617 bp, 21 predicted proteins | sample 15_EM_MG_FD_202174 | JGI IMG/M metagenome (GOLD analysis project Ga0307513, IMG submission 202174) | Populus trichocarpa ectomycorrhiza microbial communities from riparian zone in the Pacific Northwest, United States - 15_EM | ecosystem: Host-associated > Plants > Roots > Unclassified | place...
GTTGATCTTGGCGCGAGAGGATGTCACCCCCAATACTACGGATAAAGACGGCCGAACACCTCTCTCGTGGGCAGTTGAACGTAATTATAGGGAGGTTGCGAAGAGTCTTTTAGAGCGCAGGGATGTCACTCCTGATGCTGTAGGTATGGACGGTCGAACACCTCTCTCGTGGGCAGCTCGAAATGGGTATGAGGATGTGGTGAGAATTCTTTTAGGACGGGAGAATGTCGCTCCCAACACTTCGGATAATAGTGGTCGGACACCTCTTTCGTGGGCAGCCTGGAATGGGCATGAGGCCGTTGTGGGGGTGCTTTTGGAACGTGTAGATGTCACACCCAACACTGCGGATAAAGACGGTCGAACACCTCTCCTGTGGGCAGTTAGAAATGGGTATTGGGGCATCGTGAGGATGATCCTGGCACGAGAGGATGCCGCTCCCAATACTGCGGATAAAGACGGCCAGACACCTCTCCTGTGGGCAGCTATAAATGGGCATGTGGGCATTGTGAAGATGATCTTAGCACGAGAGGATGTCACTCCCGACACTACGGATAGAGGCGGTCGCACACCGCTCTTGTGGGCGGCTGGGAGTGGGCATGAGGCCGTTGTGGGGGTGCTTTTGGAGCGTGTGGATGTCACGCCCAACACTGCGGATAAAGACGGCCGGACACCTCTCCAGTGGGCATCTGGAAATGGCCATAGGTGTGTCGTCAAGATGCTTTTGGAACGGAAGGACATCATTCCTAACACTGTAGATAAATGCCTTCAAACACCTCTCTTATGGGCAGCTGGGAATGGGCGTAAGGGCATTGTAGAGATGCTTTTGGGGCGAGAGGGTGTCACCCCCGACGCTGCGGATGAAGGCGGCCGAACGCCTCTCTCGTGGGCAGCTGAGGTTGGGAAAGGGGACGTCGTGGAGACGCTTTTAGGACGGGAAGATATCACCCCGGATACTGCGGATAAAGACGGCAGAACACCTCTATTGTGGGCTGCGGGATATGGCCATAAGGGCACTGTGGAGATGCTTTTGAAGCGGGAGGATGTCACTCCCGACACTACGGATAAAGACGGCCGAACCCCCCTCTCGTGGGCCGCTGAGTTTGGGAAAACAGACGTTGTGAAAATGCTTCTGGAACGGGAGGATGTCACTCCCGACACTCTGGATAAGGATGGTCGGACACCCCTCTCGTGGGCAGCTGGGAGTGCGTGTAAGGGCGCTCTGGAAGTACTTTTGGAGCGGGGGGATGTTACTCCTAACACTACGGATAAGGACGGTCGGACACCTCTGTTGTGGGCTGCTGGAAATGGGTGTACGGACGCCGTGAAGATGCTTTTGGACCGGGGAGATGTCGCTCCCGACGCCGCGGATATATACGGCCAGACACCTCTATTATGGGCAGCCAGATATGGACATGAGGGCATCGTGAGGATGCTCTTAGCACGAGGGGATGTCGCCCCCAACACTCCGGATAAAGAGGGTAGGACACCGCTGATGTGGGCAGCTGGGAATGGGCGTGCGGGCGTTGTAGAGATGCTTTTGAAACAACAGGATGTCACCCCCAACACTGCAGATAAAGATGGCCGAACCCCTCTCTCGTTGGTAGCTGAGTTTGGAAATGTGGACGTCATGAAGATACTTTTGGAACGGGAGGATGTCACTCCTAACACTGCAGATAAGGACGGTAGAACACCTCTCTTATGGGGGGCTGGAAATGGGCATGAGGGGGTTGTGAAGATGCTTTTGGGGCGTAATGCCTTTCCCGACACGGCGGATAAAGACGGCCGAACACCTCTCTTATGGGCGGCTGGAAATGGGCATGGAAACGTTCTGGAGATCCTTTTGAAACGGAAGGATGTCACTCCCGACTCTAAAGATAAAAGCGGCCAAACCCCCCTCTTGTGGGCAGCTGCAAATGGGCATCGGGGTGTTGTGAAGATGCTTTTGGGGCGTGAGGATGTCACTCCCAACACTGCTGATAAGGATGGCCGAACACCTCTCCTGTGGGCGGCTGGAAATGGGCATAGGTGTATCGTCGGGATGCTTTTGGAACGAGGGGATGTTGCTCCCAACACCTCGGATAAAGACGGCCGGACACCTCTCTCGCAGGCAGCAGGAAACGGGCATGTGGAAATCGTGAAGATGCTTTTCGATCGAGCAGACGTCACTCCCAACATTACAGATAGGGATGGTCAAACACCTCTCGGGTGGGCAGCTAGAAATAGACATAAGAACGTCGTGAATACGCTCTTGGAGCTGCAGGATCTCTCCCCCGCCACTATAGATGAAGGTGGTCAACCGCCTCTCTGGCCAATTAGGGGACGCGGACACACCAGCCTAGTAGAAATGCTCCCCGAACGGTGCAGCGTTAGCCAGGACATCGCGGTCACGGATCCCACCAACCAAGCAGAAGTTGCACGGACTTCTGGAAATCAACATGGACGAGCTCTAAAACGGGAATTCGAGGATCTTGGTTTTATTCCTCAGGCGCCCGGTAGCAATAACTTTACAGGTCTTTTCCTACCTGAAAGCTCCGAGTCGTCTCAGCACCCCTTCAAGAGGACCCGGAGGTCTTGACATTCGCGGCCAATGTTCGTCACTCAATGAACCCTCGGGCCCGCAGTATTACACTGTCGCACCACCAAACTTCAATCTCGATTCAGCCTTCCTAGACCTTTTTTATTTTCTATACCCCCCCCTTCACATATTACATATATCCACTCACTAATCTCAATGTATCCTATCATCTCTTCCCTTTACCTTTAAGGGCCGTATAGCGTAGTGCTTATACAATACCAGTTTTCGTTCGGTGCTTGGTGACTTTCTTTCTCTCTCGTCTCCTTCATGGCGTACATTTTATGGAGTATTGGCGTAGTTTTCACTATTGTTCATGTTTCCTTACTTCTTTATTTGTTTCTTTGTGTTCTTCATATTTTGTGAGAAGCAGAGGGGGATCCTGTTCCGCAACATGGTGGCTTTTTGTTCTCGTTTTTATATCTTTTCCCTCCTGCTTTTAATATCTCCCCATTCCGATTACAACCGACTTCGCCGGGCTTTCTAGAGTCTAGTATAGCTTGCACTGTAGTTAGAATTCTGTAGAATAGACAATTGGTTTCTCATCCGGTTAAGGGCATCTCTGGTGCAAACTTTCAAGCCTAGCTAACTTAAATCACCAACTGCCTCAAATCGAGTCAGATCAGGTTTACGGTGCCAGTACTGCATGGGGCGGGGCATCCAAACCCAACTCAGAGCACCACTATAGCGCGGCATGTAGTGTAGGCTCCCAGAGACTACTGTGAAGTTGGAAACGATTTTCTCCCAGTTTACCTGGTGCGAAATCATTGGCCTGATGACAGCTAGCTCTGGCAGTGTGGGGCCCAGCAGGAAGCTTCCTTTTGGATTTTCAATTAGGTTAGAGATGTTTGTTGCTTCCAGCTTCGTTCTATCTTTTATTCCTTTTGTTTTTTTTAGTTTTTTTTATTTGTTTCTCCTTCCTTCATCCTTCTGTCTCGGCAGAGTGGCTGGTGATGGCCCGTTGCTGAGGCGGGTCTGGGTGAGGTGAAAAGGGAAAGAAAAATCAATATTATAGTTGACTTACCAGATCCCCAGATGCATTATTTCTTTGGGTTATAAGTGTGGAATAGATTTTTAAAGGGTCTAATGAAGGGGGATAAACGGTCTTATAATTGTTAGATTTGACGGAAGCAGGGAGTTGTTAGAGACAAGCAAAGCGGATAGCTGAGGGGCAAAGCTAGACGGTCGCGTTAGTGATTTCATTTGTTCTAGAGCTGAAAGGACCGACGGAAAGTTTTACGGTTGTTATGTCTTTTCATTGTATTATTATTATGGAAGTACTGTGCACAGACAAATGAGGGCATACAGGAGGGAGGCTGATAAGTGTAGGAGCAGATGAAGTGACTGAGATGGTTTTATTATTCTTATAATATTTATGGATTGATGTTTGGTTAGTTTTGGGGAGCGAGAGAATGAGGTTTTAGATTATACCTACCTTATAGGTTAGCCTACTTGACAAGTTGTTCGGGCGTTGGACCGTTGGGCTCTTTATTTCCCTCAACGATAATTCCATGGGGGAGATGTGAAGAGGGGAACTTGACGACAAAAGAAGAGCAAAAAGTGGACAGGGTGGATTATACTCCCCAAACCATGACAGGACTCGCTGCATTAATTCCACTCCCGCCTGTATATAGCTAAGCTCACATTTATACAACGTTTAACCTGATCTGAGAATGTTTTGTCAGCCCTTACTCTGCCAATATGATACAGTAATCATCTATGAAATGATACTGATTAGAAGGTAGAAAAAGGACTAATAACACTAAGAAAATGTAAAAAGGATCAAGCAGGAAATAAGCATGAAAGAGCCAATAGCTATTCCAAGGAGAAGTCTGGGGGGAGGAGGGGAGGAGGGAATGAGGATTGATAGTGAAAGGAAAATTGACGGAAGAGACCGAGTGGCGCTTTGGAGTACTGTAAATCAGGTGAGAGATGCTCGGGAACTTTGTTGGATAAAATCGCCTTATCGAGTCATGTAATTGGGCAGCACTCTTAGTGAGGTCATAGTGTAGGCATATTAAGGTGGAAGAATAAATTAGCTGAAGAAGGGACATTTCACCAAGCTTTGCAAATCACAGCATGATTCCTTGTGATATCGACAGAGTCAGGAAAGCTCTTTCTGCTATATACCTGATACTAGTTCCTGTAGAGATAGAAGCTACAATATTTTGTCGGATTACCTATCCCATCGTTCGTAGAAGGGACAAATTTGTCCCTTTTGCTGAAGAGTACAACGCCACCGCCACTCAAAATTTGAATATTTTTCCTTCTGACTCTAGACTTTGCTGGAACCAAAGGGAAGTCCAAAGGTATTTGAAATCATAATTACAAATGATTTAGTAGCTGTGGCGTGCAGTGACAAGTGTTTATAAAAAAGGGTACTTTTGGTGAGGATTGTGTGCGCAAGGAAAGGTCCCTGGACTTTAGCCCACAATGACAGCCAGGCAACTTCGACCCCGCTCCATCAATATCTCCTACCTTGAGATCCTCCCTGAAGACTCTGCTTCCCATCATCCAGAAGGCAGTCAGAGAAAAACATTGGTAAAGACAAGGCCTCAGCGCATCACGAAATATCACTCGCCACCCCCGGGCAGTGCAAAATCAGCACCTTCCTACCCCATTATCCTTCCAGAAGTCCCATTATACTGCCCCCTCCGTCACCCCTACCCTTTGCATTCTCCAATCAATCATCTTCCATCCTCTCTGCTATCTCTCAACAGTATTGAGCCTTCAGATATTGTTAATCTCTTCTTAACTGAAGAGCTTTTCCTTACTATGTCATCCAATACCAACCTGTATCCTCAGAAAAAGCGTTCAGAAGCTCTGCCTGGTGTTGGAGGAAGAGTTTGGCATGATGTAACTCCTAGTGAGCTTCGGATTTGGATTGGGATTATCATTTATATGGGATTGTTCTCTGGTAAAGGTACGGCAGCAAGAGAATTCTGGCTTCACGATCAGCATCATCCTACCCATGATATCAGCAGATTTATGAGCCAAACTCGGTTTGAGTAGATCAAGCGGTTTTTCCACCTATCTAATCCAGAGGAGGACCAGGCAGAAAGGAGTTCAGGTCATCGCTTATGGCACCAGAAGGTTGATCCTATCCTAAATCAACTACGCCTATCCTCACAACGCTATCGTCTACCCTCCTCTAATGTCACAATTGATGAGGCTATGATATTATGTACTGGCAGGTCAATCGATACATATAAGATGCCTAATAAGCCAATCGAGTTAGGCTACAAGTTTCATTGTCTGGCAAATAGAGGTTACATTGTAGACTTTCTTCCTACCTCAAGCAAGTTTGGATTGGATCCAATTCCTAGTATCCCCGAACCCAGCGATACCGGCACAGCTGTTTACCACCTGGCAAGCACTCTTCAACAGCTTGATCGCCAGCGTGCCTGGAGCCTCTATGTTGATAAGTTTTACACTAGCTTTCCCCTTTTTAAAAAGTTGAGAGAGATTGGAATCGGTGCTGTTGGCGCCGCTCGAACAAGCTCAAAGGACTTTCCTCAAAGTTTAAAAATACCAAAGGAGGTTTCGTCAAAGTTAGAGTATCATAGCAAAGGTGGGGTCGTTAAGGATGGAATCGGATTTCTCTTGTGGATGGACAACAAGCCGGTGACGATGATGACTTCAATTCATACACTGCGAAACCGTGCCTTGGAGGTTTACACAAACAGAAGAGCTCCAAGATGATCCAACCCACAAGGCGCTACACAACACTCCCAAAACTCCCCAGTTCAAGTTAAAGAAATACCTGCTGTTATTAATGACTACAATCACAATAAAGGAGGTGTGGACATTGTGGATCAATACCGCTATTACTATGACACTCACCTCACCACCTACCATATCTGGTTTCCAATGTTCTTCTGGGCTCTGGAGACATCACTTATCAATTCTTATCTCATATACAAGGATACTGGGGGTGATAGGGAGGCCGTTTCTCATAAAGGCTTTTGTCTCCGGACAGCCTGGGAGTACATCTCCAGTAATAAAAGAAGCATGGTTGGTGTGGCTGAGAGTTCAAGTAGCTGCAGCCCGAATGGCAATCAGTCCAACCTGCAACCTCGCCAACATGTCAACGCTGAACTTCCAGCAAAGCGCCGCGAGCTTGCAGCACACCTACCTGTCACTCTTGAGACCCGTAGGGATTGCTACCTCTGTCGCTGGCGGAAAAAGACTGGGCTGGCTGCTGATAGTATGGGCAGTGTTCCCAACGGGCCAGGCCGTAGGCCCGGCCAAGGCACGCCACTCCGGAAGGTAGCCTAGGCCGATATAGGCCGAATTCGATCGGCCTATGAAGGCCTATCAGGCCTGATAGGCGCCTATAGGCCCAGAGATTAGCGTTGAGGATGGATCGCTTTAAGGATATCCTAACCCCCTACCCCCTTTCGAGTTTATCGCCTTTGATTTTTTCCCTCTTACCTTCGGCTATTGCTTCTTAATTAATCACACAACGAGTGGCCACCAGCACTACCCTATCCCACCATCATTCTCCCTATTTTGCCTCTTCAGCAGGAACAACTTTAAATCCCCAAGCGAATAAAGCGAAACTGTTGTATTTTCAATGTTATTTTTTAAACTATTTATGGTACAGTCAACCCCCCGTATCGATACCTTCAAAATGTTCACCATCCTACTGCTCACAATTGATTCACCAAAACAGTAGCTCTTTTTCTACAATTAATTTAATTAATTAATTCATTATCTCTAGTGTCTTTTAATGATTTTTTCGCTAATAAAGCGAAATTGTTCCTTTATTCTTAACCATGTTGGGTAATTGGGAAACATTTACCGTGAATTTTGCTGTTGACACGGAGTGGCCGCTCGCGATGAGTGGGTCGGCGGAGGCCATATAGGCCGGCCTAGGCTATATAGGCCAGGCTGGCCTATCAGGCAGCAGGAAAAAAGCCTATATGGCCTATAGGCGGGCCCCGCCAGGCCAGGCCTAGGCTTAACCAGGCCTGCAGGCTCGGGCCAGGCTAGATCCGAGAGAATTTCAATAGGCCGGGCCCGGCTTCACTGAAGCCTGGCCGGCCTGGCCTGTTGGGAACACTGAGTATGGGTAGTGATTTACCTAAATCTTGGTGGAAATGTAACTATTGTGATGTACCTTTATGTCAACTGCGTGAACGAAATTGTTTTCTTGATTTCCACTCTATTTAGCTAATCCTATTTCTTATTTCACACTATTTTCTCTTTTCTTGATTTTTAATTAAATTAGTTGTGGTTGTGAGTTGGTTGCCGGAATGCCAAGAATTTCGCTACGAACGATGGGATAGGGTATGCAGTTAATGTTGTTAGTCACCGGCACTCCACATATGGCATGCTATTTGAGTTAGGGGTGACGCAGATTGTTCTATTGTTATGGGTTACTTGGAATGTGCTGGAAGTTTCGGAGCGTTGACCTATGTGACACACTGATAGCCTTTTGCGCTAAGAAAGAAAAGAGAGATGAGATAATATGCTATAGTGGGAGGAATGGTGTGACTGTGAAAAAGAGAAAAGGACAGATTGCTTTGTATTGCTTTTGTGTATTTAAAACAACTCCCCTCACCCCAGATTGCCTAAAAATAGAGGTCACGGAAATATAAGTCGGTTGTTGGTATACTTGTGCCATCTCGCCGGACACTTTCCTTAGTGTGTTTCAACAGTTAAGAGGTTATGCGGATATGAAGTTGTCCGGATATGTGGGTATGCGGACAGACAGATGTGCGGCTAGGAGATATAGAGCATGAGGCTTTATTGCACAGCGATGGGCACTTAGTAGTGGGTTGTTTTCACATGTTATTCCACCAGGCATAGGGCACTGCCTTCTGGTTTTGTTGATACTCATTGTTAGGTATTAGGTATCTGGTATTTAGTTTCATAATATGGCCTTTATGCCGTTTGTCCTTAGAGATACCGGAGTTGACACACTGGTATGGCTTAGGCATTAGGGATCCCGGAGGGTCATGGGATGCTAGGATTCTTCCAGATTGAGATTGCTAGGGGGTTTAGGTTTTGTTTGCTTAGTATGCGGTGTTGTTTAGACGGAGATATATATCTGACAGCCTGTCCTTGGCTAGGGGAGGGAGTAGAGAATTAGTCCACCGTTCTTCCACCCCCCGCCGTGCATAGAGCCTATTGTGATCACACCTTTGTTCTTTCCTTCTTTCGTGCTTCCCTTGGTCTCCATCGTATTTTATACTCATCGAGACCGCCGGGGGTGGCACCAGTACAGGACACTACAGAGCGGGGCCCGGGTAAGTTGTTCGATTTATTAAGTCTATCTCATCCTGGTAATGGATTATATAGGCCAAAGTGGGGGGCTAAGCCCAATATATCTATCTTATTATTATTAATAGTTCTTGCATTTGTAAAAGGTTGGTTGATCATACTTATTTTTGATGTCTGTGGAGTGGGGCCACGGGCTCAGCGCTCTAGCCTGGAGTGAGAAAGAATGGTTGGAAAGAGCCAGTGTTGGTACGTGGTTTGCACGGGGGCAACCCGGTGGTAAAGCTGGCATTTATTGTCGATTAGGTTTACAAAGGGCGTCGGTACTGGAGTCTTACAAAGTTTCGTTCTTACTTTGGGCACCATTTCCTACAACCTACAGAACTTTCCTGTTTTAGGCCATGGATTTTAGCTCTCTCATTTTGGGGGGGGGGGGCCAATGTGAAGCCCTGCCGTATAAGTTAGTCATGAGCGAAAAATTTGAGAAAGTTTGACGACTCACAAACTGATGACATTTCGAAATTGATAATATGGAGGGGCCTCTTGAATAAGAGATTGATCTGGGTGCATGGAGACTAGCAACCCGGAGGGCCTCTGTTGAGGGACCGCAGGAGGTGCGACGTTGGACTTAGCTAGAAAATGTTGTGGGGGCTTGCTGCTAGTAAGTAAAAAGAAAGTGGAATGTTGGTCTGTGGCATAGGATAGCGGCTGTGGTAAATGGCCGCTGCAACACACCACTGCTCTGGAAGACACTGTGCTGTTGGAATATGTATCGGAATATGCGGATATGAAACTAGTCTTAATGCTAGGAGACACATGGCATTAAGTTAGGAGATGTTTGGCCCTTACGTCAGGGGACTAGTAAGGGGCCGATGTTTGAAGGTTGATGGTGCTCCAAATTCGGACAACCAAAGAAGGGGTTATTGGATTATATAGAGACATGTTTTAGGTACTATCCAAGCAAGCAAGCAATCTTTTCAAATCTACCATTTTTCTCTTACTCGTCGATATTCACATTAGGGTTTTACTACATGTGCGAGTCCACGCTATGCGAGTGATGTCACATGAATCTAAATAATCCTGTCCTGGTTATCGTCTTTACTGCAGTATTGGATAGTCCGACTGGGATAACCGTGCCCTGGGTAGTTCCCAAAAAGGAGAATGTATGCGGATCATAGAAATAGTGTTGGAGCTGAATTTGGCTCCAAGAAAAGAAGAGTTGAGTTTAGGACAGAAACCCCCCCTGGTGTTAAAGACTTTATAGGACAAACTTATATAACTAGCAATGCTAAACTTTACAAACTGAGCGAGATGCAGCTGGTTAGCTACAGTATACCCATTGCAATCACGTCAAGCCCCACTAGTGCCACGGGATCGCGGCGACAAATAGACAACATCGGGCGATGATTCCCAAACACGGTGATCAGAAAGAACGAAATTTGAAGGAAAAGAAAAACAGCAAAGAGTCTTGAGGCGGATCCATGCACCATCGAAGGCTAGTAGTCAAGTATCGGAGCAAGAGAAAATGGGGATGTTATGAGATGCGACATCTCCGTTCGTTTTGAGATTTCTGGGAGTGAATATACCTTTAATAGCGCCAAACCCACAGGACAACTACATCTTTCTGGAGTTGTAGGAGCGTAACTAGGCCTTTGCATCCGTCCTGCAAGATGTAGGTGATCGTTGTTTGACCGCACATGGCTTGAATATTGGAGTTGACATCTCCCCTCTACAGAAGCATTCCCACGGGAAGAGGGGGCGCCCAGCCATGACAATATCCGGAATCGTGGTTGAAATCCTTCCGCATTCGTAGTTGTTCTACTACTCCCATTAATCCCGTCCGGGCAGCATCCCTGAGGATATGGCCCACGTAAGTTGGTATGTCCAGGCTGATTTCTTCCCGTGCTGGTACTTGCGTCATAGCACCGGCTTACAGGGCTCTAGCGGCCTGTGAGGTCGACGTTTGGCCTAGGGCATTTTGGGCATTGGATCTGGTGTCTCCCAACCGGAGGCGTAGCTTCACTTATCTCCTGTGCCCCCTACTGCCTTGGTGAATGCTATCTCACCGTAGGTATTTGGCTCACCATGGTTGATATCTCATGGCTCAACCGTAGTTTCGCCCCTCCCCGTGTGTATTTCTGGCAGCACGCAGGAATGGTCGGTCGCTGTTTGTTCGGCTTAAGTTAGTCTTATCATCGAAATATCAGGGAATTTTTCTTCTTGTTCCGGCCACAGCGCACTCGGGTCGCCGTGATATATGTGCTATCGATCATGAGGGCAGCTGCCTTGCTCATTGCATCTGATGGCCTGGTAGCTGGAGGCTGAAAAAAGTGGCAAGGGTTGCTGTGTAACCAAGGTAGAGGGGCAATGGCCAAAATTTGTTGGCGCTCCAAGCGTCCTACGCTACTTGTTCTCTCCTTGGCTGTTTGCGAAGTTATCAAGCATCTTACCATGTTGATAACAGTGGCGGCGGGAATTGGTGTGTGTGTTTTGGTCCGCTTTCTCTGTTCCTCATAGGCTTGATGTAAATTTCGATGACTTTCGCCCGCTCTTTCGTTTGGTATCCGGCACATTCTTTTTGGCTCCAGTGAGTTGTTCGCTTCCCGCGGATAGTGGCGCACACCTTGGGTGGGGGAAGTGAGTGACTCCGGGTGGCACGTAACTTCTCTGTTTGATCATGAGGGTCTTAGGAGTGGGGGGGGGACCGTCGATGTTGTAGTGCCGAAGAAATATGTATTGTATGGTACTAAGAGGCTGAGGTAGCTTACGATGGTGGGGCTCTGTATATAATCCTTTTGTTTTATTCTAACTAGCGGCTCTTGTCGCAGAGCAGAGGAAGGGGAATCTTAACTGCCTCGAATACTTATTCTTCAATTCAAGTTCTAGCGGGACTTGAGTACTGACTGTGGCATGCGTTGGTAATGACGAGATCTCAATGCAGGGTTTTGGGCCTTGGGAAGAGTACCCGAGTAATTTATTTTTAAGGAATGGTGTGGATGGAGTTCTGATGGATAAGCTAAGAGGTGTTCGGAGCTACGGTAATGGTACGTAGATTAGGATGGATGTGGGGGGGGTGGGGCCTAGTAAAAGAAATGGAATTTTGCCCGTATGATGCGCCTGGAGGTTTGGTATATTATGATACACAAAAAAAAAAGGGAAAGGGGGCTGCTTTGTGGGGTAGGGGAGGATCAACTCGTACCAATTGCACACTACGACATACAAGGATTCGGCTGAAGCTGCGGGATTGGAATTCCAAAGCCTACGGGCACAAGACTTAACACTAGGACTTCCCGAAATCCCCCGGGACAAGTTCTAGGAGCACTAAGCTCCTACTAATCAAAAAGAATGGGGGAATAAGAATTCGTCTATCCCGGGCGCCTAAACCTGTGTGGATGGACCTGGGAACCCGGGCCAGTTCATAATGTGCAATATTTCGCGGCAAGGAAACTGGACAGCGGAGGGGGAGAAACATGGACCATCCTTACTCTATTGGCTTGCAAATGAGGTGTGTGCTCGTAAGCATGTAGAGCTGTCCCATTAAACTCTTGAGTGAAATAAGGCTCTCGGAATTCAAATAGCTATTCACGTAACCTTGATACCCGAGTTTTGGACAAGTAGCAAGGCTACCGCCACTGTACTGTACTCAAGCAGAATTTCAATCCGAAATCAGGCGAAAGCGGGAGGCTGAATGGTAGTTTTTGTGGCACACGCGTCGCGGGGTTGTCAGGTAGAAAGTGAGAGTATGCTGATTTCGGCTTGAAAAAATCATTGTTACCGTTGCTTGGTGCCAACTGTTCAATCTCAGGCACAATGTGCATATCCGGCATCCACTCGCCAAACAAGAAACAATAAATCCACTATCGCAATCCTAGCTGCATCGCAACTCGACGTGTGAAATCCTCAACATGAGGAAACCAATAATAACTCCCAACTGGCCATTATCACCTGTCACTGTATCTCGCCGTGGTTGGACTGGCCGGCAGGTCTTCAGGATTGTCGAACTATCTGTGTCAGTAAGCGAGGTGGTAATTGGGGTTCCTTGTTGAGGCTGAAAGCTCGTATGCAGCACTAGCCCTTACCTACTACTCGGACACGCTCAATGATGTATCCCACGCGCACGTGGTGTCGAATCGTTTTTAAAGAAGACTGCTATTGCATAACTTAGCACCAAAATTTGGCCTTTTTGCTGAGATTTCGGCCGCATGCAATAGCAGTCTATTTTAAAAACGCTTCGACACCGCGAGTAGGCTCGAGATGTTTGCCTCACAATTTATAATGCTTCTGGTGAGTTTGGCTGCTCCCCGGCTGCCCTCTTCCGCCCTAGCTTTCCTTCGCATAGAAATCATATGACAGCACTACAGAAGATATAAGCCAAATTGCGGCCTCCTCTCTTGAGCCCTAGAAAGTTCGTAAACCGTTTGACCCCCCGAATCACCACGGAACCCCATCCACGGCGAAACGAAGCATCGACAAAACGCATCATGGAGCGAATAGCAAATATGCAATCCTTTGGTTCCGGTAATGTCAGCTGCGGGAACGTAACAAATAGCAACAACACTATCACTCTGAACAACAACAAGGCTATCACTGTCAACAAAACTGACGACGAAGATAACCAGATTAACAAGTGGCTCTCACCACTAGAGCCTCGTCATAGACATCGCACTGTGCAAGCCGACCGAGTGAAGGGTGTGGGAGGTTGGCTTCTGGAGAGGAGCGAGTTTCGGGAGTGGAGCGGTAGTCAAGGAACCCGGAAGCATGTTGTTTTATTCTGCTACGGCGATCCGGGTGTGGGGAAGACTCATATCAGGTCCGTGAGAAAGCTCTCCGTTACAAGCGGACATCACTGACAGCCAGAAATATTAGCTCCTTAGTTATTGACTGGTTGTGCGACCAAGTTCATAACCGAGATATCGCCGTTGCTGGGCTGTATTGCGATTACCTTGCCCAGAAGGAGCAATCCGCGGCGAACATGTTGGGCTCAATCCTCAAGCAGCTTTTACAGAGAGATGGAATCCCGGAGCCCCTGCGGCAGGTTTTCCGTAAGGAGAAAATTGGGTTTGGTGGAAGGGCTCTGCAACTTGTAGACTTGGTAAGAATACTCGGCACAACGATCACATCGCTACCGGAAGTGTTCATCTGTATAGATGGCTTGGATGAATGTCTTCCGAAACATCGACGAGAACTTCTTGAGTCGCTTAGGGACATTGTACGGGCTTCGCCGACCACGCGGGTGTTTCTTTCCGGGAGACCTCACATTTGTGACGAGGTTAAGAAATACTTCACCGATGCGACCATGATAGCCATCGTCCCTACGGTTTGGGATATTGAGAGATATCTGGAGATGAGATTAGATCAAGATCCCACCCCAAGCGCGATGGACGATGATTTGAAGGCTGAGATTCTGAGTGTGATTCCAAGAAAGATTTCGCAAATGTGGGCAAAAATAACCACTGCAGGCCTTGTTGGACATTCACTAATAACGGAATATAGATTTCTTCTTGTTTCCCTTAACATTGACGCTGTCCTGGAGGAGGTCACAATCCATCAGAGGAAGAAAAGGCTTGACGAGATGGTCCAAGGGAATGGTCTTCAGAGTGCATACTCGGCAACCCTAACACGAATAAAGGCGCAGAAGGGCAGCAGGTCGAGACTCGGCATGGAAGCGCTAATGTGGCTATCACATTCGGAGCGACCCTTAAACGCCAACGAGTTATGCGATGCCCTGGGTGTAGAAATCGGGTGCAGAGACCTGAATTCTCAGAATATTCCTTCAATAGAAACACTGCTAGGATGCTCCCAAGGGCTTGTAATAGTTGAAGCGTCCTCATACACTGTCCGTCTTGTACACTACACTCTTAAAGAATATCTATCCAACAATAACGACTTGTTTCATAGGCCTCATTCGATGATTGCCGAGGTTTGCCTAACATATCTCAACTTTCAGTGCATCAGGGACCTCCCCCCCACCCTTGGTTGGCCCAAGTCAACAAAGCCGTTGCTTGAATACGCCTCCTATTTCTGGGGAACGCATGCTAAAAAGGAAACCACCGAAATTGTGAACACGCTCGCACTGCAGCTTCTTGTTGGATTCGATAAACATGTGGCGTCTGGGATACTATCCTCTCGTCACGCTGATAAATGGGGTTGGAGTGACCCTCCAGGGTTTACGGGTCTCCACTGTGCTGCATATTTTGGGGTGGTGGAGATAGCGGTTGGTTTATTAGAGGTGAAGGAATGGGATCTCAACGCAACTGATGTAGCAGGCAATACGGCAATCTTGTTGGCTGCTTTCGGAGGGCATGTGGACTTTGTGAAGATGCTTTTAGCACTGGGTGATGTCGCTCCCGACACTGCGGATAAACACGGTCGAACACCTTTGTTTCACGCAGTTCTAAGTGGGTGTAAGGACACTATGAAAGTGCTACTGGAACGGGGGGATGTCGCTCCCGACACTGTGGATAGATTTGGTGATACGCCTCTCATGTGGGCAGCTGGGGATGGGTATGAGGACATCGTGGAGATGCTTTTGCAGCGGGAGAATGTCACTCTCAACACTACGGATCATATCGGTCTAACACCTCTCTCGATGGCAGCTATGGATGGACATGTGGGCGTTCTGAAGATTATTTTGCAGCGGGAGGATGGCTCTCTCAACACTGCGGATGAATCCGGCCTAACACCTCTCTCGCACGCAGCTGCAGGTGGGCATGTGGGCGTTGTGAAGGTTCTTTTGGACCGGGAGGATGTCACTCTCAACACTACTGATGAAAGCGGTCGAACACCTCTCTCGTGGGCAGCTGGATATGGATATATGGACATCGTGGAGATGCTTTTGGAGCGGGAGGATATCGCTCTCAATACTCCGGATGAAACCGGTCGAACACCTCTCGCTTGGGCAGCGGGAAACGGACATATGGACACCGTAGAGATACTTTTGAGCCGGGAAGATGTTGCTCGCAACGCTGCGGATGAAAACGGTCGAACACCTTTCTCATGGGCAGCTGGAAATGGATATATGGACACCGTGGAGATGCTTCTGGGCTGGGAAGATGTTGCTCGCAACATTGCTGATGAAGACGGTCGAACACCTTTCTCATGGGCAGCTGGAAACGGACATATGGATACCGTGGAGATGCTTTTGGAGCTGGAGGATGTCGCTCTCAACACTGCGGATGAAGACGGTCGAACACCTCTCTCGTGGGCAGCTGGAAACGGGCGTATGGACACCACGGAGATGCTTTTGAGCCGGGCTCCCACCGCAGATGAAAACCGTCGAGTACCCCTCTCATGGGCAGCTGGGAATAGACACGAGGACGTGGTGAAGATGCTTTTAGAGCGGGAGGATATTACTCCGAACTCTACGGATAAAAACGGTCGAGTACCTCTCTGGTGGGCAGCTCACAATGGACATGAGGGCATTGTGGCCATGCTTTTGGAACGGGAGGATACCAATCCCGATATTGCGGACAAAGATGGCCGAACAGCTCTCTCGTCGGCTGCCGAACACCAACACACTCGAATAGTTGACCTTCTCCTGCAAAGGCGTTGCTTTAACCAGGATGTCGTGATGACAGACCTCACCAGCCAAACGGCATTTATACACACTTCTGGGAGGCAACAGGCAGGAACTCTAAAGCGGCCATTAGAAAATCAAGGTTCAGTTCCTGAGTCCGCAGGCAGCAATAGCTCAATAGGCCATTTTCCAGCCGAGTCCTCCGAGTCACCTCAACACCTTTCCAAAAGGGCCCGGAGATCTTGACATTCATGAGAAATGCTCACCATCCGGCCAACCCTCTCACTTCCGGTATCACGCTATCGCATTGCTAAACTTCGTTCCCAATCCATCTCTTCTAGTCCTCCTTTTCTTTCTTGTGTGGTACCCTACCGCGTTCTTGCTATCTACCCACCATTCACAATTCCTCCTATTTTCTCTCTCCACTCACTCCAAGAACCGTATCGTATTGCGCTTATATAATGTCTGTTTTTGTTCTGCGCCTGTTTCTTCCCTCCGCTTCTTTCCTGTCCTCTTCTTCCTAGAGTTCATTCTTCCTCCCCTACTCCACCCTATCCAATATTTTATGACGATGATCACGGTACAGGTAAAAGTAGGTAGCCTTTTCACGCTATAGCAATTTCCCCTTATCGAGCACCAATTTAGTGTTTGTTCATGCCTTCGTTGCCTTACTTCCCTTTAGTACTTTTCCTATACTCTCCGTATTCCGGGAGGAAAAACTGGCAAAACCCTTTCCGGGTTATGGAGGTTTTTTTGGCTATTGTTTTGTTTTTATTTTTCCTATCAATACCTCCCCATTCCGATTGGAACCAACTTTGGTGGGCTTTACAGACTCTAATATCCCTTGCGCTGTGTTACAATTCTGTAGAATAACTAATATCTCACCCGGTTGAGGGTATTCCTCACTTAGGCTCTCGGGGCTACCCAACATGAATCACCACTTCTCTCAAATCAAGTCAGATCAGATTTGTGGTGCCAGCAGTGTATGGGGCATGACATCCAAATTCAACCTCACGAACTGTATAGCGCGGTATACAGCGTTGGCTCCTCGAGACCAGGCTGAAGTTGGAAACGATTTCCTCCTTGTGTACCAGGTGCGAAGTCATTAGGCTAATAACACCTAGCTCTTGCAATTGGAGCTTAGGCAGGAACTCTCCTTTTGCATTTTTAATCGGGTCATAGATGTTTGTTGCTTCCATCTTTTTTCTCCCTTTTGTTCCCTTTATTCGCACCCCCGCCCCCCCCCCCTTCTTCTCATCTCGGCACCCCCGTAGAGCTGCTGGTGATGGCGGTTGTTGAGGCGGATCTCGGTTACAAGAAAAAGAAGGAAGATCATTAGTTGACTTACTTACCAGATCTCCGGATGCTTTATTTCTATGGGTTATTAGTGCGGGATAGGCGGGCGACCTAATGAAGGGGGATAAACCGTGATATAATTATGAGAGTTGACGGGGTAGCTAAGGGATAAGGATGGATAATGGCGTTAGAGATATCATCAGTTCTGAGGCGGAACAGACTGATAAAAGAGCTTATGGTTATGTCTTTTCAACACTAATATTACGGAAGTACGCAGGCAAATCGGTAATACAAGGTGAGAGACCGACATGTGTAGGAAGCGATGCAATGGTTGAGATGGTTTTATTATTCTTTTATAGACTCATGTTTGGTCGGTTAATTTCGGGAGAGCGAGGGAATGAAGTTTCCGATTATACCTACAGTACAGTACTATCTTCTCCTCGGCTGTGTGGGAAGTTATCAAGTATCTTGCCCTGTTGATAACAGCGGCGGCGGGAATTCATATGGGTCTTGGCCCGCTTTCATCCTTCTCCATGTTCCTCATAAGCTTGATGCAGGTTGGCCATGACTTTGGCAAGGTCTTTCGTTTAGTTTCCAGCACATTCGTTTTGGCAGGAGAAGCAAGCAAACTCTGGGTGGCACGTAATTTCCCTATTTGATCAGCGTTGTCATGAGGGCATTGGGAATGGGGGAGGGCTATCCCCTAAACCGCTGAAACATTCAGCCCCAATTAAAATGTTGAACACTAGCCTATTTGAGTAACCGTGATAGGAAAAATCTTGTAGTTTACCAGAGGCGTAGTCCTCAGAATTCCGCAAAATCTGCATTTCCCAGTACGACCGTGATGGAAACGATGAGGAGCGTGTATATTTACTCCCGATTACTTAAATAGGCTAGTGTTCAACATTTTAATTGGGGCTGAATGTTTCAGCGGTTTAGGGGATAGCTGTTGTTTTACTCGTACTCATCCGCAGTAGCGTGGGGAACCCAAATCGAAGAAATACGCACGGTACCAGGAGATCGTAGTCGCCCTTCGGGTAGGCCCCCGCACATACTGTAAAAACTTGAATAATTGGACGGTGTGCTATGAAGTCCAGAATTCCCTTCTCTGGAAAGGGGGCAAAAACACAGCAAAAACACGGTCCCTTTCTCCCCTCGGGGACAGAAAAAAAACCAAAAATTTCTTGACCTTACTAGGAGAGGAAAGTCTAACGACATAGCACACCGTCCAATTATTCAAGTTTTTACGGTAGTCCTTTGATTTTATTCTAACTAAAGGCAGACTTCGCAGAGCAGAGGAGGGGAATCCTAGTGCCCTCGCATATTTTTTCTTCGATTCGAGTTCTGACGGTACCCGAGAGCAGTACCTTATTATTGCTACATGCGTTGGTTAAGCGGAGATCAATAGAAGGTTTCGGTTGTGGGAATAGTAATGAGACTTGATTTCTTTATAAAGAATGTTTCAGGTGGAGTCGCTGTGGATAAGGTAAGGAGTGCTCGGAGCCAATGGTAGGTAAATTAGGATAGATTGCGGGAGTCCTTAGTGAAAGGAATTTTCTTCATAGAGTGTAAAATCTCGCCTTTAACGAACTGGCCTGGACCAGGCCCCCCCGAAACCTCAGCTACTGTCAAAACTAAGATTCTGTGGATTTTGGAACAGACAGGATATTTGGCCTATCATAAATTTCAGAAACTTGAGCGATTGTAAACTGTCGTAGTCCAGGCCAGTTGGAGATTTTACAGTATGATAAACCAATTTTCCAAAGCCCGAAACTCTTGATTGCAGATATCTAAACCAGAAATGAAAAACAACAACAAAGGAGCTATGAAATAAACAACGCCAAAGAGAGTACATGACCGTTCCACCCCCATGGTTGTGTGTTCGTTTGTTCCACTGTCGGAGGCATTGGGGATGCTATCGCTGCCCTTGCCGTGGGAGATCGTTACCGCCGATGTATCCCGAGGCGGCAATGAGGGCGCATGGTGGTCGAGTAGGGTCGGCAGGTGGGAGATAAAGAACGCGAGGTGTAGGGGACAATGAACGCGAGCTGCGGGAAGTACGGTAGATGTGCAGAAACAGGGTGTCGGAGGTGGTATACGGTATGTATCTGGAACCCACGGACCCGGAGTCTAGGAGCTATGACCCCGCGGTGGCCCGGCAACCGGCTCTACCTTTTTCCGCCGACGTCCGCGACCTAATCCCCGCGATTTGCCCAGTGCGATCCCGTAAGCTTTGCCCAATTAGCAATGGATTGTTCCAGCCCGCCATTCTGCTCTGCGAAATGGAAAAGGTACGGCAAACTGTTACTGTCAAGAAATCACAGCTGAAAACAGAAACCACACAAGTCACGATCAATTCAAATCCGTTAAGCTACTTCGCAAACCTCCCATTCAAAGCCAACCCAAAGAACCGCAAAGGAGAGAAAAAAATCCAACCGAAAGAAAGCCCAACCTTACTGGTTGTCCGACTAACTAGGTACAGGAGATCCTCCTCTTGTCATTCACTAACACAAATTTTCCTTCCTTCAATCCACAGTCCAAATCGTTCCTCCGTTGTGCTGTGTTGCCCTTGTCGCAGTCGTCGTGGGGAGAAAGCGCGAGAGAAGTGAAAGATCATAACTTTACATAGAGCCCCCTGTCTGTTAAGACTACGGTAGGCAACAGCCACCCCTGCAGAAAACGTGTGCCTCCCCAAGCAAAGATCACGAACCGCTATCTATTCTGTCTAAGTTACTCGCAGATAAGCTAAAACACTGCGAGTGAGGAAAGTCCAATTTTATCTGTAACAGTACCGGTGTGCGAATTTCAGCTTGGGAACCGATGCAAATGTTACAGTTGTTAACTGCCGTCTCTATCTTGCAGTGGTCAGCCTAGCCGGCACATCTTCATCAGAGCAAAGACCGGCACATGTAGCAGGGGGTCACGGTAGGATTTGCTACTTCTAGCAGAAAACTCATATACAGTACGGTGCTCAGGTACAGGGATTGGCACAAGACTGGTACGGTATCAGACAGGCTCGAGATGCAGGGGCTGCAATTTGTGATGTGTCTGGCCGGTTTAGTCACTCTACTACTACCTTCCCTTTACCAGAGTCCAGCATGGAAATGATTGGGCAGCTATACTGAAGAAACGAGGCAAATCGCCCCCTCTTTTTTTGTTCATAAACTCGTTTGGTTCCCGGAATTATCCTGGAACCGCATCTGCGACGAAACGAAGCATCCGCAAAACGCATCATGGAACGAATAACCAATGTGCGATCGTTCGGTTCCGGTAATGTCGACTGTGCGAATGTAACGAATAGCTACAACAACACTATCACTATGCACGGTAAGACTATCACTGTGGACAAAACAGACGACCCAGATAACCAGATTAAGCAGTGGCTCTCACCACTAGAGCCTCGGCATAGACATCAAAGTGTGCAAACAAATCGTGTGGATGGTGTGGGAGATTGGCTTCTGGGGAGGAACGAGTTTCGGGAGTGGAGCGGTAACCAAGGGATAACGGAGCAGGCCATTTTATTCGGCTACGGCGATCCGGGTGTAGGGAAGACATATATCAGGTCAGTGACAGAGCTCTCACGAACAAGTAGATATCACTAACAACCAGCAATATTATTAGCTCCTTAGTTATTGACTGGCTGTGCAATCAAGTTCGTGATCGAGATATCGTGGTCGCCGGCCTGTACTGCGATTACCTTGCGCAAAAGGAGCAGTCCGCGACGAAGATGTTAGGCGCGATCCTCAAGCAGCTTTTAGAGAGAGATGGAATCCCGGAGCCCCTGCGACAGTTTTTTCGTAAGGAGAAAAGGGGGTTTGGTGGGCGGGCAGTGCAACTTTTAGACCTGGTAGAAATGCTGAAGATCGCCCTCACATCACTACCGGAAGTGTTCATCTGTGTCGACGGTTTAGATGAATGTCTTCCGAACAATAGACGAGAACTTCTAGAGTCACTACGTGACATTGTACGGGCTTTTCCGACCACGCGGGTGTTCCTTTCGGGGAGACCTCACATTCGGGACGAGATTAAGAAATATTTCACCGGGGCGGTCATGATAGCCGTTATCCCTACGATTGGGGATATTGAGAGATATCTTGAAATGAGATTAGATAGAGATCCCACACCGAGCGCAATGGACCACGATTTAAGGGTCGAGATTATGAGAATCATTCCAAGGGCAATTTCACAAATGTGAGTGGAAACAACCGATCTAGGCCTCGTCGGGGGTTCGCTAATAACGGGGTATAGATTCCTCCTCGTTTCCCTTAATATTGACGCCGTCCTGGAAGAGGTTACAGTCCACCAGAGAAGGAAAAAGCTTAATGAAATGATCCGGGGGAATGGTCTTCAAAGCGCATATTCTGCGACGCTAGCACGAATAAAGGAGCAGAAGGGCAGCAAGTCGAGACTCGGCATGGAGGCGCTAATGTGGCTATCCCATTCGGAGCGACCCTTGGAAGCCAACGAGTTATGCGATGCCCTCGGGGTAGAAATTGGGTCCACAGACCTGAATTCTCAGAATATTCCTACGATTCAAACACTATTGGGATGCTCCCTAGGGCTCGTAATAATTGAAGTGCCTTCATACACTCTCCGTCTTGTCCACTACACTCTCCAGGAATATCTATCCAATAATACCGACCTGTTTCAGAGCGCCCACTCTATGATTGCTGAGGTTTGTTTAACATACCTCAACTTTCAGAGCGTCAGAGACCTCCCGCTTACCCATGATTGGAGCGAGTCGCCGACAACATTGCTTCGGTACGCCTCTCGTTGCTGGGGAGCACATGCTAGACGAGAAATCACGGAAAGTGTGAAAACGCTGGCATTGAGGCTTCTCGACGGATTCGACAAGCATATATCCTCTTGGATACACTTATACTACGAAGACAAATACGAGGACTTGGAGCCTAGTATGGTTGACACCACGGGATTTACCGGGCTCCACAGCAGCGCTTATGTTGGGATGGTGGAGATTGCAGCTGCCATATTAAGTATGAAGAAATGGAATTTCAACGCAACTGATTCGTTGGGTAATACGGCAATCTCGTGGGCTGCTAGAGAAGGGCATGGGGACATTGTGAAGATGCTTTTGGAACAGGAGGATGTGGCTCCCAATGCTGCGGATCAATACGGCCGAACGCCTCTCTGGTGGGCAGTTGAATATAATCATAAGGAGGTTGCGAAAAGCCTTTTAGAGCGCAGGGATGTCACTCCTGATGCTGTAGTTATGGGTGTTCGAACACCTCTCTTGTGGGCAGCTCGAATTGGGTATGAGGATGTGGTGAGAATTCTTTTAGGACGGGAAGATGTCACTCCTGACAAGGCAGATGAAGAGTATGGCCGAACAGCCCTCTCGTGGGCAGCTGAGTTTGGGAATGATGGCGTCGTGAGGATGCTTTTGGAACGGGAGAATGTCTCTCCCAACACTCCGGACAAGGATGGCCGAACACCTCTCTGGTGGGCGGCTGAATTCGGGAAAACGCGCGTTCTGGAGATGCTTTTGGAGCGGGAGAATGTCACCCCCAGTACCCCGGATATGGACGGCCAAACACCTCTCCTGTGCACAGCTAGGAATGGGCATAGGTGTGCCGTCAAGGTGCTTTTAGAACGGGGGGATGCTGTTCCTAACACTCCGGATAATGACGGCCGGACACCTCTCTTGCAGGCAGCTGCAAATGGGCATGGGGCCACCGTGGAGATTCTGCTGGAACGGGAGGAAGTCATCCTCGGCACTGCGGATAAAGACGGTCGAACACCTCTCTCGCGAGCAGCTGAGTTTGGGAAAGAGGATGTCGTGAAGCTGCTTTTGAAACGGGAGGATGTCACTCCAAACACTGCGGATAAAAACGGCCGAACACCGCTCTTATGGGGGGCTGGAAATGGGCACGAGGGCATTGTGAAGATGCTTTTGGAGCGTGAGGACGTCATTCCTGATATTGCGGATAAAGACGGCAGAACGCCTCTCCTATGGGCAGCTGGAAATGGGCATGAACACGCTGTAGAGATCCTTTTGGGACGGGAGGATGCTGCTCCTAACACTAGGGATAAAAGGGGTCATACACCCCTCTCGTGGGCAGCTGGCAATGGACATGGGGGCGTTGTGAAGCTGCTTTTGAGGTGTGATGATGTCACCCCCAACACTGCTGATAAAGATGGCCGAACCCCTCTCCTGTGGGCAGCTGGAAATGATCATAGGTGTGTCGTCAAGATGCTTTTGGAACGAGAGGATGTTGCTCTCAACACTGCGGATAAAGACGGCCGAACACCTCTCTCGCAGGCAGCTGGAAATGGGCATGGGGAAATCGTGAGGATGCTTTTCAACCAAGCAGACATCACTCCCAACATTGCGGATAAAGACGGCCGAACACCTCTCGTGTGGGTAGCTAAGAATAGACATAGGAGCGTCGTGAATACGCTCTTGGAACTTCAGGATCTCACTCCCACCACTGCAGATAAAGGTGGCCGAACACCCCTCTCGCCGATTAAGAAATATGGACACACCGGCCTAGTAGAAATGCTCCCCGAACCGTGCAATGTTAGCCAGGGCATCGTGACAACAAATCCCACCGGCCAAACAGCAGTTGCACAGACTTCCGAAGATCAACACGGACGAACTCTAAAGCGGTCATTCGAGGATCTCGGCTTTGTCATTCAAGCACCTAGTAGCAATAACTCCACAGGTCTTTTCCCACCTAAGCGCTCGGAGTCATCTCAACGCCACTCTAAAAGAACCCAGATATCTTGACATTCACGACCAATCCTCGCTACCCAACGAACCCTATGGCCCGCAGTATTACATTGTCGCACCATTAAATTTCAATCCCCATTCATCTTTCTTAACTCTCCTTTTTTCTTTTCCGTACCGCCCTTTCGCATCTTGTACAACTAGCGGGTGGAAGGTCTTGGCACCCCCGGCAAAATTGTCATGAAATTGACCACGGTCGCAACGACATCCACAGCCATAACCCACCATGCCACCATCACGCCCTCCTAAAAAGTACCTCA
>Ga0307513_10002665_pt1 | contig 24613 bp, 22 predicted proteins | sample 15_EM_MG_FD_202174 | JGI IMG/M metagenome (GOLD analysis project Ga0307513, IMG submission 202174) | Populus trichocarpa ectomycorrhiza microbial communities from riparian zone in the Pacific Northwest, United States - 15_EM | ecosystem: Host-associated > Plants > Roots > Unclassified | place...
ACCGCCTTGCCGTAGTCGTTGCTGCCGCACCGTGGCAGCACCAGCGGAACGACCTCCCACAACCCGACCACCGGTTGGACCTCGCCGGCGCTGTCGATCCCCAGACCGAGCGTCCCACCGACGAGGAGCCATGGATCGATCTCCACGTAGGTGAGTAGCCGTCCGGCCCGGTGATCGATGCCGACGTTGCCGCGCAGGAGGCCCGCGCCGACGCCGCCCTCGACGCCGATCACGGTGCCCGAGGACGGGCGCCCGCCCCAGTGGATCCCGAACACCGGGCCGATCATGTAGTTGACGAGGTTATTGTCGTTCCCCTCGGCGCGCGAAAGCCGCGGCGCGAGCATCACGACCGCGAGCACCACGCTGGAGATCCGCATGATCGAGACGTACCGCTCGGCCGGCACGCACCTCGCGCAGTTCACGCGAAGCTCACGCCTGGCTGGGAGTGATTCGCGCGAGGTCGCGGCGCACGCCTGCAGCGAACCCGACGCAAACGAGTGCCGATCCGTGCCGCGCTCATTCCGTGGGAGTGATCCGCAAGGCGAACGAGCTCACCGTTCCGGTGTCTGCGGCAGCCAGATCCCTGACGAACAATTGCCATTGACCCGACGCCGATCCGCCGAGCGCGAATGATGACGAGATGTCCTTGTCCGTCACGACGAAATTGTCCGCTGACCCTCCCTGGCGATTGGAGAGTGTCACGAGCTGACCGGTCGGTGCGATCACTTGCACGATGAGGTCGCCCCGAAATGTGTGTGCGATATTGACGTCGACGGCAACTCGCGCAAGCCGGATTCCAGGACTGACCTCTACTGGCACTCGTACACCCGTGGCGCTATTGTCGGGGATGCCGATGTGCAGGGTCCCATCGCAGGGCGCCGGACAATTCGGAACGAATATCCGCGGCGGCCCCGAGCACGCTCCTCCATTGAAAATCACCGAGCCGGGTGGACAGCAGAAGAGCACGAGACTCCCAGCCTCACACTGGCTTCCACCAATCAAGATAGAGGTGGAGCAAGCTAGTCCGCTGTCGCACTGGACGAGTGACTGGGTCGCTGCCGCCGGGTGTTCTGCCGAGAGCACCCCACCAGGCACGTCGAGATCTTCCGGTTCTGCCAGACAACCAGCGAGATGAACGAATACCACCCACGTTGCGAACACCGTGCGCATACTGCCTCCTATCACCAAGGTTGTTAGACCATCGCGAGATCAGACGATCCGGAGGTCATCGATGCGTGGCTGCAATCGTCATGCCTGGAGGTGCTACGACCGCGACCGCGAGGGCACGGCCTGGGTGGCGCCTGCCGCGTTCGCGCAGCCGACACATTGATCGGATGTGGCGACACAACACGTGCCGCGCTCTGCCTGTTCAGCATCAGGTGGCCTGCTTCGAAGTGAGATCACGCGCGGTGAGCGGAGGCGCGGCGACCCATCGCCGCGAGCGGACCGCGCGCGTGGCCGCGGCGTTCTCGCTGCGTCTGCTCGGATCGATGCGCGGATCCCGCGCTCGGTGTACGACTGCACATGCTGCAGCTCGACCTCCACCGCCACCTCGAGGGCTCCCACAGCCCGACCGCGCTCCTCGACGTCGCGCGCGCATTCGAGATCCGCGATCCGACGTTCTACGACGCGGGCGCGCAGCGGTTCCGCACGCCGGCCGAGCTCGCCGCCGCCGTCACGATGTCGGGTCCGTCGGATGACTCCGCGGTGTTCTATGACTGCATCGTCAAGGCACGCGCGGCGTACGTGAGCGTCCCCGCGATCGGCGCGCTCGCCCGTGCCGCGTTTCGCGAGACCGCGGCCGAGACCGACGGCTTCGAGATGCGGCTGAGCCTGTTCTCGATGGCGCGGACGCTGATCCAGCACCGCGGCCTCGACTGGCGTGCGGTCGCGCCGATCGAGCTCGCCGAGCAATACGCGCGGCCGATCCTGGTCGAGGTGATCGCCGCCCGAGACGAGGTGCAGGCGGCGACCGGGACGCCGGTGTTGCTACGGCTCGGGCTGTCGCGCACGTTCGAGAGCGAGCCTCACTACCGCGCCCTGGCGGCGGTCGTCGAGGAGCACGCGGGCGCGCTGGTCGGCCTCGATGTGCTGGGCATCCTGTCGCCGCCTGACACCGAGCCGTTGCCGCCCGCGATGGTCGCGATCCTCGACCGCCTGCGACGGTCTCTGCCCGATCTGACGATCCACGCGGGCGAGTTCGCGGGTCACGCGTCGGTCGATCGCACGCTCGAGCTGTCACCGCGCGGGATCGGACACGGCGTGCACTCGCTCGAGAGCCCGGCGACGCTCGACCGGCTGGCGCGCGATGGCGTCACGCTCGAGGTCTGCCCGACGAGCAACCGGCTGCTGATCCCGACGCGGCTCGCCGCGCTCGAACGTGCGCACGGTGGCCTGACGCCGCTGCGTGCCCTGCAGGCGGCGAGCGTTCACTGCATCCTTGGCAGCGATGACCCGACGCCGATGGGCACGTCGTTTCGCAGCGAGCTCGAGGTCGCGCGCGCCGCGGGCGTGGACCTCGACCGCCTCGAGCAGGATGCGCTGCGTCGGTGGATCGAGATCACGGGCACACCCTTCGCAGCCAAGCCGGCAACGCGGTGACGTGGAGGTCGAGGGATCAGAACATGGTGGTGAGGCCGAGGTGCACCGCGACCTCGTCCGTGAAGTCCGAGAAGTCGTACTGCTCGACGCTGGCCTTCAGGCGCAGCGCGCCGGCGAGGCGGATCGCGAGCGCGCCGGTGTAGCGAAGCACGATGCTGGTCGAGCGCAGCGGACTGTCGGCGGCGACGTTGCCGAACTGGCGCAGCCCGTCCCAGCGCGCGAGCAGATCGACGCGCCCGAGCGGCACCTCGGCCTCGGCGTAGAACCCGTCGCGGATCACCTCATCGGCGAACTGACCGCTCGCGCCCGCCGAATACTTGAAGCGCAGCTCGGGCGTGCTGCCGATCGCGATCTGCGTGTGGCGTACGAGGTACTCGGCGCGCAGGACCAGCCACGGCAGCTGCAGCGTCGCGTCGCCGCCGGCGATCCAGAACCGGAGCTTGGCCTGGGGGTCGTAGTGGCCGGCCATCGCCGAGCCGCCGACCACGAACGAGGCGTCGCCGTGGTTCAGCGTCGCGCTGAGTCGCGCGCCGAACGAGGGCTCCGAGTTGTTGTCGACGTAGTAGCGCTCGGGCGAGCGAGACAGGGTGTAGTCGAAGTCAAAGCCATCGGCGCTGCCCTTGGGGCCCGCGATCCCGTACACGGCGTAGTCGAGCTGGAGCTGCTTTCCGACCGCCTGGGTTCCATTGATCTCGATCCCGTTGTCGACCCAGGGCGCGGGCAAGATGCCCTCGTTCCAGTCGCGGAACCGGACCATCCGGCCCATGTCGTAGGGCAGGGGCTTGTCGCCAGTGCGGTGGTTCGCCGGATCGTGGCGCAGCGGGAAGCTGCCGAACGCGGGGGTGAACCGACCGGCGCGCAGGTTCAACGCGTCCGCGCGCCGGAAATCGATGTACGCCATGCCGACCTCGAAGCCGTGACAGGCGAAGCAGACTTTCACGTTCGCGGTCAGGTTTTCGGTCAGGTCGGCGGCGAGCTTGAGAGACAGCTCGAGCGTCGGGCCATCGAACGAGCGGTCGTGCACGACCTGCCGATGGGTGACCGCGAGGTAGTCGAGCTGGACCGAGCCGGCGAAGTTGCGCCCGGGCCCCGCCAGTTGCTCGCCGGCGGCTGGACCGCCAGACGACAGGATGAGCGCGGCCAGCCCGACCATCCCGGCCAGGCACGCACGACCGAGCCTACGCATCGTGCACCTCTACGAGCGGTTCAGTCATCCAGCGCACCCGCGGCGATCCAGTCGACGATCGTCTGAAGCTCTGCCGGCTCGAGGTACGGACCGTCGAGCGGCATCCGCCCGCCGAACGGCGGCGCCGGCCCGAGCTTCTGGACCAGCACGCTGCCGCATGGATCGCCGGGAACGACGGTGTTCATCCCGCCCTGCGCACCGCCGGCGCGCAGCCTCGCGTAGCTCGACAGCTCGAGGCCGCTGACCGCGAGGCCGATCGGCGTCGCGCCCGTCGCCGTGTGGCAGCGGCCGCACAGGTCTTCGCGCAGGAAGATCGCGTCCCGGATATCGGTCTGAAACCGCACCACGTGGTCGGGGTCGGCCGGCGCGGCGCTGCACGCGGGGCGCAGCGGCGGCCCGAGGTCGGGCGGGTCGATACAGCCCGCGAGCACCGCGGCCATCGCGACCATCGCCAGCAGCCCGCGCCGCGCGGTGGTGGCCGTGCGCGGGGACCTCACAGGCCTCCGGCGCGCCGCTGCACGACGACGTCGTGGAGATCGGCGGTCGACTCGAAGGCGCGCACGGTCGCATCGACGGGCATCGGGTTGAACAGCTGGGTCGCCGTCCGCAGATCCGCGATCGCCTCGTTGCGCGAGGAGTCGATCGAGAGGGTCTCCGCAGCGACCGTGACGCGCACGGTGCGCGCGAGCGGGCTCGTCGTCGTGTAGACGTCGTTGGTATCGAGGGTGTCGCCGTCGCCGGTCATGTCGACACCGCGGCTCGGTTCACTCAGCGGGTCCTCACCGGCCCGGTGCAGGATGTAGCGGGCCGCTTCGGGCACGCGGGCCTTGTTGACCAGCGGGATCGGACCGAAGTCGTAGTAGTGGGCGCGCAGCCCGCGAAAGTAGAACGTTCCATTCGGGCCGACCGGCTCCTGGCCGCCCCCGACAGCGATGCGAGCATCGCCGACGGTCACCGGGCAGTTGACGCCGCTGTCGGTCGCGACCGGGGGCAAGACGAGGCCGCGATCGATCGCCTCGTCGACCGCCTCGAGCGAGGTCAGCTGCTCGTCGGCGTAGCGATCGGTGACCTCGACGACGAACATCGCCCAGAACGGCGAGTAGCCGCGGTCGCCGGGGATCGCGTCCGCGATCGTCGGGTGCGGGATCGGCGTGAGCATCTGGTTCTCGTCGCGGCGCATCAGCATGAGCAGCGGCGCGGCGAACCGAGGCGCGACTCCGAAGTCCCACACATGGATGAGTTGACCATCGGCGAACGCGCCCACCAGCGGGAGCACACCATCGATGTTGTCGTGAGACGCGATCTGCGCGGCGAGCGTGGCGTCGCTGGTGATCTCGGGCACGTCCGCGCCCGCCGGCAGGATCGCCGTGACGCTGCGGTCGCTGACCTGCGGCCCGAGGCACGCGGCGAGCGAGAGCATCAGGCAGGGCGCGAGCCTCATGGGACCTGTCCTCGAAAGCCAACCTCGAGCTCGACCGCGACCGTGCCGACATCGGGAACGCTCGCCGTGCGCGCGCGGCCAAGGCTCGCAGCGACGCACGCCGAGAGCGCCGCGGCCCCGCCCGACGCGCGCACGCCGACGGCGCGACCGGACTCGTCGATGGTGAACGACGTGTGGACCACGACGTCAGAGCCGCTCGGCGCGGCGCGGCGACATCCGCGCAGGTCGTCGAGCACACGCTCCAGCGCACGGTTGACGACCGCCGGGGCCAGCGATCCGCGGACCACGAGCTGCGTCAGGCTGACGATCGTGCGGGGCGCGCTCGGCGTCGGCGTCGGGGGCGGCCGAGGGGCCGGCACGGGGTCGACCGGCGAGGGAGGCGGCGCGAGCGGCGCGGGATCGGGAGTCACGTGCTCGGGCATCCGGGCCTCGGGAGCCAGGACCTCGAGCACCGACGCGTCGGGCCTCGCGGCCTCGGGAGTCGCCCGCTTGGGCGCGGCGGGTCTGGGCCGAGCCGGTGTCGGCCGCTTCGGGCGACGAGACGTTCCGGACGAGCGCCGGAGATCGGGCGGCGCGGCGACGGGCACGTCGGGCGGCGCGGCGATCGCGGCCTCGACCGCGGCGTCGGGGGGCGTCGCGACCGCGGCGCGGGGAGCCGCCGCCATCGCGTCCTCCGGCACGGACGATGGCGCCACCGCGTCGATCGACCCCGTGGCGATGACCACGCCGCCAGTCTCGACGCCCAACCTGGCGACGGCGCCCGTGCCCGTACCCTCGCCGCCGGCCTGCTGCGCTCGCATCGTGAAGATCCCCGCGGCCAGCGCCGCCGCGGCCGCGGCGCCGATCGCGATCCGCACGCCCCGCCGGCTGCGCGGAGGCGGCGCGGTGAGCTGATCGAGCGCCGCGATCACGTCCCTGGCCGAGCCGAACCGGTCCTCCGGCTTCACCGCCATCAACCGACGGACCACCTGCTCGAGCGCGGCGGGCACCACCACGCCTGGCGCACGGGCGGCGATCGCAGGGCGGTCGGCCATTGCGTTCTGGCAGATCACGTCGAGCGCCGCGCCATCGAACGGGCAGGTGCCCGCCAGCATCTCGAACAGGGTCACGCCGACCGAGAACAGGTCCGCGCGGTGATCGACCACGCCGTTGCCGAGCTGCTGCTCGGGAGCCGCGTAGATCGGCGTGCCGACCGTGGCGCCGGTCGCGGTCAGCCGCGTCCGGTCCAGGGCGGGGTCGATGTTGAGCGCGAGCCCGAAGTCGACGATTCGCGCGATCTCGCTGACGACGATGACGTTGGCCGGCTTGAGGTCGCGGTGCACCAGGCCGTGACCGTGCGCGTGCTCGAGACCCAGGCAGAGCTGCCGTGCAAACCCGGCGGCGGTCCGCCATGGCATCGGCCCCCGGGCGATCAGATCGGCCAGCGTCGGTCCCTCGGCGAGATCCATCACGAGGTAGAGCAACCCGTCGTTGGTCACGCCGAAATCGCTCACGGCGACGACATGGGGATCGGACAGCTGGCTCGCCGCCTCGGCCTCGTGCGCGAACCGCAGCCGCATGTCGTCGGTGCACGCGACGTCCCCGAACAGGATCTTGATCGCGACCTTGCGAGCCTCGAGCCGGATCAGATGCGCGCGGTAGATCCGGCCCATCGCGCCCTCGCCAATGTGGGCCTCGAGCTGATACTGGCCGGCGAGCGTGGCACCCTCGAGCGGATCGCGCTCGTGCGAGACGATCCGGCCGCCGTCCGTCGGGCAGCAATCGAACTCGCTGCGAAACATCGCCCGGCACTGCGAGCAACATCGCATCACCCTGCGTACATCATCCGGAGACGCAGACACGATCGAAGAGGCTGACACGCGGCCTCTACACGCTTGGCGATGGCTGGCTCGCGGTCCCGGTAGCGCGCGAGGCAACGTGAGTGTCGGTTAACAACGTGACATTCGTCTCTAAACTGGCACCGACCGCAGCCGTTCGACGTGGGGCTGTGCGCCGCGCTCGTGTTGCGAGCAGGTCTGCGCCGCCCGGCAAGGCGAGCACGGCACCGTCGAGCGCCAGCACCTCGACGAGCTCCGCAGCGCAAGAAGGCGTCACTCGCACACTTACCCTGTCAGAGATACTCGCTTCGGACTTCTTCACATGCAACAGGCGACCGCGGTCGAATGTACTTCGCGCACCCGTTCCGGCGCCGGTTGTCTCCCCCGGTGCGTCCGCCATCACACATGCATGGAACGTGCACGTCCCGCGATGTGAGAACATCGACAATCCGTCTCGCTGTCCTCGAGCGAGGACACCACGCGGGCGCGCCATCGCCATCGGGCAAGCGAAGTTCTTCGCTCCGCTGCGCTCCGCTCAGTCACGCCCGACCTGCTGCGCAGGTCTCCGTCCCGCTGCGCGGTCCGGGGGCTTAGTTGTTCGAGCCAGCGCCGGATGCGTGGCGGGCGCGCGTCCGACGGCAGCGATCGCTGATCCGCTCAGGGATCGCCTGTGATTGGCCGGACCACCGATCGCGATGGACTGGTGGGGCATCGCGATGTCCGGATTGGCTCCATGCCAGTGCTGCCATCCGCGTCCGGCAAGGACTCCAAGCAGCCGCGCCGCGGACCTTACTTGGGCTCGAGACGCGAGAACCGGAAATTGCAATGGCTCGCGCCACCAGCCAGCGTTTGCGTCCGTTCCAGGCGGATGCCGCGTGCTGCATAGGCTTCGAAATCAAGCCCACAGATGCTCGGCAGGATCTCTGTATCGCCGTGGCGAGCGGCGAATTTGCAAAAGCCACAAGCCTTGTAGTTGATGCCGAACTCGAAGTTATCGCCGGGGCCGGGCTGAACGAAATCGTAGACGAAGTCTTCGGGATATTCTTCCGCGTGGCTTTTGACGGCTTGCGCGCGCATCCAGGCCTGATTCTCTGGCGACATGAACTGCTGCCCGGCGGCAAGCCGCTCGCCCTCGGGCACGGTGAGCAATTGCGCCTTGTAGGTCTCTCGCTCGATATCGGCTATCACGGGCAGCGACACGCCGTGTCGCCGAAGCACCCGGCCAATGGCGATAAAGCCCATTAGGCGCATGAAGAAATCGCTCATGCGGCTCGCCTCGCCGCCGACATAGGGCATCTGGGTGAGCACGATTTCGAATTCGGCCATCACCTCCTGCCTGATCCCGTCCATGCTGGATAGCCGCGCGCGCTCGCGCAATGTCGCTTCGGCAAGGTCAAGCCGTTGGCGCATGGCGGCCTCCATCGCACCGCGATGCGTCTCGTAGAAGGGATGAATCTCGGCCATGGTGCACCTCGTCTAGCACGATCATGCGCAGGCGGCGCAGCGTCGCCGCCGCCCGATGGTCAAGCGGAGCAACGGATGCGGAATCGATGCTGAGCCAGGCCTCGTAGAAGCGCGGATCACCGCGTGGGCCGGCGCTGAAGCACGACCTCGATCTGATGAAGCTCGGCCTTCTTGCACGTCGCGTGTGCGCCTGCGGCGCGCAGCGCGGCGTTGCCGTCGTCCTTGGCCGAGACAGCGACGATCAGGCCGTTGAACCGGAGCGCGCGCAGGTGCTGCCCGCGGCGGTGGTCGCGCCGGCCCGCTCCGCGACGTTCGCGCTGTAGTCCAACCTGAGGCAATGCGTACTCCGCCGTACGAACGATGACGTCATTCGCGGTGCGTCACGAAAAACTCCGCCGGGAGTGGCGCGAGCACCTCGTGTCGCCGTGAAGAAATCATGAAGATGCAGTGCCACCTTCAAGGCGAGGATCAAATGAAGACTGTCATCGCGATTGCTTGCACCTCATTGTCATTGTTCACCGGCTGCGTCGCGGACCTCGACGAGGATCAGGTCGACGAGGTCGAGCAGCACACGATCTGTGGCCGCACCAACGACGCGCAGCACGTCAATAGCTACAACGGCACGCTCGGTCCCTCGATCGCCTTTGTCCAGGCGAACAAGGGCAGCAAGGGGGCGATGGAGACCACGGCGACCTCGGGCAAGTTTTGCTCGGGCTCGCTGATCTCGGCGAATACGTTCCTGACCGCCGGCCACTGCGTCGATGCCGGCACGGTCGGCGAGTTCGTCTCGTTCAACTTCGAGCGCGCCGCGAACAGCACGACGCTGCTGCCGCAGACCCACGTGCGGATCACCGCGGTCCTCGAGGACGAGCGCGGCGGCGTCGACTACGCCATCGTGCAGCTCGCCGGCACGCCGGGTACCACCTTCGGGGTCGCCGCGGTCGCCGCGGGAGACCCGGCGGTCGGCGCCGCGCTCACGATCATCGGGCACCCCGAGGGCGCGCCGAAGCAGATCGAGGCCGGCACGCTGTCGAGCATCAGCGGCAACTTCCTGCGCTACGGCAACATCGATACGCTGGGCGGCAACTCTGGCTCTGGCATCCTGAACAGCGCCGGTCAGATCGTCGGCGTGCATACGCTCGGCGGCTGCACCTCGACCGGCGGGGTCAACTCGGGCCCGCGGATCTCGCGGATCCGCGCGGCCTCGAACATCCTGTAGGCGGTCGCTCGGCGGTGGATCGTCTGGCTCGATCGGGCGCCTCGAGGGGGCATCACGTGCGGCTTCCCGGCGATCGCGCACCGGCGGCCGGGCATTCGCGCTATCGTCGCGGCATGCGGAACGCGCGGCTCGATGTGATAGCGATGATCGCGCTGGCGGCCGCCGCCGGCTGTGGCTCGACGGCCGAGCACGAGCGAGCCGTGGCGTGCGATGAGCTCCAGACGTCGGCGAGCGAGATGGTGGGCAAGGCGTTCGACGACAACCGCGCGTGCCAGGTCGCCAGCGACTGCGTCGAGCTCGCGTTCCAGGCGTCGTGCTTCGACTCGTGCTCGCGCGCGGTCGCGAAGACCGGGATGGCCGCCGTGCAAGCCGCGATCGATGCCGTCGAAGCGCAGCAGTGCGCCCAGGCCAACAACAACGGCTGTCGCGTCGAGGTGCCGCCGTGCGTCCCACCCGCGCAGGTCACCTGTACCGGCGGGCTCTGCCAGTAGCGGGGCGTCAGCCCGCCGCGACGGCCTGGGCGCTGCCGAGGATCGCGGCGGCGGCGGCGACGACGTAGGGACCCCATTCGGGCGCCGACTTGACGACGTCCTCGGTGGCGTCGGCGACGGCGTGCGCCACGCTCGAGACGACGTTGCCGATCGCGTGGATCACCGAGCCGACGACGCCGCGGTGCTTCGGCTTCGCGCGCTTGGGTGGCTTGAAGCTGAAGGCCGCGGCGATCGAGAACGTCGCCGTCCAGTCCTTGTGCTTGATCTGCCATTCGGTGGTGAAGGTCTGCGCGATGCGGCCGTCCTTCACGCCGGGCTCGGACTTGGTCGATCCGATCTTGCTGGTCGTCACCGCGGCGCCGCTGATCTTGAGGCCCTTGCCCATCGACGCGTTGTGCGACTTGAAGTCGACCGTCATGTGATCGTCGCCGATCTGCACGCCCCCGCGCGTGATGTCGATCGCGATCTTGCCGTGGCCCCTGGTGAGCTTGGCCCCGAAGGTCGCGTCGACGCGCACGTCGCCCTCGTAGAACGTCGTGGTCCGGCTGATCGAGCCCGACGTGCCGCCCCCACCATCGCTCGCGGCCGACGCCGCCGACGCGATCGGCGTGACCTGCTCGACGCGCGATTGCTTGCCCGGCCCCGGCGCGTGGTCGTCGTCGTGCGCGTGGCCGTGGCTACCGGTGGTCGAGCTCTTGCCGGCGTGCTTGTGCTCTTGCATCGCGTTGACGAGGAGCACCTTGTGTGCCGGGCGCGCCGGTCGCCAACTCCGTGTACGGCCGCCGCGACGCGCCGCCGGGTGTCACACCTGTTCAGCGGGTGTAACGCCTCGCCGGTGACAGGGCGCGCACCGTTCATCGGCATCGACTTCCGTCACAACGTCTTCAAGTACTCGACGACGCTCGCGGCGTCGCCCGCGCCGAGATCGGCGAGGAACGGATGGCCGGTGATCGCGAAGCCGGGGCGGGTCGCGTCGAGCACGTAGCTGCCCCCGCTGGCGCGCGTGGCGACGCCGACGGCGTCGAGGTCGTACGGTGCGTCGAGATCGATCGCGACGCGCTGCGGGCGCTTGTCGGGCGCCGTCGCGAGCACGGCGAGGCTCGGCCACTGACCGGCGTGGCCGTACGGCGCGCGCGCCCAGACGTTGGTGAGCACGGGCGGCACGTAGCCGCCGGTGCGGCGGAACCTGGTGTAGCCGCGCGTCACCCTGGGATCGTTGGCCGCGCGCTCGAAGCTGTCGGTCGCTGCCATCGCGCGGGTCGGATCGACGCCGAGCTGGTCGAGCGGCACGACGTCGTCGCGATAGTCGACGACGTGGCCGTCGGGCGCGTAGCTGCCGTGGCATTGCGCGCAATGCTCGACGAACAGCGCGTGGCCGCGCTCGGCGCGGGCGCGATCGACCGGCCGCGGGAACCTCGGCCGCGGGCCGGGCTGGCGGAGGTACGCGCCCAGGCTCGCGCCCTGGAACGGATGGCGCTCGAGCCACTCGACGCGCGCGCCGATCGCGATGTCGGCCTCGACCGCGAGCAGATCCATCGGGCCTTCGCCGCTGCCGTCCCATGACAGCGTCGTGCGCTGCGCGAAGCCGATCACGTCGGGCACCTTGGCCCAGCCGACGTCGGGTGCCATCGCGACGCCGTGCCCCGACAGCTGGACGAGCGCGGGCACGAACGCTTCGATCGTGGCGACCTTGCCGGGCAAGCCGTTTGCGGTCCGCGCGACGAGGTCAACCCGGTCCTTGGCGCGGCGCTGGAGCGCATCGATCGTCGCGGCGACCATCGCGTCGCGGTACGGCTCGGGCCACGTGATCTTGCGCTCGGCGGCCGCCTCGGCGGCGAGCCGCCGGACCTTGTCGCCGCTGATCCGCGGTGCGATCGCGCCGAACGCGGCGTCGTAGGCGTGCACGCGGACGCGCTTGTTGCCGAGCCCGACGACGATCTGCTCGCCGCCCGGCCAGCGCAGCCGCTCGACGTGACACAGCGCGCAGCTCGTCATCACGAACGGCACGCGGGTGATCGGATCGATCGTGAGGTGGATCCCGTACGGCAGCCCCTCGCGCAGGTCGAGGTCGTCGCTGCTGGGATCGGCGGCCCGCGCGACGAAGCCGAACTGCTCGGTCAGCTGCGCCGTGGTGCCGCCGAGCAGATCGGGATACGCGCGCTGGAGTGCGAGGAAGATCGGGTAGGGCAGGCCGGTGCGATAGGGATCGCCGATCCCGGTCGTGACGAAGATCTTCTCGCCCGCGTCACGGCCGATCCGATCGATGCCGTACTCGTCGGGGTCCGACATCGGCACGTCGGCCGCGCGCGCCGGAGCCGCCGGCTGCGCGGCCGGCGCGGCCGTGGAGCAGGCGGCGAGGCCGACCAGAGCGATCCAGCGCGACATCACGTGATTGTTACGCGTGATCGCGGCGGTCGTGGGCTCGTGGTGCGTCGGCCGGGCTCGCGCTCGTCAGCTCGGGCCGCGCGGCCAGCTGGCGAGCTCCAGCGGAGCCACGGCGCAGACCGGGGTGACCACGCGGGTCCGCGCCCGCGACACCAGCGCGCCCGCGATGATGATCGCCGCACCCACCGGCGCGTTCCACGCCAGCCGCTCGCCGAGCACGACCACGCCGAGCGCGATCGAGACGACCGGGATCCAGTAGGTCACGGTCGACGCGAACGTCGCGCCGGCGCTGCGGATCAGGGCGTGCTGCAGCGCGTAGGCCAGGCCGGTGCCGAGCGCGCCGAGCACGGCCATCGCGATCACGACGCGCGCCGGCAGGTGCGCCGGCGCGTCGGTCACGGCCGGCGTCACGATCGCCAGCTCGATCGCGCCGATCCACAGCTGCGCCGTGGTCAACGCGAGCCCCGAGTAGGGCGTCTTCGACAAGGTGCGCCGGAGGTAGACGCCACCGATCGCGTAGCAGACCGCGGCGGCCAGCGCGAGGCCGACGCCGATCGCGTCCGGCCCCGCCGCGGCGTTCCACGCGCCGAGCACGACGAACACCCCGACGAAGCCGAGCGCCAGCCCGGCGAACCGCCGCGGCGTGGGCCGCTCCTCGGGCAACGCGAGCATCACGACCACCAGCGTGAACAGCGGCGTCGTCGCGTTGCAGATCGCCGCCATCGCCGACGGGATCCGCTGCTCGGCATACGCGAACAGCGTGAACGGCACCGTGTTCAAGAGGTTGGCCGCGACGAACAGCTGGCCCCACACCCTGGTCCCGCGTGGCAACGCCTCGCGGCGCGTCACCATCACCACGGCCATCACCAGCGCGCCGAACCCCATGCGCGCGAGCACGACCTGCAGCGGCACGAGCGCCTCGAGCCCGAGCTTGATCAGCAAGAAGCTCGCGCCCCAGATCGCGGTCAACAACAGGTAGCGGCGCATGCGCCTACCGTGCGGCGCGTTATCGCGTAGAACAACTTAGCGATCCTTCGAGCTATCGCGTAGCATCGCTTCATGTTAAGCCTCGAGCGCCTCCGCGTCCTCCACGCGATCGCGACCTACGGCTCGGTGCGCGCCGCGGCCGATGCGCTCCAGGTCTCGACCTCGGCGATCTCGCAGCAGATGGCCAAGCTCGAGGCCGAGCTCGGTCAGCGCCTGCTCGATCGCAAGGGCCGCGGCATCCAGCTCACCGACGCCGCCGCGCGGCTGGTCAAGCACGCCGATCGCATCATCTCGGCCGTCGCCGAGGCCGAGGCCGACCTCGAGGCCCACCGCGGCACCGTCGTCGGCCCGCTCTCGCTCGCCGCGTTCGCGAGCGCCGCGCGCGGCCTCGCACCCCAGGCCCTCGTGCAGCTGCGCGCCAGCCACCCGGCGGTCTGCGCCTCGCTCTCGGTGGTCGAGCCCGAGGAGGGAGTCCCGCTGGTCACCCGCGGCGATCTCGATCTGCTCGTCGTCCAGGACTGGTTCAACGCGCCCCTGGCGGTGTCCGAAGGCCTGGTCAAGGCGTCGCTGCTCGACGACGTCGTCGACGTCGCGCTGCCCGCCGATCACCCGCTCGCCGCGCGCGACGTCATCGAGCTCGGCGAGGTCGCGCACGAGCCGTGGATCAGCTGGAGCCGGCGCTCGATCTGCCACGACTGGCTGCTGCTCACGCTGCGTGCCCAGGGCGTCGAGCCGACCATCGCGCACAACGCCGGTGAGATGCCGACCCAGCTCGCCCTGGTCGCCGCGCACTTCGGGGTCTGCGTCGTGCCGCGCCTCGGTCGCGGCGAGCTCCCCGCCGGCGTTCGCGTCGTCGCGGTGCGCCCCGCGCTCAGCCGTCACGTCTACGCGATCTGGCGCGCCGACGCCGCCCGCCGTCCCGTGATCCGCGCCGCCGTCCAGGCCCTGCGCATCGCGGCTGCCGAGGTCACGTCGTGAGCGGCAACGCCCCATGAAGACCATCGGCCCGTTCGACTATGTGATCGCCGGTGGAGGCACCGCCGGGTGCGTGCTCGCCAATCGGTTGTCCGCGGATCCTTCGGTCTCGGTGCTCATGCTGGAGGCCGGCGGCCCCGACAAGGGCATCTGGCTGCACATCCCGGTCGGCTACCTGTTCTGCATCGGCAACCCGCGCACGGACTGGTGCTACCGCATCGAGCCGGACGCGGGCCTCAACGGCCGCACCATCCTCTACGCGCGCGGGCGCGTGCTCGGCGGCTGCAGCTCGATCAACGCCATGCTCTACATGCGCGGCCAGGCGCGGGACTACGACGAGTGGGCCCGGCTCACCGGGGATCCGACATGGTCGTGGGACCACGTGCTCCCGATCTTCAAGGGCACCGAGGACTACTGGGGCGGCGCCGACGACGCCCATGGCAGCGGCGGCGAGTGGCGCGTCGAGCAGCAGCGGTTGTCCTGGGAGATCCTGGACGCGTTCCGCGACGCCGCGGCCGAGGTCGGCATCCCCAAGATCGACGACTTCAACCGCGGGGACAACGAAGGTAGCTCGCGCTTCGAGGTCAACCAGCGCCGGGGTGTGCGCTGGAACGCGACCAAGGCGTTCCTGCGTCCGATCCGCGGTCGCAAGAACCTCACCGTGCTCACCGGCGCACCGGTCCGCCGCGTGCGGCTCGGGCGCAGCGCGGCCGGCGCGACGGAGGCCCAGGGCGTCGAATTTTATCAGGGCAACGACGTCGTGTTCGCCGAGGCGCGCTGCGAGACCCTCCTCGCCGCGGGATCGATCGGCTCGCCCCATATCCTCCAGTTCTCCGGCATCGGTCCGGGCGCGCTGCTCCAGGCGCACGACATCCCCGTGGTCCACGACCTCGCCGGCGTGGGCGGTAATCTGCAGGACCACCTGCAGCTGCGGACTGCCTTCAAGGTCCAAAACGCACTGACGCTCAACCACCTTGTCGGCTCCTGGTGGGGAAAGCTGAAGATGGGACTGGAGTACGCGTTCCGCCGCACCGGGCCGCTGACGATGGCGCCGTCGCAGATGGGCGCGTGCGCGAGGTCGGATCCGAGCCAGCCCAGCGCCAATATCGAGTTTCACGTCCAGCCACTGTCGCTCGACAAGTTCGGCGATCCGCTGCATGCGTTCCCCGCGTTCACCGTGAGCGTCTGCAATCTCCGCCCGAGCTCGCGCGGCCATGTCCGGCTCAAGTCGCCCGATCCGCTCGCCGCCCCGGAGATCCGGCTCAATTACCTGTCGACCGAGGAAGATCAGCGCATCGCCGTCCAGTCGCTGCGCCTCGCGCGACGCATCATCACGGGGACCGAGACGATGAAGAAGTACGTGCCGGAGGAGTTCCTGCCCGGCCCGTCGTTTCAGTCGGACGCCGAGCTCGTGACCGCGGCGGGCGACGTGGGCACCACGATCTTTCATCCCGTGGGCACCTGCCGGATGGGGCATAACGACGACGACACCGCCGTGGTCGACGCGCGGCTCCGCGTCCGCGGCGTGGCGCGCTTGCGCGTGATCGACGCCTCGATCATGCCGACGATCACCTCGGGCAACACGGCCTCGCCGACGATCATGATCGCCGAGAAGGGCGCCGCCGCCGTGATCGAGGACCGCCAGCGCGCACGCCAGCGGATGCTCAACGCATGAACCAGATCGACTTGACCGCCGACCGGTCGGTCTGGGTGAACGCCCCGATGCGCAGGCCGGCGATCAGGCTCTGCACCAGGGTCGTGTGTAGCGCCTGGATCTCGGCCGGCGAGAAGTGACGGCCGCCGGCGCACGCGGGCAGGATGTACAGATCCGTCGAGCACAGGTAGAGCCAGGTCTGCGCTCCGCTGCAGTCGGCGCTGTCGCGTAGCTCGAGGTTCAGCCGCCCGAACGACGTCGCGGTCACAGCCGCCCCGGATTCTTCCGCTGGCGCGAGCTTGACCGAGCACAGGTAACCTTCATGGACATCGTCCGCGGCGGCCGACGAGGCGCCAACCGAGATCAGCGCGGTGACGAGCAGTAACTTGTTCATTGCGAGCTCCTTCCCCCGGGTAGTGCTCCGTGATCGCCGCGCGTTACGCGCGTGCGCACAACCAACCGGTGTTTTAGGCGCGCCGCGCACCAACGCCGTCGGCCTGGTGCCGCGGCTCGCACGCGCCCGCGGCGTGGCTCGCTACGGCGGGTTGGTCTGCTTCCAGGCGTCCAGGGCGCTGACGCGCGAGAACCAGGACTGGACGTTGGGGAGCTCGTCGAGTGGCGCGTCCGTCTGTTTCGCGTACATGAGCGAACAGGCGAGCGTCAGATCGGCGATCGTCAGGGCGTCGCCGACGACGAATGGCTTGCCGTCGAGGCGCTTGGCGAGCACGGCGCCGAAGCGGCGGAAGCTCGTGAGGGCCTCCTCGATCTTGAGCGGATCGGGCGCGCCCATCCCCATCATGGGCTTGATGATCTTCTCGAACACGAGCGTGCCGAGCGCTGGCGAGAAGTGCGAGGCGTCCCAGAACTGCCATCGCGTCACCTCGGCGCGCGCCTGCTCGTCTCGCGGGAGCAGATCCGACGCGGGTTTCTTGGACGCGAGGTACTGCATGATCGCCCGCGACTCGGTGAGCACGAAGTCGCCGTCCACCAAGGTCGGGACCGCACCGTTGGGATTGAGCGCCAGGTACGCCGGGCTCTTGTGCTCGCCCTTGGTGAAATCGAGTCGCTTCTCGTCGAGAGAGATCCCGAGCACGGCCGCCGTGAGTCGGACGCGCCGGACGTTCGGGGACAGCGGGTTCATGTAGAGCTGCATGCCCCATGTCGCCGCGGCTCGACCGATTTCTACACGCGTCCGAGGGCTTGCCGCCTGGCCAGTAGCCAGCGGCGAACGCCGTCCTCTTCGGCCAGGCCGATCGCGTGGTCGTAGGCATCGCGGGCGTCCTCGCGTCGGCCGGTCCGCTCGAGCAGATGCGCGCGCGCGGACCAGTAGGGCTGGTAGTCCTCCGAGATCGACGACGCGATGGCATCGAGACGGTCCAGCCCGCTCGCCGGGCCTTCCGTGTTCGACAGCGCGACCGCGTGGGCGACGCGCACCCCGAGGGTCGGCGCCACCCGGAGGAGCGCCTCGTACAACATCAACACCGCGCGGTCATCGCGGGATCCCGAGCGTCGCGCGTCGAGGTGCGCGGATTGGATGGCGGCCTCGAGCTGGAGCGGCCCGATGCGGCCCATGCGCGAAGCCTCCATGAGGATCGCCTCGGCCTCGGCGATGCGATGCGGATCCCAGCGCGACGGATCTTGCTCGGTGAGCGGGATGTACGCGCCATCGTCGCCCCGGCGTGCTCTCGTCCGCGCCTCCGCATACAGCATCAGCGCGAGCAGGCCGCGCGCTTCGGGTTCTTCCGGCAGCAGGCGCACCGTGAGTCGCGCGAGCCAGATGGCTTCATCGGTGAGTCCACGCGACGCCGCGGCCCGGCCGGTGACGTCTTCCCACCCGCTGCCGTACGCGGCGTAGATCGCCTCGAGCACGGCGAACGAGCGCTCGGGGAGGTCCTCCGGGGCCACGTCGAACGAGAGGCGCGCGTCGCGGATCTTGGTCTTCGCGCGCCACAGCCGCTGGCCCATCGTCTTCGGTGCAACGCGCAGCGCGCTCGCGATGCGCGCGGCGTCCAGGCCGAGGACCGTCTGCAGCATGAGCGGCGTCCGTGCCGTCACGTCGATCGCCGGATGCGCGCACACGAACAGCAAGCGCAACCGTTCGTCTCCGAACAAGTCTCTATCCACGGTCTCGTCGTTGAGTTGCAGGAGCACGTGCTTCTCCTCCCGCGTGCGCCGCCGGCGGTCGGCGTCGATGAGCCTGCGTCGCGCGGCGGTGAGCAACCACGCCTCTGGATTCCGCGGAACCCCGTCGATCGACCACCGCGTCACGGCCGCGAGAAAGGCCTCGGCGAGCGCGTCCTCCGCGCCCGCGAGATCGTGGGTCCGGACCGCCAGGATCGACAGGAGCCGGCCATACGACGCGCGCGCGGCGAGCTCGGCGGGGTGCATCGTCACGTCGGCTGTTCGAGCGCGAGCCGAACCTCGACGATTCCTCCTCTCGCCGTGGACGGGCAACGGGCGGCCCACTCGAGCGCCTTGTCGAGATCGGGGACGTCGATCAGGAAGAAGCCAGCCAGCTGCTCCTTCGTGTCGGCGAACGGACCGTCCTGAATCTGGCGCTCGCCACCGACGAGCCGGAACGTCGTCGCGGACGTCGCGGCATCCTGCAGTCCGGATCCACCGATCGCGACCCCGCCTTCGTAGATCGCCTTGATGTAGGCCTGGTACGCGGCCTGGTACTCGGGGTCGCTGCGCGCCTTCACGCAAGCTTCGGTTTCGTAGACGAGGAGGGCATAGCGCATGGGGGTCCGTGGAAGAAGTTGGTGACCGAATGTCGCGCCGACGAGGCCTATTTCTACAGCGATCCGCCGCGGCCCGGAACATAGGCGGGACGCCGGTGGTTCGATCCGTCGCGGCGGGTCAGAACGCGATGTCGATCGGCGGGAGCTCGGTGAGCAGGCCGCCGGTCGGGACCCCGACGCCGTCGAGCGCCCCGAAGCCCATCCCGCTCGCCGAGGCCGCGGTCAGCTCGACGCGGTACACGCCGGTCTTCAGGCGCCCGGTTGTATACGGCAGCGAGCTGCACGTTCCCATCAGCGTGATCGTCGGGCCGGTCGCCGGGATCAAGTCGATCCGGACCGAGGTCACGCCGATCGCCTCGCAGGAGCGCTGGACCCCGGCCTGGGACAGCTTCCAGTTGATGGCGAGCCGTCCGAGATCGGTGGTCATCTTGAACCGCAGGTCGAACGGGTGATCCCCCGTGGGGCCGCTGGGATAGTCGGAGGATCTCGTCTCGCCGAACAGCTCGCCGGCGTCGCCTCGTCGGAGCTGGAGCCGGTACCCGCCCGTTTGGCTGCGGGCTATCTCGTGCGTCTCGAAGGTGCCCTCGCCATCCACGCAGGGAAACGAGGCCGCCGCGAGGGTGACCCGGAGCGTCTCCTTGAGCACCTCGACGGTGTCGAAGCCCGCTGGGCACGTCTGGACCTCGCCTGCGGTGTTCTCGAACGTCCAGTGCGCGGTGATCGTTTGCTCGATCAGACAGTCACTCGAGCAACCGTCGCCCGACTCGCGGTTGCCGTCGTCGCAGGTCTCCTTGAGCTCGTCGGACAAGCCGTCGCCGCAGCCTTCGGTGCTCGCCGGGCCGTCGCCCTCGTCCGCACAACCCACGCTCATCACAAGACACATCGCCACCCAGAGTCGCTTCATGCGCTTCGAACATGCATGCGGTGAACCACGTGGTCCCGCGCCGGGTGAGCACGATGCCAGCGTCTGCGCCAGCGCATGTAACTCGTCGGATTTCGATGATCGATGTGCTGGTATCGAGGCAGCTGCTGGCAATCTCTGCGCGCCCGCGCCCTCGTGCTCGAGGTCGTCGCCACGACCTGGATGTCGCGCTCGCGACCGCAGTCGCCAGGGTCGAATGCAGTATCTGGATCTCGGCCGGGTCTACTTCCATCCGCCGCCCGTCCGCGCGAACGATGTGCGCTCGCTCGCGTCGAGCTGGTAGAGATGGATCCACTCGTTGTCGACGAGCTCCCTCACCTTGGCGTGCTTCTCGAGCACGCGATCGATCGCGGGGCGAGACGCCTCGATGAACACGGCGAGCCGGAGCGGTGCATGCACCCATCGCTCGCCGTCGTGCAGCGATTGCAGGGACAGGCCGATTCGAAGATCGCCGCCATTGCCCTCCAGGACTCCGAGATGCCCACCGACGATGTTGTGGAGCACCTTGTCGCCGCAGCCGTAGCGCGCGTTGTCGACGGTCGATGCGTAGTACTGGAAGTTGATCCAGTGCCCGACGACCATGGGCCCCGTCATGATCGCGTCGAGGATCGCGTGGTCCTTGTCGTCCTCGAAGCGATAGTCGTGGAGGAACGCGCGCCCTTCGAGATCGATGTGCCGGCTGCGTTCGCGGGGCGCCACGATGAGCATGGCGTTCCCCGCGAGTCCCCACTCGGGCCGGACCTCGGCCCAGTTTCGCGCGCGCTTCACGACCGCCGCCTGCAGGTTCGCGTCCGACAGATGGCCGAGGCCGAGCCGCGGCGCACGCTCGCGCCTGGTCCGGACGCTCGCGCGCTCGAGCAGGGCGCGCGCCTCGGCGAGCTCGGCATGGTACCTCGCGGCGCCGGGATCCTCGCCGAACAGCGTCACCTCGTCGGTGGTCGTGTTGTGGAGCGCGCCGACGAACAGCGTCGTCGCCGGCACCTCGATGCCGCGCGCGGCGAGGCCGGCCCGGACGTGCTCGTCATTGAACAGGGCCGCCGCCGCCCGCGCGTTCACGTCGCCTGGCTGGCCGCAGCACGCGCCACAATCGAGGCCCGCCGCGTGCGCGTTGTTCTTCGTCTGGCTCCCGTGACCCACGAGGAGGACCAGCCGGGCGAAGTTGCTCGTGAGTCCGATCGTGCGCAGAAAGCTCTCGGCGATCTCGCAACGCTCCTCGACCGAGACCGCGGTGCCGTCGACGCGACTCGTGATCCGCGGCAGGCGGGTCTTGTTCTCGAGCTCGGTGAGCCCGGCGTGGTCGTGATGCTCCGGTCGGCCGTCCTTCTCGCCGAAGGCGTCGTGATAGAGGTTGCGCGCGAAGAACAGCCCGATCGAATCGACGAACGCGAAGCTCGACAGCGAGCTGGACTTGAACGCCTTCCACGCGTTGCCCGCTTCGAGGCGCGCGCGCCGCGTGCGCTCGAGGCCCTTCGGCACGTGGGTGTCCGTGACGCGGTACTTCGGGGCCAGGATCCCGGGGAGCTGCGGACGCGCGTCGTCCGCGGCGAGCTGCGCGTACTCGATCGGCACGCCGAAGAAGCCCGCGGCGCCGAACGTCTGGATGTCGTCGCCTTGCGCCTCGAGCGCACGCCGAAACACCTCCGAGCGCACGTCGAGGCAGAACGCGGCCTGCAACTTCGGCCTCGCCGGCCGCGTCGCGTCGAAGCCCTGCGGCAGCTTCGGGCGCACCCGGGACAGCCACGCGAGCTCGACGGCCCGTTGCAGGATCCAGTCATCGGAGCGCGCGAGCTGCGCCGCCCGATCGATCGCGGCCCAGCTGGTCATCGCGAAGCGCCACTCGGCGGTGATCGTCTCGTCGCTCGACCGGAGCAGGATCCACTCCCACGCGAGGCGGATGGCCAGCAGCCCGCGGATGTGGGTGTCGTCGCCGTCCGCGAGGCGCGCGGTCCAGCGCAGGTACGCGCACCACGACGCCCAGCCGTTGACGTCGAGCAGGAGCGCCGAGAAGTAGCGCTCTCGCTCGGCGGCGGGCACGCCGAGATCCGCGCAAGCCTGCTCGATCATCTCGTCGGCCCCGAGCGGCAGCGAGGCGAGGGTCGAGCGGTACCCGCTGACCGCCATGAACAGCGACGGCATGCGATCGTCCTCGGCCTGGTCTCGCCAGGTCGCGAAGAAGCCCTTGCCGCGGGGCGCGCTGACCTGCGCCTGTCCATCGTCGAAGTACGACGCGCAGAACCGGCTGATCCGCTCCATCACGAAGTCGCGCCAGGACAGCTCGTGCTCGCGACGACGGAGCGCCTCCAGCACGTCGACCACGAGCGGCCTGCGCGACGGCGTCGGCTCGCGGATCCAGAAGCTCGCGATGAGATCGTCCTCGGCGACGTCGGCGCCGCTCTCAGCGATCGCCTCGCGGACGTGCTCGGAGCGCAGCCGGCCCGCGCGCCACTCCTCGGCGTACCACGCGCGCGGCATGAGCAGGCGCGCACCCGAGAGCGCCGCGAGCTCGCCGGCGACCTGCGGCAGCGGCTGGTCGGTCCGCGACCAGAACGGATTCACCGCGATGAAGCGATCGAGCGGCCAGGTCGGGGCGATGCGCGCACACGCGCGCTCGACGGCCTCTTGCACGGCGGCGTCGGTCATCGGAGCCCGGGCGGCCACAGCCGGAAGGTCACGCGCGTGAACCAGTCATCGATGTACAGGCCGCTCACGAGGTGCGGCTGGAGCCACCTCGAGAACCAGCCGTTCGGCCGGGTCTGCAAGATCGACTGGGCGACGAACAGCACGACCAGCGCGGCCACGACGATCGTCCACTTGGTACTCGACGCCTCCATCCCCGCGTTGATCTCGGGCGCGATCAGCTCGAACACGACATGCCAGCCGAAATACGCGGCCGACGCTCCCGCGGTGAACCCCGCCGCGATCACGAACGCGCGCATGCCCGCGGCGAGCGCCCGACCGATCATCGGCGCGAAGCTGAGGGCGAGCACGAACACGAGCGGTCCGATCGAGCCCGGCAGGCGACCGACCGGAAGCGGGGTGTCCAGATAGAACGGCGCGACGGGCAGGCACACGAGGATCGTGGCCGCCAGGAGATGCCAGATCCGGAGACGTGGGCGGTGAACGATGTGGCTCGCGCGCCACTGCTGCACGATCGAGCCCGAGCTCAAGAACGTGTGCGCCTTGTAGAGCGAGTGCGCGAGGAGGTGCATCAGCGCCAGGTGCCACGCGCCGAGCCCGCATTGCACGAGCATGAAGCCCATCTGCCCGATCGTGGACCACGCGAGCACGCCCTTGATCGCGACGCGCGTGGTCATCACGAGCGCCGCGACGACGGTGGTGAACAGCCCGACGCCGAGCAGGATGCTCTGCGCGATGTACGCGTGGGCCATGAGCGGCGCGAGCCGGATCATGACGAAGCCGCCGATGTTGACGACGCCCGCGTGCAGCAGCGCGGACACCGGGGTCGGCGCCTCCATGACCGCCTGCATCCAGCCGTGGAACGGGATCTGCGCGGACTTGAGCAGGACACCGAACACGAGCAGGGCGGTCGCGAGATGGAGGGTGGGCGAGAGGCCGCCGCTGGATCGCGCGGCCGCGTTCACGACGTCGATCCGGAGCGATCCGAGCTCGCCGCCGATGATCACGATCGACGAGACGAAGCACGCGTCGGCCAGCCGGCTGAGCAGGAACTTCTTGTGCGCGACGATGATCGCTTGCCGGCGCGTCCGGTAGAACGTGAGGAGCTGGTGCAAGCCGACGTCGGTCGCGAACCAGGCCACCACGAGCACCGCGAGGTGGTTCGAGGTCACGAGCACGGTGACCGAGGCGACGGTCAGCAAGAGGGAGCGCGCGTAGCGGTCGAGCTCGCGTTGCCCGGCGAGGTACGTCCGCGAGTACCGGACGACGACGAGGGCGAGCGTGGAGACCAGCACGAACATCGCGCTCGAGACGAGATCGAGCTGCACCACGTCGTTCATCACCGAGCTGGGCACCTTCGTGCGCGCGTCGTAGCCGAGCAAGGACAGCAGCGGGCGGAGCACGACGGCGATGTACGCGAGCCCCGCGGCCGCGGTCGTCACGAACGAGGCGACGCTCAGGAACCGAGAACGTTGTCGCGAGACGAGAAACGCTGCGATGACGAGGCTGGCCGGGACGAGTGACGCGAGGAACAGGGGCACGAGCGAGAGCAGCTCACCGCTCCCCATGCGTCGGACCCTCCTGGCGGCATGTGGCGTCGCGAAGCAGGGCGTGGCGCGGTCGAATCCTCGTACATCCTCGCACGCGCGGCATCATAGAGCATCGACCAGCGCGTTGCCTCGCTGCCTGCACTGGATGCGCGAAGCCGAGCTACGGCGCGCAGCTCCCGGTGGCGTCGTTGTCGAGCTGCTCGAGCGACGTCGACCGCACGTGAGCGAACACCGTGGTCACCTCGCACGCCGGCAGCGCGTGGTTGTGCCGGACGGCCATCGAATCAGCCAGCAGGAGCGCCGGCAGCGTCAGGTGGCGGAGCGCCGGGTTGTCATCGATGTGGACGTCCCCGGTCACCGCGAGCGCGCTCAGCGTGATCGCCGGCAGCGCCGCGTTGCCGCCGATCGTGACCGCCCCGCCGACCTGCGCGAGCGCTTCGAAGCCGAGGCTGGTGAGCGCCGCGTTGCCGGTCACCTCGAGCGCGCCGTCGATCTGCGTCGGGCCTGCGAGCGTGATCACCATCGCCGCGTTGTTGCGGATCG
>Ga0307513_10002666_pt1 | contig 24599 bp, 24 predicted proteins | sample 15_EM_MG_FD_202174 | JGI IMG/M metagenome (GOLD analysis project Ga0307513, IMG submission 202174) | Populus trichocarpa ectomycorrhiza microbial communities from riparian zone in the Pacific Northwest, United States - 15_EM | ecosystem: Host-associated > Plants > Roots > Unclassified | place...
CAACATAAACGCTATAATGTAAAGTGTAGTTGTCTCACCATGCTCAAGTCCGTGAACATCGAGATTCTTAAGTACTACTATATGGGCAAATGCAACTATATAGATACAACATAAATAAGGAATGGTACACGCCATGTGACGGATTGCAATGGTGATATTGAGTATAGACCGTCCGTTCAAATATTTCCTGCACCTTCGGCTAGTAGATCTCGCAAGATGGGTCTTCCTCGCAAAATCGCTTGCATACTGCGCGGCTTGGCTTCGAGTTTGGGTCGTTTCTTAGGGGTCTGAAGTATCTCGGTGTTCTCCTTCCCGACAGGGGAAGGTGGCCGCTTCGTTTTTGTTCGGGTAACTCTATGAAGGACGTCGGCGGACGGAGGGAGACTGTATATCCAGTGTTTACTATCCATCAGGCGGAAGAATTCGGCGAGCATTGGTGTACTTTGGAGAGTCTTTCTGGAACCGATGATGACGAGCTTTGAGCGGGCACGAGTGAAGGAGACGTTGAGACGTCGCCAATCCTTAAGAAGGTCGCCAACCTGTGAAAAGTATGAATACACAATTATTTCTACTAGGTGGGTAGGCTCACTGATCTTGTGTCGTTGGACCGCACCATGGAAATGATAATACAATCCTTGTCGCGTCCCTGGCTTCGGTCTGCCGTCAAGACCTCGATACCTTTATATGGTTGGAAAAGGTGTGAGAGAAGTTTGATTTGTTGGCGATAGAGGCTCAGGATGCCGATACTGGACTGCATCACTCCGCATTTGAGGAGCGCCTCTACGAGCTGAAAAAACGAGAGTCAGTATAGGGTATTTATGAGGGCGTACAGCTATACCTGGAATACCAGATCCGCTTCGACTTCGTTCTGAACCAGGTCCCCTACACGAGAGTCGGGGGCGGGCAGGAGATCGGTATCGACAAAGACGGCTTTGCAGCTGGACGAGATAGTCAGGGCTCAAGAATCCCGACAAGCTAGAATAGATAGACATACCTAGGACTGATCAACTTTTTCAGCCAGCACTCCTCTCCGGAACACGGCATCGTCTTCACATGCATTTCGTCCAACATCGAGATCTTCGGCACCCCGAGTACCCTCTTTGCAACCTCCTCATTCCCGCATTTGAGCTTATCCTGGTACACCAGTTTGTTGGAAAGCAGCATGATGTCCTCGTTCATTCGGTACTGCTGTGCAAGGTCGGTGACTGCATGTGGGTGTGCCTCAGAAAGACGGCGGAACAATGAGACCTCGAGACCGCCTTTGCGCGCGGCGGTGCTTTTGACGAGGGGTGGCAGCTGGAGGTGGTCGCCGACAAGGACGAATTTGTCGGCGAATCGCAATGGACCGAGGCAAGTGGGGAGGGTGATTTGGGAGGCTTCATCCACTATGCAGACGTCAAAGGTGCGACGAGAAAATAGAGTGCTGTAAGGACAGTAAACTCTTGGGAAGTCGCGAAAAATGGACGCAGCTCACTGGTCGATAGACAAACAAGTCGTGGCAACGACTGGAGGAGTGAGCAGTTGACGTTCGAGTTGCTCAACTGACGTTGGGGTTGGTCGTGCACCGAGAGTGTACTTCAAAATGTGCGGATGAACCTGAGAGACGACGATTATTCTTGTGGTGTCTTCGAAATGGGGGAAAGAACATGCCTTATCAGAATTTCCGAGCCGCAGAATTTCGAAATCGACATCGCGCAGCTTAGCAAGGATAGTATCCACTGCCGAGTGGGTATAACTTGAGAGAAGAACCGTCTTCCCACGCTTGACAAGCTCCTTAATGATTTCCGCGATGGTCGTCGTCTTACCCGTCCCCGGCATGCCGAGCATGATCGTATAATCCTTCGCAGCAAGTACCCTCACCATCGCCTCCTTTTGGTTTTCATTCAGAGTACTCTCCTTCTCATCCTTCAGCCTCTGGCGTTCAATCTCTAGAACGAACTCGTCGAAAGCGGGTGCCTGTAAGTCGACGACGAGCGCACGCCGTCGTTCATCGCCACCGGCATAAAAGAGTTTGGCGAGGTTATCCCGCATACGTCCTATGCCCGCGGCCATCTCGTCTTTGTCGATTCTGAAGATTGCATCCTCCGCACGACTGGTGGTCGATCTCCTCGAGCGAGCCAACAAGCTTCCCACGTCCAGTTCGTGATCCACACCAACAATGACCGAGGCCGGATTCAGCTCAAGGACAAACCCTCTGGACAAGGCGAGTAAGTTGGGTTCGATAGAGATAGTCACCGCATCGCCCTTGGTGATGTGCCCGCTCAAGAGCGAAGGTTGCGTCCTGCCTTGTATCTTTGGGGCGAGCTGTTTACGCACGAAGGTGTACGTATGTCGATGAATCTTCGACACCCCTGGTCCGTTCTCGAGTTTATACTCCTTGATGATCATGTCAGCGAAGCATCGTCCAACCTTTTCACGATCTTGCGACCCGAGCAACCAGAGTTCCTTCCTGAAGCGCAGCATTTCTTGCTCCTCAAGGGAGATAAGCGCTTCCCATTGCTTGAAAAAACCACACTGCTCTTGTGTGAGATGGCCAGTCTTGAGGTTGTATAGTTCGGCTATTTCGCTGGTGTAGTCTTCGACACCTTCGACTGCCTGCGCCAGACTGTTCGTAAAGACAGTACGTCCCAGGAACAGAGGACTTACGCGACGGTAGAGCATGCATGCATCCGCAGCATAGCACTTCTTGCAAACGCGTTCCTCGTCAAGGGTTGGCGGCAAAAGTGGCCCAGTTGGTGCTCCTCCTTTGCTAGTTTGTCGCCGCATTAAAAAGGCAGCCATACTATTTCGGTTTTGAACGAGACTCCTCAGTTCGTGTCTTCCTCGTGTGACTCGGATGACTTCGTCCGACTGGGTATAGTAGAGGAGCCCGCTTCCAACTTCCTGGCCTGATCAGTGAATGAATCAGCATCACAGGATAAATCGTGGCAGGAAGTAAACATACCGTAGCGTTCTTCCATCAGCAAGGTATACAGCATAGTCTGCGCACGGTGCTCCATTCCTGCTTTTGACATGCCGGTTTTGATTTCAAAAGGCATCGAACAGCTCTTCGTCTCCTTGATAGGGCCTTTCTTCTGCTCGAGTATAACTCGTAAGGACGCGTCAAGTTTACCCTTCAACCCAAGTGAAGGCGACCAGATATCTTCTTCAGTGTCATGGAGGCCACAAACCGCAAGGCTGGCGCTCTCGCCTCTAGCAGCCCTCGTGTCAGTAAGGACAGCATTCGGCTGTCGAATGTATTATAATCAACTAAGAATATTTTGAGGTAGAAACAACTGACTTTCGGTGAGTCCCCAATGAAGCGACAACTGAACGCCTCAAGACCCTTAGCTCGCTTGCGGATCTCGGCCTTGGCGGTCTCAACGTTGACGTCCAGTCGGACCAAGCTCTCCATGCCGGCATGAACGATCTCAGTCGTTTTATTGTCAATAAATGTTGAGTCCCAGCGACCGTCGGCGAAGCATGCTTGCATAATCTCGTGCAGCATGTTACCCCATACTAAAGCAGGGGTGACATCGGATGTAGAAGAAAGAAGTGTGCCAATCAGCGGCCTTCGCGCACATTGGGCAGAATTGGCGATGGAGGTCGCGGTAATGAGAATGTCGGGATGCAAGATGAGAAGATTCTTGAATATAGATAGGGTGATAGTAGATTGAATGGTGTTTGGAGCTGCGGTGTATATGCGTTCAAAATAACCAATAATGTTTACGGTGTCACCTAAAGAACTATGAGGACACAGTGGACCTCAGGAGTAGAACAACGTACCAATTTCGACGTCAGTATAGATCCAGTCTCCTTGTAAGATTGCTTGGTGTCGTGCATCGGAAGTTCCGTGAAATCGGACGGTCAGAACCTGTGGGAGTGAGCAAATGTAGAGTATCATAAAGGAGTTATATGGCACCTTTTCAGGTCTGCCATTGAGCTCCACGTCATAGACATCTTCCACGATACATCGGGTGCAAGGCTCTGGTGTCCAGTCCCGAGAAGGGGATGGCGGTACGCGCGCTGGTAACCGTTCCACCTGGGTACTCTGGTCAGTTGAGACTATTTCCAGCGCCTGGTGTGTTCCGTACAGAGGTCTCGGATACGTCTGCTTCGTCATCGTCGAGAGGGTCGTCCCAGTTCCAGTCCTCAGCACCATTGAGCAGCTCCTTGGTATCTTTCATGGGTGATTTGTATGTGACTCGTGGATTTTTTATCAATGTGCTGTGAATGTTGTTGGCGTGTCTCGCCGTCGGGGCTGGTGGTGGTTTCTCTGGAGAGCCGTTGGCCAACGACGCGCCCATTTCGGACAGGAGCGCGTCTAGAAAATTTGTCTCTTCCTTTGACACAAATGGAGGCATCGCAGGCGAGGCTCGCGGGTCGGGTGATGGAAAAGGCCAAACTACCCAAAAGCGGAGTTTGGCTTTGTATCGCGTTTTACCACCTGACACCACTCCCAACTGCAGTCTTCAACCGTTTGATAAAAATAAAATGTAATGATGCCAGTCCGAGATATCACTATCTTGATGCGTAGGAATATCCCGCGACTAAAGCAAGTCAAAACACATATTATCTTCCATACGTGCTCAACTAGTACTCCCTCATTCCTGGATATCGAGCGCATCAGACACCATTACCGTTTCCTGTTTGATAGAGGCATCCTAAATACGCCATTCATTACTTGCCTCTGCCGGGGCTGCTCTTCAACTCCGGTTGTTACAGTGGAGGACTTTGTCAACAATAGCGGATGGCGATACCAGGCTCCAGGGTAGAGAGAACGCTAGGCGTAGAGACTGTCCCCCGCCCCCATTCTCTGTGGACGCCCAGTACTTGGTCAAGACTGAGGTGCCTTGAATCTTACATATAGTTCAAGTACGTATGAGATTAATTCATTTTCCAAGGAGTCATCGAGTAATTAGTTTGCATATGCAGGTCGTCACAAACCATTTCAGAGAAAGCAAAGGCCCAAGCTGTCTTCGGATTAGGCTAGATACATTCGTATTCAGCAATGGAGACCGGAGGAAGCGTAAGGTCTTACCAAAGTCAATTTCATAAAGCTCACGTGCGTGTAACACTTGTCCCAGGTGGGTCGGGAGGAATCCCTGTCCTTTACGTCGCAGTCCGATGAACTTTCCGAGGAATCCAACCGGGTTATCAGAGAAATATGCCCCTTGTAAACCTAATGCCTCCCTTGCCTCCGTCCCTTGAACAAAACCGGTGACACCAATTGCTCCTGCATGGCGGTCTAATGCTTTTGGGAGTTCTTTCAGGTAGAGCCCAAGCATTTTACATGTCTCCTCATATGCACCCATTGAATGGAAGTAAAGCTGACCAGCAAAGAGGTTGAGTTCATTGATGACTGTTGATGGGAGTGGTGGCAGCTGTTTGCGGTGCGGCACCATGAACGACTGGAGGTCCTCAAAGGACCGCATCATTCGGGAAGTTCTGGCTCCGTATGTATGCAAGGTGACAAGCTTTGACTGGCGGATATCATCGATAAAAGCATTTGCCTCGAAAGGGCTGAGAAGGACAAGGTGTGGCTGCTCGGTACTGGAGAGAACCCATTCTACAGGGCGCAAGAAATCGTCCAACAGAGTAGAGGTTGGTTGTTCCCCACGTGTCTCCTCGATAGTTCTCACAAAGTCATTTGTCACCCAAATATTAGGGAATGCATCCCGACCAGAAGTCTTGACGAAGTTGTTCAACGTGGTTTGCGAGAGACAGTAAATTGCGGGTACAATGACCGATGACTTGTGAGGCGTCACACCGGTCGAAACGAGGGACTTGACGTCATCATCGAGAGTGTGTGTCCTTGGAATAGCGGCTGGTGGTCGTTCCATCTGACGCTCCTGTTCCTTTTCTTGTGCTACCTCCCTCTCCTGCTCCTCCTGCATCCTTGCGGAATTCGAATGGTTCAGGCCAAACTCCTCATATCGCTCCTGAATCTTCTGCTTAAGCCCAACAAATTCGCCTTGATCGCTCCTCTGATCGAGATGTCCCACCCCGTAAAGATCTTCTAGAGTATGCGATTCCTTCTCTTTGAAAATCTGGGTGAAGTCTTCAGTGGACGCGGCTCCTTGCTTGTAGCGTTCCCAAGCCGAATTTCGATCGTCGAAGTTGAAACCTTGATTGGCCCAGAGCGACGCGTACGTACGTAGTTGGGCCAGTGTCTCTTTGATAGACCAGTCGACGACGTCTTTCGAGGTGATGTTCGCGCTTATTACCCCGGTTGCGACTGTGATGTACCCGATAATCTCAGTCGATGCAAGGAAGAAAATAGAGTGCAGGGAACCAAGCATCCGCATTCGCATGCACCCTGCTCATTCATCAAAGCCAACTCTAACTGGAACGGACGTACGCACCTTGCACCAGTTTGTCTTTGTAGAGCCTCGGACCAAGAGTCACTGCCGCTCGTGGGCCTGGCGGCAGTTTCAAGTCTGTCCCGCGGGTATGTGCTTCGTCGAGATAAATCACACAGCGACCCAGTTGCTCTAAATAGGGCGACGAGACCAGTAATTCCACCGTCCCATCTCGTCTCATCACCCGCAAATCGTCTTTCGTGTCTACGAATACGGCTGCCTCGATATCTGGGCGAGCATCCACTTCCAACCATAGTTCCGCTACCTGCTGGTTTCGAAGTTCCAACACCTGAGCACCGACATCTAGTAGTACACGTGCCGTAGGTTCTTCGTCTCGGAGCCGTTCAAGCATCCCGCGAACGCCAGTTGCATCGCCTGGCAAATGCATGACCTTCCTATTCTCATTTTGTTCAAGGTAGTGTAAGACCATTGCATTGGTGTGTAGGTGTGCCTCCATATCGGCTTGGTTGATCGTCAGCGGCAATAGGAAACGGTTATCGTTGGTCCCAGAGAAACCTGTCACGAGCTGCCCGAGGGAGGACCGGTCTTGAGCGAGATCCCATCCGCTCGTCGAGAGCTTATGTGGAAACTCCTTCATGTGCTTCGGGAACACGATGGTCGACAGGAAGAAGTCGATGACCGCTTTACAATTGCGCAATTGAGGGAAGATGTACTGGTCGCGTTGCACAGGGTCGCTGAGGTTGAGCCCTCGCAGATAGCAGAGTGCCGGGGATAGGTCGTTACAGTCTTTGACCCACTCTTCGTATTCTTGATCAGGGTTGTCGACTTTAAACAGCTGCTCGAAGCACGCCTCCAGCTGGGCATTAGTAAGGCCTTCGTAGTAGTACGTCAGGCAAGTCAAGCATATTGCGATTTCTGTATGGGCAAATTCGGCACGAGGCGATGGGCTGTCTTTGGCGCGGTAGGGGACCGCGAGCATGGAACGGCTGACATCGAGGCCGTAATCAACACGCCATCTCTTCTCTTTCAAGACCATAAGGAGAACGCCATGGCCGATAAGACCTCGGAAGAGTAGGATGGGTTTGAGTATATCCGGTGTGCCATGGTCCTGACAAATACGCATAACATTTTCATAGAGGACGTCATCTATAGCCCGTTCGGCGATGAACCGGTAGAGGGTTTGTCGGTCGTCGCGGGAAAAACGTCGGAAAGAAAATGAAGGAACATGATCCCAAAATACGATGTGCTTTGCAACTTTACGGAGAAGACGTTCACCGCATTCTTGTGTGAAAAGTCTGATTTGTGGGAATCGCGGTGAGGAACCATCAATGGATAGAGAATCCTTGTATCTTTCACTACCGGCACAGGCCCCGATAAGATTGAAGACCTCTTGTACCAGCTTCCAACGCATAGATTCGCCATCTGGAGCATGCTGTATACCAACAGTGTAAACAAGCTGATATTTTGGACTGAGAATTTCGTCACTCTCGTCGAGGATATCTCTTGCGTTCTCTTCTAGCCATCTCTGTGTATGAAGGAGGGATTTAGAGAGCGGAGAATGAGGTGAGCTTGACAGGGTCTCGAGTGCCATGAGCTTGAAGGAAAGAATGTGCTCAGGCTGGCAGAGAAGGATACCACCGGCCTCTTTGCATTCCGAAAAGAGGTTTTGTATCTTCTTGAGTAAGTTCGGATCTGGTCGCAGAGAACGATCGAATGGCAGATAGAAGACACGCCGGTTGGTCAAGCCGCCGAGGGTGCGACACAAAATGCGGAACATTTGGCGAGCCAAAGGCTTGAGAACCACGACTCGAGTTAGACGGGATCGATCGGCAAGTGCGGCAGCAACGATTGGAACAATGACCTGGGATGGGCAATTACTCAACAACTCGCCGCAGTGCATCGGCAACCTGATAACTCACAGATGATTTCCCTTCACCCATGTTCAATTGAATCACAGAGTTATGCTGGGACCTGGGTTGAAGCATCTCCATCGCGATCTCAGCTTGCACTTGACGGATGAGGAGATTGCTCTCCAATTCGACCAATAGCCAATCCGGATGTTCCAGTGGATCCCAGCCGCTCTGGCCCTCATTATTTGCCTCTCTCTCATATTCTGCTCGTTGCTGTCGGGATGACAATTCAGAAATCCTTCTTGCGCGCTGGACCATGGCAATTGCTTGAGCATAATCGAGGAGTTTTCCCTTCCATGACGCGCTGAGGAGGTGTCTTTGCGACATGGTTAATCTCTCCAACAAGCTCCGTGGTGAAATTTGCGGCCACAGTCCACTTCTTGCCAACATACGCTCATTCTCGGCTCGTGGTCCAATAGAGGACATAATATCGCTTGTGATTTCCTGGAGTGCGTTGGTGCGATAAACAATTTCGGCCCCGATATCCATGGACATGGTTATGTCCCTCTGGCCGCTCTGAAGGTACTCTGTATATGCGATGCGGCTGGCACTCAGCAGTATCTCATACCGCTGTTCCAAATTTGACCCAGTTGCAGTCGTGGCAGCGACAAAGTTTGGAGGGGGCGGGTGCGTGGTAGGTCTGGGATCGGCGCGGCAAGTAGCTCGTTGAAACAATGTTGTCCATGTAACAAGCGGGCAATACTCCGGAGGCGATAAAGGTAACCGTTGGTCCCAAGGAAATGTGTGGTTTGTTGTGGCGGGAGTTTTGATATTGGTGAGTTCTGCTTGCAAGCAATCGAGATGAAGGACGAATGCCCTTTAAATCGGATGAGACAGAGGGTCTCAAGGTTAGTCAAATCACTCACCGGTTCTGGTAACATTGCTTGAATAGAGCGTTGAGCTCCCTCTGAAATTTACTCGTCTTCAACAGAGAGAAGCGAGTAAGTGCTGAGGGGGATATATGGTCTTGTTCGCGTAGCCGCAGCACATCTTCCACGCAGGTGTCTGTTTCTTGCTGCAGACGAGACGCGTACTGCAATCGCATCTCTTTTTCGCGTACTTCCGTCCAGCCTGCCCGAAGCAGTTCCGCTTGCTCTTCAGAGTCTTTGAATGATACCGTATTCGCCGTAATCACCGACTTGAGCAGACTTTCAGTTAGAGTCTCGCCGCAGCTAAAATCAAGACCCTCGCTATCCGGAGGGTCGTGTTGAGGACGTTCGAAAATGGGATTTGTAGCGAATGCGAGGAGGGTGATACAAAGTTGGCGTCGATCTGGGCGATGATAAGCAAGCGTTGCTAGCACGAAGGCAAGTCTATTTCGGTCGTCCTTGGAAGCGTGGCGACAAAGTTGGTAGAGTGATTGCCACGTTGACTCGAGAGACTTGTTTACCCACGCACTACAGTAATTGAGAGAAAGCATTGGTTGGCGCGCCGAGATTTCTCCCAACTCTTTGATAACGTCAGGTAGCCGCGTTGTGACGTCAAGTCTTCCGCGCCATTCATGCGTAAGTCTGGATATTTCGAAAACCGTCGCCTCTCTGTCTATCGAGCCCTGCACCATAAGGCAATCACGGGGAGTATAGACCTCATCATTTCCTAGAGACGCGGTGGTACAGTAGTCGGAAGACTGCACGGGTGCACAAAGAACGTTTCGGACTGCTGATCGACAGGTGAGTTTCCTGTGAGCTTGCTCTTCATACTTCGGCAAGAATGGATTACCCCCACCCATCTCCTTTGGACTACGTGAGTCAGGATAGAATATGTGAATGGACATCCAATAGTCCCAGATTTTGCGTACAGCCGCAGCGAAATCGCAGTGTTCACTAGTTGGAGGGAGGGGGCTATTCCGTTGTACTGTTTCCAATGAGTTGGTTTGCTTTGAGTACAGACACCGTAGTGGCGTGAGTTGTCCGATTTCTTGAAGTAACGCGATCTCCTCAGGAAGAAGGGTCTGAAAGGAAAAGGTTTCTCCTTGCGCTAACCCTTGTAAAGCTTCCTCTGTGCCTGTGCGCTTCAGCAAAGGATCCGCTAGTTGATGCGACGTGAGAGAGTGAAGGTAGAGTCGATACAGTCGACTGAGAAGGGTAGTATCGCGTAGACGTCCTAGAAGGTCATCAACCTCGTAAAGGTGATATTTGACCGAAGTCGCACGAGGTTCAATGGCGATAATGACATTTGGGTGCGTATTGCCGTCAGAAGACGACCGAATGGAACCAACAGGGAGAATCAACCTCCTCTTATGACCATCCCCTGAATGGGATTTAAGCACAAGCATGTTGGACAGCCCATACAACATCTTGGCTGTGATCGAGGACATAGCCATGGTGACTGAGACATTCAAGGTCCCCTTGGTTTGTGAGAGCGAAAACGAGGTTGTATCGAGGGAGGGTTATGGTCAAGTTCCGAGGCCGGCGATTGGCGGAGGTCTCGTGGTCGAGGGTGATGAGGAGGTCGAATATACTTGGCTCGAGAGGGGAGAAGATTTTGTGGATTGCACGACTGATTGAGTAGCTAGGATCGATGAGGAACTGCCGAAGTCCAGATTCGCGTTGACGACTAAGCGTTAATGCACCGTCGAGCTGGAAGGCCGTGGACCAATTTTGCTCCAAATTTGGGGTCCAAGCATCGGAAAGAGGTCGAATCTCGGTGACACATGTACTTGAATTATACCAGTGGGCGTAGTCGTGGATGAGAGAGCGCGGCAGCACGGACGTGAGTGTCCAGTCTGGGATTAACTCGAATACTTGGTCGTCCCGGCGACACTGAATGACCAACTCGCCCCCATTCATCGCGAAATGAACCTACTTGAGAGTCAGAAAGACAACACAAATACCAAACATTGTGTTCATACTTGCCAACCGGACACTGACCGCTTTGTTTGATAGTCCATTCCGGGCATAGTAGACGGGCCGGCTTCAAGAACACCCTGTCAGAGATGTTAGTGGCATTACGGGTGGCGCAGAAGCAAAGCGTACAAAACCAGCAAACAACCGCCGATACGTTGGGTGTCGTGTGTACACGTCAGGGAGTGCTCCAAACATTGTGTGGTCGACATAGAGGGCACCATCTGATGATATAGTTAGTCAAGACTATAGATCAAGGGATGTGCGTACCAAGAAGATTGAAGTGGACATCAATACCCCGAAAGCCATCCTCCGCTGTTCTCGTAGTGTACCACCGTTCGTAAGGGCTATTATGCACGACCCAGCTCCTGCTTGGAATGTAACCGTCCCAAAGCGCTCGGATTCCTTCGTCAAGTCTACTTTGTACTTCAGGCAGAGTGCGTATGCAATTTGCCAATCTTGGGAGGAGGCGGAGGGCAAGGAGCTGGTCACGGTCGAAAAGGGTCCGCAATGCAAAGGGAAGGCTACTGGGCGCCAGGGGCTTGTTCATGTAGATAAGATTGCGACATTGCACAAGAAGGGAAAAATCTCGTGAAGGATCGAAGACATGGTGAACGAGCGCTTCATCAACATTGAAGGTACTGCAACAGATCATGGTAACCAAGAGCACTTGCCTCTGCTTCTGTAAACTTGCTTCTGCCGACGATGTGCTCGCTATGTCCGTGTTATCCACGGATGTCCTCCCCCGACTTCCCGTGATCTCTTTCAGCCATTGATGAACCACCCCTCTAGCCCGTTTTAAGAAGTCAACCGCCGTGCTCTGTACGTCCTGCTCATTTGTTATGGATAGAATTCGCGCGGCCATAGCTATCAGGGTTCCACAGGCGTAAGACCAGGTCCAGTTGTCTTTAATCTTGTCCAAAAAGTCCCTCATCTCCTCCAAGGCTTCCAATCCGAAAGCTGACTCTGCAGCATCTGCATGAGCCTCTCGACGCCATGCGTTGCTCTTCGATTTTGCCTCCGCTTGCCACAATGCTTGCAGGAAGAGAATGTGTACGTCCTGATCGGAGATTGACAAGATCCCCCTACGAAGCTCCTTCAGCATGTTGCGCCATTGCAACTTATGTCCAGCGCGCAAGTGGCCAAACGCCTCGTAATCATGGAGGGTAATAGTGGTCGAACAAGCATCTTGCGAGGCAATGATTTGATTAGAGGTATGAGTCGTACCCGAAACACAAAATTGCAGGGGTTTGTACGGGCCATCGGGGGTGACCTCCATAGCACATAGGCTACGTAGATATTGGAAGGCGGATTCGGAGCTCTTAGAGAAGGGGTTTAATGCCCACGAGCCATTACTGAGGACTCGATAGTTTGACATCGAGTGCGGCCTGATTACTGCGTCGCGTGAGAGTGGGGGCTTTTGCTCGCTGTCATACTTGGTTCGATGGGAAGCAAGCTCAAGCTCGTGACCTTCATACGAATGATAAAAGCGACTCTTGTAGCTCGGGTATGACGAGATGAGCCATGGAACCCCGTCCGGCTTCTCCTTGACCCCTCTTGAACAAGCCGAAAGGATCGTGTATGTTACATCCCTCCATATTGCATACTGATGTGGTGTTTGAAGTTCGAAGACGACGCATCTGCGCGTAATATCGTCGGCTGGCAAAGGATACTCAAACACTATAAATCTAACAACAACGGTAAACCAATTAGGGAAGCAAAAGACTGCATGGAAGTACCTCATCTGCTTCAACTCTTTATTCTTGGGACACTTCGTGCATGCAAGGTGCTCAATCACGAACTTGTTGTTTTTGACGACCTTGTGCTTTGTACAAACAGCGGAATCCATTTCTTGCTTAATGGCATAGTACTTAGCATTCATATTCTCCATCTCCGTCTCTTTCTGGCGGGTTTGTTGTTCTGCCTCATGTTCCATTTTCTGAAGCGTGGCTTGCAAATCAGCGGACTGGCCGACGAACCAGCTGACAAAGGAGTCGCGATCCTTAGTATCGTAGAATATTGCCGACTTGCCGTCACTGTCGCGTTGACGTTGCTCAAGATAACTTTCGACTCGAGCAAGACGTTCCATCTGGCTACCGAATGGAAGGAGCAGGGGCTCCAAGACATTGACTGGAATCTCTGGAGAATACTGTTTGAGCTTGGGCATCCAATCAATGACCTTGCGGTCAATGAACATCCAGAGTTCCAGTATGGTGAGAAAGGCCACGGAGAGTCGCTCGGGGTTGCCTTTATAGTGAGTTAATGAGGTATCGATATAATCGTTGAGAGCTTTGCTGAGCTTGATCAGATCGATCTGGGGCAGATCTATCGCTCGTAATTGGTCGGCAACCCAAAGTTCGAAATCATACAGCTGGATCGTGCATTCAAGCGGAGCTGGAGACGCTTGGTTGAGAGTGGATGGGATCTCTGGATTAATCAAGCTACCGGAGACATCTCCAGGCCGCGCCGCATACTCCTTGCCTCCCGGGACTACCCACTCCTTTGATGCAATATGGCTCTGCGTTGCACCGTCAGGCTTCTTTTCCTTTTGACGATACGACATTGATTGGGAGAGCCTCATACTGGCAGCTACCATTAGGTCCTGTCCCATCAGCGCCTTCCCGTCGATCCTTCTGGTCGTTTCCCCCTGAATCCGTTTCCAACGCCGCTCGAGCTCATCGGACACAAGTGTGTTGACATCAATGGCGGTATCCATCGCAAATAAACCACTTCGAGTGACATTGGTGTGTGAGAGCTTCCAAACACGGCGCGCAAGCTTCGCATTCATAACGAAGAGGAGATGATCAGGCTGTTTGAAGAGTATGGCAGCACTGAGTATCGATGAGAGAGAGTAGACTATGAAAGACTTGTAGGAGAAGCGCTCATCTAGACCCAAGTCATGGAGGGTTGTCTGGAGGGCAACCCTCAAAATGAGCCAGATTGGGCTACGCCGCCATGGAGCGTCAGCGTCTTCATCACAAAGAGCATGATCGTTAATTCGCTTCGTGATGAAGGTAGTTTGATTGAATGTTTGTTCAGGATTTGGCAACATGCCGCGGATAATCCCGGTGAGAAGCTCGGTTATGTATCTAGGACTCGGTGGATCCCCCGTGCTCCCTCCCTCCTTGATAGTCTTCTGTGGTTGTGCACCTGCTATAACGTTCTGCGCGTAATATGCGATGAACTCGGCCAGAGATTCGCAGACGGGTAGAGTGGCCGGGGCAGAGAGCCGACCAACCGACGGGTACGTGATGTGGAGTTTTCCTTCAGTATGCGTAACGACCTTAGGCGGCGGCAAGACCTCGAAGGACTCCAGAGTGAAAACGGTGGGATCGGTAGAAGGGCGTCGTAGGATGATGGCAGCGTTCTGTGCCGCAATGTAGATTGGAAGTACATCTACAAAAAGAGAAATATTAATGTATATAATAGAAGACCAGCAGGGGTTATCTTACTTCCAGGAGCTATGGAACTGATGGCCGTTTTGACCGAGTCCTCGGTCAGCTCTCCATCGTGGAGCTTTGCGGAAGTGGCGAGCATTGTGCAGATCATATCCCATCCCGTATAGGCATCACTGCCCGGATCGAGGCGATCTTTGAAACTCTCTGCACAATCCTTCACCAAGCCAAGGAGGGCGCTTTCGAGTTGTGGGGTACCATCTGCTCTGTTAGGCAGCCTTGGGGGAACGAAAACGTGTTTGATAGCATAGTCGAGGAGTTCGACTTCGACTTTCGAGGGCGTAGTATTAAATCGGAATCCTTTGGGTATCGCGATTTTCTGTGGCGCATTTGGTGTGTCCAGCGCAGGCAATGGTACAGAATCACGATTTTCCATTTGTCCCAATCGATGTCGGGGTCAAAGAACCGGACAGGGACTTTGTAGTTGTGTACTGGCTCTCAATATGCTTCGGGGCTTGCTTTGTTGGCTGGAGAACATGAGGGGACAGCATGGTATGAAGACCGGTAGTTCAAAGGCTGTAGACATTTTATGAGTATTAATGAGTGTTAGAAATATGTTTCGCCGCACCGAGCATCGATGTCACTTCTTCTGCTTTTGGTTTTGCAAACGGTTGCAGCCCTCACGACGACGGTAGTGCTCTCGGTCTACTAATGTGATTTGGCGGTCCATACTGGTCGTATAAAACGCGCTCGCAGTAGGACTCCTCAGACTCAGTTTGCTGATCGCTCACTGAGTCTTGACTTTCGTCTACTTTTCAACAGGTTATCAGCCCTGCTTCTGCCTAAACTCCCAAGACACTTCATCCACTGAGCCCCTGCCCACCGCCTCTACTTTCTTCCACGGAATTCCTCATGAGTGCGGCCCAAGATACCCTTCCGTATTTTGCCAGTACTGGCGCTGGCTATACAGCTTTCGACGAGCTGCAGGGAGCAAAGGATTATACGTCATGGAATAAAAATATGCGTGCCGTCTTCTTGTCCTTACGGTAGTGTGGCCTGATCACGGAGTCAAGGCACCGACCCCTGCAGACAGTGCCAACCCGATGGCTAGCGAGACTAGCGCTATCGAAGCACTTGAAGTACGCAGCACCTCCGCTTTTATGGAGATTTCCTTCCGCATCTCAGATTTACCAAATCCGTTCTTGGCAACCTCGAGGACCCCAAATACGCCTGGGAGTTGCTGGAGGAGAGCTTTGGTGCAAATCAGCACGGCCTGCAATCTGTCCTCATGGCAAAACTTCACCTCACCAAGTGGGATGGTAGTGGTACCATCCATTTTCACCGCGACGCTAGGGTCGACCTCCGCACAGAGCTAACTGGTGCTGGTATGATCATTAGCAACACGTCCTTCCATGAGTACTTCACGAACTCACTTCCTTCATCCCTCGACCTCTTCATTACCGTATACGACGACCCCAATTATGACATCGATCTACTCTGTGATAAGTTCGCTAAGTATGAGACGCGACTCAAGCTTGCGGACGCCAAAGCTGACAAGGCTGAGGGAACATCGGATGGTTCTCTTTCCCTGTTTTGCCAACAAGCAGCATCGTCATCCAAGAGGAAGAGGAAGAGAAACGGGAAGCACATTACCTGCTACGGATGCGGGAAGAAAGGCCACATCATATCAAAATGGCCAATGGCGAAAAGAAGGACAAGACGCGTAACGAGAAGGGCGAAGAAAAACAGGTTGAAAAGCCCAACGCGGCGAAGGAAACGGAGGAGGGTAGCAAGCCGAGGCCCCCGACTGGGGCGCTCTACACGCCATTGAGATATCAGCAGCTAGCAGCTAACAGTGGAAAGATCTTCGCTTACGGTCCCGGGACCTTGCGGGTGGCAACGTCAGCTAACAGCCTGGGACGAGAAGCAGATATACAGAACGTATATTATGCACCTGAGGTACATGCGCGACTTGTGTCACTAGGAAAGCTAGAGGGCCAGGGGTGGGATGTCCGTCTGCGCGATGGCACGATAGAGTTACGGGACCGAGATTGGGAACATGTTTGCCGATATTGCGAAGGGGAACAATGTCTATCCGGTGAAGCTCAATGTGATTCCCCAAAGGCCGGATTTGCTGCATGGACAACTGAGGGTGAAGATCCAACTCATGAGGAGTTGTTGGAACGTCTTGGAAAGGTTGCGGTGGTGGTCACGGCAAAAGGTGCTGACGGCATGAGGGCGACGCTAATGACCTGGCACCGACGGCTGGGTCACCCATCTTTCAAGACTATGACTGCATTAGCAGAGGGCGGCCCAGACGGTATGGCGATGACGAAGAAGATACTTGGCTTTGAATGCGCGCGCTGCATGTGTTATAGTGAAATCAGTACACTTCTCGCACCAGGGGCGAAATCGTGCAGGAGCGTACCTGGATCGAGTCCACATCGACATAGCGGGGCCAATGCCCACGGAATCGGCTGGTGGAAAGGAATGTGAGTACATCGTTGGCGACGATTACGGCCGGGCGGTATACACGCGCCCATAAGTCAGACGCACCAGAAGCCTTCAAGATATTCAGAGCTGCCACAGAGGATGAATACCAGAAGAGGGTACGCGAAGTCATGACGGACAACGCGCGCGAGTTGAGTATGGGAGATGAGGCGGATCTGCGAGCAAGAAGGAATTAAGTTGACACGTCGGTATGATACAGCCCAGGGTCGAAGGGGATACTCACCAACGCCGTGCGTGTTAAGCTGCACGATTCGGGCCTCTTCTTATGGGCAGGGGCGTACAACACAGCGACATATGTGCATAACAGGACGCCGACACGAGTGTTAGGCGGTCGAACGCCGTACGAGGTGCTCTATGGCGTGAAACTGGACGTTTCGCATTTGCGCGCATTTGGAGCGTCGTGCGCCATCGTTGAGCCGAAGGAACGATTGAGGAAGCTTGACGACAGAGCGACGATGTGCTTCTTGTGGGTTACAAGTATGAAGGAGGCAGTTATAGGGTTTAGGACCCGAAAAGACATGTTGTCGTTTAGTCCGGAGATATGTTTTCTTTCTTTGACGGCTTGCTGTCGCCCATTCTCAATGACCTACCGCCCCGGCCCGCCGACGAGGACGAGCAGGTAACACAGCCTGTACTCGACCACGGTATCAAGCCGACAACGCCACCAGATGCCGCCAGATGCTGTCAATGCACTCGCGCTGTCCCCACCATCTGCCGCAACGCCCACGGCCTTACAAGAGGTCACGCACTAGCTTGTATCGGCGCCAACAGCTCGTCCGCGCATCACCATACGCCTACCCGGGGGCAGCTGCACCTACCGCGCGAGCTCAGGACGAGCCCGCAGATATCGGAGGACGAGGACACGAACGACGGATCCAACGAGGATGCCAACTCACCTGCGCGTCCTATCCACGACGTTTCGTACCTACCAAGTTATCCTTCAGAGTCGACGAGCTTAGGCCTCATTCGCAATGGAAGAGGGGGTGGAAATAGCGCTATGCTCATATTGGATGAAGCAGCGCATCCTCCTATCGCTTTTTCGGCCGGTTTACCGGGTGGTATTCAGCTTTCACAACTGCCCCACTCGTGGTGTGAGTGACGATGGCGTCCCCCGACGCCGGTGGATAGATGGATGCTATGGACCAGGAGATGTCGAACCTCAAGTCGCACGACGTCTATGAACTAGTGCCACGCATGAACGGCACGCGGACCCTCAAACTCGGCTGGGTATTTCATCAGAAGTTCAAGAGTGTGTTTTTGAGGGTCGACTCGACTCGTTGCCCGAGGCAACCACCAACGTCCTGGTATCGATTGTGGGGAATCATTTCTCCCATAATGCGTCTGGAATCCCTCTGCACCATCCTCGCCCTGGCAATCTCGACATCATCCAAATTGACATCACTTCAGCCTACCTCCACGGCACACTCAAGGAGGAGTCTATATGGAGCAGCCAGAGGGCTACGTCGCTCCTGCAAAGAAGCATTGGTTATGGCGCCTTAAGAAGGGCCCTCACGGGGTGGTACAAGCCGGAAGAATGGGGAACGAGGAGCTGAATTCTCACACGGAGAGTGAGAGATTTATGGCAACGGTCAAAGAGCTAGCGATTTACGTCAAACACTCCTGGGCGAGCGACGATTTCGGATTCTGGGTGGACGACTGCGTCGCGATAGGGTCCGGGAAGGAGCTCGCTAACCTCTCGAAGAGTATTGACGCAAAGTATGGTATTATCGGCCCAGGAGAGGTCAAATGGGTACTTGGCATGCTGTTGGAGCGCGACCGCTCTGCCCGCACGATCGCGATCTCCCAGAGGCATTCATCGACTCCACCCTCGCTCGCGTCAACCTCCTTAACGCAACTACGGTCACAACGCCCCTCGCTCCGGGATCCCACCTTCCTGTGGCCGACTGCCCCCCCCACAGGACGAGATTGAGAAAATAAATGGCGACCTGCCCGTATAGGGAGCTTGTAGGAGCGCTCGCATGGCTTGCCCTCGGGACTCGCCCAAATATTGCATTCGCCACCAGTTCACTCCCCCGCTTCGGACATAACCCCGGTCGCGTCCACTGGGAAGCGGCCAAACGAGTCCTACGTTACCTCAAGGGGACTAAGACGCGGCGCCTCTAGTTAGGAGGCAAGTCCCCAGGAATCGTTGCCCCCACGGATGCCGACTGGGGAAGTAAACGTGATGATCGACGTTCAATCGGTGCCAGTTTGGATGGTCAATTTCCTCAAGAATCTTGGTATCTCGATGCGAGGGCCAACGGTAGTCAACGCCGATAACTAGAGATGTGTTGTTCTCGCTAAAAACCCGGTTTTCCATGACTGCTCAAAGCATATCGACACACAGTATCATTTCACACGCGATCTCGTCAAGGAGCAGAGGATCCACCTCGAGTATGTGTTAGCGGACCTCCTCACGAAGTCTCTGCCCCGCGCTCAGCACGAGCAACTTTCTGAAGGCATGGGTCTATTTTAGTTTACACTCGGTTTGCACCGAGGGGGTGTGTTGGAAATATGTTTCGCCGCATCGAGGATTGGTTTCACTTATAGTGGTCTTGGTCTACTCGTATAAAACGCACTCGTAGCAGGACTCCTCAGACTCAGTTTGCTGATCGCTCACTGAGTTTGCTTCCGTAATACCTCTGTTGCTTATGTCTGACCTGTACCGTAGTGACTTCGTCTAGGTACAACTATACATAATCAGTTTGTTGGTCGCTCACCGAGTCTTGACTTCATCTAGTTTTCAACAATATTCTACTGAGGCTTCAAGAGTGGACATTCTTCGGCAAGCTCCTCGAATTACAGTTGGGAGGTATACGATATGAGTTACAAGGAGCGGTTCAAGAGTGAAGCAAATTGAAGGGCTCTGAAGGAGGCGTGGGGACCTGGTAGCAATAGCTTCACTTAGAGGCGCAGGAATTAGATGGAGCGGGTCATGAGTATGGGTGGCGAGACCAACAACACGGCGGCTGGGTGACCGCCCTCCGCCACCGGCGTCTCCCGGTTTGACTTGACAGCTGTTGTCGCATGTCCACACGTCGATCCCACACGTTGTCTCATCACCCCGAAGTCTCATCACCCCGAAGTCTCTTCAAAACATGGAGACTCAACCAGACAAGGCAAGGAATCTGTGAGCACCTTCGACGCTATATAGTGCGGCATTGTGGCGGCTGATCATAAATCTAAGCCTGTACCTAGATGGTGCGGCGCTTCACTTCAATCTCGGTCCTCAGCACTGATTTTGGGCATCATACAGAAATCACACTGCAAAACACCTTATATCGGGAGTATACGCTGAAGTTGTTTATAGAAAATGAGGAGATAAAAATTCAGACGAATGACAACCAGACCTGGACACCAGTGCAACGCCCGTATATGCCTTCCTTCCCTATTAAGTACACTCACTGATAGATGCTCATGTGTAGAGAGGTTTCTCCGACATCCAAGATGCGTACGGAGATCCAAATGAGGAGTGGTCATTTATTTTGGGCGAAGGACCGACAGGCGACCGAACCGATCGACCTTGAAGGGATTTTTGATGATTATTGGGGCTCTGATAAACATGAGTTCAAGGTACCGAGTAAGTCGCAATCACCAACTATTCCGCTCATGTCTGATCGAGAAGTGCAGAGGTCGTTGCCGTTGGAAAGTATCGTTGGCCTCTAGAATTACGATTCTCTGCAAACAATACCGTTCGTCTTTTTATAACCTCCCGTCCCAGCCAACTGGTAATAACTCTGCATAGGAGGAGTCTCTACGCTTGTCACTCCGTGAACTCGAAGGACTGCTAAAGGGATACTCTTCACTGATTAGTGGCCCGATAGAGAAGGCGGTGGAGAAGGCTATTCAATACGGGGCTATTTTCGCAGAGGTCAGTTCTCAGATACGCAAACCAACAAGACGTTGACGCCTTCTAGTTGAATCCAATTGCAAAGGCCGCCTTCGGTATTGCCAACGTCACGTTTGAGGTTTGTCCTTGCTACTGGTGTATCAGAGGCGGAGGTAACACTTAGTCCTTTAGCTCTTAAAGGAACAAACCAAATACGATCAGATGCTGTTAGGCCTTTTTGATCGGTTACAACGCATTTTATCTTTTGCGGACAAGGTGGCAGATGAAATCAACACAGAGATCTTAGTGGGGATCATCCCGCAAATGTTCGAAGTGATGTACAGAGTTGCAAAATACTCGTGCCACTATGTCAAACTCGGTAGGCGGTCATCATCTGGACTTGGCAAGCGCTGATGTTCGCAGCGAGGACTGTCGGTCGGCTGGACTACCTGGAGACGATTGAAGAAATGGACAGAGAGTTGACCAAGGTCATTGAAGACTTCGACCGTGCAGTGGATGTTGAGGCCCTCCGCCTAGCCAAAAGGAGTAGTAAGCACTCATTTTCCCCATGCGGCAATGCTCCAGGCTCAGTGGTTGCACGCAGATCTGGTAGTAGAGCAAGAATTTTTGCATAGGCGGCTCAAACCTGTCGAGACTGGCTATCATCAGACCCTCTGTTGCATGGAGGGCACTCGCCAATCTCTCCTCGATCGAGTCATAGCTTGGACGACTGATAATTCGGAGCACAAGGATGGTCTCCAGGGTAATATATATTGGGTGTACGGCCTCCCTGGAATTGGCAAAACGTCGTTGGCTCATTCGATCTGCGCAAGACTTCATGATCGAAAGCAGCTTGCTGGAGCCTTTTTCTGCCGGAGGGGTGACTCGAATTTGGGCGATCCCAGGAATATCTTCCTAACGCTCATATACAAACTCGCCGAAATCATCCCCTCTTTTCATAGCATTGTGGCAAACCGTCTTCGTGACGATCCAGCCCTGACACCAGAGTCGATGAAGGACTCTCTATTCCCCTTTTTCATCCAGTCCCTTCCTCACCATGCAAAAAATTCTCTCGTCTTTATTATTGACGCACTCGACGAATGTGGCGATGATGACAGTCGTCTACATCTATTGAAGGTTCTAACCGGCGCAAGAAGCCATGCTCTGTGGCTCAAAATCATCATCACCAGTAGACCCGAAGTCGATATCCAATGTTTCTTTGATGCCCCCACCCACTCGTCATATTTACGATATGACCTAGCGGAAGATAAAGAAGCTACTTCCGATCTACGAACCTTCGCCAAAGCCCGATTCAGTAAAATAGCCTCAAGGCGGGGTCTCGAATCTCCTTGGCCAGAACAATCACTCTTCAACGGTGTTATCTCTCGGGCGGCGGGCCTGTTCATCTTCATCCAGACTGTTGCTCATGCTCTGGAGCAGTGTGAGGACGAGGACCCCGCCGAGTTTTTGAAGACAGCCTTGCAAAACGTAACCGGCACCGGCTTGACCCCTCTATACGGACTTTACTCCAATATCCTAAAAGCCCAAATTGTATACAGCAAGGCCGAGTTTCGGCGGATGATTGGAGTGCTTCTTACAACAGCTCCGTATCGCCCACTGTGCGAAGAGACGATTGCAAAGCTGGCGGGGGTCAGGCCCAATTTCGTGAATAAATGTGTGGACGGTCTCAGCTCTTTGCTATACCGAGATAAAGAGGCCAATGGAGAGATTCGTGTCCGGCACCTGTCGGTTGCAAACTTCTTTGTCAGTGATCACTGTCCCAGCGACTACCAAGTCAACCTGGGAGACGCAAGCGTACAGCTAGGGATTTCTTGTCTCAATACGATGATTGACCAACTCCATTTCAATATCTGCAAGCTCGAAGATTCCCGGCTCAGTAATGCAGAGGTTCAAGACCTCCAATCCCGAATCGAGCACAATATTCCCGACCCTTTGCAGTATAGTTCTCTTTATTGGACAAATCATCTTTGCTTTACTCCTGACAATGGTGATCCGCGCGTGTGGGAAAGCTTGAAGAAATTCTTTGAAGGACTGTATCCAGTATTTTGGATTGAAGTATTGAGCGTCATGGGGATGGTCCCCATTGGAGCTCCATGCCTTCGAAGAATGCTATCCTGGGTCAAGGTGAGCAGAGCTCCGGCCTACTGTATGATTATGTTTTGAGGTGATTTCAAGGATGCCGATTCGGCCCTTTCCGGAAGAATTCAGGATATGTGTCATTTCATCATCACCTTCCGTACCCCCGTCTCTATCAGCGCTCCACATACCTATATTTCAACGCAACCATTCCTACCCTCACAGTCGCCTATATCAAAAAAATTCGGCACATTGTTTACTAAAACGATCAAGATGCAAAGAGGGAGATTGTCGTCATGGTCAGTGCCACCATTGGAATGGACTGGACACACCGATGCTGTCAATTGCACCAGTTATTCCCCCGATGGGCGCCACATTGTCACTGGCTCTGATGACAAAACCATTCGGGTCTGGGATGCCAAGACTGGTAGCGTAGTTGGAAAGCCTCTAAAAGGGCATGCAGGGAGTGTGCAGTCCGTGGTATACTCTCCCGATGGGCAGCACATCGTCTCCGGATCCGGCGACATGACCATTCGAGTCTGGGATGCCGAGACTGGTGCTGTAGTTGGTGAGCCTCTAGAGGGCCACACCGGGAGTGTGCGATCCGTTGCTTGCTCTCCCAATGGGTGGCACATCATCTCTGGATCTGAGGATGGGACCATTCGAATTTGGGATGCCAAGACTGGCGCTGTAGTTGGCGAGCCTGTAGAGGGGCATACCAGGAGTGTGCGGTCCGTTGCTTATTCTCCTGGTGGGCAGCATATCATCTCTGGGTCCGATGATATGACCACTCGAATTTGGGATGCCAAGACTGGGGCTGCAGTTGGAAAACCTCTACAGGGCCACACCGACTTTGTAACATCCGTTGCTTACTCCCCTGATGGTCGGCGCATCATCTCCGGATCGGATGACAACACCATTCGAATTTGGGATGCCGAGACTGGTGCTGCAGTTGGAAAACCTCTAGAGAGCGACACTGGCTCGATATTGTCCATTTCTTACTCTCCTGATGGGCGGCGCATCATCTCCGGATCTGAGGGTGGAACTGTCCAGATCTGGGATGCCAAGAGTGGTGGCACAGTGGGTGAGCCTCTAGAGGGACACACTGACTATGTGCGGTCTGTTGCTTACTCCCCCAATGGGTGGTACATCATATCTGGGTCTGATGACAACACCATTCGAATGTGGGATGCTGGGACCAATGCTGCATTTGGGGAACCTCCAGGGCAACACACTGGCTCTGTGTGGTGCGTTGCTTACTCCCGTGATGGGCAGCGCATTATCTCTGGATCTGCCGACAGCACCATCCGATTCTGGGATGCTGAGACTGGTGCTGCAGTTGGAAAACTTCTAGAGGGCCACACAGACACTGTAACATCCGTTGCTTACTCCCCCGATGGGCAGCACATCATTTCCGGATCTTCCGACAACACCATCCGAATTTGGGATGCCGAGACTGGTGCTGAGGTTGGAAAACCTCTAGAGGGCCATACTAATGGTGTAAGGTCCGTTGCGTACTCCCCCAATGGGCAGCACATCATCTCCGGATCTTTTGACAAGACCATTCGAATTTGGGATGCCGAGACTGGTGCTGCGGTTGGAAAGCCTCTGAAGGGCCACACTGAATTCGTAGAATCCGCTGCTTATTCACCCGATGGGCAGCACATCATCTCCGGATCTCATGACAAAACCATCCGAATTTGGGATGCCGA
>Ga0307513_10002667_pt1 | contig 24599 bp, 24 predicted proteins | sample 15_EM_MG_FD_202174 | JGI IMG/M metagenome (GOLD analysis project Ga0307513, IMG submission 202174) | Populus trichocarpa ectomycorrhiza microbial communities from riparian zone in the Pacific Northwest, United States - 15_EM | ecosystem: Host-associated > Plants > Roots > Unclassified | place...
TTTGGGTTTCTTTTGGGTGGGGTGGGGGGGGGGTTGGGGTGGGGAAGGCCGTACCGTACTGTATGATAATCCCCGTATCTTATTATTACTATTACGTTGCTTGTATGGTAAGAGGGGGAGGGGAGGGTAGTTTACTGTATGATACGTGCGCTGAGGCCGTTTGTTCAATGGTGGATGCTATTCCGCTACGTGAAGGGAGAGAAAGGAAGCGGCGGGGCGGACATTGACTGACTGACTGACTGACTGACTGATCGATCAATTGATTAATCGGCCGAAAAAACCGGCTGGCACATTTTACCATGCCCTTAACTAAGGAGAACTCCATTCTCCCTCCTCCCGTTCGAGAAGAAAAGAAGGAGGAAAAGAGTTGTTCCCGGGTTAGCTCACGATTTCAAACATATCCGCCCGCCGGCCCGCCCGTCCGTCAGTCCGTCTTGGAAGGAACGAACGAACGAACGAGGAAAGTGTGGTACTACTAGTTAGTACTGCATATCACACATAATATTATTATTATAATAAACCATTACAATCGGTCACTACTCACTTCACTATGCTATCATAATAATATTATAATAGATATCATACCGTTACAACCCCTACCAGTACAGACAGCCATAGTACAGCACAGTACCCCGCTCTCGCGGTATTACGGTAACATAAGGAGTGGCACGGGGCTGTACCGCGCTGTACTGTACTCGAGTACCAGAATACCATCTCTCCGTCGACAGTTATCATACATCGTCGTGGTGCCGATATTGTAAATCGGTCGGTGGATGACTAAGTAGGATTGATGGATAGATGGATGGGCGGGCGGTAACTATGTGATGGATAACTCCTGCTGCTGTTGCTGCTTGGGATACCGGTAGATAAGTAATCGCAATCCCGGTATGATAGCCATAACTCGAGTAATCGTACTCGTGCGTACGGTACGGTAGCTCGGGTATGAATCTTGCTTTCGCAGTGCGGCATCGTGTGAAAATCATTTCCTGGATCTGATGTTACAGACTGCCCCCCCTTTTTACTATCGTAACGGGTACGGGTACAACGGGCGGATACTACCGTACCTACCGCCCATAATGAAACGGGTGCTTGGAGATAGAGGCGCAGTGGCTCGAGACAAAGTGTGGCACCTGCGATTCGGGTCGAGCGAGGAATTCGAGGAAAAGCAGGAGTAAATCCATCCATCGCCTGTGGTACCTATCCACGCATGGTACATACAGTACTCGTACACTACCCCCTCTCCATTCCCCACCGATAAGACAAGCACTTTGCACTTCTCGGCAATCGCTGTCCAGGACTGTACTTGTATGTAAGTAAGACAGGTACCACCACCCATGCGCCTCACCTGCCATATGATGCAGTCCAGGCACGCAGGAATGCCCAAACCCAGGGATGAAAAAGGACAAAAGAGAGAAAAAATGTGCGTCAAGGACAGGATTCGAACCTGCGCGCCCGAAGGCATCCGCTGGACAGCTATCCCGAAGTAATAGCAGGCGAACGTGTTAACCACTCCACCACCTTGACTTATTGGACAATACATAAACAAATTCTCTTTATCTGATTCATCCATAGCAACCGCATCCCGCACCAACCCCTCTGTGCAACCGGCCACGCTTCCGCACCCGTGGCCGGTGACTATGATGACGACAAAATAGGGTCTTAATCGTTGCACTGTCTTTTATCTGCAACACGATAGCGTAGAATATCGCTACGCTGTGCTACCGCAAGCGAAGAACGGCCTGGAACCGGATCAGACGCAAAACTGACTCGGGAGAGTTGGACAAAATAAAACTCACGAATTCAGCTCAAAAGCGGGTAAATTTAAAATAACGCGCTACCAGAAATATCACCCGCCCTCCTGATTCTCGTCAATTGAAAATGTCCAGATTTCTACTCTTTCTAGCGCATTTCAACTGATTCACTTCGCCGTCTGATCCACCTCTCGGTCCAGTGCGTCATCTTTTTTTCCTTTCCTTTCTGGACATGAGGTTTGGTCGGCAAAAATCACCCTCCCGAGATCGCTCTCAGGGAGTAAACGGAAGGGGGAGTTGAAATAGGGGCAAAAGCAGTTTACGAGAGAGGGAGGCAATTATCTGGGAATTGGGAATCTGTCTATCGTAACCGTCGGGGTAAACTATAGCAAAGTGTTCGGTTGTCCAATTGCGGTTCGGTATAGCGAGGTGCGATTGTACGATAATTAAAATAAGACAATTAAGGCGACGGTCATCTTTAACTTTAGTCTGATCGCCCTGTAACTAATCAATCATGTGAACCCCCCCCCCCGATTGGGCCGGGAGAGAAAGGAGGGGACGAAAGAGTCAATACTTGTAGATTATTCGAGTACAGTACGTCATACTTACCACCCAACAATACTAGTACATCCAAACCCCTTTCCGGGAATGTCCTACCAGCACCTCAGTTCTTTCAACAATTCCACTAAGGTACTGGCATCTTGGTATCCGTAGAGACACGTTTCAAAATACCCACAAGCAGAAGCCGTTTGATAACCACCAAAACCGGGGCCCCCGACCCGGTAAAATCCAACGAGTCTAGTTGGAAAAAAACTCCGAAAGATAATTATAAAAAAAATAGATTGCCCTGAAGCCTCCTAGGATATAGCTGTTCGGATTTTTCTGCCAAACTGGGATGGAGGAACTAGTATCACGGTGATTAATTATTTCCTTGCAGCCCTGTGGTACCTGCCAAGACAAGGGGTTTTGTCCCCAAAAGATATATCATGGTATCGTATCATAACACATTGCAAACAGGTCCCGACCACTTCAAGTGCCTCCCACTTTCTGCATGGAGCAAGTGAGGATCGAGAGGAAATCGTGTTGTGTATTTCAGACATCCAACTATATTCCAAGGTTTCTCCGAACCTTGTTGTCACGGAACCCATGCAGTGATAATCTCGAGTGAGTACCTGTGTACAGCAGCCTTCCCAAACGGAATGAACATTGTGGGAACACCATAAGTAGGGGGTAATATAATAACTACTGCACCCTAGAAAGGAGACTGCGTGTATGGTACGATGCGATTACGTAGCGTAAGAGTTCTTGTACCACCGGGGGTACCACCCGGCGCTACGAAATGCAGGTTTCTGATGGTATTTAAGCGCAAGCTAGGGAGGGTAAACGTTAGCTACCGTACTGTGCCCGTGGTATTAATTTCGCAGGGGGGTACGGGGTTGATACGCCAAGGCGCGTCTGCAGGCGGGGGTAGATATGCTCGTGGGCTTTCGTGTGGTTAACGCCGTTGGTCGCAGGGCATGATACTTCTTTGCTGCACCCAAGGAAGGTCCGGCGTCAAATGAATGTGCGGTATGAAAGGAGCCTACTGTTGGAATTTCAGTGGCGATTGGTATTCGGGTATACAGTCTTTCAATGTCTCCCAGAATATAAGGAGATCGCGCGTGCAGAAGAACTCTAAACCTCTGATGGTCACATGGAATCACTCGGTTGACAAACAGAAGTGATTTCATGAGCTTTCCGCAAGCTATTGGTGGGCGGCTATGGCCTTGCTTTGATGTTAATGCTACCCTCACTTTCGCTCAACAAGTTGCAGGTTATTGGTATAATTTTATTTTAAATAAGGAACTCTTCAAGGTTCTTTTTCCAGGAATTCAGCTAAACCTGTGCCTCTTCCGCGACGTAATGAAGATATGCTCCCAGAAGCTTGGTTCCCTCGATATAATTCCTCTTATCAAGTTTTTCTGTGCTAAATTAGTGTGGCGCATTTAGCATAAAGGAGATAGGAAACTCACCATTGATGGAATGAGCAGCGTCAGTGCTACTACCCATGGGAAGTAACAAGACGTTCTTCCCAGTAGCTTGCTCAAAGGTCAATGTTACAGGGATACTACCCCCCTCGCGAGTAAGGTCTGGCTTGACACCAAAAACCTTCTCGACAGCTTTGCCGGCGGCAGAGAAGTTCCAATGCTTTGGACTAGCAACCCACCACTTGCCGGAATGTTGAATCTCACACTTCATGGTATTATTGGAGCCAAGCTTCTTCCATTCAGCATCCACGAACTTAAAGACCAACTCATCTACTTTATCGGGTTCCATGTTAGGAACTGTGCGGATGGAAAACTTTCCGATAACCTTGGCGGGAATAACGGTCTTTGCTCCAGGGGCCGAGTAAGCTCCTTCGATACCATGGACGGAAAGGGTTGGGTAACGCCATCTATATACTACGATTAGATATACTAACTCGAGAGGAGCAGTAATGCTAACTCCTTCAACTTACCTAGCCATTAGTGTATCCTCCTTATTCGTGTGAATGCTGGTTTCGCTACCAAGGCTCTGGTACAGATCTGACATCTCAAAGCTGATATCCTTGTAGAGCTCCTTCTCCTCATCGGTCAAAGGAGCAACGAGTTCGCTCAAACCAGGGATCTGGATCTTTCCTTTGTTGTCAACAAGAGTCGCGAGCAATCTAACCAGGTCCGTCATGGGCTCGGTGACTGTTCCACCGAAGACACCAGAGTGCAGATCTTGGCCGGGCCCCGAAACAGTAAGCGAGTAGTACGAGCATCCCCGGAGGCCATATGTCAAACATGGCTTCTGAGTTCCAAGCCAGTAGTTATCGGAAATGCATACAGCCTCTGCGTCCTTGAAGAATTTGCTTGCCTCCTCTTTTATTACGTCGTCGAGACCTTCGGAACCGTATTCCTCCATCCCTTCAAAGCACATCAAAAGGTTTACGGGGAACTCAACGCCAGCTCTAAAGCTTGTTAGCAGACAACACAGGATATAGAGAAATAAAAAGGGGTTATTATGCTTACTTCTGATGGGCCTCAATAGCATTAATCCAACCCAGGCTGCGAACAAACATTAGCATATTCTCCAGTTGAGGCCTAGGTGCACGAGTGGAGCTCACACAGGACCTTTATCGTCGGTGCTACCTCTTCCATACATCCTGCCTTGCTCATCCACGGTCAAGTCGAAAGGCTCTGTAGCCCATCCATCTTCCTTCAAAGCAGGCTGGACATCGTAATGCCCGTAGACTAAGATGGTGCGCTTCTTGGCATCATTGCCATATCTGCCCAGAAGGATAGGAGGAAGGTCGAGATTAGGATGGCCGGGCTGCTTCCCAGGCAAACGTTTCTCAACGGAAGCACCAAGGGCCTTGAGTTCCGTTTCGAGAAAGTTAGCCATAGCGACGACCTTGGGACGCAAGTCCGGGTCAGCCGAGACGGATGGGATAGCAACGGCGGAGCGAAGGCCTGGCTGTTTTCAGTAACAGGGTTCGCAACTGCAAAAACAAGCATTAGGTGAAACAAACGATTGATGAAGGAATCCGCCATCAAATCTACCCTGGATGCCAATCAGTAATGTTCCATGATCAAACAAATAAACAAACAAACTGGCACATTTCGATAACGGGGGGGGCGATGATGGGATGAACAAGGATCTACTCACTGCTTAAAGTACCCGTCAAGTTGCGGAGCCATGTTTCCTTTCTTGGAAGAAAAGTGCCTTGTTTGAGTGCAAATCGGGAGTCTGGAAAACTTCTGGCTAATGGGGCGGAAAGGGGAGGCTGTTGTTATTATGTGGAGGGATGAGGACTTGAAATAATAAGATTTACCAAAAAGAGCGGATGAGGGGCGCAGAATCATGTGGGGAAGGAGGGGGCATCGGGGAAATCTGGTGTAGCGGGGAAAATGGAGGGGTTACAAATGCCAAGAGATGCCGAAAGGCTAGCGAGGGATATGCCGCAATCGGCTGGTGGTATTAAAACTAAATAGTGGCCGCGGAGGATCGGTGACTTGGGAGGATGAATTTCCCTGCTTCTGGCGGCTGGTGCCTTGAAGTTAGACGACTATGCGGAAAAGCCTTTTTGAGCTTCTTTGCTTGAGAGACCTTCGTCATCACACCGGACTCCCCACCCCTTGCGGGCCCCGGTTCTACCTCTTTTCGACAGCAACAGGACTACTGAGGCTCGGCAGTGCGCCGGCTTACCAGGAGGGACATGGCCTTCTGTGAGTACCTGCAGTCTCGGAACCCAGGAAAACATTGTTCTTATATAATTTCGAGTGATATTAGGTGATGAACTCGGCGCGATAATATTGCTTGACAGCCTACAGTATACCGACCCTTTTGCATTGGTGCGGACACACCGGTGCTTGTCCTAGGTGACAACATGCAGCCCAAGAGTCACGGGGTGAGCAGACCTCGCGAGAATGTTTACCGTATCTTACTGATAGGCAGGCTAAGCCTTGCCCAACTTGATACCGTGCTCTTGGTGTCCCGGTGGAGATCGCGATTGCCCCTCCTAAGACGCCTCACCAACGATCCCTTCAACTATGTGACGGTCACGATACTCCATTAGGATATCATACTTCGTTAGGAGATGTCTTCTTCCGTTTCCCGGGGGGCAACAGCTCCTAAGATCGGAATGGGGATTGCTCCGCGAGCGCCACATCGGCTCCACAAGCAAATCCGGTAAGCAAGAAATCCCCGCAGGGTAACTTGACGAGAAATTCATGTTTTCTCAGCCGCAGGTCCAGCTCTCTCGAGCACTCTCAACTCCACCCATTCGGGGTGCCGGATGGTAATACCGGTGTTTATCTATCGGGCTGTTGACAGTGTTTGTAGACTAAAATCAGTTACGTACTGCACTCGCAGCAGGCGTGGAGTATCCGGGGGCAAGCCTCCTGAATTTGTATGGACGCTCTGACACCCACGGATTTTTTTGCCATACATTTGTGAATCCCTGCTTTCGGGTACCGCTTACGAGTACGGTACCGGACGAGTACTTCCTGCGAGCACCGGTACCATTGACGAATCCATCCCCCAATTGACGCTACCCTTCTTTCCCCTAGATAGTTGGGTGAATAAGGAAAGGTCCTCCTCCTCCCCCTCCCCCTCCTCCCCCCTCCGGTGCAGTTCTCCTTCAGGTGACTGTTACTCGAGTGCCATGGTAAAAAACCCCTCCTGTCCGCTGCGCCGTAATGACCCCCCTCCCAAATTTCAATACCAGCCAGCGGTTATATCTTTTTGGCACACCACCCCACCAAAAATTCTCCCACCCAGCCGGAGAATCTACGGCGTTGTAGAACGGTCCGTGTCTGGTTGTGGGGTTCGGGAATCGAGCCTGTTGGTGGGTTATCGGGATTTTGTTTCTGAACTGGACCGCCGACCCCCCACTTTGCTGATAACAAAATTTCCGCCTTATTCCTCTCTCCCCCTTCTTATTCTTCGCCTTCTCCTCACCTCTCTTCAGTCAAGAGTTTCTCTTTGAGAGTGAAAGAGAACAGACTACAGTATTCGGGGGAGAAGAAGAAGAAGAAGAAGAGAAAACCGGCCAAGAAATCATGACACGGAAGATTATTTACGGGGCGTCGCTCGCCGCCTTTGTGGCAGGTATGTCGTTACGTCATTTATTGCGGCCTTTAACCTCAATCGAACACAACATCAACTCCTAACTGTAGGAAGGGGGAGAGTGGAGACATTTCCATCTATTCTCTACAAACGAACTTGCCCTCTTGCACAACTCCCCACCCTGAAAAGAACGACACCCTAACCGAACACCTCTCTAACTCGATATATCCTCAGTTTCCATTCTAACCCTAACTTCGGCAATCATCCCTCGCTGGGCCTCCTACGTTGAAGTGACAGTACGTCCTCCCTCCCTCCATCCCTCCACTCCTCTCCGCCTTGCTAACCAACAACTCCGCAGGAAACCGGCCCAGTAACATACCACTATGGCCTTCACCAACGCTGCTCCAGCCTGACAGGTAGCTGCGAGCGCTTCCCAACGTACAAGGAGTGTCACGGGCACGACCGCTACTTTTGTTCCATGTGGCGTTCAATAGCGTTCCTGATGAGCCTCGCACTCGTCCTTGAAGGCGCTATAATAACTGCATTCGTAGCGATCCTCATGGGCGGGCGGGTGAAGAGGGAGAATGGGTGGAAGGTTTTGGTTGGGCTTGTGCTTGTTTGCGGTTTGTGTCCCCTTTTTCCTCTTTTATAGGGATGCTGGTTGTGGGAAGGAGGAGCAAGGAGAAGGAGATTTGGGCTAATTTTCGAGCGATTGGGTAGCTATGACACAATGTGGCGCAGTGTCGCTTGTGGCGTATCTCTATGATTACGATGATAGGTTCTTTGTTGGGTGGAAGTTGGATTTGAGTTGGGTTATGACAACGGTTTCCTGGAGTGTTATGCTTGTTATTGCTGGGTTTGTTAGTATTGCGGGGTGGGTTATGCCGCCGGAGGGCGGATACGAGCTTTTGAAGTAGAGGCGAAGATAAAGTATATTATATCCAGGAGTTTCCTGTTGCTTGCTTTCTTTCTTTCTTCGGGATTGTGGTTGGTTGACTGGTGTTGGTTTTGGCTTTCATATTGGATCTACTGATACGACATGATTTATGGCTGCTGAAATAATGTAGATGGAAGGATTGCTTTGTGAGGGTTTGAACTGTGAAGCACCAATACATTAGTGCTATGCAAGCGAGAAGTACTCGAGTAGAGGGATAAGCAAAGATGGAGAGAAGGAACATGAGATCTGCTTGTGTGTTGCGCAGGCAGGGATCGAGAGTGGGCCGGCCGATAAGGTGCCGGGCGGGTGAATGCCAGACAGTGCAAATGGGTTAGCGTTTTTTTATTTAGGCTAAGTGCGCTATCTCCTCCGGGATAGGCGGTGGTACCCGCTGCCCTATCACGCTCGACACCCTGTCAGGTATCGTATCATAGTCTACATTTGGAATAGAAATACTGGTTATCGCATCTAGTACGCAAAGCGTCGGACAGTACACGATCTAAAAAGAAAAAAGATGTAAAAGTGTGGTGAAAAAAGAAAAAAAGAAGGAAGGAAAAAGGCCACCGTCTCTAAGATAATTGCGCCGAATGAAAAAGATTTACTCTCCCCTATCCTTATTCCGTCTCCGTTTTTTCCCGCCATCGAGACTCTCGGCGAATCCGTTGTCGGGAAAGTCAAAGACGTAGGAGCCACCTGCATCCTTCGCCTTTCTCTTGCCTAACCCCTCACTGCCTATAGTATGATGGCTACTGTCGTCGCTACGCTCGTTCCGGATCTCCGGGAAAGTCTGTATCAACTCTGGCCTCTGGGCGGGCGGCATTTCCCTCGTGAAGTACTTATGTTTCAAAGCTTCACTGGCTGTGATCCTCCGATCGGGGTCGTAGGTCAACATCTCGTTAATCAATCTGATTGATTCCTTCGACTGACCCTTCAGGCGCCTCTCAAGCATGTTCTCGCTCTGGGCTCCGACAGGTGGATTGTAATATCTGCCTCTGTTACTAGCGCTTTTTTCGTAGATACCAGGGAGGAGACGCATCTTGGGCCAGATCTTGTCGTTGGGTGAACCGATGAGTTTGACGATAAGAGAGAACTGCTCGGTCTCGGTTTCGCCGGGAAGAAGAGGCATCTGGAGGATCAATTCCCCCATAATGCAGCCAGCCGACCAGATGTCCACGGAAGGGTTGTAACGGTTGGCCGATAGGAGGAGTTCGGGTGCTCGGTACCAAACTGTAACCACACCGGGGGTGAGGGGGCGGGGGGAATACTCGCGTGCCATACCAAAGTCAGCTGCAGGAGTAAGTTTGTTGTTCCTGAGTGAGATGTTGACCAAACTTACCGATCTTTAAGATGCCGTGAGCTGTGAGTAAAAGATTGGACATTTTGATGTCCCTAGTGTTTATGTTAGCATGAACCTGCCGGAGGACTTTTGAAGGAGAGTACCGATGAATAATATCGTGCCGATGCAGATATTCTAGCCCTTCTACCAATTGCCTCATAAGACATTTCACTAGATGACTGTCAAACCCGAGGTTGCACTTGCGCAAAAGAAACTATAGAAAAGGTGCATACCTTCACTCTCAGAATACTTGACTCGCGCGTGATCGAGAAGATTTGCCAAGTCCTAGAATAGCCGAAACGCAAGCACAAAACTCCATCGTCCATTTGAACGAAGGAATTCATAAGCCAGTCGAGGTGCGCCAATTGTCCGTCAAGTAAAAATTCCAAAGGGAAAAAAGTTTCCACCAACCTGTTCCGCGTATTCCATGACCATGTAAACCTCGTCGAATTCAACGCCGACAGCAACATCCAGAACGTTGACGACGTTGGGATGTCGGAGGGATTTCAATATGGAGATCTCGCGTAGAGCGGTGATTGGAATGCCGTTTCCGCGATCAGAATCGAAAATTCGAACTTGTTTGAGAGCGACAATGTTTTTCTTTCTATTGGATCCGTGGTCTCGAGCTCGATGTACTACCCCGTAGGCTATGCGATTAAAGAGTTGGTTAATACTATGAATCGCAGTAAAGTAACGCTGGGGGTGGGGGGGAACAGACTTCCTTCCCCTAGCTGGTTCAGCTTCTCGAATTCTTTGATGTCGCGACATTTTCCTTTCAAGCGGTTAGCTTCGTGGATGGTTCTCAGGGGCGGAAAAGGGAACATGCCGGTGATACCGTCTGGAAATTCGAGGTTTGGGAGTGGTTGACCGGTGATAGATAGCCAGCGTGGAGGATCACGAGTATCCATAATTGGCGTTTTTGTGGTTGGGGAGGATCGGATATGGTGGGAGGGAGAGGTCCAGGAGAGGGAGAGGTGGGATGGTACCGTATGCTGTAATAAGAGGTCAACTTTAAGTTTGGTCGATTACGAGTACTAGCTAAGCCTTTTTTTTCCTTTTTCATCCTCATTGGTTGGCGACTCCACATACCTGAGCAGTTCCGGCATCTTACTGCACGCAACCAATGCCACTCAAGACATCCTGCCGGAAACGTCACCTCAGTGTGATGGCAGATACGGAAGTGTTCGGCTAGTTGCCTGGCCGCTTAGGACTTAAGGATCTAGGAAATGGCTGTGGTCATATTGATGTACAGTACATTCATGTTGCGCATAACTATAAGTACGGCTGTCTCAGGCGCGTCTATAGACGAACATGTAAGACAACAACTATTCTTCTCCTTCTTACTTTGATCAGTCCCGTTACTTTGCACTTCGATTCCGGCCTCTATCGTGCGTCTTCCGGCACATCCTGTTTTTCTTGGCCGAGTGAGTTTTGATGAGAACGGCCAACAAATGGGATCAAGGGCGTAAAGGAGCTAGTGTACAAGTAGAGGCTCATACAGTAATTTCGTGTATGTAGATGCCGCTAGAAAAATGTGGAGGATGGGTTGTTTGATACTGAATAATTAGGCCAATTAGTTTTATATGGAAGCGGGCTCAAGTGCAGTTCCCGAGAGCTGACAAAAGGCCGGGCAAGACATGCCGCATTGGTTATATTATATTTCGCCGCCGATCCAAGCCCAGTGTCCTTAGAATGCTTGGTCTTGAAGAAAATGGGAGATGGAGCAAGCAGCGGGTGGCTTGGAATTGCGAAATAGCTTCATAGCGAGGTGGAAATCGGCCCCCAAATTGTTCTATCTCACAGAAAGGGAAATCTTATGGCCATGTGAGCTGCTGAGGCTTCCAATATCCACCATAATACATAACCTCCACTTGCGTACTGTGATAATTGTTGAACACAGCTACCGGTGGTTGCATCTTCTCATGTGTTCTCACTCATAGGTGGTGCACTTGTTGCTACCAGCATTGGTCCAATTTCATATACAGCGATGCATTGCCACGCCTGTTGCCTGGGCTTTGGGCATTGCGCCGATATGCGAACCTGCTGCCATGGGAGAGTAGTTTAGCAATGATAAGGACACGCTTGTAAGAATGGAATAGTAGTGGAAACCCAGTGATGGCTAGGGTTATTGAAGTACTGTATTTATGCTCTGTAAAGTTTGTGAGGGCACTCAAGCAATTTCCAGGAATCTTGATGCTGTTTGTAGGTGTATTATCTCCTATCATGCTTCCGTGTTATCTAACCGTAAAACTGCTTCGGACTGATGCTTTGGCAACAGGTGAAAGATAGTATTTAATAGAGGAAGAACCAGTGCCCAGGCAGCGGTCTGGTCCCCGCCAGGAGGATAGTAGACAGCTTCCCACCAATCCAAGGAAGAGCCAGAGGTCCAACACAGCTTGGGGGTGTCGCGAATTTTAAGATATTTTCGACTCTATCAAAGTTTTTAGTACTGTAGTTGTCATCCGAGGTTTTACTCGCTAAAGCACAAAGTCTCTCCTAGAGGTGTAGTAGCTGCTGCCAGCTGAGATGCGGCGATATCTCTTGTCTAGGAGGCTCAATAAGAATCCTGTTGATAATCAGCCCTGAACTAGACTAAAAACTAGTGGTCCCTAGCATTGTTGGGAGGGTATGAGAATATGATTTCTTTCAACCAAGATGTACTGGTGTAGCAGCTGATTGGGGGTATAGTAAGAAAAAGTCGAAGGCAGACTTTCTCTTTTGGCGAGGGAGAGTCACCTTTCACAGTACTGTCAGGTAGGCGAATTGCTTCATTTACATAGTAGCCTTGGGTTATAGGTATGAGTATTTCTCCACATGATGCTCTGGGGCTTGAAGGGAGCCCGGAGTGTTTTGGGAGTGGAGCATCTGAGATCACGAACATACAACTCTCAAGCCTGGGTGTGATCTACTTAAGTGATGCGCTATACTTACCTCTCGGTAGCATAGAAGTGGAACTAGGGGTTAACCTTAGTTCCCTTTGAAGCTTCTCTTCACACTGGTAAAACACTGAGTATGACAAAGGTGATTCATGGCATGGACTCTAGTCTACGAGATGATAGTGGCTGGTAGAGTGCTAAGTAGGCCGTGGTAGTGACTAAGGCAAATGAGCCAGAGTTTTTTCATTCAGGTGAGGATGATCCGATATCTCCTCCGAGGGAGGCAGTGGTGGTGCTTGCTGCCTTGTGGTGCTCGGCACCGGATCGAGTGGTCTAAGTTCAGAAGCACAATAACGCTCTCCGATGTCTCAAGGAGCTGGTGCCACCAGTACCTCAATGATAGCATGCATAAATGCTAGTCGCCAGTGACAGCGGGCCATCTCCGTACTTATCAACAAAAGCAACAGCTTATGACATGGATTTCCAAACAAAACGCACAAGTTTACTTGTGCTTCCCGGGGTTTTGGGGAAAGCGCATAGTCAAAGCTAATACTATATTATAGTTCTCTTCTGATGTTTGGTATTCCTACCCGCTTCTCCCCATTATTTCCTATCCTTTGGTTTTTCTTATCTTTATTGTTATTAAAATACACTTCGCTTATCGTAAATGATATCACCTGATTTGTGGACCTGCCCATTCCAAAACCTCCCCCGCTCGATCGTTCAATCCAAAGCTATTCCCCCTGCAACTTACACAACAGAACCAGCAGGGTAGAATATGCAGCAATACTAATCAGACTGACCACCGCAACAATCTATCCCCCCCACAAAGAGAATCAGCAACATCCCATTTATAGAAGAGAGAAAGAAAAGCCCCACATTCCCCGAAGTTCTGAACTTTTTCCTTCCCCCTTCGTTCTCATCCCTAAAGAACTGCCTGTTCCCACTCCTCCTCCTTAAAAGACTAGCGAGCATAATGAATGCACCAAACACCGCGAATAGGGCGCCGATGGAGTAAAACTCTTGTGTGAAGATCCGGAGGATTATGAGGGAGAAGGAGAACTGTGAGAGCGCAGTTCGCAGGTATGCACCTTCGAAGGTACGCTGGGCGGCACGGATTTCCACCAACTCGGCTTGCGTGAGGACAACGCTGGTTGCCCGGTGTTGTCGGAGGGTGTAGGCTGATGGTGACTAGGGGGGTTAAGGAGGGTTAGTCGGGTTTAAGGAGGGGTATGGGGGATAGGGTAGGGAAAAAAATAGGTGACCCTTATACCTCAAGCATGATTGCGGAGTGGATTGGACACACGGAGAGGGTAGCTTGACGTTGGGATTAGGTTTACGCGATACTTGTCAATGAGACCTTACGACACTCGGGGAGGAACAGAAGGAGTGAGCTGACCTGGACTGCCGGTATGTCATAGTTCATGTGTCGCGTGATGCTGCCAGGACGGACTCCGCAGGGAGGGCACATAAGACATCCGCCAAGAATCTGAAGGGTTAGAGATGTCTCTAATCTCGGCGGAGGCGGCGGCGTCGGGCCGCCGAGCCTCCTCGGGATGCCCCCCGAGCTCCTAGCCTGCGTTATTCGGTTTCATCCACTTCGATAATTTCTGTCATGTTGTGCGGTGGGAGTCTATGTTCTAGGTGCTGGAAGTACGATGGCGCAAGGTAGTGGTACAACTGACATTACTGGCGTGGCTACTTTAGCGGGGCACAAGTTGGATGAATGGTCATGGTAGGCTAACTATCGGTGACGAGAGATAATGATTCGTCCATGACCATGCAGGGGTTGATTTTCACCCTCTACTTGAGTTGGGTCAACATAGGGGACTACTACCTTAGTTTTTGCCGCAATAGCACTTTTAACTACTAGTCTCCTGTCGACTACACCTGTGGGTAGTAAGGTCAGATCGTGGGTTGACAGGTCTTTTCGCCGGTGTTGTAAATTTATGGTGCTGGTAGCTTGCCAATATGGCTCGCCGGATCGATCTCTAGATTACGTGCCGCACTTGGGTACGGGTAAAACATGCAGTATTGATGCCCTGATCCAAGTAAACGGGGCCTCCCATTCGCCAACTGATGCTATGGTTCCATTCCTGTCCAAGTGAGAGCTGTATTGTACCTTATAATACCACAAACTCAAACCCGAGAATCCTGCAAGCTGATACTATCATAGTAGGGGAAGAGCCTATGATACCAGCAATTCTAGGCCCCGCAAAAAGGCATGGGGTAATGGGATACCGGTATTCACGTCTCCAGGAGTCCTGGTTTTTGGGTTTTTTTTTTGGGGGGGGGGGGTTAATAGGAGTTGAGCCGTGAGCACGCTTTAAATACCGATGCCCTTGTGGTGATCCGGGGATGCTTCCTTTTCTTCAGGGGGGACGCTGGCGGGTGGTACTGTTTCATTTCGGGCACATGGTTCTTCAATTCCTGGAATCTTTGAAAGTCTTGAAATCCCTCATTTTCTACAGGCATCATAACTGTTTTTTGACAAAATTTAATATTCACGCTATCAATTTTCACGTGTCACCGAGGGAGCACCCTGGAAGCATATCAGTAAGTAATCAACCCCTTTTCTTGGCGGCTCTGGCTGCTAGTCTTAGCGCGAGAGCTCAAAGGTCGCGGAGCGTCCGCCAATCTATCATCATCGCCTCCCACGACGACACAGGAAGTTGCCATGGCAGCGTTCAGTAAGCTCGTTTCGGCGCTGGGCTCGAGCATACCCTCTAGCGCACCGACCTGGAACACCATCTTTAAACTTGTCTTCTTTTTACTCGCGCTGGTGAACATTAAATCTATTCCATTAACATGGCATGTGAGTATTCTCCGTACGCCTTCTTTCTCCCCCTGGCATTCCCGGAGACGACGCAAATAGTAGCTTATCGCAAGGACATCATCATAGTTCCGTTTCTACCGCTCTTTATACCTCCATGTGCTCTTCCGGAAGAAAGTACTGCCCCGACGCGCGGACCTGTTCTCCCCGATAGCTACCACCTCGAGATCCCCGCTATACGAATGTGACCTGAACATGCACAAGTCCAATAGCACATACTTCAGTGACCTGGACATCGCAAGAACCCATCTTGTCTGCCACCTGATCAAGAAATCCCTGTCCATCCGCCGCAAGAACAAGAAACAACTGTACGTAGCGCTCGCCGGAGTCTCGGCGCTCTTTCGTCGGGAAATCAAGCCGTTCGAAAAGTACGAGGTCGTCACACGACTACTCTGCTGGGATACAAAATGGGTGTTCGTCGTCAGTCATTTCGTTGCCCTGAGGAAGGGCCCGGACGGAAAAAAGAAGATCTTCGCTACTTGCATGAGCAAGTACGTGTTTAAGCAAGGCCGTATCACAGTTCCTCCCGAAGAGGTGCTTAGGGAATCTGGGCTGCTGCCGGAGAGGCCAGCTGGCGCTAAGGAACTGACCCCGGCGGTTTCGGAAACGGCGTCACCCAGGGATGACGAGCTGGTGGACATTTCTGGGAAGGCGATTGCCACAGCTGAGGCTGTTGGTGGCTCTGATGGGGATGCGCTGATGAGGGATTTGGACCGCTCGTTGACGCAGAAAGGTGAAGGGGATGAGTATTGGACTTGGGAGCGTATTGAGGCGGAGAGAAAGAGGGGGTGCTCGGTCGCGAAATATATGATTGGGTTGGACCCGTTGGATAATGAATTTAGGGATGGAACAGAGGAAGGGTTGGTTCATATTGGAAGTTGGTACTAGGGTTTTCTGGGATTGTATATCGGGGTGAGGAGCTTGGCTTACTGCTTTAGATTCTAGAATGTGCCGATTTGTCGTTTGTTATAATGGGGATGTGCCAGAACTGGCGGTTTGCATAGTCTTGCTTGCAGAAAGAATGCTTTCGGGGATGCTCTTGGACAGTTCATCACTTCATATATCATAGCTTGTTTTCTTAATACGGGGTTATGGAGTTATTACCATTAAAATTTTGCAGAGTGATTGCTGAATTCTCTGGTTAAACACAGAACGGGAAGGCGCATCTGAGACTCCTTGCGGATAAGAGCCTGTTTGGAAAAACGGAGAGGGGGGCAACCGTTTCGGTTTGAGACTATTTTACCTGTGGAAACGGCTGTTTCCGAATTTTGGGGCAGAAGGGAAATGGCCCTTCGAATGGGGCATCGGGACGGAGCCGTCGCATCCAAACAGGCTCTAAGATTTACTGGTATGATATGATGCCCTGAACAAAGGAGGAAACCTAACAGCCACTAATAGCCGGTTACCCTCCTATTCGGTTCCCTCATAGTCGGGATAACCAAGTGTGACGCAAAAGCAAGTGTGACGCTCTAGTTTTCTTTCTTTCCTCCTAAACAAAGTCTTTACAATCCAGTAACACCAATCTCTCCATGAAGATCAATTCTGCTCACCAGCTCAGCAAAATCAATATCTCCCACTGGTCCAGTATTTCTACTCCCCCACACTGTAAATCCTGCCTCCTAGGCCAACTGGGCTTCCTGGCTGGCTGATTCTACTCCCCACTCATCTAATCTTGCCCTCAAGAACAGCCAATTCAATACTCCAAGTTTTTCTGGTCTTACTCTATCATACTCCCACTCAAGATTAGACTAGCTCTTCCACTCTACCAATCCTTCGCCCCAGCTCTTACACTGCCAGTGGTAATGCTAGTAGCTACTGACTTGGTCCATCCTGCTCTTCCATCTTATCAGTTCTGCTCTTCCATCAACCTGGTTCTATTTAGCTCCCAAGTTTAGTCAAATCTGATCCCTTACCCAATGAATTGAGAATTCCAGAAGCAATAGACAAATATCACATTCTGATTCTTCTCCTATATCTTCTGACTTGAGTATAAGGAATGCTGATTTTATTACCTTAAATTAAACCATCATAACCTCTTCAGAAATACTAGTACTCAGTGAACACGTAAGCATTTGGTTCAATAAATTGTATTATGTAAGCCTATTTACACAAAAAAAAAAAAAGTGGAGCGTCACACTTGCTTTTGCGTCACACTTGGTTATCCCGACTATGAGCGAAGCGAATAGGAGGGTAACCGGCTATTAACCCACCTCCAATTATAAAACCTAATAATCCCGAGTGATAACTGATGAGCACAATTTACTTTCAACTACCTCATCGCGGCTAAATCTCCACATGATAAAAGCGGATAAACAGCCAAAAACGCAAGCCTCGAAAGTCCAAACACCCCCTGAAATACCCCACGGCGCGGCAGCTAGTTGCCCTAGACTGAGGTTCTAAACCGAACCAAGTGACAGTCTGAACACCAGCTGGCAAGCCCACAAGCCTTGTCAGCCCATAGTAGTAGCCCCCTACCAAGACAGCACAACCACCACCACCACCTCTATCACCTCTACCACCTCTATCACCACATCACAACCCACAATAAGGCCTGCCCCGGTAATACACATAGGGCCTGCCCCGGTAATACACATAGGAATGCCGTTAACAAGCTATAACCTCTCAGCAATATTCGCGCTGATACTGGCACTTGCGATCTGGCGATTCGAGTCCTTCAAGAAACCCTCAAGAATAAAATGCTACCAGCGTATTGACACTCTATCTCCAGCTAATGATTCGTTCACCTGCATTTACGCATCCAGCCGGAGTGGGCAAGTTGTCCGTCTTTTTAATCATAGCACTTATAGCGACAGTAATGGCTCAGATGCATGGGATGTGAGCTCTGGCTATGTGATTCCAGGGCTGTGGGATGGGCACGCACATGTTTTGCAGTATGGAGAGATGCTGAGTAATGTTAAGCTTTATGGAGCCGAGAGCATTGATGGTATGATATGTAACTCGATAGTTTGTTTTATTTTTTGTTCTAACCGCGGTTTTAGAAATCAAGAGGAGAATTAAAGAGTACCTGAGAAAGAATCCCACGCATGGGAGTAAGGAGAAGTGGATCCGGGGGATTGGGTGGGATCAGAAGAACTTTGGCGGAGTCATGCCGGTTGCTGTACTTTATCTGATGCTTTTACTCCCCGGGTTGACGATGTGGAGTTTGCTTACGAGGTGGTATGTGTCGCGGTGTGCGCATGTGTGATTGTGACTAGGCACAACTCAGTCAAGATCCGGAGTTATCTGGGTTATATATCATGCTGGATAGAGTTGATGTTCACTGCATTTGGGTTTCTGGTTTGTCTATCTTATACTCCCCTCACCATTTCCCCTTCCTTTTCACTGGCCGGTATATTAACATTGTGTTTGCGGGGTAGAACCGGTTCTCAACCTTCTCCCAGATCCATTCCCTGTGATCCCTGGTGGTGAGGTAATTACCAACCCAGGAGTCGGGGTGTTCTGTGATAATGCTATGGACCCCGTATTCGATGTCTGGCCACGTCCAGGACGTGATGAGAAGGTGGGCTTCCTGGAGGATGCGATGAAGTCGCTGCATTCTGTCGGTATTGTTGGGGTGCATGATGCGGGTGTGCTCCCAACTGATATAGAAATTCTTAATGGGTAGGACTCATCTTCGTCTAGATTTCTGGTATGGAGATGGTTTTCTGATGGGTTGTAGTCTTGCGGATGTGGGGAGGTTAACGCTAAGGATCTACGCAATGCTGGAGTGTCCGGTTCGAAATACTGTCTGTGGGAATGAAGTAAGAATGGTTCATCGTGAGGACGGGAGGCTGAGTGTGCGGTCTGTTAAGCTCTTTGCGGGTATGAACCCAATGGGCTGCGGAATTCCCTCTAACACCTGCTAATGTCATGACAGATGGAGCCCTTGGATCTTGGGGCGCCGCCCTTCTATCGCCATACTCTGACAAAACCAACACGACCGGCACCATGCTGATCGAAGAAGAAGACCTCTACTCTGTTGTCAAGGGATGGGACGACCTAGGATACCAAGTGAACATCCACGCAATCGGTGACCGCGCAAACCGGGCCGCCGTAACCGCCTTCGAGAAAATCCTAAGACCTCCCTGCCCCCAAAGCTCCAACTATGAAGCCTGTAGCCTCGGGTCACTGCAGGATGAGAAACGCTTTAGAATAGAGCACACACAGATAATATCCCCAGAGGACCAAGAAAGACTCTTCAGTCTCGGCATTATTCCGTCTATACAACCTACCCATGCCACAAGCGACATGGCATACGCCCTAGCGCGCCTCGGCCCTGAACGTCTTGCCAGGAGCGCATATCGGATGAAGTCATTCTACAACGCTGGTCTTCCAGTAATTCTAGGCTCAGACTTTCCCGTAGAGCCCCCTTCTCCCTTCGCGGGTATGTATGCTGCAATGACCAGACGTTCGCCGGGTGATGGTAGCTCACAGAATAATACTTGTCCGGAATGCGGGTGGCACCCCGAGGAGAAAATTACACTCCAGGAGGCACTGGGCGGGTTCGGCGCGCATGTGGCGTGGGGTGGGTTCATGGATGGTAAGGGGGTTGGGGAACTGAAGGTCGGCGGGTGGGCGGATTGGATTGTGCTTGATAGGGATATTTGGGCAGTGGGCGAGGAGGGAATTAGAGATGTGAAGGTGCTTGAGACTTGGGTTGCTGGGAGGAGGGTTTGGGCTGCCGGGGAGCGGCCGGTGGAGCTAGGCCGGTGGTGGAGGGGGCTGTGGAAGAGAGTATTGCTGGGCGGGAGGTTTAACGGGGCTGTTGAACGCGTACTTGGAACTCTAAATTAGTTGATTAGACATCCTTTGCTTTCTAAAAATAAAATATGTTCTGATGGGGGAGAAGTATCCAATGTTTGATTACAGCTGCAGACTTTCCCTGCCCGCCGCCCTGCCCTCGTGTTTAACTTATCCCGTTATCACCAATAGTCCTTAGCACCGGTGGGGTTGGAGATACTCAGCATTACCATTGACCCGATCTGCCTAGGATGCTGGTTACCCCCAATAGCTTGATCTTCTCGAATCAACTAAGCCTAAGCCACCTTAGGCTATTTTACTTATCGCAGTACTCACACCCACTCACTCGCTCCGCTTCCGTCGAGTTCCGCTTCAAGGATCTGTGGGCTCGGTGCGATTGTAGGCAGTCGGCTGTGGCATTTGTAATAAACATATGGAATGGACTATTAGGATAGAAGGAAACAACTTAGCTAATAGATTGATCGATCGGTTGGATTGAAGAAACCCACGACTCATTTATAGACCTCTCCAATATTCGTAGGCTGAGCCTAACATGAAGAATTTTTAGCGGCGCAGGGCGTAACAGGCTAGGTACACCCTCCCCCAATATGCGGATGCGGCGACGGAATCGAGAAGACATGAAACCTAAGTGCGACATAGAGGGTCGAAGACAAAATGCACCTGGACCGATCACACCCCAGCAAAGAACCTGCTGCAGAAACCAGAGAAAGGCCGGCAAAGCACATACTCGGGCAGGAAAGGGAAGCGCTTGTAGGGCACTTAAAGGAGCGGGCACTAACCAATCCCCGTGGCCCAGAGAGGATGAGCTTTTTCAAGTTCTCGCTTGTCACGAGGCTCGCTGTGGGTTCGGTTTGGGCATGCGGCGAGGTGTGCATGGTAGTTTTTAATATGGTGCATAAAGTGTTTTTATATAGCTGACTGCGTATGATACACAATCGGTAGGGGTTTTGGGTATGCTATAGGAGAGCGTGCGGGACTGGTGGGTTGCTTTCTGTTTTAGGCTGGCTTGTTCTCCCACTCTCGCTTGAAACTTGGGCCCCGGTGAAGGTGGTGGGATAAGTTGGGGTTCGGTTTCAACTAGGTAGCTTAAATAATCTTAGTATTGTGTGATAGGTAGTTTATCATAGGTTGGTAGGGATTTAGGAAAGTAGTTGGAGTGATTGGGGGCGAAATTGGGAGGATGTCCAAAAGCAGGATGTGATACAAGTAGCTTCATCGTATTATCCCCGGTTATATGGGTTTTCACCAAGAGGGGTCGCCTGCTGGGGGTTTTATGTATAGTACGGTGCCACACATCGGGGGTGGACCTCGCAGTCGACTGGGGTTGGTAGTGGGGGTTAGCCAGGAGGAAAACTCTTCGTAAAACTACGTAAAAACAACTGGTATGCGTCCTAGTAATAGCTCCTCTCCCCCGCCTTTGCCTTGGGTGAGGCTTTGTTAGTTGTACCTTATCGCGTGCTATGTAAACTTACCCTTCGAACTCTAAAGTAGACGAGTGACGGTCAGTGACGGGTTAAAAAAAGAGAGAGAAACCGGGGGGGCGGGGGTGGCGGTAACTACGATATCATACTTCCCTAGAGATAGCAGCAGCCAAGTGGAACAGTGTGTGTGTGAATAGACTAAGGTGGGGTTAGGTTTTCCCCTAGACTTACTATCTAACGTGGGTATTTCGCTTATGTTTTAGGGACAGGATACTAAGAGTGTCGCCCATAGGTACGGTGGTTTCTTTTTGAGCTGTTTCCGGGAAGTTTAGCTGTCTCGGCTGGCTGGTGAAGTGGTGTAATCCTTGGATCCGGGATTATCCTAGGCTCTGATGGAGACTCAACGAACATTTGAATTACTACTTAGGTTAGCTGTCAAGCGGTATTTAGTTTGACTAACTCACTAAGCTGGGATATTCCACCGCGGGCGCTCTGGGACCTCCGTTCGTTGTAGTGCAAGATTTGAGCTGTGCCGCAAGGCGGCACTTGGAGAGGTGTACTTGTACTCGAGTAGCATTCCCTACTACCAATGCGGGAGGCACGAGTAGGGCGTTGGAACAAATTTAGGGAGATTGATTGGAGGGTCCAGAGGTATCCATGAGGTTCCACAAAAACCCCGCTTTCTTCAGCCCCGAGGAATTCCAGTATATACCAGTAGTTGACTGATTCCATCATCCATCATCCATCATCCGAATCAGCAAAGAACAGGAGATGTCTCAATTACTCAGTAACAACACCGCCTCTTTTAACACAACTAATAACATTAACTTGATCGTTACGGATGACCAACCTAATATCCTAGCATGGCTGTCCCCACTGGATCCCAAGTTGCGGCATCAGGATATACGAGACCGCCGAGTCGAAGAGGTAGGGGAATGGCTATTACAAACCGAGGAATTTAGAAGCTGGCACGCCAGTAGTGGGGGAGATGGAATCGATGACGCGGTCTTGTTTTGCTACGGAGATCCGGGGGTCGGAAAGACTTATGTTAGGTAACAAGGGCAATCTCGGGGGATGGGAGGGAAATGGCAGGTGCTGACAGCCGTGATGTTAGCTCATTGGTGATAGACAGCTTGTGCGATCGGGCCAGGGGACAGAATGTTGCCGTTTCGTGCTTTTACTTTGACTTCGCCGCCCAAAAGGAACAGTCACCCACGAGCATGCTGGGTGCCCTTCTCAAACAAGTTGTGGGCGGGCTGGAAGGGGTACCGGTGGAGATAGCGCAAGCTTATAAAGACCAGAGAGGGATGATCGGTGGACGGGGACCAGGACTTTCCGATATTTTGAATATGCTGCAGACTACCTCTTCCGAAAAGCGTATATTCATATGTATTGACGCCCTAGATGAATGTGTGGCAGAATATCGAGTTAAGATTCTTAATTCGCTAAACAAAATTCTCCAAAAGTCCCCACGGACTCGGGTATTCGTGACTGGAAGACCACACATTCAGGATGAAATCGAGAAGCGTCTTTCCGGAAGACTAACGACTATGCGCATCACTCCCAGGAGAGGTGATATCATTAGCTATCTTCGTGCTAGGTTGGATGAGGACACAATCCCAGATGCGATGGACAGCAGTCTAGAAGCAGACATCTTGAAGAAAATTCCCGAAGACATCTCTGAGATGTAAGTAAAAGCAACGGCACTCCGGAAGTTAGCTTAAGTTTTCCGCTAACAGATACATATCTAGATTCCTCCTGGTCTCGCTGAATATCGATGCGATCTTGCAAGAGACCACAATCTATCATAGGCGACAAAAGCTTAACGCAATGACCGATGGGCTGGGGTTGGAGGGTGCTTATGGTGCAACGCTTGCTCGGATAGTAGGACAAGGTGGAAGGAAAGTTGGACTTGGTGTGGCCACTTTAATGTGGATCTGTCATTCGGAGCGACCCTTAAGGGCTGCTGAACTGTGTCATGCCCTAGCAGTCGAGATAGGGTCGCCGAATCTCAATACCGACAATATTCCTACAATAGGGACACTTCTGGCCTGCTGCCAAGGACTTGTTGTCGTAGACAAGGAGTCTTCCACGGTCCGATTAATCCACTTTACTCTTCAAGAATACCTCCGTGCTCATCCCGAGCTCTTTGGTTCAGCTCACTCGGCAATGGCAGAAACCTGCCTTAGTTATCTGAATTCGCAGCAAGTTCGGGCTCTTTCGACCAGCCTCTCTCCCAACCCTCAGGACACACCATTCCTCGAATATTGTTCTTTATATTGGGGGACCCACGCAAAAAAGGACCTTTCGGTTTGCGCGAGATCACTCGCCCTGAAGCTATTTGACGACTTCAATAATCACATATTCATCAAAATCTTCTTGAAAGCACAGAATGTGTTTGCTTTTTATCGTACTGATTTCGATAGGCTTTTCGTATTCAATGGTCTGCATTACGCATCTATCTTTGGGATTGATGAGATTGTAGCCGGTTTAATAGAGGCGGGAAGTTGTGATATCAACCAAAGAGACTGCATGGGCAAGACGCCTCTGGTGTGGGCTGCCATGAATGGGCATGAGGGAGCGGTGAAGATACTCCTTGGACGCGGCGGTGTCAACCCCAACAAACCGGATAGGGATGACCGAGCACCACTCTGCTGGGCTGCCCGCAATGGGCACGAGGGAGTGGTGAAAATACTACTTGGACAGGACGACATTGACCCCGATAGACCAGATAAGTCCGGCCGAACACCACTCTTATGGGCTGCCCGCGATGGGCACGAGAGAATGGTGATAATACTCCTTGGACGGGGCGGCATTGACCCCAACAGACCAGATACAGATGGCCGTGGAGTACTCTGGCAGGCTGCTTGGTATGGGCACGAGGGAGCGGTGAAAATACTCCTTGGGCGAGGCGATGTTGACCCCGACAAACCAGATCAGTTCGGCCAAGCACCACTCTGGTGGGCTGCCTGCAATGGGCACGAGGGGGTGGTGAAAATGCTACTTGAACGGGACGACGTTGACCCCAACAGACCAGATAAGTCCGGCCGAACACCGCTCGGGCGGGCTGCGTGCAATGGGCACGAGGGAGTGATGAAAATATTACTTGG
>Ga0307513_10002668_pt1 | contig 24593 bp, 25 predicted proteins | sample 15_EM_MG_FD_202174 | JGI IMG/M metagenome (GOLD analysis project Ga0307513, IMG submission 202174) | Populus trichocarpa ectomycorrhiza microbial communities from riparian zone in the Pacific Northwest, United States - 15_EM | ecosystem: Host-associated > Plants > Roots > Unclassified | place...
CGACGAGGGGGAGAGGGATTCCAACTAGTTTGGAGATGCGGCACGCGTCGTCCATTGGTAGTCGGCTGTTGAGTCGGATTGACGTTCTTGAGAAGGAGGTGAGGGTATCGAACGTCTTTGTTGGTTTAGACGTTGATTAACCCTTTCCTTTAGGTGACTCGAGAGCGTAAAGAGCGCGGGGAGATGGAGAAGGCGTTTATGACGCAGGCTTCCAAGGTGGAGGAAGTCTTCCAACAGAACAGGGATTTTTCCCAACGCTTGGTGGACCTCGAGAAGCTCTGGTTGGAGGAGGAGAAGTTCACCATGGAACTTCGTGGACGCGTCGAGGCCTTGCAGGTGCGCTGGTCCCTTTGGGGTGTTTGTACCCTTATTGATGACCAACGTTCTTAGGATCAGATCTGCAAGTGTGGCTTGTCCGGGAGTAAGGAGGTTCCCATCGAGGTAACGCTGCCTTCATCTTGGAAAGTCCAAGTGTTGACATCGTTTAGGTCCTTGATGATGACTTGGAGTACACCTCCTATCCGGCCATGTCCGAGGAACAACCCGTGCTGGGTACCGAGGAGGGAGACATCGAGGTAGATGTCGTTGGGGCCAATCCTTGGTGTTGTGGCACTAACGCGTCTTCTAGGTTCTGGAGATCGCCCGTTGTTCCGGGTGTACTGGGGAGTCTTCAAGTGCTCCGTCTCCAGTTGCCCTTCCTGTGATGGCGGAGATCCTGCCGGTTCGTATCGGTCAGCGTGCTCGTCGTACTGGGCGTAGACAGCCTCTGATGGGATGCTCTTTTCTAGGCGAGTCGTCTTGGGAGCAGCGACAGGCGTCGTCGGAGGGTGGTCGACCAGGGACGTCTAGAGGACTGTCCACCAGTGACTCCTCCAAGAGCGGAGAGTCCGGGTCGTCTAGGGGAGTTGCCAGAGCATGGTCCTCCTAGTAGATACGAGGTGGAGAGGGTCTTGCTAGGGTATGACGTCCTTAGGTGGTCTTCATATGCCGAGTTCCGCGAAGCCGTGCGTCTCGAAGCAGAGATGGAGTGCATGGTTGATACCCTTGTAGATACCCATCTTGTCCTTGTCAATCTCCCAGAGTAGTCGAATGCGATCTTGGTGTCTTGATGTCAGGTGTGAAATGAACGAGTGTGGGGATTTGAAGGTAAAAGAGTCCAAAAGGATGTAGAGACATAAGAGAAAAGTAGTCCGAAAATCGTGCGCGATGACAGGTACAGCATACACACTATCAAGCTTCACTTCCCCTGCAACCTTTCCTGTCCATAGTGACCAGGCTTGAATGAAGAGGCCATTCAAACAGAAAACTTTAGATCCATCCCCTGATATCCTGAGGTCCATGATACTCCTGTAAGATATATCTATTGTTCTGAGGAGTTCTCCTTTCTCAGCATCCCAGATACAGATATTCTCATCTGTGCACCAAACAGAGATCAATCTGTCATCAGTCAACTGAGTGTCTATCCACTCAAAATCTTTGGCCTCAGTCTGGCAGGCTGCCTTACAGGAGCCAGTTGAGATATCCCAGATCCTCACCATTCCATCTGAATGGCTTGAAATTGCAATACCATCTTTTGCCTGCAGAGTAATGGATATGACTGGAGCCAGATTGAGGAATGTGGAGCTTGGATTGGCTGGAACTGGATCTGTGGGTGAGGCACCAATCTGCCAGAACTTGACTGATTTGTCCCAGGATGTTGAGATGAGAGAGGAGGGAGAGGAAAATGCAAGGGAGCTAATGTCACTAGCCTCACTAATGAGGGTGTCAAGTAGGTGAGGGTTTGAGCTGGTGATGTCCCAAACATAGATAGTACTATAAGTAGCTACTGCAACAAGCCTGTTATCAGGAGAAATACAGCAAAATGCAATAAACTCTTCAGGAATAGAGAATTTAGCCACAATTGCTTTGGAATCAGGGTTTTGGACCTCAACAACTGATTCATTGCACACAACAAGCTGAGTACCATCCAAGGAGAAAGCAATGTGAGAACCATCAGATTCAGATGTAATTTTCTGACTATCAATGTCCCACTGGCAGATTTCTCCACCAGATGAAGATATGAGGAGTTTAGGGTCCAAGGGGGAGAAGGAAACATAAACCACTGCACTCTGTTGCTTTATAATGTGATGACATTTCCCTGTCTGAATATCCCACAATCGAATTATGCTATCATCAGACCCTGAAGCAATTGTGGTGCAGTCTGTTGAGATGGAGACAGATAAAACCTGGCCGGTATGGCCCTGGAAGGTCTTGACAACTCCACCAGTCTGCATATCCCAGAGCTTGATAGTCTCATCATCACCACCAGATACAAGTGATGCTCCATCTGGTGAGAAGGCAAGCGAGTTCACACAATAAGTGTGCCCAGAAAGAATGGCCATCTGGATACCTGTGATAGCATTGAGAATGGCAATGCAACCAGAATATAAACCAACTACAACTGCATCCTTCCAGCATGTGAGGACATTTGGGTGGTCATCAAATGGAACTGTGCGGAAACATGCTCCCCATCCAGTTGAAACCCCCTTAACCACCCTGATCTCTTGTGAGAACTCTGCACTGTAGTATTGATGGAGCCAGGATGAAGGAGGGCAAATTGGGAGGGCAAAGGAATAGATATAGGAGGGTGAGCCACAGAGCACATCAAAGTGTTCTAGGATGAGTCTCTGGCTGTCAGTTGTCCACTGGCACATGACTCCTGTCTAAATAACTGTCAACACAGGTCTAAACAAACAGTTCTGCACAACACTCACCAAAGCACACCATTGTTCAACATCATTTATGGCATAAACTCCCATTCCAAGATTTCCTGTGAGTGCAAGGACCTCAATCCAATATGGCAGACATGTTGTGAAGAATTGGTTGATTCCCTGGTCCACCTCCTTGATACAGGAGCTGCTGCTGGGGATTATCAGAAGGTGCTTTGTCCAGAAGCAACATGCATATTTCAGGGCTTCTCCAATGTGGTCCTTGTGGCAGGCAGAAAGATCTTTGGCCTCACTATGGACAGCATGGTTGGCCAGGTTGCAGAGATTCTTCTTCAACCTTTTCTTCATCAGGTCAAGGCATGAAAGTAGGATTTGTGCATGATGGACTGCAGGCTCCACAAGGAACCTCTTGTCTTTGCACCGGACTGGATCTGTGAGGAAGTCAGGGAATGACTTGTGGAAGGCTTGAATGGGGTCTTCTGTGTTCTCAGGGACAAGGAGGAGGGAGTGGAGGGAAGAGAGGGTAGTTGAGATGCTGGACACTCCCAGGAGGTCTGAGAGTCCCCTTGCTGAAAGAGGGTTGAGCACTAGTAGCACCACCCCAACCACAGTCCTAAAGCGGGAGTAGATCTCTGTATCTGCATCCATGTTGTCAACTGCTTGCTCTAGGACCTGGGTGTAAAGAAGGTCAATCCCAGACCTTCCCTCATGAGCAGTACTTTGTGGGAGAGAGATGATCTGGTCCAGGTGTTCAGTGAGTGTGCGATTCCTTGATGTGAAGAGTTTGACAACAGTTGAAGCATAGATGAAGAATCCTGCTGTTTTTTCACAAAGAGCAGTGATGTCGGATGAGCTTGGCCAATCTTCTGTGAAGTCACAGTCACTTCGGGCCTTAGCAATGTCAGTCAACTGAGTCCTGAAAAACAGCTTGATATCACTATCGACTGAGGAACGTTCAACATCGTGTAGCCTGAGCACTTCTGTGATGGGTCGGAGTGACTCGAGACGAAATCCAGACCGGATCCGATGCTCTGGACGACCAGTGATAAAGAATTTGACGTTCGGGATCTCGTCCACATAGCGGGAGAGTACAGAGAGAATGGCCGAGGCGGGTTCTTCGTCCTTGCACTCATCCAGAGCATCGATGATAATAAGCGTCCGGATCCGGGTGGCCCTCAGTGGGTCAACGATGATGCTCTCCATCTGGGAACAAAGGGTTTCTTGTCCGATGTTGGGATTGGCCTTCAAGGCTTTGACCAACTGCTGTCGAAACAGGAAGTACCGGTAGGCAAGTTGGAAGGCGAGAGTTGGTAAGATTGCTTGAAGGTTGCTTCTACCCTCGAAGTTCCGAGAGCAAAAGAAGCTCGCACCGAGCTTCCCAGCCGCGAAGCTAATCTCGGCGAACGTCTGGGCAATCGTCGATTTTCCGGTCCCCGCAAGGCCATTGAGCCAGAACACGCGGTGGTCTTGCTCGTCTCCCATCCAGCGTTCGAGCTGCAGAAGTACGTCTGTCCTTGTTCCCCTCAGGCACCCCTGCCTGTTCCCGGAACGGTACCCAGCGTCAGCGGTGTGACGCATCTTCTCCAGAAGTTTGCGATCCGCGTCTCCCTATTCACAGGTTACTACAAAAGGCGGGACTGCAAGGGAGCGAGACTCACGATCTTCTGACAGCCCTCCTTGTAGATTTCTCGTTGCACCAAAGTCTACGCATACATTAGTTACAACAAGAGCGGGTCTTTTAGGAGAGCGAACCTGATAGTCCATCAAGGCGTAGCTGATATCTTGCACCAGTCCGTTAAGCTTCTGTGCATTCTCGGGTTTTTTGAGGAAAAGCGCGAGATCCTTCTGGGTCGTCATCGGATCCATGACTTGACCAATCTCCTTCAATCTCCTGGCGATCCCTGTGCATCAGACCCCGCTGTCGAGCTCGGAGAATGTGGGCTCACCGTTCCAGCTTGATTGCCCTCTCCACCTCATTGACGTCGGCCGTAGGTGTGGAGAGCGATCCAGAAAGCATTCTGACCCTGGGCGCCATTAATTCTATGGCATTTTCGTTCACCTCCGTTCCCTAGAACGACCGTGAGCACCGTGAAAGGAGTGTGCAGGAAGGAGGCCATACCTCGCAATTGTCAAGAGTGGAGCAGAGGGATTTTGCGACAGACTTGAGCAGACCGTAGCCACCTGGGGAGTCTCTCAATTCACGGAGCAGTTTGGCCGTGGGGGAGGCTGTAGGCTTGGGGTTCGATTTCTTCTCGTCGGCGGCGCTCGGTTCGAGGGACTCGTCGGGACGAACAGCTTCCGGTCCGTAGTTAGGAAGCACAAAGGCGTCTACATTATCAGAAGGAGCGATCAGAGACAAAACCAGAACAGTCATGCCCACGTACCGTCGGGCTCCGCATCATGTAAGATCGGAGGGGTGGATGGAGGTGGATCGACCGCCTCAAGTTCTCCGCTGCGTCCGCTTCCCACCGCAACTTCGACGTCCGAGTGTGAGTACGAATCCTTCTGACTGGCTTCCCCTCCGTCGACATCCGCTTCTCCCCCTTCTTGACGGTTATTATTTCCACGCGCTAGTACGGATTCCGGCCCATCTGGCTGAGGGGGTCGAATCGTCGAAGAAGCTCGTTCTCCAGCTACGTCGGTTCTATTCCCTTCTTGGTCGTTACGATCGTCCGCTACGACGTGAGGGTCTGGTTGAGGAAGCGAGCTCGTCGAGTCAGGCGTTTCCTCGCCAGGGCTAGCCGCCGTTCCATCCGGCTTGTGTTTTTTCCTCGTGAGTCGCTGCTTGAATTGATTCTTCCTTTTGGAGAGTAAAACTTGTAAGTTGTTCATGTCGGTCCTGGATAGATCGGAGTAGATGGTGGTGCGATAGTGGATGATTGGCCTCGTGGCTTTGACGCTGAAACGCGGGTGCAATGTGTGATCCTGCGGGTCCGATGCCGAATGCTCCTCCTCTCAAGATATCAATGGGAACATCCATGAATGGCTGTTTCCCACCATCTCGGACGGAGCAAACAAGTTCTGCATTATTTTTCTGACGTGTCGAAGCAATATGCAAATCCACCACGATGCTCGCACTACTCCGAGACTCTCCTTTTCCAAAGGACCCCGAGTTGCCTCCACTCGGTGTCTGGATAGCCTTGGCTGTTGCGGCCAAACAACCAACCCGACGCGGCAGAGGCTGGATCCCGCGCGATCTATCTCGTCCCCGAGAAAGGCGGCCAATCTCTGGTCTGCCGACGTTATTGCGTTCTTGGCGGGACATACCGTTCCAAGGGAAGGCCATCCGCCATTTCGAGACGGCCCTCGGGACTGTGCCATCCTCCTTCTGTTGGGATGATCCGCTGGCTCGGGTCCATCGCTCCCTCGCCCATATTTCGACGAAGACAGGTTCGGCGATGCACACGCTCACATCAAACGGGCTAACTCACACGCAGGCAACGACGCATACTACCTAGGCCGCGCGATGGAGTTGCAGGCTGGGCCTTGGATCGAGGTCGTCGGTTTGAGGGGGCAAGACGCTCTACGACGCCAAAGTTTGTGGGCTGCCCAGCTTTCGACCAACCTTCGGCCTCTCCATTGATCCGTGAGTCGACGGATGGGGTCGCTTTGGCAGGGTACTCTACGGGATTCGGTTCGAAGTAGGCTACACATGGCCGGGACTTCTGCCGTGATGCTCCCGCCACAGTTGCCTTTCCCGCGAGCAGAGTTCGAAATATCCATTTCCGTGGCACCGGCACCGTCCAGCTGTTTTGGAGACCCCAAGAGACCCCAATTTCGAAACCGCATCTCCCGGGTATAAAACCTTCCAGGATGAGGCATCTCCTCTATCTCTCCCCTCTCTCTCTCCCACAAAACTTGAATCGCGATGTCTCTCGCGCGAATCGCAGTTGATGTCTCCCAGCTTGTTCTCAACCAATTGGTAACTTCTCCCCCAAACAAGTCTCCCGAACAGGGTCGCTTTAAGACAAAGGGAGAAACCTTTTTTGGACTCATTCCTCTTGTGTTCTGGGTCGGTGGCAGATATGTCGGAACGCTTGGTCGATCGCTAACGCAGACCACTAGCTTCAACGGCCATTGCTCTACCTCACATGCACCCTCGAGTTTCTAACCATTGCCCACTACTACATTCAATCCACATCCGACTCACTCGAACTCGCTTCGTTCCCCTTCTGGTCCGGAAAACCCTCACTGATTTGTGTCGAATTCCCCTTTCAGAATCAACTTTGGTCGAGGTCGACTGATCAGAACCGAGGAACCAGAGTTTCACGAAACCGTTCGCCAGAGAATGGCTATCGGGGAACTCAAGTATAAGCCCAGAGCAAGGTGGACTCAGGCACGGAACGATACGTTGAATGAGATGTCGATTCACGACGGATGCTTGTTTGACAAACTTACGAAACTAACGATCGCAGACTCGGACCAGTAGGATGACTTTTTTATAACCTCGACGATGGTAACCCTAGTGGATAACGCACTAGCCATACACAACTCACTTACGGACACTTATTTCGGATACATTTCGTTGTACTTACCAGTACCTTACCTGAGCGTATACATAATTTTCTCGAGACCTGAGCCCGAGCCATACGGCTGCAAGGAACACATCATGCAAGTGTGTAACCTAAAAGCGGAAGGCACAGGCAACTGTGCGACTCGCCACCCACGAGTCCGAAGGGGTTCGGGAGCTCGCGCTCAACGTTCTACGCCCCCATCATAAACCCATATCCAACCTTCCCCCTCTTCCACGTCATCACGTCAGGGACGACGATGTCCGACTCAGGGGACTTCCTCGACAGCGCGGAAGGCGAAGTCTCCCTCTTCCGTTCGATAATGCGCACTCGACCCGTCGGCATTCATCGTACGTACACATTCTGGCCATACATAATTCGATCTACCGTGATACTGGGTTCAAGGTTCCCATGCAGGATATTTGGGCCAAGTTGGGGAGGATGTATGATTTAGATGTTCTCGAGCATGGGGTGAGTCTCTCTCGCTCCTTTTTCAACAGGATCGGGTGTTCTACGGACATGGCTGATGCATTCGTTCCTTAATTTTCCCCCGTACCACCACCCGCACGTTCGACTTTGGGACTTTCTTTGTCTTCGTGTTCGTAGGAGTTCACCGGCGATGATCCCAACTCCGGTTCCAACTCCCCATCTCCGGACGAGAACCTTGCAGTGCACCCAGGCTTCAAGGAAGAATTTAACCCATCCGCTCACGACGAATCCTTCGAATCGTACTTCGCGGCTCGACGCGTTCGACCCTCCTCCAGCACTCCAACGCCAACACCATCACCCCCGCCAGCCCCTACCGTCACCGTCAGCGCGCCAAACTCAAGCGTAAGGGGGAGCGACGTCGGGAAGAAGCAGAAGCATAAGGAGAAACTCAAATTTGCTGGATTGGACGATAGTGATGGTAGCGCCTTGACGCAGAGCGGGGACGAAGGGGGAGACAGTTCGCCTCCTCCCCAAATCCCATCGGGACCAGGTACGGAAGTCGGCACGGAAGCTGGAGAAGAGGAGGAAGTAGAGATGGCGGAACGTTCGTCACCCGGTGAGTATCCTTTTGCTGTCGTTTATATGGGATTGGTGTGTTGTTTTGCTCAGGTTCTCACACCCTCCTCTGCTACCACAGAACCGGCACCAGTCACGAAACCCGCGAAAACTCAGAAAGGTCCCAAGAAAGGTGCATCTGGGCGCACTCGTTCGAGTGCGGCTGCTGCATCTTCTAGACCGACCAAGAAGCGAAAACGGTAGAGATCGGTGCGGTGGCATCGGGCTGTCCGCCGCATCCTGGGTTTACAGCCAGCCATGGGCTGCCGCTTTCTATGCTTTCATTCCGAGGTTTTTTTGGGGGGCGGGTCTACACTTAGGGGAACCTCCTATTGTGCATATCTACGTGAGTCGCCGTAGAGCTTGATCTTTCCTACAAGCACCGTCTTTACCGGGGTTTTACTGACCCTCGCCCGTGCGACATACGTTTACAGGTTATCTTGTAATTGTAGTAATTTCCCTACGAATAACACCGACTCTGCACCGTCTGGCTTGCCTACGGGATGTTGGTGCGTGAGGTGTACCCAGGACATGGAGGTGGGACCCCACCAGTGACTCTAGGCGCGAACGCCGGTTACAAACCGACCACAGCTGATCATGGCCAATTGGACCGTAGGCAATAAGAACCTGGTCTATTTACTTGTGCTTCCGCGGACATCTGTAAGACTGCAGAGTACATCTGCGACTCCTGGTATACCCGCTGGTTTTCATTTCTTGGACTCACGGAGTGAGAGAGATGGCGGAAAATTAGAGCAGCGCTCCAACCCCGAGTACAGTTCCCCCATCGAGTGGCTTTGTTCGCACGAGACGTACGTGAGCTCAGTAATGGCCGATTACCCCTATTAGGGTTCGTAGCTTTCCTCACGGCCTGCGCTCCACGCCGTTTTCTCGTGGCTACCTCTAGTTTCGACCATGCAACCCGTCGCAACGATCGAAGTGGAGAGATGGGGTTACCTCGCCGCCGAACGCGGCCATCGAAGCCCGAACCTCGCGAATGGGGGACCGATCTCATGTATTACACCGGCCAAGGCAGTTTTTGGTTCCGTCAGTATTCTCGCGAAGATCGGGGTACGTTTCCTCCTCTTCTGCGACGAGACACCTCAAATTCATACGTAGCCAGGACGCCATGATCAGCAAACTGGCCTATGTCAAACTCGGGCTAGCCTGGACGGATGCACGTGCAACCTTAATCGTGAGATGAACGGGAGACAATTGGGTGAGCTCGGCCGGTGTATGTGCGATTGACAACGTGAGTTCAAACGGTGATGGACATTGTCCGCGCTTCGCTCACTGTGACCTTGATCGCAGCAACGTGGTAGGAACACGGGGGAAGGTCATCGAGAAAGGGAACGGAATCTACCCTCCAGGCTTGCCCACGCGAAGAACGACAAGGATATCATCGCCGTCTATAAGTTGGACCTGGGATCCTTCAAGTTTTCAATGTGCGTTCAGCCAGTTCCGTTTGACTATTGTTGACTGTCTCCTTCCAGACCGAGTTGGCTGACCTCTCTTCGGCGGCGGTTTCGTCATTATGGTCATCCTGCTACACGGGAAGGGAGTCCTAAGGCCTGGACCACTCCGATCTCTCCGTGGCGATGACCCCCAGCTCCCCGTGGTCCTTCCGACCAAGCAGATGACGTGGAAGAAGAGACCGCTCCGGTGTTTTTCAAAGGGTTGTGTCCGGGATCGCTACCACACCCCACGATAACGACGGGGGCCCACGTTTGTCGGCCCAAACGGTCCACCATCCTCGGCCGTACGGCGTCGAAAATGGACCATAGCGTGCTTTTGAAGAGGTTGGCGTTGGGAAAGTTCCGAAGAATGAGGATTCGAAGGACATTAAAGCGGTTGAGCATACCCTAGAGGACTATGTCCAAGAGGGTTTACATTTTCCTCATTCACTTTCAACTGCCCCCACAGACTTCTTCCTTTCTGTTTCTGCCTACAGGTCAATGCATGAAACTCATCACCCAGGGTACCGCCCTGTTTTCCCCCCAGCACAAGTACCCGCACACAGACCGCATTGATTGACACGGAACTGTTGGCGAGGAAACCAATTCTGTCGGAAGCGCAGATCGTGCACGACTGTAATTCCCCGTACATTTCTTTCCGCGGTGCCTTCATTTCAGAACCCAACATCTGCATCTGCATGTAGTTCATGGACAAGGGGTCGTTTGGCCGGGTCTACAAGCAGATTGGACCTATTGATATCGATGTTGTTGAGAAGATTGCATTGGCCATGTTGGAGAGGTTGATGCACTTGTGTGATGTTCGTTGGATCGCTCACCAAGATGGGCTTTTGGCCACTCCACTTTCCATGTTCCCCCACATCGCTGTCTGCACAGGACAGAATAGGTCAAAGGAGGATAAGGTGGAGGGGTATGGGGGTTTGTCTTCAGGGTGTGAGGACAGTGAGCACTCTGGAGTTGCTACAGCATATTGTCAATGAGCCAGCACTGAGGTTGACATCAAAGGGCAGGTTCCTGAGAACTGCTGGGGAGCTTGTAGTTGTATGTTTGTTGAAAGATCCTGAGGTTAAGAAAACACCAAAGGAGCTGCTGGTCAGTGGCTTTCCTGGACTGCAGTGTGTTTGCTATCTTGGTTAATAGTTTGTCAGGTGTTGCTATGGATAGAGCATTCCTGGACATCTACCTTCTGATCATGGCCAACTGCAACTAGATCAATCTGTGTGCCTGTGGGGTTTCTTATTTATGTTGGTCTTTCTCCCCCCTGTGCCACCAATGAGGTTAGTTGGAGAATACTCTCTGCCCCCTGTCATCTGTTCATTTTTGTTCAGTTTTTATCTCTCCTATCTTCTACCTGATTGTATTTGTAAACTTAGTTATCTCCCATGTTTTGTTTTGGGTTACAATCAATGGATATCACTGTACCATCTAACAGTGTTGTGGAATTTATTCCTTGTTCCCTTCCAATGGAATCTCTACCTCTAGCACTGATGTTTATTTATTGGCTTGTTCTTCAATTATCTCTATGTGATAGAAGAAATACAAGAGCCTGGAAACTTTAAAGATTTTGAATACCTTGAAAAGACTGACTGTGTGGTGGGAGTGCATAAATTCAAGTGAACACCCCAGTGGTTAGTCATGTAATGTAAACTGTTAGGGATTTATTTATTTTGCAAGGAGATTTTTGGAATATAGAATTACAGAAATACATGGACAGAATACATAAGCCACAGATGCCTAATGAGGTACATGATTGCACTTCAGAATCAATACTTCTCCAGAGTCATAACCAACAACCAGATACTGTCCATCCCACTGTGCATCTGCACACCTTGCAAGTCTTGAAGGCAGTTGAAGAACTATCTTTTCAGTAACTGTATCCTGGATCCCAGGTAGAAGTGATCTATTTGCCCTGATACCACCAATGAAATCCAGGTGGGGCCCATTTCTAGATGTTTCTGATAGCTCAATAGGAGAGGAGCCTATAATCCCAAAATCCCACCCCAGAATGTCTTTTGGGGGAGGGAGGTGTGTCCAGACTCTTAAGTTATCAATAGCCAAGAAGGAATCAATGTATGCATTATCAAGCTGCACTTCCCATGCAACCTTTCCTGTCCATAGTGACCAGGCTTGAATGTGGCAGCCATACAAATAGAAAACTTTAGATCCATCCCCTGATATCCTGAACTCCTTGATATGACTAACAGATATATCTATTGTTCTGAGGAGTTCCCCTTTCTCAGTATCCAAGATACAGATCTTCTCATCTGTACACCAAACAGAGATCAACCTGCCATCAGTCAACCGAGTGTCCATCCACTGGAGATCTTTGGCCTGAGTTTGGAAGGATGCCTTGCAGGAGCCAGTTGAGAGATCCCAGATCCTCACCATTCCATCTGAATGGCTTGAAATTGCAATACCATCTTTTGCCTGCAGAGTGATGGACTTGACTGGAGCCAGAGTGAAGGATGTTGAACTTGGATTGGCTGGAACTGGATCTGTTGGTGAGGCACCAATCTGCCAGAACCTGACTGAGCTGTTCCAGGATATTGAGATGAGAGAGGAGGGAGAGGAAAATGCAAGGGACTCAATGTCTCCAGTATGATCAATGAAGGTGTCAAGGAGGTGAGGGTTTGAGTTGGTGATGTCCCAAACATAGATAATCCTATAAGCAGCTACTGCAACAAGGCTATTATCAGGAGAAACACAGCAACACTCAATAAACCATTCAGGAATAGAGAATTTAGTCATGATTGCTCTGGAATCAGGGTTTTGGACCTCAATAACTGATTCATTGAACACAACAAGCTGAGTACCATCCAAGGAGAAAGCAATGTGAGAACCATCAGATTCAGATGCAATTTTCTGACTATCAATGTCCCACTGGCAGATTTTTCCACCAGATAAAGATATGAGGAGTTTAGGGTCCAAGGGGGAGAAGCAAACATAGACCACTGGATCCTGTTGCTCTATGGTGTGATGGCACTCCCCTGTTTGGATATCCCACAAACACATTGTTTTGTCAAAAGATCCTGAAGCAATTGTGGTACAGTCTGCTGAGATGGAGACAGAAACAACCCGGTTTGTATGGCCCTGGAAGGTCTTAATAACCCCACCAGTCTGCATATCCCAGAGCTTGATGGTCTTGTCATCACTACCAGATACAAGTGATGTCACATCTAGTGAGAAGACAAGGGATCCCACATGATCTATGTGCCCAGAAAGAATAGCCATCTGGATTCCTGTGATGGCATTGAGAATGACAATACAACCAGAAATCAAACCAACTGCAACAGTCTCTTTCCAGCATGTGAGGGCCACTGGGCCCCCATCTAATGGAACTGTGCGGAAACACGTTCCCCATCCAGCTGAGACCCCCTTGACCACCCTGATCTCTTGTGAGAACTCTGCACTGTAGTATTGATGGAGCCAGGATGAAGAAGGAGAAATTGGGAGGGCAAAAGAATAGATGTAGGAGGGTGATCCACAGATCATGTCAAAGTGTTCTAAGATGAGTCTCTGGCTATCAGTTGTCCACTGGCACATGACTCCTGTCTAAATGAGTGTAAACACAGGTCTATGCAAACTGTTCTACACAACACTCACCAAAGCACACCATTGCTCAACATCATTCATGGCATAAACTCCCATTCCAAGATTCCCTGTCAGGGCAAGGACCTCAATCCAATATGGCAAACATGTTGTAAAGAATTGGTTGATCCCCTTCTCCACCTCCCTGATATGGGAGCCACTACTGGGGATCATCAGAAGGTGCCTTGTCCAGAAGCAACATGCATATTTCAGGGCCTCTCCAATGTGGTCCTTGTGGCAGGCAGAAGGATCTTTGGCCCCACTGAAGTCAGTATGGTTGGCCAGGTTGCAGAGATTCTTCTTCAACCTTTTCCTCATCAGGTCAAGACATGAAAGTAGGATTTGTGCATGGTAGACTGCAGGTTCCACAAGGAACCTCTTGTCTTTGCACCTGACTGGATCCATAAGGAAATCAGGGAATGACTTGTGGAAGGCTTGAATGGGGTGTTCTGTATTCTCAGGGACAAGGAGGAGGGAATGGAGAGGAGAGAGGGTAGTTGAGATGCTAGGCACTCCCAGGAGGTCTGAGAGTCCCCTTGCTGAAAGAGGGTTGAGCACAAGTAATACTGCCCCAACGACAGTCCTGAAGCGGGAGTAGATCTCAGTATCTGCATCCATGTCATCAACTGCTTGCTCTAGGACCTGGGTGTAAAGGAGGTCAATGCCAGACCTTCCTTCATGAGCAGTACTTTGTGGGAGAGAGATGATTCGGTCCAGCTGCTCGGTGGGTGTGCGGTTCCTCGATGCAAGAAGTTTGACAACAGTTGAAGCGTAGATGAAGAATCCTGCTGCCTTTTGACAAAGAGCGGTGATGTCAGATGAGCTTGGCCAATCTTGTGTGAAGTCACAGTCACTTCGGGCCTGAGCAATGTCAGTCAGCCGAGTCCTGAAAAACAGCTTGATATCACTATCAACTAAGGAACGTCCAACATTGTGTAGCTTGAGTACTTCTGTGATTGGTCGGAGTGACTTGAGACGAAATCCAGAGCGGATCCGATACTCTGGACGACCAGTGATAAAGAATTTGACATTCGGGATCTCGTCCACATAGCGGGAGAGTACAGAGAGAATGGCCGACGCGGGTTCTTTGTCCTTGCACTCATCCAGAGCATCGATGATGATAAGTGTCCGGATCTGGGTGGCCCTCAGCGGGTCAACGATGATGCTCTCCATCTGGGAACAAAGGGTTTCTTGTCCAATGTTAGGATTGGCCTTCAAGGCTTGGACCAACTGCTGTCGAAACAGGAAGTACCGGTAGGCAAGTTGGAAAGCGAGAGTTGGTAAGATTGCCTGAAGGTTGCTTCTACCCTCGAAGTTCCGAGAGCAAAAGAAGCTCGCACCGAGCTTTCCAGCTGCAAAGCTAATCTCGGCGAACGTCTGGGCAATCGTCGACTTTCCAGTCCCCGCGAGGCCGTTGAGCCAGAACACCCGGTGGTCTTGTTCGTCTCCCATCCAGCGTTCGAGCTGTAGAAGGACGTCCGTCCTGGTCCCCCTCAGGCACCCCTGCCTGTCCCCAGAACGGTACCCAGCGTCAGTGGTGTGACGCATCTTCTCCAGAAGTTCGCGGTCCGCATCTCCCTATTCACAAGTTACTACAGAAGGCGGGACTGCGAGGGAGCGAGACTCACGATCTTCTGACAGTCCTCCTTGTAGATTTCTCGTTGCACCAAAGTCTATGTATACGTTAGTTACGACAAGAGCGGGATTTTTGGGAGAGCGAACCTGATAGTCCATCAAGGCGTAGCTGATATCTTGCACCAGTCCATTAAGCTTCCGTGCATTCTCGGGTCTTTTGAGGAAAAGCGCGAGATCCTTCTGGGTCATCATCGGATCCATAACTTGAGCGATCTCTTTCAATCTCCTGGCGATCCCTGTGCGTCAGACCCGCTGTCGAGCTCGGAGAATGTAGCCTTACTGTTCCAGCTTGATTGCCCTCTTCACCTCATTGACGTCACTCGTAGGTGTGGAGAGCGATCCGGAAAGCATTCTGACCCTAGGTGCCAATAATTCTATGGCATTTTCGTTCACCTCCGTTCCCTAGAACGACCATGAGCACCGTGAAACGAGTGCGCGGGAAGGAGGCCATACCTCGCAGCTGTCGAGAATGGAGCAGAGGGATTTCGCGACAGACTTGAGCGATCCGTAGCCACCTGGCGAGTCTCTCACTTCACGGAGCAGTTCTGCCGTGGGGGAGGCCATAGGCTTGGGGTTCGATTTCTCCTCGTCCGCGGCGGTGCCCGGTTCGAGAGACTCATCGGGACGAACAGCTTCCGGTCCGCGGTTGGGAAGTGCAGAGGTGTCTACATTGTCAGAGAGAGCGATCAGAAACAAAAACCAGAACAGCCATGTCCACGTACCGCCGGGTTCCGCACCGTGTGAGATCGAAGGGGTGGATGGAGATGGATCGACCGCCTCAAGTTCTCCGCTGCGTCCGCTTCCCACCGCAACTTCGACGTCCGAGCATGGGTGCGAATCATTCTGGTCGGCTTCCTCTCCGTCGACACCCGCTTCTACCCCTTCTTGACGGTTATCGTTTCCACGCGCTGGTACAGATTCCGGCCCATCTGGCTGAGGGGGTCGAACCGTCGAAGGAGCTCGCTCTCCAGCTGCGTCGGCTCTATCCCCTTCTTGGTCGTTACTCTCGTCCGCTACGACGTGAGGGTCTGGTTGAGGAAGCGAGCTCGTCGAGTCAGGCGTTTCCTCGCCGGGGCTAGCCCCCGTTCCGTCCGGCTTGTGTTTTTTCCCCGTGAGTCGCTGCTTGAATTTCTTCTTCATTTTGGAGAGTGAACCTTGTATGTCGTCCATGTCGGTCCTGGATAGATCGGAGTAGATGGTGGTGCGATAGCGGGTGATTGGCCTCGTGGCTTTGACGCTCAAGCGCGGGTGCAATGCGTGATCCTGCGGGTCCGATGCCAAATGCTCCTCTCAAGATATCAATGGGAACAACCCTGAATGGCTGTTTCCCACCATCTCGGACGGAGCAAACAAGTTCTGCATTATTTTTCTGACGTATCGAAGCAATATGCAAATCCACCACGATGCTCGCACTACTCCGAGACCCTCCTTTTCCAAAGGACCCCGAGTTGTCTCCACTCGGTGTTCGGATGACCTTGGCTGTTGCGGCAAGACGACCGACCCGACGCGGCAGAAGCTGCATCCCGCGCGATCGATCTGGTTCCCAAGAGACGTGGCCAATCTCCAAGTCTGCCGACGTTATCGTGTTCTTGGCGGGACATACCGTTCCAAGGGAAGGCCACTCGCCATTTCGAGGCGGCCCTCGGAGCTGTGCTATCCTCTTTCTGCTGGGATGATCCGCTGGCTCGGGTCCATATCGCTCCCTAGGGTCGCCCATAGGTTGTTTTTCGATGAAGACAGGTTCGGCGATGCATATGCTCACATCGAACGGGCCAACTCACACCCAGGCAACGACGCACACCACCTGGGCCGCGCGATGGAGCTGCATGCTGGGCGTTGGATCGAGGTCGTCGATTTGAGGGGGCAAGACGCTCTACGACGCCAAAGTTTGTGGGCTGCCCAGCTTTCGACCAACCTTCGGCCTCTCCATTGATCCGTGAGTCGACGGACTCTTGGGTCGCTTTGGCAGGGTACTCTACGGGACTCGGTTCGAAGTGGGCTACACGTGGCCGGGACTTCTGCCGTGATGCTCCCGCCACAGTTGCCTTTCCCGCGGGCAGAGTTCGAAATATCCATTTCCGAGGCATTGGCACCGTCCAGCTTTTCGGGAGACCCCAAGAGACCGCAATTTCGAAACCGCATCTCCCGGGTATAAAACCTTCCAGGATGAGGCATCTCCTCTATCTCTCCCCTCTCTCTCTCCCACAAAACTTGAATCGCGATGTCTCTCGCGCGAATCGCAGTTGATGTCTCCCAGCTTGTTCTCAACCAATTGGTAACTGCTCCCCCAAACGAGTCTCCCGAACAGGGTCGCTTTAAGACAAAGGGAGAAACCTTTTTTGGACTCATTCCTCTCGTATTCTGGGTCGGTGGCAGATATGTTGGAACGCTTGGTCGATTACTAACGCAGACCACTAGCTTCAACGGCCATTGCTCTACCTCACATGCGCCCTCGAGTTTCTAACCATTGCCCACTACTACATTCAATCCACATCCGACTCACTCGAACTCGCTTCGTCCCCCTTCTGCCCTTCTTCGCGTACCGGTAAAATACCCCACCTCACCGTCACCCCAATTACGTGCTTCGGACTCCTCCTGGCCACCTTTGGGACTTTCGTTCGCCTGCGATGTTATCAAGTCCTTGGATCGCTCTTCACCTTCGACCTCTGCGTTAAGCCAGAGCACCAACTGGTCACCTCAGGTCCATATGGCCTTGTCAGACATCCCTCATATATCGGTGCGCTCTGTCTCACAGCAGGGCTGACGTTCATGGGAATGACGCAAGGAAGCTGGATCATTGAATGCGCGGTTGGATCGGACCGAACTGGCGCGATGTTCATTACACAGTGCGCGTGGATTTCATGGTGGATTTACACGATGGGAGCTGCATACGTAAGGGCTGTGGCGGAGGACGAACAGATGAGGAATACGTTTGGTGAAGAGTGGGAGAACTATGCGACCAAAGTCAGATACTGGTTCGTTCCGGGTCTTGTATAGGTGACCGAGAGTCCTGGGATGACTGGTAGTTTCCTCTTTCTTTCTTTTCTCTTTCTCGCCCATGTGGCCATCATTCGTAGAATTGATTGGCACGTGTATCCCCGATGTAAATCTTCCTCCGTATGCAACTCCATGCTTTCCTCGAAACGTTTGGGGCATCTCCCTTCCGCTGAGTGTGGCCGGAGCGACCCAGCGAGGAGTTTAACAGCGACTAGTGTCTGCATAAGTCGAAATGCAATTCGACGCATTATCCAGCCGGTCGCTCTGAGGGGTGGCAAATCCGTCGGAACGTGCCGTACTGACCTGAACCCGGGACCCAATTCTCACTCGGATCGCCCTGGAGTGCGATGTTGACTATTTCAAACACTATTTGAGGCCGGGAACACGTCCTGGTCATGCGTACCCATTTCAAATCCCTTCGCGGCGGGGCCGATCGGGTATGTACGCTTCTCAACTCTTTCGCTCCACGTCCAAAGTAGGAACATTAGATTAGGATGCACGAAACCAACGCAGCGTGATATCGCACCTATGCCTGACGTGACCTTTTGAGGAAGGCACAGCTCCGCGTGGGATGGTTACTCCGGAGGTCTCGAGACGTGTGCCATTTAAATCTCAACAGCGGGGTCGCTAAAGATGTCAAATTATATTATCCTGCTGTCGAGGATCCCTCCCAACGTTGCGGCCAAGGTCGCCGGAGGATCATTTGTAAAACTTGAGATAGGCATTTTTGCCCCTTATGCCCGAGATACGGCCGAGACCGAGCCGGATCCACTGCTATGCTCAATAGTGAAACCCCAGATGAAAATTGAGAGTATATGCGAAAGGGAGAACGCACACGGGATGTATTGGATGTGGTGCATCAGCGGGTCAGGAAGTAGACTGACACGTTCATCGTGTATCTGTTCCTGCAGGTAATAAGTTCCTCCTCGCAGGTGGTCGAATCGTCCGCGTTAGGTTCTATGCGATTGTGCGCAATCTGTGCTCTTCCCAGGAGAACCTCCACATGCTCCGTCAGCTTCCGGGCGGTTTGGAGCGACTTCACAGGGGCACTTCTTCACGAGCGTGTTTCCATCGAAACGCTCCATCCATGAAAGCGCTTCAAAGTACTCCCCCAACGTTCGTGTAGTATATCGTTGAGTAAATGGGTGCTTACCACGAGCACAAGGGTCACCCGTTCCGCCCAAATCCAGCACTCACAGTTGAACAAGCCAAGCGATAGGGGATTAGTCGGCCACGATTGTACGGAGCTCGGTACGCTTGGAGCCGGCCATCAATACCAGAAGCCACTTCGAAGCGTTTCTGTGGTACCTCCCATTATTCCAGGTGCCCACATTTCTCCACAAGCTGACTCGGAATTTCCCTGATGATCATTAACTTGGCCATCACAGTAGTACCACCAGGTCCCTGATGGGGTGCCAAGGCGGACCACGAAATGACAGCCATTACCATATATCACGCGTCACGACAGCAATCCGGTAATTGTCCAACGAAGATGACGGTTTGGGGGGAGGGAGCCACAACGCGTGTCTATCCAACAAAGATATCGAACCGGATCCATGGTGGCGATAGGAATGAGTGAATCCACGAACACTCCGCGTAACGCAACGGACAGGGACGTTAAAATGACAGTACCCGCTTTGGAGTGGTATTTTTTATGCATAGTTGCGGTGTGCGGACGTTGTCGGAGAGAGAGTTGTCCGCATGTCCCCGTCCGGGCGGCCCGGAAGTTTCTTCACTCATGAAAGCACAAAACTTTATTGTTTCTCACTAACACCACGATGTGTTGTTTGCCTCAGGGGCTTACCTCCCGTGCCACAAAACCGACACCAGCTATGAGACCCACGAAAGCTCGAAGGGTCCCGAGGGTGTATCCGGACCGACCGAGAAACAAGAATCGCAGGCCGACCCGTGTGAGGTCCTGGACGGCTCCCTGCACCCCGGCCTGATATCCATGACCTCCGGCTTTCCGTGATTTGATTCCTGGTTTTTGTTGGGTCGATGCTTGCTTGGGGTGCCATTCCTTCGTGCATATTTACGTGAGTGGTCGTGGAGCTTGGCCTTGTTCATAACCGTCCTTGTCCGTGCTCTACTAATCCGTGCGGCACGCGTTTCACAGGTCATACTGTGGTTATAGTGATTTCCCCATGAATATTATCGACTCTGTAGCATTCGGCTTGAGATGTTGGTGCGTGATATGTATCTGGGACGTGTATCTAGGACGTGGAAACCGAATCGCGCCCGTGACCCCGGCCATGGCATGACAGACGTTTGTCGCGAATCGATCACGGCTTGCCCTCGTCAATCAGGGTCGCTTACTGGGCCATGCAAACTAGCGTTTGGTCTATTCAAATGGCGACCTCTTTGTCCTGCTTCTCTCTTTGCTGGACGCTGTGTCAACCCAAGCCGTTCTAGCACTAGGTATATAACCTGGCCCGGCGGCCAACTTCCTCGCGGACAATTCTTCTGATCGTCCCTGCTTCTACTTCTAAACAACTCTAAAGTACTCATGCATTCTATCAGTGAATCCCCTGCCGGACGGCCACCCCATCAACTTCGATCTAAGCCTTCAGACGCGTCGATCGGCCACATCTCAGCCCACTCCAACGACTCACGATCCTCACTCTCGAACTCGTCCGCTCCTCCTTCACCCACACCCTCAGCACCCTCCCCGCGTGCGATAGAAATCAGCGCCGCTTTCGAACGCGTCTGTGGACGGTCGACGGCACTGCGGTCCGCGCTCCTAGCAGGTTCCGAGGTCACGACGAGGAACTACGTCAAGAAATTCCAGGATGCGGTTACCAACTTGTTCAAAGAGCTTCAGCGCCTCCCTGACGACGTACCTCCTACACCCGCCTTGATATCCGCACTGCAAGGGTGCAGTTTCGAGGTTCATTGTTTTGGATCTTCAGCTGAGAGGCATCGCGTTGGGCACGAGGGGTGGGAGGAGCGACAGAAGGAATTGGAGATTATGCTCAATGAAGCTATGGCTTCAATGTGCGCACTTCTAGAACTCGCCGCACAAGCTATCGAAGGCGCAGAAGCGGAGCGTACGCGATCGGAGGAGTTCACCGAAGCAGACAGCGACAAGGCTGAACGGAATTTTGGCTCTGGTGTCGATTCTTCGATAGATGGCCGTCCACTCAGTTGGTTGGTGCCTGCAGCGAATGATCCTGGTTCCGGTCCACCGGTGAGTAATTGAGTCCTTCAGTGGAACCCCACAGACTCTCGTCAGTGCTGACTTGTACAGTCGAAGGAGCCAAAACGAAACTCTTCTCTAGTCGGCCGTCTGAGGAAGATTTCCATTGCAGACCTTAAGCATCAACCTACTCCACCTTGCGAACCCCCCCTTTCTTCAGCTCCCGACCAACCCCTGTTTTCGAGGAAGGAACCTCTGATCCCGGCAAAACGTCCAAGCAAAGGCAAATACGACATCCGTCACCTGAGGAAATCCGTCCACCAACACCATCTCGAAGACGATTCACTACCTCTCAGGGACTCTCTCGCAATGATCAATCATTCGGCTCCGTTCCCAACCGACCGCCCAAGATCCGACCCTGATGATATCAACGCTCCATACGTCGAATACGACTCCGACAGCAGCGTGAAGAAGGCGAACCTGCGGGGACTGATCGGAGTGATAACCTCTGGGAGCGCGATCGAGCACGAAGAGTTCGTGTCGATGGTGCTGACGACATTCCGACTCTTCGCTTCCGGCCTGGACCTCGCAGATGCCTTGTACCTCCGGTACACCGAGCAGCGACCCGAGTGGTTGAGCCGCAAAGGCAAGATGCGATTTGAGTGGACCATGGCTCAGAAGAGGATGAAAGCCCGAGTCGCGACGATTCTGCACCTCTGGTTGGAACTTCATTGGAAGCCCGAGGATTTAGGTGCGGTCGTGAGGTTGCGGCAGCTGGTTGGAACGATTGAGGAGGATTGTGCGTTCCATGCGCAGAGCCTCAAGATGTCGTTGGATCGGATCGTCACGGACAAGAGTTATCACGGTCGAAGGTTCCGAACGGAAGAGAGGTACAGGCCTACTACGGTCCCTCCCCCTCCAACTTCGTTCGCAGCGAGGAGTGATCTCACTGCGCTTGCTACGTGGAACCCATCTGGATTAACGATCGTCCATTTTGCGACCCCGGAAGGCGTGGTCGAGTTTGCGAGGATGATGACGACGGTCGAGTCTCGGTATTATCACAAGTTGACTCCCGAGAGCTTGGTGCACTACAAGAGTGAGCACACGTCGAAGCTGAGGAAGGAATTGGGAGATTTCGAGCAACGGTACAAGGCTTGGATCGTTTGGACGATCGTGAGTCCGGAAGATCCGATCGAGAGGGCGCATGTCATCGAGTTTTGGTTTGAGGTTGCGAAGGTGCGTGGAGCCCGTTTCTTGGTTTTCAGTGTTTGAAGATCTGAGGCTGAATCTGCGTTGTGCGACGATTTAGTGCTGTATTCAATATCGGAATTTCAACACGGCGTGCCAGATAACGTGTGTGTTGGGAGATCCAGAGTTTGAGAAGATGGCCATTACTCGACACGTGAGTCAGATTTATTCACAGTTCCTATATTCCGGGGCGTGAAATTGACGGATCGTTGATGGTGTATCAGGTTCTGGAGCAGCTGGACAAGAACGCGATATATGACTTCTGGAAGGTTTGTCGCCTGTACGAAAGCGAGGGGTGGTGGTGTAAGATGAACTCGAGTTCTCTCCCTGCGATTCCGGTTTCTCGTGAGAACCTTTCGATTCCCCCGTCGACTGCAGATTAGTATTTACGGGCTTACCTTGACGGTTTCCAGACGTCCTTATCCGCTGGAGGATTTACATTGAGGAATGCGGTCTTCGCGGGTTGTGCAAGCAGACCCGAAATTTCTCTCTACCGGAATTTAAGAGCAAGGGCCGCATCGACGTTGGTTCGTTCTTGAATCTTGCCGACTTGATCTGGGGTGAGTTTTCGTTTCTTTTCTCGTGAAATTTCACAACACGCGTCATTGACGCACGGTCTCCAGACATCGAACGAACGTACGAACCGCACACGTTCGTCAAAGTTCCCTGGATCGAGAAATGGTTCCTATCCCAGGTTTTCGCCTCCCACCTTACGGATTTCGGATTGGAGACGAGACACCTCAAAACGGGAGTCGCGAAAGATAATCCTATTCCGGTCATCCCGGATACCGTTTTGGCTAAATTGGTGATGATGTTTGAGGCGAAACTACGAAGAAAGAAGGGAGTGGAACTGATTCCGTTGGTCCCCCGAAAGCCTTCGGTGGAGATCATGAAAAAGAGGTCCACGAACAAGTTGAGGAAGAGGCCGTCTGCGTTGACTCTTCACTCCAACCAGTCTCAGCCTTCGTCGTCGCGACCTGGGACACCCAGCTCACAGAACTCTGACACGCAACCTCAGCGCCCGCCGAATAAACTTCGCAAGCGGAGCCGCAGCTTTACTCGGTCATCCCCCGACTCGATTCAGCAGAGCGTGCCGATTCAGGCCCCAGTCCAGACGTCGCCACCACCGCCAGCACAAGTGCTAGTTCCTATGGTGAAAGATAGGGATCGGGATAAACTGCCTGAGGTCTCGGGGGTGTTCCATCGGCCGATTGGTCGTATAAAGATGGGTCCCCCGCCTTCACCGAGCAACGGAAAGAGATTCGAGGGTGTGGGGATGCCAAGGAGAAGGAGTCCAGAAAAGGTCGCGGCACGTCCTTCGCAGGTGGTCCCCCTTCCTCCTTCTCCTGGGATAGCCAAAACGTCGTCGTGGGATTGGGAGGTCATTTGAAGGTTGGTCAGCCATTATGGGTTTCTCTCTTTCCCTGCACCCTGCTACACTTTGGTTATCGAGATCCGGTTCCGGTGTTTCCGACCTTCCCGGTGATTCAAGATCTGAGGCTATCTTCTCTTGTCACCTTGCTCTGTCCTCGAGTTGCTGTATCACCCCCCCCCCTCTCTCTCGTCGCCACCCACCCTCCGTTCTGGTTATTTATCTTCTGTAATTTATTCCTCAGTCACTTTCCCTAACGTTTCTATGTTCTTTCGACGTCAGTTTCCTGACGCATCCGCCACATTCGTTGATCTCTGTTTCCTTCTCGTTGTCTTTCCAGATCTGTATGTATCTATGTGAATGAAACCGGATTTCGTTCAAGTGCAGATCGGTTGAAGAAACCCGGGACGGCGCGGATCCCGGGGAGCGGTACCGGCAACTCACACAGAAGCCCTCGGAGATGATCGGCAACCTCCTCCTTCAATCAACCTGATGAACATGGGCCAGGCGCACCCCTCGACCAGCAGCCTGACCACGGGAGATCCTCAGCGAGGATCCGAAGGAAACTGTCACAGAGCCGCAACTTCGCCTCGCTTCCGACGTGTGCTCCGCGGACTTAGCAGCAATCCCTGTTCTCCTCTTTCTCCTGTGTCGCTTGGCGCAATTCGTCATGCCCCTAGCCAGCTTTCGACCAATCTCCAGCCCCCCCACTGGTTCACGAGCCGACGGATTGGGTCGTTTTGGCAGGGGTACTCTATGGGATTAGGCTCGAACTAGGCGAGGTGGGCTACACACGGCCGGGACTTCTGCCGTGATGCTCCTGCCGCGGTTGCTTTTTCCACGGGGAGAGTTCGACATGCCCATTTCCGAGGCTTTAACACGGTC
>Ga0307513_10002669_pt1 | contig 24590 bp, 30 predicted proteins | sample 15_EM_MG_FD_202174 | JGI IMG/M metagenome (GOLD analysis project Ga0307513, IMG submission 202174) | Populus trichocarpa ectomycorrhiza microbial communities from riparian zone in the Pacific Northwest, United States - 15_EM | ecosystem: Host-associated > Plants > Roots > Unclassified | place...
TTTTTCGTGGCTCGTCAGATTACATACCGTTTCTTCACCACCACTCCATCGCCCTCCCTCTCGACTAACAGTATACATCGTGTAGTTCGCCCGGAAATCGGAGTTGGCATCACAGGAATGGGGTATGAAAGGCAACAGCTATCTTCAGTAAATGGGTAAGAGTTGGCATCACAGGAATGTATCAAAGGCAACAGCTATCTTCAGTAAATGGGTAATTTGCCGGTGGAATAAAGCTAGACCCAGAACCACAGAAGTCTTGCTGATACCCTTGGTTTTCTGAGTCCAGGATTTTCGTGCAAGGGATGTGTGGTGGTGGCACCAGCTGGAAGATGGTCAGGCTTATATATATTGTTTGTAGTATTAAAAATGCGCCATACATAATTTATTATGAGTTTTATTTGGGAACGTGTACGGAAAAGTTTGATGAGGGCCACAGTCACTGCCGGGCCGGACTATTTTGACGAGGAGGCAAAATGTTACAGCAGGTTATTTGAATTTTGCCAAGTCACATTTTACCGTTCCAGACAGTGGGGTCGCGTGACTTTGGCAAAGTTCTAACAACCTGCTGTCAATTTTGCCTCCCCAGCAAAATAATCCAGTCACCGCAGTGTACCGCATATCTAATCTCCAGGATAAGATGTAACAATATCCTTATATGGATATTGTTACATCTTATCCTGGAGATTAGATACGCGGTACCTCATCCATGTGGACTTGATGTGGACGTTAATACCATAGGTACAAATATATTAAGGCTACTTTAAGTAAGATACCAACCAAGCTTGAAGGGGAATGCGCTAAATGGGTGGTTTGTACAGGTGAGTAAGGGCATAAAAAGTCCAACACCCAAACACCTTGAATACTTCTGATATATGTTCTCGCCTTAGCCCTATCTAATTAGTCTGTCAGTCGACAGTCGAATAAAAAACCAATTAAGGTAAGGGGCATGAAATCTCTCCGTAAATGCGCATAATAGGCAGGCCTGGAATGAATTATGAGTTCGTTAAGAGGTAACATTGATACACAGGGGAAAACGTACTGGTCAAGACTCCAAGAATGAGAATACAGTACAAGTTAGCATGAGAAAATATACCAAGTGGAGTCACTCAGGCGCTTGACCTCTCTCGCACTGGCACGGTGGAAGTTAGCGAAGTATTGGTACCCCAAGTAAATTAAGTGCTGTGGTCAAAGTACCACTGTTGGCGATGATCACAAACTCGTTCATCTCGGTGAGGGCATACACCAACATATCAGGATGCATGTTCAGAGGTGGGAACGTAAACCAACACGTGATTCCATCGTCGACCCCCAGATGTACTGTTCCAACCGACTCAAGGTTCCTAGACTGACTGGTCACAATACGGTATTCACGGATACTTGGAAATTTGGAATTCGACGCATTTGTGGAAAGCCAACTCCGGTATGCTGACAGCTCTGAGCTACAACGCCAACAGATGGTTGGAGTGTTGATCGCTTGAGGCCTCTCTGTGCGGATGGGCATTATTTTGGACGAGATCAACGCGAGGGTCGAGGACCATCACAAGCGAAGGAGCCAGAGCACAGCCACATCTTGGTCCTTCTACCGAGAGTATCAGCGCATTACTCTCCTCAGTTCGTAAATGTTATCTCCCAACGTTATAAATGCATGCATAGTATTAGAATGTGCATTTAAAGTATATATTTGATATGGTTGAGTCTCACCACGGTGAATTTAAATATGATGCTCAGATCAAGTAGATCAAATATTTTTTGATCCGGGAGGCTAGAGCCCGGCCTCTCTTTTTGCTGTGGCAAGACTCAGTAGCCTCAAATATATACTTTAAATGCAGATTCTGATACTATACATATGTTTATAATGCGGGGTAGTAATATATTATGTTCATTTACCAACCGAGGAGAGTTATGTACTATTGACCAAATTAGGAAGGTGGCCTGCCATCTCGGAGTGACTCTATCACCCCCTCTTAAGGACTTGTCCTGCAGCCGGGATGACATGGTGGATACTTTTCTCATCATTGAGAGTCAAATAAAGTGAAAGGACAGGTAAAAATCTGATTGACGTTTAATGCGATATAAAAGAGAGCTTTGAGTCTGGGCGTGAAGGCGATAACTCGGAAATGCCAAATAACCGTCAATGTACAAAATCCGAGTGACTTGAAGCATTCACATCCTTGAGGACAGCCGTTGGTCAGAGAGAAAGAGTTAAGTACTGTATAAGTAGTATACCTTTGGTTAATGGAGCAACCGCAGTTGGCTATCAGCCCTTGAATGGCTTGGGGCGAGCCTTTGAAAAAATATGGATAAAATATTAGACATGTAAGGCTTATGGATGATTGTCATTGATTCTAAGGTGCATAAAAATGTGTGCAGGACTCAAAATATGGACGAATGTGTGCAGGGACCTGGGAAATTCACGTTGAATCCTTTATCCCAAAATCCGAAAATCTGTCCAGTTTTGTCCGCATGGATTCTCCAAAATTTCGTCCGCACCGCGGATTAAGTAGGGGTCGCTTTTGCACAATTTTGACCGCGCACTGTTGGATTAGGCAAGTATGACTCATGAGACGCAGATTTCTCATCTTCTTCGATTTTTCCTCTTGTCCAATTCGCTCATCCCTATTGCCAAGTTTTGCGTGCGGGCCTACTTCTATTATCGTTATCTAATAGGATTTTCTTATAGGTACAGGACGATAGATACTGATATATATATGTACAGAGGAGTCTGAGGAAGTGGTAATGGAGGGACGAACCGTGGCTGAAGGTCGCCAGACGAGAGGCGGTCTGTACTATCCTACCTTAATTGTTTTTTTATTCGATCACCAATTGACAGACTAATTAAGATAGGGAGCACCTTGCAGAGTTAGTCAACGAAGTGCATGGGGCAGACGTTCGTCATCATGATATCCGACGAGCCAACCTTGTGAGGCATAGTGATGGTTTGATCAGAATAATCGACTTCAATTTAAGCACTACCAACTGAACCAATGCTAGTAGCTGCCCCGATGATGTGTGCCTGAAATATTGTGAGGCAACAGCTGTCTAACCGTCTAAACCGTACCTATGCTGATGCCTCTTAGGTTATCTGGATGACTGATGCTATATTGCCGAACTCGCATTTCTATCTATGTTAACATATAGCGGTTTATTTCTCATAGGTACTTCCAATGGACATTTAGGACGAAATCAAAAATGTGTAGACATAGGATAGTAGCATAGATAGATATACGAGAAAAAAAAACGATTCAGCAGTAATCAATGAAAGTAATCCTAGAAAAATTGTATCAAGTCTGTAACGCACGTATGTGCATATCGAGATAGAGTCAAGTGGATATCCAATCCACATTTTTATCCGATCCAACAAGGAAGCGAGCTAGAGAGGAAGCAGCAAAGCACCCTTGACTGAACATGATGCATAATCGCTCACAGAACGATAGGCTGCCCCGCAGCCCGCCCAATCGAGGGCACGCCGCCACCGCCGCCACCCATGCCCGCAGCACCAACCACGGACGCAGACCCAGGAACCAATACCAATGGCGCATGCATCTTCCACCCCATCCGAAGCCATACACCTCCTATACACCATCCCGGTCCCTGTACGTGGTTTCGGGGACACCATCCCCTTGCTAGTCTCAGCCGTTGGCGTCGAATTCACTCCGGAGGGTAGAGGTGAATAAGGGGCAGAATTTTACCCTGCCGATGGAGATGGCAGATCTGCTGGGCACGACACGATGGACAGACGCAAGGAGCGATGTGATTGCGCAATGCGGACGACAATGGAAAACTGCTATCTACCGGATCACATGACAGATCTAATCTAATCGGCCAGGATCCACTGATCCACCGAGGCGAACCTTGCAGAACTAAGCAAATCCGGACGCAATGCTCCTCTTGAGCTCAATGACGATAAGGTTAGATCGCCAGGGATAGTGCGCGATTCCCTGTTGGACAAACTGACATGGTGACACCGCATGTAGTGGAAGCTGCAAAGGTCGAGGCGGAGAACCTGCAGCGTCTGCAGTTCCCCCAAGAACACTGTGCAAAGTCGCAGAATCAGACGCCGTAGATGAAAACTTCTGCCCTCAAAGGAAGGCATACTTGGCTCCTGATCCATCCGAAGGGGCGCGTACAGTGTTTGAAGGTGAAGTTGAAGTTGATCAGGCGTCTGGCTGGCGTCGTCTAATCCGACATCCCGACGAATCCCTCGCTCCAGGACCATGCGTCGACTACCCCAAACTGTTCCTCCCACCAGCACCAGCACCAGGCCACACCACCCATGACGTACTTGAAGAAGATGACAGCCTGCTTCCCAGAGTCTCTCTCCAATCTCTCTCCCCTCCTTCCGGACTCATACCTCCAACGAAAAGGACCCGACACTACTCGTACTTGTCCTCGTACCCATACGTCTCCAGCTGTCATATGCATACACAATGGACTACGATATGTTTGCGCGAGGATCATACGCAGTTTACATCAGTCACGTAGCCCTGAAAAGATTCGGTTTGATTCTTAGAGAAGGATATCGTGGTGGTGGTGGAAAATGCAGTCTAAGCGCTTCGACTCTCAAACCATTACAAGCTTACCTCTTCTTGGGATCACCCAGTATCCGACAATGAACAAAAATCAGAGATATATTCAGCACCAAGAACCAATAATTCACACTCTAGATACACACAGCTGCCACCAAAAAACGGACCATAAAGCAAAAGCTATCGAGAGTGATGGGGAGGATACATATGAACGAAAAAACCCTAAGAAACAACCACCATCTCCTTCAACCTCCCAAGCTCCTCCACACAATAACACAACCTCGCGTGCACCTCCCTCGCATTCTCTAACAACGGCCTAATGCCCTCTGGCGTCATCGCCAACTTCCAATTTCCCCCGCTAGCGCTGCCGTAGGGATCCCAGAAACAGGCGACGAAATAACAGGTATGGTCGACGACGACGAGGGTCCCTGAGTAGGAGGAGACGTGGATGGTGAGAGAATGGGCATAGTCGCGGAGGCGGCGAGGAGATGTGAGGGTTTGGTGAGCGGCGAGCTTGATTGCGGATGGGAAGTCGGCGACCCAAATTTGCCCCAAACTCTCAATGAAGGTCTAGACGTTGTCGTTGTCGTTGGTAACACAGGAGAATGCGAATATTCGGTTTCATCAACATTAGACAGTCTCAACGGCCTCACAAACTGCTGAGCTCCAAAGTTCCCTGTCGGAGACCCCTGCTGTTGCTGAAGGGAAGTCTGCGAAGTACTCCAAGATCGCTTCTGCGCAATCGAAGGACGCACAACAGGAACTGGCGCATGGGGATCCTGCAGATACGGACTCCTCCCCTTCCGATTCTTGCTCAGCTTCCGACTTAGTAGCCCACCACGCACCACACCGCCGCCATCTGCCACCTGAAGCGCATTCGCAGTAGCATCAAGATCCGATGCCAAATCCATTCTATCCCAATCCTCCTCGCCCATAGTGCTGCTGCCATCATCCGTCCCTGTATCTGTGGCTGTAGTCGCCGAAGAAGGTACGACGGGATCACCAAAGGATACGCTGACGGGTCTCTTCGACACCAACGTTGCGGAAAATTGAAGCGAGCGATGGTTGACGAGGCGATGATTTCGGAACAGAGAACGACGCTGGGTACAGCCCCTCAGGTGACCGCGTTCTGGATTTTGACGCGGATCGCACAGACTCGGGACCAGTACTCGACTTGTTCGCTCGTCGTGTGTTAATTCGAGGCAACAGATTAGGATACCGGCGGCGACTACCAGTAGAGGACTCGGCGCTGAGCGAAGTTGTAGACTGGAAAATCTCTGGCGATCGCAACGGGATGGGCGGTTGTTGGTGGTAGTCGTGATGAAGATGATTATGGTGTTCTTCCACAGCATCAGCGACTGGAGGAGACGGAGGCACAACAGGGGAGCCCTTCTTCAACGCCCTCAACATGTTTCATATCCCACTCATCCTCCCACTCCACCTCTTCCCTCCGCGCTGCTGCCCCGCCTCCTCAGGAAGCGTCACCGTACCATTCCCCACATCCCCCCACCTCCACTCTTTGTTCACATTCAACCAACTCTTCCACCTCTGGCTCCATATCCTCAGGAGTAACATCCGCCGTCGCATTCGCATTTCAACATCTCGCAAAGCAGAACCAACTGTCGCCGGCTAAGAAACAGAAACCGACAAAAGGCGAAGACGGTACTGCCGAAAACGCGGGCGAGTGTTCCAGGCGATAACGCATGCATGTTGAACGCCGATAACGCAGAGGCCAGAGAACGTGTAAGATTCTTCCCGCTATTATTCGTCGGCTCCTTGATCTTGCCTTCGAGCGCAGCCATCGTCGTCGGTTCAGCAGCTGCCTGGCGAGATCTTGTAATAGGGAAAGGCCAATCCCGACTTGAAGGTCAGCCGATGAACACTGGTCGTACGAGGATGATGAAGAAGACACGAAGGAGTGAGAGGTGATTGGAGTTGCGGATGAAGGAGCCAGAGGACTGGTGTGGGAGGATGCAAGTGTCGACGATAATGTCGGAGGGTAATAAGGCGAGATTTGCGATGCGCTTATGGGAGGTGATGTAGGTATCCGCTTGTTGATTCTGAGCGGCAAAGTATTCGATTCGGGGAAAAATCTCTTCGCTTCAGGGCCAAGTTGGAGCGGTACCGGCGGATTCGAGGTGTATTTGTGGACTGCGAGGACTTTGTCAATCGAGCTCGAATTTTCGGGCGGCGAGCAGGGTCTGGTAGGGGCTTCAAAACCAGCAGTTGAGGTTGACGCGGATGACGCGGATGACCACTGGGAATGCGGTAGGGCAAGGGCTGGAATAATCCTGAGGTTCAGCGTGGCGTGGGAAAGCTGCAAACGCAGGGGTGGTAACAACAGAATCTGAGAGTGTCGAAGTGGACGAATAGCTCATTGGCGGCGGATGGATGGAGCTTAACCCAAATCCACCGCGTTCTTCGTCCGAGTCGTGTGCCCTTGTTGCAGATGGAGATGACAAAGAGGAAGGGATATGTGAATGTGAAAGAGGCGAGGTCAAGTGATTACGATCCTGCGGAGGGGAATGGGGTCCGGACCTACGTCTCTCGAGTGTGCGAGAAGGGGATAAGGATGAGGATGCCCTCCGCGAGGACGACGGCTGCCTCGGCTCTTGGCTCTCGCGGCGCTGTGGGAACGGCTGGTAGGGAGCTGGACTGGGAGGTTCGGGACTGTGTATACTGGAGGGCGTTGGGGACTTTCCGTCACTTTTCGCGCTGACACCAGAAACGGAAGAAGCACCCAACGATGCTCACTTGGTCATGACAGGTTTCTTGAGGCGGCCAAGAAACTTGACGTCCAAACCAGAGAATCGACCGACGACACCTTCACAGTAGCCCTGTGCAAAATGGGGTTGGAGGAAAGTTCTCGAAGCCACAGCAATGGGAATACATACAAGGAAAAAATTCTCCAGGTCGGGTATTTGGAGAAGGACGGTAATTTCATCATCCTGTTCCAAAGATGAAGCAAAGGAAGCAGAAAAATCAAGAAGACAACACACCTTTAAAAACATCAAATCGTCCGAGCTCTCCGCAACACAATCACACTGGGCCACGCACTTCCCAATCCCACCCTTGGCCGCAAACCGTGTCCATCGTGCCAAATCCGCCGGTTTGAGCCCCATTGCCAATCGCCGCCAGTAAAGTTGAAATTATGGTGGATTACGGCGAATGTCTACTGAACGAACAGACAGTTAGCCATAACTTGGAAAAAATCCAGCGACTAGAGTGAAGAAAACGTGGACCAACCGAAGGTGTTGGTATCCGCCACTAAAGTTCCGTTCTCGAACTTCCTCAACTTCTCCAGCTTCCTCGCGCAAGTCTTGAAGGGGTATTATCGTTTTCGGGTATAGAACGTCGAGAAAAAAGAGTATTTGCGAACTGGAAAGCAGCCGAAACGACCAGAGTGGGAGGAAAAAATACCACAGATTCGAATACCGTAAGATGTCGCAGCCAATCAAATGTCAACACTGTGCGGCAGTCAACAACCATCACCGGATATCCTTTTTCCCATCGCTTATACCTCTTCACCTGATACTTACATCAGGGTGTTTCCCTGACCGAGTCTACGATATGATATTTCTAATATCGTTGGCGTTTCATTGAAAAAGGGGCAAAATCTCACTTGGCTGGCAAATTTCTGCTACATCGCTGGAATTCAACCTCCCCAACGACTGTTTCGCGGCTGATGTATCGTAAAGGTCAAGAATCTGGGTTACGGCTCGTCATTTGTGCTAAGTTACGGAACAAAAAACTCACTTAGCAGTGAGCTCTCATCAAAGCGCAACGAGTCAAATTTTTAACCCCCTTATATGTGCCTAAAATATGACTTACTTAACGTCTATTAAATGAAGGGTAAAGAGTCAAATGTAACGCAACTATATGTGCCTAAAGCAATCGCGGCTGCGTTTGTCAGACACCAAATCGAATGAGCTCGATAGGGAACCTGCAACAATGCGCATATAACTCTGCATACCACCCGCGCCAGTGCTCTGGAATGGAACGATGGGCAGGATGTACAGGGAAACGGCCTCGAAAGTGAAGGAGGAAGTGAGGGGAAGAAAGAAGGAGGGGAACGGTGGCGATTCGACAACACTTGGTATATATAGCCGTAGACGTTGAGGAAGAATGTCAAAAGACAGATTGATGTGGTTGATAACAAAAGAAGTTTGCGTTGCAGGCGCGGGAAATTCCAGATCTGCGCGTTAGCTGAGCGCTGAATGTTGGACACTTTTACTCGTCACTGATCCCCTCCGATGCCGCTGATTTTGAACATCTTGAGATCTCTATAACCAATTTTTTCCTTGAATCTAGATGTCCAGGCAGTTGTCACAGACCAAAATCTAGTACGTTATAATCCTCTCATCGATATTGTCGGGGAACGGGAAGTTGTCATGATTGCAATCTAATCTAATCAAATAGAATCTCATTTTTCGCCGTTCGATCAATGCAAGTATAACTCCTATGGCGAGCGCCAGAGGAGCTGTCCTCCATAATCTACGCCGTACTACACGTCCGCAATTAACTGGACAAGTAAACCAGTAACCGAATTTTGGGAATGGCACGAAGCATCATACATCACTGCCGTTACTACGCCATAGCCTCTTCAATAGATGGCCTTGGCATGTCGTGAGTCGATTCTTGTTGTCAGATGACAAACCTTTATAGAGGCGGTGATCTCCCTCAATAACCTACCATGTTGATGTTCTCGTCTCACACTCTCATCACTGGAGGGATTATCACGCAAACTCATGGTAACATCATTCATGTATATGGTGCCCCTGAAGGTGCGTTATCGACTTTATGAAGGACTGTTCGATTCCTCAAACAAGGAACAGGATCCTTGGGCGCTCTTCAACGGGCCACAGCTACGTCTACTTTCCACAACTCTGAGCAATGCTTCGACTCCTAAGTGCCATCCAAATACTCGAGTAGCAGTCCTTGACATACACCTTCTGGCGACATTTTCTTCTCCAGGAGCGACCCCTCACGAAATAGTATTCGACCTCTAGCTGCCACCATCGCCTACCAAATTTACTCCTACTTCCCCGACTTGAGAGATTCGATTCTCGGTGCCCTCGAATGATCCACTAATGTTCTCGAAATCACCCGCACATCAAGTCAGATCTCTTATCACAGAACGCCTTCTGGCCCTTAAGCAGGTTGGACACTACGACCATTCGGCCTCCAAACGACTCATAATAATCGACGGTCTTGATGAATCTGCAGATCCTAAAGCCCAGCGTGATATCTAGGGATGTCTTTGCAACGGCACTACACCGGCACCATCTGCCACTCATCTTCCTCTTTTCCAGCCATCCGGAGCAGCAGATTTCCCTCGCATTCAATTCCGGTTTATTATGGGAGTTATCCACTTGCATTGCGCTCGATGAGTCATACATTCCAGATGATGTCATCCGACTGTTTCTCACAGATAAATTTGAAGAAATAAAGTCAACACATCGCCTTCGAGCATATATTCCTCGGCAGTGGCCCTCAATTGAGATCCTGGAGGAACTTATCGAACGATTGTCTGGCCAATTCATATACGCGTCCACAGTCATCCGCTATGTCCATTGTCTCCTATATTCGACACAAACCCCAGGATCGATTGGACGCTGTTCTGGGCACCCGATCTCCTCAGAGACAGAACGATAAATTGCCCTTTTCAGAGCTCGACACCCTATACATGGATATCCTATGACGCGTGGTGGAAATTGAATCCATCATGGAGATCTTAAGGGAAGCGGGGGACGTCGAAATGTATCTTGGTGAGTTGAACTCGCTCATTAGTATTGGGCCAAACCTAGGGGTCCGCCTTGAACATGCTTCTCTCACGGATTTCCTCGTGGACCCGCGCCGCTCGGAGGAATTCTGCATCAAGCCAAGACTCCGACATACCTCGCTTGCAGGGCGGTGTCTTCAGTACCTCCAAATGAAAGGTAAGTACATCTCCAATATTCAAACGAAGTATTTCTGAATACCTCGTCCTAAGATGCCAACTTGTGGTGGTCTGGGTATTGCAATATAATTTACCATCTCGAGAATGGCGAAATGACTCAACAGCTATGGGACCATATCTCTAGATTTTCATTTCATGCGCTAGCTCGGGTTCTGGACAAGGCTATCGCACGAGTTCATAATATTCTTTTCTTCTCGTCTACATTTCTAAGGTTTCTACAGAATCTAGTAAGTTTACGCCTCTCGACTTACTTTGAATAGTATGTGCTCATAAATTTTACAACCCAGTCGTCGCCTGAAGATCACAGAATTTACACCAGCCATCGGATTGAATTTGATCGCGTCATCATCAATAAACTCGAGAAATACCGTTCCCACCGCGGTTTCGGATGGTCGATATGCAGTTTGCGATACTTCGTTGCATCAAAAACCCGAGATTCTCTCATTTCCTATCTCGCCTCCATGTTAATTGTACGCCAAATGGAAGGAAACGAGGACTTTTTCGAAGACATGGGATTCTCTGGCCTCTTCGAAACATATTCTATTACATCCGCAATTGAACCGAGAGGAATTGAGTACCTCGAGTATTTGTACGACCTGTTAGAGAAGCCAGAACGATCTGGGGCTTACGCTCTAAACAGCCAGATGTTTGCAAGTGCCGTCAGAGAGTGCCTCGACTTGTACTTGTGCAACCCCCGTCTCCTTCAGAGACGACAGTCCAGTTTGATCGATGGCATTCCACGATGCATAGGGAGACTCCATGGCTATGGAGGGTGCGATTTAGGACTCGCACCATTTGCCATCAAAAGCGCCCAGGGCGAAAGACGGGGGCGTTCGACATATGCCGCAGGTTCGAATTGCTTTTCCTGGGGCAGAAGGTTGTCGGCTAGCACTATATGAATGGGCCCTGATAGTTCTTCCATTTTTCTTGGAGAGTTCTGAGCTGGAGCTGGAGCTAGCTGGCCATCTGAGTCGGAGTGGATTTCTACCTGAGACTTTGGATCTCTTTTATTTGGTCACAGATTGTTAGGATGGCATGAATATAAGATTGGGATATCTTCGACTTGAGAGATAATTCATACCTACGGCGCCTAAATGGACACGAGTCACTAAAAGTGGGGCATTTGGAATCTCAGGAACAGTAACAAATATTACAGGAGATGCAACTTTATATACAAGATAATGAATCAAAGCCTCCTGAACCAGACTTGCGGAGTCGCGGAAGGGTGATCTAGGGATTGGAAAATAAAAATTTCAAGAAAAAGGTGGCCAAGCAGCGGTTGACTTACCAATTGAACGACAATGACTTTCGTTTAGGAATATCCATGTGTCGGATGGCATATCCGCAAAGCATGCAGAGCGCCATGGCCGCATCATCAAGTTCCTGTTCTTCGGTTTCATCCGACCCATATCCTATGACGACAAGGCTGAGGTACTTCAGAGCAACAGGACGCGTCACTGCCGAACTGGATGAGGCATATTCCGGAAACGTCGACGCGAAATTCTTCGTTCCCACCATGAAGATAATATCCCAGCCATTGACACTACTGACCTGAAGCCTCTCGAGAAACGGCAGCAATTCCCCGCTTGCCATTTTACTCAGAACAAGAGGGTTCACGAACACGCCGGGGCACAGGGATAAGGAAGTCAAATTTTGCGACGTGCGAAGCGCGCCGTCCACGTTCTGGTATGTGAGTCGGGAACTCCGTTTGAGCCGAGGTATGTAACAGCCAGATTGAGGGATGGAGTGTTCCGAAATTGTAAGACGCTCGAGAGTTGCACTTAAATTGGTGAGGAGCGGCTCGTAGATTCTTGTGTCCCTAATTGCATGCCCAAGCTCCTCCCTCTCCACCCATAACTCGTTTAGGCTAGGCATCTCCAATTTACTAAATATCTTGTGAAATATGCGCATGTCTCGGCTGGGTTGGACAAGCCTTATGCGCAGCTGCCGCAAACGAGGGATTGAAATTTTTCGTAAGGTCGTAGGTTGTCCAGCATACAAGCGAAGGAAGTCGACATAGAAAACACCATCCTCGAGCAGCAAGGATTGTTTCATGATGTAATTAAAGGTGTGAATGTGAATCGAGGTTTGTCCGAGATCGATTCTTGTCAACTGACCCCACGGAAGACACAAATCCACAGGATGGACCCCATCGAGAATTCGCAGTGATGCCTGTCGGAGGAGGGGTGCGCACTGGAATGCACTGAGGTTGATGGAACCTTTGGCTGGAATCTGTGTTGCAACAGCCCCAGCCGGGTTTCCTATTATTGCGATATCAATTGCTTGCAGGAAAAAGAAGCGAACGCGGCCAGGTCCAAAGAATGTCTTGAGGTCGTCCTTCGTGACGCAGCAGGAGAGGAACCACACACGGGGTGCACGCGGCCGAATGACATGATTGAATATATTGCGGCCCAGTTTGCTCTTGAGCTTGAAGGATCCACGGAAACCGATGGCAAGTGGGAGGGTTTTCCCAGACCGTATGAAAAAACATTCTGCCAGATGAACAAAGTTGAGTGGGTGTTGAACTTTGCGTTGGACGAAGTCGAAGGCGGTCCAGTAAGTTGCGGTTGACTCGACAACCTGCCGCCATTTCGCACAGACTCGGGTAAGGACCCATCGTTGTTCGTCAGTTGGAGGCGGGAAGATCAATGGTCCCTGGATATAGAAATCGAAGATGCGCTGCAGTACGTTGTCCGGGAGTACCACGGTGGCTCCATTGGGGGAAGATGTGGTGAGGGTATTGGACATTGGGTAGACGGTTGAGTAGTCCATTTATTGACCTGAATTCCGGAGGATAGAGAATTAGCTAAATTTTGGGATCATGAAAACTATTACTCACTGAGTAGTAATGGTTCTGAGGTCTCTGGTCCGAGGTCCTGACGTGGGGACGCACGCTGTGGGACGGAAAATACTAAGGAGTTCGGGGGGAGTGAAGGCGGAAGGTAATCGTGACTAGCAGTATATGTGAAAACTCAAATTTGGAGTAGGGTCAAGCAATGAGGTGGCGGGTTCCCTTTTCCGCCCCAGAGCTGTCAGCAAACAGCAAACCCAAACAATACATTTCTCACTCTTGCAACCTTCCGCTGACTATAATGAATCCCGAAAGGTCCATCGAGGCAATTTTACATAAAAAATTGTCGGTTGTTGTCGGATGAGAGTGCGTGGAGAAATCAATTAATTCCAAGTGTCAATAATCACCTGCTCGGTTTACCAATCGAAAACAATGTCAACCGCCTGACTCTTGTAAAAATAGGTATGAAATGGGCATTGCGGGCAAGGAAAAATGGGCTGATCCAAAGTCTTTAATAAGTAGTCGGAATGGTTGACATCGAAAAAGCACGTCGGAAGATTTTTCCTTTCGATCAATCCCCCCAGAACGTAAAGACAGGATTACTCCCTGGTACTCGGTAGCTGCGCCATTCGATAGCATACATTAAATGTCGCAATTCTGGCTATAATAACGTGGCAAGTTACAATATGCGTTGGCTTCGGTGAGGGCTTCAACTCATGGCCAGTCTGCGCCATTTGGAGCAGAATGCATAGGTTCGATTCTTGTGCATTCACAAGGAAACGATGGTCTGTTTAATAGTTTGATAGATAACGGCATCAGTTCCGCTTCAATGAGACCTAAGTACCCAAGAAAATCGAAACTTCACGTGTCGTGGGCCCTATATATTTCATTCAATTGAAGCACATATCATAATCGGTTGATCATCGGTTGCTGGCACTTTGAACTTGTACCAAGTTCCGTCATACCAATATATTATTCAACAACCAAGACTCAACCGAGGCTGACAGATCCTTCTTAACTTTCATTCTTTCTCACAAGGCCTGTATACGAGGCGCTGGTAGTACGTTGCAGCTTACTTAATTAATACCCTCTCCTCACAACAAGCCCGAGGAGTGGTTGTCAGAATTTGACTCTTTTGGCGCTTGAGGTTCTATAATTACCATAACAATGGCGAACCCTTTTTTGTAGGTCAGTAATGGTTCAAGCCATCCATCGGGAGAGTCTATTTGTACTGGAATGTCTACACTAATCCATTAAATTTATTTACTAGCACAATCTGGCTATCCACTCTGACGGTATGGCGTGCTGTGTTCAATGTGATGTGATGTTATCCTGTGCATAGTTGTCGGCATTTTGATATGCATGTCACCTTGTGGTCGCCAAGCTTTCCAGCTTACTTGTATGCACCCTGGACCATGTATAGGTTGGTTTGATAAAATTTTATACTACATTCTGACACTAGAGGAGGGAAAACGAATGAGAACTAATTATTGCGCTGCAATAATCAGTGCCTCAGATCATTCTCAAATAGGTTACAGATAAGGTTATGGGCTCCGCCCCGTGTGTTTAAACTCGTTGTTGTTTACCTCGCTTATCTGACGAGTACTCGATGATGGCATCGGTGATGAGCGATGAGGCAAGTTGAGGGTTGAGGCTAGAGCTGGAAATTGGAAACGGGTGAATACCCCAACTGCGAGTTCGACAAGTGCACATTGACTTGCATTGAGGCCGAGCCTTGGATTTCATGTTAAGGACAACGTTATCAGTGATAGGGGGCGGCTACTCACTTCTCGAGAAAACAAAACAAGTCAGTGACAAACAACTGGACCGTGGTAGCAATTCGAGGAAGCGCAGCTAAATGGCGACAACAAAGCTAGCGACGAAATGAGGGGTTCGAGTCTGGAGAATAGGAGCAGCGGTGAGTAACCCTGCAAGTTGGAGAAAGCTTGTAGTTACGTTTACCACTTTCCGGGCCTGAATCAGCGCTAAAACCCCACACATCTCTCCTTATAACCTCTTCCTTCAAGCATAGGTTTAACCCTCCTCGTCGAGCAAGGCCGTCCTTGGCCAGCTCAAGCCTACCCACCGTCGCCTTCCAGCTCTACAGCTCAACGGTCCACTCTGTCCAGCCCCGCTTCCCTCAACCGGGTTGTCCTGCCAGGTTGTGTTTTCCATTGTATCGTGCCCACTTGTGACCCCACCTCCTTTCTACCTATTTTCTTCTCCGCCGTCAACAAGCCAGAGTGACAATCTTTATTTTTGGAGGTGATAGTGCGCAAGGGTTAGCATATGGGGATTACGTCCCAGGAGTCGATTCAGAGGCTGGCGGTTGGGATGGACACTGCGATTAGCCCCATCATTGTTAACATCCCGAAATATGGGAGCTGGGCGCCGTGGCAGCTCCAGGAACAGATCATGACGACGAGGCAGAGAATCGGGGACGGGCAGTGAGGAGGGAGGTTCGCGCCACCAGCTTGACAGCGGTTATAAGGACTCAGGCTGGGATAGAGTCTAGCCTTGCATATCGGTAGTAAGGCGTGTGGTTCAAGATGGGAGCGAGAAAGGGATTCCGGATGGAAGACGTGGCGGTGCCTTGGTGGACACCAGCGGAGGAGACGGGTACTAGGCCGCATGGCAAAAAAGCCTCACAATGTCCATAGCAATCGCACTGGTCCTGCCATACTTCGCACCAGCCATTTCGTGTCTTCCAGTCCCAGAATTGGCACACTACAGCTGCAACGCGCAGCCCTTTCCTCCACAGCGCAGCGGGGGTGGGTTTCTAACACAAGAGCTAGCGGATGCGAACATTGAGGCAGCGGGGAAAAAGAAACTGACCAGCTTCGGCCTCGGTGCCTTTGAAAGCGGTTGTAGGAGACCCAGTATATCTGAAGAACTTGGATCAAGACAGGGGCAGAGGAAACGATGGGAAGACTCACCATGAACCAGATAGCCAGGCTGAATCCTTTTCTCAAACCCTCTCTACTCACCCATCCACGATATTAATGACACTCGCCCCTTTATCTTGAATTGAGCAGCTGCTTTAGCATCGAGGAGGACCGTAGCGCTGTGAAGGAAAGAGAATGAGAAAACAGTCGAGAAGGATAATGATAGAGGGTGAGGAAGAGTCGAGTTGAAAAAAATGAACGTAAAGGTAAAATATAAAACGAAAATAGGAAGAAAGGTAGATGAAAGGACGAATCGAGCCCTCATCATGAATTGCGTGTATGTTCCGCTTGGGGACGGCGGACGCGATTCTGCAATTCTGAGCTTCAAATTTCCACAGACAACGCTAGTGGCGCATGACCACAGCCTACACTGCTGCAGATATAATGGGCACCTCACCTCGCCCAACAACCTCTTCCAACTCAGACGGGACCGCGTTCACAAATCCCATCCCACCACTAAACGGCGTCCTCTGGCTGTCACCAGGGGGTGCAAGACCAAGAACTAGAAGTTGGGAAACGATTATTAGACAATGGCAATGAAGGTGGGGAAAGAAGGGGCGAAGAATGGACGCACAGTTCTTCATCAGCTAGGCTTCTCACTTCGGGGATGCCAAACCAACAACCGCGGACGGGACAAACATGGAAGAGGTGGCTAGATTATACGACCAGCTATGCAGGAGTTATGAGGACGAAACGACATGATGTTCACGACGGTTTTCCATTGGTATGCAGGATGACGAGAGAGAACCGGTCACACTATGTAGTCTCGTCCGTTTTCGGCATTTCACCGTGTGAAAGTACTCTGATCGCTGTAACATATCCGCGAAAATATGGAACATGCCGGAATCGCACACGGCACTGTTGGACTATCTGTCCCAATACCCTTACATAAATCGTCACTGGAGCTAACACCTGTTACTCTGGTACCCCGAAACCAGGTCAGCCATGTTGCCTAACTGCTACAATTGCCAAATTGAAGTTATTGAACCCTCACACAGATATAAAGCCCAGTTACAAGCCTCCCACTTTTTCCACGCAATCGCCACCATGTTCCTCAACAGACTCCACTGTGCTCTTTCTTCCTTCAGCCACGTCACCCATCGCTGGGCAGCCATACCTCTGTGCGACCTGCATCACCCAATCACCCAGACGCATTCTTCAGACGCCATTGGCAAGCAGAGCCTATCCCTCACGTCTTGGAATATCCAGGCCTCCCAGTCCGGGCCTGTCGCACACTCCAAACTCAGCTTGGATCAAATCTTGAAGGGACCCAAGTCTTCCAACATTATTCATCTCCAAGAAGTCGCTTCCAGCGTCCGACAATCTCTCCTCGGTACGTTCTGGCTTTCTGATGACTGACGCTGATGACGACACGTCTTTCAAGCGCCTACCATTCGCGACCATGACATTGCTCTCCACCAAGCGTTTTGGCTCTCCGATGCTTGACAAGGAGGGCGAGGGAGGGGGGAAGCTGATGTTTGACCGCGTCTTCTGCATGTAGCTGCCTACCAGGTACAGGAGAGATGCGCTATGCGTGGATATCGCTGCCCCAGCTGCGTCTGGTGCAGTATTCCGTCTCCTTAACGTGCACCTCGACTCCCTCGACTCCCATTTCCGGCGTGCCCTACAGATGCGGGCACTGGCTGGCCTGCTGCACGAGCCAGGATGTAGGGGTGGGATCATCTCAGGTGACTTCAACACAATTTTCCCCGAGGATCATAGGCTCATTGACGAACACGAGCTGCTCGATGCCTGGGTCGCGCTACACAGGAGTACGGGGTCCGATGGAGCCACGTGGGGTGTCGGCGTGGAACTGGAGGGCGGACTGAAGGCAGGCAGGTTAGACAAGGTGGTAATGTCAGGCTTGAAGCCTGACGAGATCGAAGTCCTCCAGCCTGGTCTCAACGAGTCCGATAGGCCCTGGAGCGACCACCGCGGGCTGTGCTGCACCTTCACCATCTAATACCACTGTTACTTTCTGGATTACCATCATGTCTCAATCTCTCATTCACACCGCTCTCAAGCCGCTCTTCACGAACTGGCTCAAAGCCGTTGGCCCTCAAGTGGCTGCCACAACCCGAGTCTCTGTCATCAGCGGCCTGTACATTCAGGCTAGGGAGATCCGCTACACAACAGTCAGTATCATTTATTTTTCTTGCATTACAGAGTCCGGTTACTCAGAGCTTGACATCAGGACATTGATGTTGTCGTCGAGTCGGGCCCCGGGATTGACCGCTTCAAGACCCACGACCAGATCGCTGAGAGCGACCGCCGCTTTTACAGTCAACACAGAGAAGATCTATGGTCTCACTTTCCACGAGAAGGTGGATGACGTGGTTACTCCTATCGATATTATCGACGACAAAGTCGTAAGTCCAAATTATAGTTCCTCCTCATCACTCGTGTTGATATGCCATATACGTAGACTCTGTACATGCCTGAGGGCATGACCCTCCTTGACGTCATCAACAAGGACCAGGTTCCTTTGCCCACGGATTCCGAGGCCCATTGCCATGAAGATGATTGCCGCCGCCGACCGTCTCAAGTGATGCACACCCAAAGACATGACATTCATGTCCGAATCACCGAAAGCCGGTTTGTTGCTGTACCGCAGGCCCTTTTTATCTAAGTTTGGATCGACCTGGATCTCCTTGATTTCTCCGAAGTTAGTAGCCCCCTGTTATAACTCAGTCAGATCTCTCGTACAAGGACAAGGTCAAGAAGACCGTCGTCAAGATGGCCTTCAACCCAAGGTACAAGGAAGCCAAGGAGGGAGGTGGGGGAGAAGGAGGGCGAAGGGTTTTGGACCGAAGAGCAGTGGAAGGTTTTCCTCAAGATCGACTAGAACTCAGCTTTGACTTACGACTCCGGACAAGTTCTCTGACATTCACTTTACGCTTTCGCAAAGTTTTCAAGTTATATCTGTATAGTCCTATAGCTGCGAGGAGGCAACAATTATGCGTCTTAATGACTTACGCAGACAATCTTACAAACGTAGGTACATAGTCAAAAGGGATGGATCATTCGACGTCGGAAAAGAAAGACAACATGATGATTTAACCGCTTTCGATCTAATTACATCTGGGGAAAAGCAGGTGGTTATATACGCATCGAACAAGCTAGAAAAAAAAATTTGCTTACCATATTTATGTGTGGCGGCAGTTATTGAAAGTGGACTTTTTGTTCCGGATGTATATAAGTAACTCATTGCATGCGAACCTTATTCCTGGCCCTGGGGAAATTGGCTTATGAGTACATCAATTAAATTTTGAATGGATGATGAATAAAATTCCAGTTATATTTTTGACCTTAAGAAAGAAAAAAATCAAAATTTGTCTCATATGAATATAGTCTGACTCTGAGATCATGAGATGCAAAATTCTCACTGGCCACTCCTATGTTAGAGTAAATAGGTCCAGGGTGAGGCCTGATTTGGACCATGGGATCATTGGGCCCACAGTATGCTGATGGGCGTGCCTGATGAAAGTGTGCCTGATGAGACCAAAGAAGAGGCCCGCGAAAAAACCCAAGCCAGCGCTCCTGCTTTTGATACTTGAGGGTTGATAATGAGAGAAATACGGATAGGTTCCAGTGCCCGGGACGGCCAAACGAGAGGTGGGGGGAAGTTGTAGTGGTGGTTCGAGATAGAGATCTGGACCAATGCCTTCAATTTCTGTCAAGGTGAACATGATTTTGCATTTTCCATCGACATTGGTATTTAAGAGACAGAGAATGTGCTAGTAATATGGATGAGCACCGGGCTGAGAAAAATCACAATAAACATACTTGGAATTGCTGGTGCGCCTCGGGGACTTCCTTGTCGAGGATGTAAAGAGCAGTTGAATCCAAGCGGCTGATGACAGAGAACGATTCGGCAATCTTGTCATTGAATATGGCCAAAACAGAGAGCAACGGCACTCGTTGAATCGGCCTAATCTGAAAGAAACAAGTATTTAGTTCACGTGTTCGTGTTAGTACTTTGTGAAAAAGACGTACAATAAAACATGGGTGCAGTATTGAATGAACAAGAATGTGTTTAAGAGGAGGGAGGCGGTTTCAATCTATAATAACAATTATTCTGTTGAATGTTGGAAAATAACGGGAGTTACTTATGATAGGTAGGACGAACAACGTGACGACTCTAGGCCAGAACCAGAGAGCGTAGCAGAGGAAAGGAGACGGTGAGCCTAAAAAGTGCTGTGAGTTTAATATAACACGAGCAAGAGTTCCTGGTGACGAACGGTAGAGGACCGGAGGCGACAGGGTAGGCACCGGTGTTGAAGAGAACGAATTACAAGTCAGACTCACAATTCGTCCGTGCGGGCTGGACTTGCGGATGAGGAAAGGTAGCTCTTGAATTGCGAGTCAGACTCGCAATGCTGGATGTTGCTGGAGGAGGCGGCATAGACGTTGATGATGGTGATGAAAATGGATGAAGGGGGGGTATGGACGTTAACACGTGGCTCCTGGGTCAGTGTGTAATGCAGGAGTTAGACTCCTTACAATACGCAGTGCAAAAAATGCAGGAGTTAGACTCCATGCAATGTGGCTGAGTGCGAAGACGACGAGGAGGGAAGGTGGTGGTGACTTAGGTCGCATGTCACCATGTGTGACGCCGGATCGGTTTCCGTTCCGTGCTCTCTCCCCACCACCATCACCTCCACGTCCCTCTCCTCTCTCTTTTTCTTCGACTTGAAACAACGGCTGCATGTCCCTCCCCTCTTCCGAGGGATGTGGACCTGCTTTTCTATTCCGGATGGGGGTTACATACCAAGGGGGGACGCATGCAGTGGGAGGCCCGGCAAGGTGAGTAACAGGACGAGTTCACGATGATATCGCGAGCTCATTCTGTTCATTTTTCTGCGCTGAAGACCTCTATACTACCTCCCACAGGCTTGTTGCGAACAGCGCCCACCGCTGCCATTCATCCACCCTCGCTTGCAAATGCGAGCCAGAGGATGTTCACCCAGTAGGAGTCTAACTCCTGCTGGGTACTTCTTTTTGTCGATAGGCGGGATCATACGCATAGATGTAGCGGCTCGTTAGCCCACCTGCACGTCTGGTCAACCAGACGTGCAAATTATTTCGCCTGTTCATCCCCCCTCCCTCGCTTGCAAGTGCGAGCCAGAGTATTTTTGCCCCATGTGAGGAGTCTAACTCCTGCATGGTGCTCATTTCGAGGTCGAGGGATCGAACGTGCTGCTACCGCAGTACGTTCGTCCCAATTTTCATTTCGCCATCGCCTCCCTTCCGGGATGGTGGCTTTTTCGCCCGTGCAGAGGTCAAACCTCTGCATGTAGCTTTTTCGTGAGCGATAGGGATCGGACGAACTGCGTATGCGGGTCGTACTGCCTCTGTTCGCCCTCTTCCCTTGCCTGCAAAGGTGAGATGGAGGTTTTTCGCCCCATGCGAGGAGTCTGACTCCCGCTGGGTGCTTCTTTTGAAGGCGAGAGGGCTTGAACGTGCCATTACTGCACGTTTTCCCTCGAGTTCTTCGATTTTGTGTTTGAGGTTGGCTTCAGCTGTCCTTGTGGACATGCCTACCCTTGGGATGTCTGTTCAACCAGATATCGCGATTTTTGTTGCCGCGCTGCCTCGGTCGTCTGCGAAGGCGAGGAGGAGGCTTTTTCGCTCGTGCATAGGGTCAAACCTCTGCATGTAGCTTTCGTATGAGCTGGAGGGGGTGTCAAGTTACTACCACAGTTCGTAATGGTACACCATCCGGCACGTCTGTTCGACCAGACGCGCCGTCTTGTCTCTAGGCTTTGTAGATGTCGTAGGTAGATTTAATTGTATTCCATAGATAATAAAACAATAAATTCATTTAATAGCTATGACATTTATGTGGAAAGTAAACTCCCGAATACACATATTTTCGGTTCTCTCTCCTGGTTTGTTGGAGATGGTACGCGACAGGCAGAGAGAAATGTGGGGCTCGAAGAACCGCACGTTTCTCTCCTGTGTTGTGGGAGAAGGTATGCGAGAGGGAGAAAATGCGCGGCTCGAAGAACCGCACATTTCTCTCTCCTGTTGTATGGGAGAAGGTATGCGAGAGAGAGAGCGTGCGAGAGGCAGAGAACATAAGGTTCTTCGAATCTTACGTTCTCTGTGCTGTCTCATACTACATAGCAGTATGGGACAGGCAGAAAGAAATGTGCGGCTCTTAGAGCCGCACATTTCTCTCTCCTTTCTTGTGGGAGATGGTACGCAAGAGTAAGAGAGAATGTGCGGCTCAAAGAGCCACACATTCTCTCTCCTGCGTTGTGGGAGATGGCGTGCGAGAGGAAGAGGAACGTGCAGCTCTTAGAGTCGCACATTCTCTCTCATTTATTATCGGAGACAGCATGCAAGAGGAAGGGAGAACGTGCGGCTCTTCGAACCGCACGTTCTCTCTCCTGTGTTGTGGGAGATGGGATGCAAGAGGAACGGAGAACGTGCGGTTTGAAGAACCGCACATTCTCTCTCCTGTGTTGTGGGAGATGGGACGCGAGAGGAAGAGAAAATGTGCGGCTCAAAGAGCCACACGTTCTCTCCTGTGTTGTGGGAGATGGTAAGTGAAGGAAGGGAGAACGTGCGGCTCGAAGAGCCACGCATTTTCTCTCCTCCTTTGTGGGAGTGGGTATGCGGGAGACAGAGAACGTGAGGTTCTTCGAACCTCACGTTCTCTGTGCTGTCTCATATGAAATGGTATACCTATGCAATAGCCCATGGGAAATTTAGAGTCAGGGTGCCGGTTAGGGGCAGGGGCAGGGGCTGCGGCTGCGGCTGCGTAGATAAGATAAGTCAACTTACCGACGTGCCTTTCGCGTCACTCTCGCAGAAGTACATATAATCTAATTGAATATTAGCATTTTCAACTCATATAAATAAAATACATACCTCCACAAAGCAAAATAAACCGGATATTGGGGTTCGTCGAACCTGTATATGTAAATCAGCAGAGGTAAAGGAGATCTGAACATAAAGAAAAGTGGGACCTACCTTGTGAGTCGAAATACGATGGGCAGAAAACGCACCGAGGCTCAAAGAACTGCAAAAGGGCAGTGCACAGAAAGTACATAAGTAACATAACTGCCACAATCCCGTCGAAAATACCAGAGATCGCAGCAAAATCATCCCGTTTGCAGCAGTGGATGCCGCACAAATGAAATCACTGCCCATCCAGCCGAAAATCTCCGTCAAACGTCATTGAGAGTCAGACTCTTCAATGATATTGATGTAGATCAGAAAATGAGAGTTAGACTCTTCATTTCTTGGGCGGTGGAGTGGAATAGGGCAAACACAGGGCAAAGTCGAATGGATGTCGGTCGCATGTCACAAGGTGTCACCCGGATCGGTTTCCGTTCAACTTCTCTTTGATCCCCCACCACCACCACCTTCGTCTCCATCTCCTCCCGCTCTCTTCAACCTGGAACCGTGGCTGCGAGTCCCTCCCCTCTTCCAAGGGATGTGGGCCGGCCTTTCTTGTTAGATGGGGGCTAATCTTATTCATCACCCAGTTCCACTGCAACTTTCAGGAACAGGAACGGGAACAGGAACACACAAGTTTCATGGAACTTGTCCATCCACCTTTCCTGGAACACAAAAACACACCGTTTAACCAGATTTTGTTCCTGGGAAACAAGAAAATAACCCGCTTTTTGCCATGTTCTGTTCCCAGGAACAAGAAAATAAACCACTTTTTGCTATATTCTGTTCCTGGGAACAAGAATTTAAACCGTTTTTGCCTTATTCTGTTCCCATCCCCAGGTTTCATGGAACATTCTGTTCCTGGAAGCACTGAGAACAAGAAAATGAACTATTTTTGTGCTATATTCTTTTCCCGGGAACAGGTTTCATGGAACATTCTGTTTCTAGGAACAGTTGGAACAAGAAAATAACCCGCCTTTTGCCATATTCCTGTTCCCGTAACAAGAAAATAAACCACTTTTTGCTATATTCTGTTCCCGGGAACAGGTTTCATGGAACATTCTATTTCTTGGAACAAGAAAATAATCTGCATTTTGCCATATCCCTGTTCCTGGGAACAGGTTTCATGGAATATTCTGTTCCCGTGACCAGTCAGAACAAGAAAATAAACCACTTTTTGCCATCTTCTGTTCCTGGGAACAGGTTTCATGGAATATTCTGTTTCTCGGAACAAGAAAATAATGCACCTTTTGCCTTATTCTATTCCCGTGACCAGGCAGAACAAGAAAATAAACCATTTTTTGCCATCTTCTGTTCCTGGGAACAACCCATCCCTATCTATATTTCTCTGTAAACGGCGCAGCCGTTTACAGGGAAATACAGAAAACAACTCCGCTGGGTTATTTTTTTGGAAGGCAGGTTCTTTGCCCTTTTTGGGGGAACTTTCATCATCGGCCGAC
>Ga0307513_10002670_pt1 | contig 24585 bp, 27 predicted proteins | sample 15_EM_MG_FD_202174 | JGI IMG/M metagenome (GOLD analysis project Ga0307513, IMG submission 202174) | Populus trichocarpa ectomycorrhiza microbial communities from riparian zone in the Pacific Northwest, United States - 15_EM | ecosystem: Host-associated > Plants > Roots > Unclassified | place...
ACTCTGAGATTTGTATACTATTAAATGCTTGCATCCATGACTCGTCATCTGCATTGGACGAGCCTTCACTTGGGGGTCCAGGGATCGGCATTGGTGAGGCGTCGATTCCGACACCAGACGTGATATCGCTCGGGTTTCGGCGAGGGGGCGGGAGTATCATCCGAGTGTTGTGCAGAGTAAAGTCCTCCGGTGAGGCGGAAATCCTAGAGACATCGAGCCAATCCTCCCCCATACTTGAGGAAGTTGCCTCCCTTCCTGCGCCTTCACTCTCAATGTGTTGGCACATCCGAGGTATACGGCCCAGCTTGTCCATAATATACTCGTTCGCTCCTGCATCCTTCAGCACCTGCACGCAACCCCAGTCTTCATGCAGATATGCGTAATGGAGGGCTGTCCATCCGCTGATGTCCTGCACATCCAGGTCAATGCCCCAGTCGACCACTTTTGCCAAGAGCCCAGTGCATCCAGTGAAAACACATAAATGTGCGAAGGTTTGGTGGTTCTCGCCAGCTAAGGAAAGGATGATACTCCAATTTTGTGGGTGGGAGATTGACGCGAGAAAGCGCACTCCCAACTCTTCCAGCTCTCGGTCGTCTATTGGTGGTCGATCACCCTGATTTGGGGCTAGACGGCGTAGGGCGTGGTTGAGAGTCTCGGAGCTTGCGTGCTGGAGAACTTGCGGAACCAGAATATCCAACGCTACATGTGACAGTTCATGCCCTTGACCGTAAATGGATCGGAGCATGAGAAGGCTGGAAGATCCAAAGGTCAATAGTCGGTTCAACTCGTATGATTTATTGACTGACAAGGATTCCTGTTCATCTCGGTACGTGAATGTGCATAAACTTCGCCCAAGCTGTGGAGCGTTTTTATCAGGGGAAAGAGAGAAGGTGACATCAACGAGCCCCGGGTTGGGCGAATTGGGGAGGACACATTCGAGGGTATATGGGTTTATCCAGGACTATAGAGGGGTGTTAGGGAGAGGGTTGCAGTGGTACACCGTGACTTACGGTTGCTGCTACCGCAGTTCCAAATCTCGCATATACAGTGGTTGGCCAAGGAGGGAGGTTCGTGCCAATCAGGACAATATTGAGACCGCCTCGGGTAGGTCCTTCAATAGGGATAATTTTCTGAAGAAGAGGCTGATCGTGGGTTTCCAGCTGATTGGTAACTGTATGGGAACCAATGTCAACTAAGGAGGGCCGAGCGTCTACATTCCCCCTCATAGGCGTATGATGAGATGGTGGAACCAGACGGCGAGCACCTGTGCGATCATAGACCTCTAGAGCTGGGCGCTTGCGCTGGGGTGAGTTCGCAGTTCTCTTGAAATTATCCGTAGTATGTAATACAGGACTGTGGCCAGCCGCAAGGGGCATTGATGCTGCCACCGGACTGACGACTGGCGGGACAATGGAGGGATAGTCATCCTGCAGACCGCCACCTCTACCGTTAGCCACACAGTTGAAGGAGTATGGTATTTGATAATATGCGACCAGGTCGCCTTGCTCATCGTGTAACCTTGCCACAAGTCTGAAGACGTGGTTAGACAAAAGCGTCAAAAGTGGATCGGATTATTGCATACTCGTAGTCCTCCTTCTGGTGCCTAGAGTAGCAGGTGAAATGAAACGTCACCTCAGCCTTAATATACGGCCGAGTGTCTGACCTCGGGAAGAGAATGAATGGACTGAAGTCAAGAACTATGAGTTATCGGCAGAGGGACGAGCACGAATGTCACGTACCTGTCGGACTTGAAGTCGATAAGATACGGCTGTAGACCAGGCACGTTGCCCGAAAAACGCATTTCCCGTTGCCAGCAGTTGGCGCACGGTTGGGTCAAAGACATCCCAGTCGTGCTGCCGTGGACTCCGATCGAGAAATGGAGGAGCCCTGCGGGAGCCAATTGGTTCGACTGCTTCACAGAACCTGTTCTTAGGAGGGCAATGCCCTGCCACCCCATTTCTCTGATCCGTCCACCCTCCGCTTGCAGATGGAGCTCAAGGACGACTCTCTTCTCTCGCCTGACAGTAATTTTTCTATTTTGTTGGTAATCTTTTGGGTCCTTGAGGAGACATTTCAGGTGAGTACTGGCTTCGGGTTAGTGGACTGCAGGCCGACTTCAGAGAGGGACCCTACTTTCGATACGACTTGTGAACAACATCATCATAAAAATGATTGAGATTAACGCTTTGAGGGACTTCAAGCGGTGGTGAACCGGGCATAGCGAAGAGCGCTGGTTCGTGGACTGAGTCCTCAACACTGAAAACTGGGGTCGAGGTTATGGTACTATGGCCACACCCGCATGAACAATGACATCCCCCTCAAAGATATTGGAATTTACCTTGTCGGCGGGGGCACAAGGCCAGTCATCAGCGGAACCTGGGACCTCGCAAATCCGGAAGGTCCTTGGTAAGTGGCGGAATGGGAAGGAGCGAAGAGCCCCGGTCCATGGGCCGAGTCTATAGTACTGGAACTCATAGGTGAGAGGACACTATAAATATATCAGCATGAATAACCATGGCAGCCGCATCAAAGAAATCGGAATTTACCTGATTGGTGGGGGCTCAAAACCTGGTGTAGCTGTTCTAGAAATAATTTGCGCAGGAATGGTGGGGTATAAGAGACGAGGAGGTGAAGTGCTTCTCGGTAGGTTGGGGTATTGGTTGTCTGTTGGTGGAGCATGCTCCAGGGGTTGCTGGCTCGTCCTTGGAACCCCAGTAGGTGGTTCTATGTAAGCGGGATCAGGAGATCCTTGCTGGTGTGACTGCCTCCCTGAGGAGCTAGAGTAAGTCGATGGCAAGAACTGTGGCTTCAAATAACATACCAGGCGGTAGCGATTCGGGCAGGTTAGGTATGACTGGATTTGGAGTATCCGACGTCGGATTCGGTGTAGCACGGGGTGTTGTGTGATTTTCGGGGCCGTCAAGGGCTTCAGGATCCAATCGTATTGTGACCTGCCCTTCGGTCCTCCCCCCACTCTCGACTCCAGCATCGCCACGTATCTCTTCCATCATGTCGGATGGATCATGGGACGTCATCTCGAAACTGGGTACAATATTTGAAGATCCTGCTTGGACCGATTCAACTCTCGGCCCGTGAACGTTCCCTGTGGTTTTCTCACCCTCACCCCCTTCTTCGACGACTTCGAGGCGCGCATGGGTGGTACCCGACCACGGTACCAATGCATGGGTTGACTGATTAGTGTGCGACTGAGATGGAATCAACCGATGCCTTGTAGCATGGTCCTGAATTGCTGTCGCAGCCTGCCACGCAAAAGATTCCGAACCTTGAGCCTCGGCTTTGAGGGAGCGAACCAGCCGAGAACTGGTGTAATCAGCTCATTATCCTCAGTGCAACGGCAAGCTATAGGCATCTCACGTATCGTCCTCCTCATAGGTGAATTTGCAAAGGCTCATACCATACGGTGCATCGAAAGGGCCACTGCCTCTGGAGAGCGTAACCTCAACTTCACATGGCCCTGTTGCTGGCGGAACCCTGCATGCCAGAACATGCGGGTTCTTCCGATCCTGAAGACGAGCGGTGAGCGACTCTCGATGCGGTACATTGAACACGCACCGTTTTGACAACATTTAATCCAAATCTGGCATAGACCCGGCCGTCGTGTGGTAAATTATTGACAAAAAGTGAGATGTAAATGCCACCCCGCCAACTACAGCTGGGCGGTACCGCCTCATCAAGTGTCGGCACTGGTTGGTCTCCTTCAGTCAGCTTCAACGGCAAGGTGTCGTACGGTTCATGTGGCAGCGGCTGCAATTGTGGATCAATCATTGGTGGCATCCCTTCTGATTGGTCGACGGCGCGCTCTACTACAGGGTGGCCACTAATATTCGCAGAGCCGCCGGGTTGTCGCTGACCCGAGCTACCTGCTGTGGCGGAACTCGAGGAGAGTGCGTGAGTACTTGCCATGGAGGTAGAGGATGTAGTAGCGAGTGCAGGATTAGCCCGACGTCGTTTCGTCCTTGAATTTCCCACACCCTCGGAATCGTCGGTTGATGCTCGCTGTGATCGTTTGCTTTTGCGCGGGTGAGATTTGACGGAGTATGCAAACGCGGACAAGTTATATGCGACAAGCTTTCCATCACGGTCATGAATCGTAACGACGACTCTACAATGTTATTGAATACATGCAGCCAAAGGATGGGCAGACCAGCACACCTAAAAGCGTCTTCGGATGGATCCCACTGTCGGGGATATGTCGCAAACTTGAATCCTATGCAAACGGTTCTTCCTGACGCGATGGCTACTACTGGAGAGAAATTTGGGCCTTGTACGATATTGAGAAGTTCCGGCTTGCTTTGATTCGGATGATATAGCCCGACTCCCCCGAAGATACGGCGGGTCGTCTGTCCAGCAATGACCAAACTGAGGAAGAGAGCTTGCGGTTCGGAAGCTCCACTAGTAAATGCGGTGGACGAAACGGGTAGTATAATTCGCTGATCCGCAGCAGGTGGAGTAATGGAAAGCTGGACATTCATCTTCTTTTCAAGACGCTGTTCAAGGGGACCATTCTGAAAGTTCATGGGCTCGTCGTTCTGCTTAACAGCGCATTTGACTGAGGCACTGAGGGATACGTATTTACTTGTCGGTAGGAGTTATGCTGAACGTGAATTTGGGCTTACTTTGGACTGTGAAGGAGTTCCTGGGTCAGAGATTGTATGAAAGTGTCGAGATTACCTAGAGCGCTCATCGCTGTGCTGGGAGTGGGAGCAGAAGTGACCGATTGAGGGCCCAATGGCCGAAAAAAGGGCCCATTATCGATATTAGTCCCCTCTGGGGCTGAGGGAATACGATTTTCTCGGTACAGATCAGGGAGATTGGCTCGCGGAGGGACTTGGGGTAGTCGTTCATCCTCCTCCATGGACGATATGCTCGCAGCACGTTGTAGATTCGACGATATGCTAGCCAACGGACAAATATACGCTGACTGGGCTTGGTTGTTGGCAGGGCTTGCGGGGAGGGGGTAGAGGTTATGGTTAGTGATGATGAAGGGACTGCCTGCGCGTACATCTAATGTTCCAAGTTGTTGGTCCACGGACCTCTTCTCTTAAAGCGCACAGAGGACACCGGAGGGCACCAAAGCCTCATTGTCCAAAGAGGTCCATGGGATCACGTCACGTTGTCGAGCTCCTGCCGCCCATCAAAAGCCTAACCCTCCTCACCGCCAATCGCGTGTCTATCACCTTGACACCTGCCAGTGGTTTCCCACTGTGGACGGCCGCCGCTTACCCGAAGATTTCCCGCGCGTGCTTTATGAGATCATGCATGCCACCTACCTCCTTTGTTACCTCTTCCACATTTTACCTCAACGCCTCAACGTTGTTGGACGAGGACCCCAAACTCAGGATCTGACTAAGTTTGCCTCATAGTGGCAGTGCTACGTTTCACACACACATATTGCTTGAGACTTCAACGATCTACCTGTGGTTCATTGTGGTTACAAAAATACCGTAAAATCCTATATGCTATTGAAAATTAGAATGAAAGTCTTACTATATCTTGATAACTAGCGCGTATTAGTTGACGTGGTGGTGTAAAGGCTCCCTTCAAACAACCCACCAACCATAGGAACTTTACCTTATGTACGGGCGGCCCGATCAGAAAGTGGTCGTGAAGGTATTAGGAATATGTTCGGAATTCGTCGCCTGCGTCCTCATGACACGCAGTAATAATGAGGCGTTAGCCGCACAGTGTTGCTGCGCCGCTAGGGGATTTGGCGACGTGGCTCGTTGTGCATACACCCCGTGGACATTGTTTGAGTTCCTTATCGCTGCTTCCTGCGTAGTATATAAGACTGATGTATTGTTCCGCTGAGCTGTAAGCCCGTCCTACTCTTAGTTGTTCCATACGAATTCTAATGTATCTATAGTACGCGAGTCTATAGGTGAATACATAGCGATTGTGTTGATACTATCCGCTGAGCTTACGCGAGTCTATAGATTATATTGTGACAGGAGAGCGGGTGTGTCAGTCAATGGCGACTTACACGTACCTAAGGAGTAGAGTCCGAAGGTGGTCACCCCTCGCCATCGATGTATCTGAAGAATAGTGAGCAAAGACAAGGATACCACAAGGCCTCCGGAACAATACTACCTAAGCAGAGGTACAATTTTCTACGCACATTATGAGGAGTAAGGTGACGATGCACCTCGAATATGCGAAATGAAGAGAGCTGAGATGGAACAAACAGTGCGACCACCGGACCAACAAAATCGTGATACATAGTTACTCTCTCCCGTGTCCACGAGACTGACGCAAGACTTACTAGATAAGTATTATATACTGCTTTCATGACTACCGTGCAATTCAGTGTTTAGCGGTCGGCTGGCACGGGTACACCCTTGGGCACACTCTTAGGCAAGGCACACTCTCGGGCAGACTCCTGGCACACTCTTGGGCATCCAGCAGTAAGCGAGATAGGCCACCCCCATCACATGGACCGTCTCAGCGTCTGTCTCATTAGTCACGGACACCCTTGGACCTCTTTGGGCACCCCTGGATATGGTGCACGCCCTGCCCATGAGGCTCCACACTCGACTACAAAAGATGGGGGTCACTGATGAGAAACAAAAGTGACCAAGGACAATTGATCTACATGCCCTCACAAACTGAACGCTCTTACCATCGGCGGACACGCTCTGCCAATCTCGTGGTACCCGGAGAGTCGGCGAACGGTATGTTGGTATTCATGCCGGCCAATTACCCCTTACTTACCAGCCATCTTTTAGAGGAAGATAATGCGTTGCATCGTCAGCAATTAGGTTCCCAGTCGGATATTCCTACTCCCACCCCCAGCACCGCGATGTGCTCTCTAGTTAATCTCGACACTTTCATACAATCTCTTACTCAGGAACTCCTTCACAGCCCAAAGTAAGCCCAAATTCGCGCTCAGTTTCGTTCCCGCTTACAAGTGAATATGTATCTCTCAGTGCCTCGCTGAAATGCTCTGTCAAGCAGAACGACGAGCCCGAGAATGTTCACAGCGGTCCTCTTGAGCAGCGTCTCGAAAAGCTGATGAAAGTCCTGCTTTCCATTCTTCCGCCTGCTGCCAATCAGCGAATTATATTACCAGGCGCGCCCACCACATTCACTAGCAAGACTCCCGAACCAAAACTTCTGTTTCTGAGCCTGGTCGTTGCGGGAGAGACGACCCGCCATATCTTTGGGGGAGTGGGGCTCTATCATCCGAATCAAAGCAAGTCGGAACTACTTAATCTCAAGAAAGGCGCGAATTTCTCTCCAGTAGTAAGCATCACGTCAGGGAGGACTGTTTGCATCGGATTCAACTTCACGACATACCCGCGACAGTGTGACCCATCCGAAGACGCTTTTAGGTGTGATAACTTCCATCCTTTCAGTCACATGCATTCAACCACAGTATAGAGTGGTGGCTACTGTTCACGACTGTGAGGGGAAGCTTGTCGCATTTTGCGTGTCCGCGTCTGCATACTCTGTCAAGTCTCATCCACGCAAAGTAACACGTCCAAGGCCGAAACAGCGACGGGTTAATCGTGCACTCCGCACTCCGTCCTCTAGCTCAACCACTAGAAACCAACCACTCCCGTCCAGCTCTTCTGCAGCAGGTAGCTCGTCCCAAGGTCAATTCGCCGAATCTGCAAATACTGGTGACTCTCATGTGGTAGGGCCTGCCCTCGGCCGGTCAGTAGGGACGATGGTTGGTACACGACCGCAGTCTCCTCTAAAAGCCTACTTATCATTGAACCCGATAGGAACTGCCCACACTTGATGAGGCAATACCAGCTAGCTGTCACTGGCTTGGTGGCGTTGCGATTTGCCTCTTTGTCAGCAATCTACCACTAGAGCTCGAGGGACCCATATATGCCAAGTTTGGGGACGCAGTTGTGAAAACGGTAGGTATTTAATGTACTTCATTGAGGCTTGTTCACCGTTCGAACTCAGGACCGAAAGAACCCCGGTGTCCTGACATGCAAGGTCCCACCGATGACGTGGCCAGATGCAGTTGACGTTAGACTCTCCAAAGGCCCTGGTGATTCTGAACTCTGGCCAGAGTATGGCCGGAGCCTTTGCAAATTCACCTACGAGGGCGATACGTGAGTTGCAATAGCTTTGTCATTGCAATAAGAACGATAACTCATTTGGACCAGTGCTCGGTTACCACCATTCTGGACTACTTCCGTGTTACAGGGTCCCGAGACAGCGCCCCTTCGTTGCTGCCCCCATTGTGGAAAATATATATAGCCACCAGTAAAATACACCCCCGTTTTCGGTCTGCCTACTGCACCGCTCAGGCTGCTATAAGCCAAGTCCTGACGAGGGATGAAAAGAACAAAACCCACTGCTAACGGTGCAAGAAAACATCACAAGAGCTCTGATGGGGGCCACAGGGCAAGGTACCAAATGTTTGGACGTATTAGCACTGAATGGCTCCAAACTCTGCACAATATTCTGTAACGTTGCGAAACCAGCTGTTCTCTTACACCACACAACAGCTTTTTCATCCAAGTCACCACCGCCTGGTTTATTGTTTGTTCCTTGCCATCAACTTACTCTAGCTCTTCAGTCACGCAGTCTCATCAGCGAGCATTAGCACGATTGTCCAAGCGCGGACTCCGAAGGCATCGAATGCGTGAACCTCGTGTCCAGTGTGGGGACTACGTATGCCCAGGGAGGTGCATGGACCAGAGCGGTTGCATTGAGGTAGGAAGACCAACGTCATGTACCAATTATGTACAATCAGATCCTCCACCGGAGTCCAGCGGCGCCGGTTTTCTCACCTCAAGTGACAACAAAGCCTTGTGGCAGCTTCATGGCAGAGTACGGCGTTCCACACTGGAACTGCATGCACAGGGGAGGCCACGAACAGATGTCGTTGGGTCCAACTCGTATGTAATAATAAACCAGACGGACGCACGGCGGTGTAATGGCTACAAGGCAATACAAATATTGAGACTTCAGGTTACGATGGTGATCCATCGCAAATAAATTCCGTCACGATGGTAATTAACGAGGTCACCCATGCGACTTCTCTTGGATGAGGACCTAACCGATTTATATATAGGAGCGGACAGCTGTGCATGTGCAAAAAATATGTTTCATATTTGAGGCGACATATTCAGAAAGAGAATTAATAAGCGTTACAAATTTCCTCGCAGACACTAGCAATCCGGAATGGCTATCGTCGGAAGCAAGCAGTCGCGGACACCGCGATGTAACGGGGATACGAACCTAAAGAAACCATAACTTTCGTGTCCATCTGAGTATATTCTCAAGCCCCTCCTCGTTTGGGCTGTTGAAGCGATCCATTCTCACCTTCATGCCCCTTGCAAAGCCGACTAAAGCGACCTTCTCCAAAGGTCATAGTCTTCTGCCCCATCCTAAACTTCATCAACTGCGTCTCTTTCCCCTTATCTGCACTTAGCCACATCTTCATGGCTTCTTGGATTTGGCGTCGTATTGTCGCCTTCTCACCCCCATCCTGGGAATTACGAGCTGGGCACGACTTTGTCCAATGAGGCATAATCTGGTGGTGGTGGTGGACCCGGTGGTGGAGCGTAACGAGTTCTAGGGGCGCTATGCGATTGCTGAATGCTTTGGGGAAGCCTCTGTTTGGTGGAGACGGCGAATAAATTTGAATGGGGAACGCGCGGCTCGTCAAGGGGCGAAGATTGCTCTGGGTTGTGATGTCTTGACGTAGGAGAGGGGGGCGTTCTTGGAGAGCTCTGCTGCGATGATGGCTGCCGACTCAGCAGGCTCGTGTAGTTGTCGATTTCCTCTGGATATCCTGTCGGTTCAGAGTCCAGGAATGGGGGTACCACTGGCTGAGGCATCTGAAAGGCTGGTAATGGGTTGAAGGACGAAGTGGCTGGGAGTGAATAAAATTTCGCCGATGCCGCACTTGACACTTTTCGTCGCACCCCCGGAGTCGACGGGGAGTACATCCGGTGGAACCTCCCATACCGAGAGGCTCCGACTCCGCGCCGACTCGATAAGCTAGCGACGGACGAGGGAGCCCTGGCTAAGGGCGGTGGAGAGTCTGAGATCTGTAAGTTGCTGAATGCCGATGCCCACGATTCATCATCTGCAATGGACGAATCTTCACTCGGGGGTCCAGGTATCGGCATTAGTGATGCACGGATTCCGTCAACGGCCTTGAGATCGCCCGGGCTTCCCCAAGGAAGTCGTAGCATCGGATGGATACCGAGCAGAGTAAGGTTCTCTTGTGAGGCGGAAACCCTGCTAGGGACATTGACCCAATCCTCCTCTCCTCCACTTAAACATTGAGCCTGAGTAGAGGCTGCCTCCCATTCTAAAGAGGCCGTACCTACACCCGAAATGCATTGGCACATATCCCGAGGTATACGACCCAGCTTATCCTTGATATGCTCCTTCGCTCCTGCATCCTTCAAAATCCGCACGTAATCCCAGGTCTCACGAAGATACGCGAAATGGAGAGCTGTCAGTCCGCTTACATCCTGTACATCTAGGTCAATGCCCCAGTCGACTACTTTCGTCAGGAGCCGAGTGTATCCGGAGAGAACACATAGGTGGGCGATGGTTTGGTGGTTCTCGTCAGCGACGGACAGGTCATTATTCCAGTGTGGTGAGTCGGAGATTGATGCAAGAAAGCGCACTCCCATCTCTTCCAGCTCTCGGTCGTCTATTGGTGGTAGACTATCTGGGCTTTGAGCTAGACGGCTGACAGCGTGATTGAGAGCCTCAAGGCTTGTGTGTTGAAGGACTTGCTGGATCAGGGTATCCAGTGCCACGCGTGACAACTCATGTCCTTGACTGTAAATGGACCGGAGCATGAGAAGGCTGGAAGTCCCATAGGTCAGTAGACTGTTCAACTGTATGGGTGGTCGACTGACAAGGAGTCCTGTTCTTCCCGGTACGTGAACGTGCATACACTTCGCCCAAGCTGCGGAGCATCATGGTCAGGGGATAGAGATAAGGTGACATCTACGGAGCCCAAGACAGCCGAAGTGGGGAGAGGACATTCGAGGGTATATGGGTTTATCCAGGACTATGGGAGGGTGTTAGAGCGAGAAGGCTGCACTCCTACAATGTGGCTTACCGTTGCCGCTACCGCAGTTCCAAATCTCGCATAAATAGTGGTTGGCCAAGGAGGGAGGTTCGTGCCAATCAGGACAACATTGAGACCGCCTCGGGTAGGTCCTTCAATAGGGATAATTTTCGAAAGCCGGGGCTGGTCGTGGGCTTCCGGCCGTTGAGTATCCGTTCGGGATCTAACTCCGACAATGTCGGACTGGGCCTCTACACTCTCCAATTGCGACGGGTGTTGAAGCGGTGGCCTCGGACGATGAACGCTTGCGCCAAGGTGGCCCCCCTGCGCAGGCCGCTGACTAGGGGCGCTCACTTTCCTTCTAGTGCTAGTCGATGGATGTAACACAGTACTAGGGCCAGCTCCAGGGGGCATTGCAACTGCCACCGGACCGACAGCCAGGGGAACGATGGAGGGATAATCGTCCTGCAGACCATCTCCGTCGGGTTGAGCGACACTCCTGAAGGAGTACGGGAGTTGATAATATGTGACAAGGTTGCCTTCTTCATCATGTAATCTTGCCACAAGTCTGAAAACCTGATTAGGCCGAAGCGAAAAAGCGGATCGTGATAATTGCTTACTCGTAGTCCTCCTTCTGGTGATTGGAGTAGCAGGTGAAATGAAACATCACATCTGCCTTGACGTACGGTAGAGTGTCTGTTCTCGGGAAGAGAATCACTGGGCTAAAACCAAGATGCATGAGTCATCGGCAGAGGAACGAGCACGAATGGTACGTACCTATGAGACTCAAAGTTGATATGATACTGCGACGGGCCAGGCGGGTTACCAATGGGAAGCAATTTTCTTCGCCAACAGTTGTTGCACGGTTGGGTCAAAGTCATGCCAGTTATGCTACCGTGAACTTCAATCGAGAAATAAAGGAGCTTCGCAGGGGTCTGTTGGTTCGATTGATTCACGGAACCTGTCCTTGGGAGAGCAATGCCCTGCCACCCCATATCTCTGAGCCGTCCACCGACCGCTTGCAGGCGCATATCAAGTACGACTCTATTCTCTCCTCTGACAATAACTTTGCTGTTTTCTTGGTATCCTTTTGGGCTCTTGAGGACACATTTTAAGCGAATACTGGTGGTGGAGTTAGTGGGGTGTAGCCCGAGTTAGAGAGGCACCATACATGTGATACGACGGGTGAATTGCACCACTGTAGACGTGATTCAGGTCAATGCCTTGCGAGACTTCCAGCGGTGGCGAATAGGGCAAGGTGAAGAACCGCAGTCCATAGGTTGGGTCCACAGCACTGAAACCCGGGGTCAAGCTATAAGCACACCAGTATGAGCAAAGACAGCCGCATCAATAAAATTGGAATTTACCTTGTCAGAGTTGTGGTAGGAAGTTGTTGCGCAGTAATGGTGGGTTTCCATAGATCAGTAGATGAGGTGTCTGTATGCAGGTTTAGGTGCTGAGAGTGTATTGGTAGAGCGCGTTCTAATGGAGGCTGGCTGGTCCTCGTATTCCGGGAAGATACTTGGCAAGCGGGAGTGTGACGTGCTTGCTGAGAGTGCTGCGTCTCTGAGGAGCTAAAGTGAGTGGATGGCAAGAACTATGGCCTCAAACAACGAACCAGACGATGGTGAATTGACAATATTATGCATAACCAGCTTTTTGAGTTCGGGTGTCAGAGAAACGTTCGGTTTCGATATAGTACGGAGTGTTGTGTGGTTTTCACTGTCATGGAGCGCTACTGCGTCCAAAGTCTTCATATCCTGCCACACGGATCTCTCCGCGCTTCCCACACTCTCAACTCCAGTGCAATTGCTACATTCACCCTCCATATCGGATGGACCATGAGATATGATATCCAAATCAGGCACAGGCTTGGAAGGCTGCGGTGGGTCTGCGTCATTCTCATTCTCGTCCACTTGCTCCACGACCCCGAGACGTGCATGGCTGGCGAGCGACCACTGGTCGGATGCAGATTGGTCATTGATTGATTGATTAGCACGCGACCGAGATGGGATCAACCGATTCCTCGTGGTATGCTCTTGAATTGCTGCAGCAGCCTGCCACTCAAAAGAATTCGAGCTTTGGGCCTCCGCTTTGAGGGAGCGGACTAACCTCATACTGATATAATCAACTTATCGTTCTCGTGTAACGACACGGTAAACTCACATATCGTCCTCCTCATAGGTGAATGTACAAAGGCTTGTGCCATACGGTGCATCGAGAGGACCACTGCCTCTGGAGAGCGTAACCTCAACTTCACATGGGCCTACCGCTGCCGGGACCCTGCATACCAGCACACCAGGGGCCTTCCGATCCTGGGTTCGAGCGGTGAGCTACCTTCGATGGATTTGTGTGAACACGCACCGTTTTGACAACGTGGTATCCAAATCTGGCATAGATCGGTCCGTCTTGTGGTAGGTTATTGACAAAGAGTGAGAGAACAATGCCTCCATGCCAGCAACAGCTGGGCGGCACTGCCTCATCAAGTGTCGGCATTGGCTGGTCTTCTTCAGCCGGGTAGACGCCACATGGTTCGCGCAGAAGAGAGTGGACTTGTGGATTAGTCATCGGTGTTAGGGTTTCTACTGATCGGTCGACAGTGGGCTCTAATCCAGGATGGCCACCAGTATCTGTAGAGCGGCCTGATTGTTGCTGGTCCGAGCTGCCTGCTGTGGAGGAGCTCGAAAAGAGTGTATGGTTTCTGGTGATCAAGGTAGGGGACGCAGTAAAGATGCAATTCCGGTTTGTCCTTGAAAGCCCCGTGTCCTCGGGTTCATCGGTTGACGCTTGCAGTGACCACTTAGTATTGCGTGGATGAGATTTGACAGAGTATGCAGAGGCAGATAAGCTATATGCGACAAGCTTTCCACCACTGTCATGAAGTGTAGCTATGACCCTACACTAATGGTAAATATATATATGGCAGAAAGTGTGGTTCAATCAGGTCACCTAAAAGCCTCTTCGGATGGATCACACTGTCGCGGGTATTTTGTGAACTTGAATACAGTGCTAACGATTCTCCCCGACGTGGTGTCTAGCGCAGGAGAGAAATTTGAGTCTTCAATAATATGAAGAAGTTCTGGCGTGCTTTGATTCGGATGATAGACGCCCACTCCCCCAAAGATACGACGGGTGATCTCTCCAGCAATGACCAAACTGAGGAACAGAGGTTTCGGTTTGCAGGCCTCGCCAGTAAATGCGGCTAGCGGTACTGGTAATATAATTCGCTGATCCGCAGCAGGCGGAATAATGGAAAGCTGGACATTCATCTCCTGTTCGAGGTACAGCTCAAGGGAACCATCGTGGACGTTCTCGTTCTGCTTGACAGAGAATTTGACTGAAACGCTGAGGGATACATATTTACACATAAGTGGGAACCATATTGAATGTAAATTTGGGCTTACTTTGGACACTGAAGGAGTTCCTGAGTAAGAACGTGTACGAAAGTGTCGAGGTCAGCCAGAGCGCTCATGGCGGTGCTGGGGGTTGGAGTAGAAGTGATCGATTGGGGGTCTAAATGCTGTAAATACAACACATTATCGGTACTAGCCCCTTCTGGTCTTGAGGGAGGGCTGTTTTCTTGGGAAGGTGGGAGCGGACTAGAACAAACGGCGAGCGGAGCGAGGAGCTGAGGAAGTTGTCTGTCCTCCATGAAAGAACTATCTGCAGTGCCTCCCGTATCCGAGGAAGGTATTGAGAATATGCTACCTATAAAAATTGGCTGGAAGTTCAGGAACTATTGGCAAGTCAGATTACCAACTGACCATTTGTTGACTGGGCGTTGCGCTGAGCATCCCGAGGATTTGGGACTGAAGGCGACATGAAATCGGTAGAGCTTGCTTTTGGTGGTGCGGTTGATAGCCGCAACTACCCTTCGATTCATAGGAGGTCTTAACTATATAGTCCAGTCGTCCGAGCACTAGGACCCAGCTTTTCGAAAGCGGAACCAGGGCGCGGTGGACTATGTCCAAGGGGGTCCATGGACTGCCGCGGAGGATTACGTGAAGATATTCTGGGTACGTACAAAAGTGCAGCGCGCGTCTAGACGCGCGTGGGTGATCATCCGAATAGAATATTCGATGATCCGTCGGACGTAAGAGGATGGGATCGCTTAGGGAGACCGCTTAGGGACCGCTTAGTGGGACCGCTTGTTGGGCGTGCAGTGAAGTTGTGGTTTCGTGGTCCTGGGGTTCTAGATTGAGCGAGTGCCTGATCTATTTACAACCGAATGAGTCGACTAGCAGAGTATTAACCCTTGGCAAGTGTCCCCATGCCCTTCTCCGTCAGACTTACAATTTGGTTTTTCGTCTATGGCACATTAGTCATTAGTGCACACATGACTTTTTACCCCTTAGAACTGCAAAAATTCTTATAGCGTTTGGCTCTTTGACTCGCCCGTTCAGCGCGTAAAAAAGCGTTGCATTTTCACACGAGGTGTGACCGTCTTTCAAAAAGCGTGATCTCCTCTGTCGGTGTGAGGCAAGTGAGACCAGTGTGAGACCAGTGTGAGGTCAGTGTGAAGCTCGCCCGCTCGCTACTTTTCCACAGACGGCACTACTCAAAGGAGGGTATATAAAGCGTAGTTAAAATTCTAGCAGTCAACGGCAATCAAGCAAGCAGTCGCAGGGACAGCGGGGTCGCGGGCCCCTAGCAAAGGGTCTAGCATATAAGAAACATAGAGAAATCATAACTATCGTGTCCACCGGAATATATTCTCAAGCCTCGCCTTGTTTGGACTGTTGAAAGTGATCCTGTGTAAGGGCCTTTGTATCGGCCAAAGCGCCTTTCGTCAGAGTCACAGTCTTCTGCTCCATCTTAAACTTCATCGACTGCTTCTCTTTTTCCTGATCCGCACTAGGCAACACCCTCATAATCTCTTGGAGCTGGTACCGTACCGCCGCCTTCTCGTCCTTCTCAAGTTGGGGCAGCGAGCCGGGAACGACCCCCGGTGGCGAGACGAAATGCTCTGATGGTGGTGGACCGGCGGGGGGGACGTATCGAGTGCTAGGGGTACCAGGCGACGGTTGGTACGATCGCTGAGTGCGTTGGAAGGACAGCGGCGCCGTGGAGGCATCGAGTAAGTTCGAACGGGTATCGTGCAGGCCGTGGGAGGGCGGAGTCTGCGCAGGAGTCTGATGTCTCGACACAGGAGAGGACGCAAGACTTGGAGAGCTCCGTCGCGATGACGGCTGCAGACTCATCGTGCCCGCGTAGTCGTCGCTTTCATCTTGATAGCCCACCGGCTCGGCGACCGGGAACAAGGGCACCGCTGGATTGGGCATTGGGAAGGTTGGACCTTGGCTGAAGGATGAAGTGGCTGGGAAGGAGTGGAATTTCGCCGATGCCCCACTAGACACACTCCGTTGTACCCCGGGAGGTGACAGGGGGTTAGTTCGGTGGGACCAACCATATTGAGGAGCCTCGCCTCCGCGCCGAGTCGATGAGCTAGCGACGGAGGGAGCCCTGGCTAAGGGCGGTGGAGACTCTGAGATCTGCAAGTTGCTGAATGCCGATGCCCACGATTCATCATCTGCAATGGACGATTCTTCACTCGGAGGTCCAGGCATCGGCATTGGCGAGGCACGGATTCCGCCAACGGCCTTGAGATCACCTGGGCTTCCCCAGGGAAGTCGGAGCATCGACCGAGTGCCGACCAGAGTAAAGTTCTCTGGTGAGGCGGAAACCCTGCTAGGGACATCGACCCAATCCTCCTCTGCAAATCGTGCCAGAGTGGAGGATGCCTCCCCTTCTGAATAGGTCGTACTTCCACTCTCAACGTGTCGGCACATCTTCCGAGGGATGCGACCCAGGTCATCCTTGATATCCTCGTTCGCTCCAGCCTCCTTCAGTATCCGCACGCAATCCCAATCCTCACGGAGATACGCGAAATGGAGAGCCGTCAGTCCGCTCACATCCCGCACATCCAGGTCAATGCCCCAGTCGACTACTTTCGTCAGGAGCCGAGTGTATCCGGAGAGAACACATAGGTGGGCGATGGTTTGGTCGTTCTCGTCAGGGACGGATAGGTCATTACTCCAGTGTGGTGAGTCGGAGATTGATGCAAGAAAGCGCACTCCCATCTCTTCCAGCTCTCGGTCATCTATTGGTGATAGACTATCTTGGTTTTGAGCTACGCGACGGAGAGCGTGGCCGAGAGTATCGGGACTGGCGTGTTGAAGGACACGCGGCATCAGGATATCCAATGCCACGCGCGACAACTCGTGACCTTGACTGTAAATGGACCGGAGGGTGAAAAGGCTGACAGTTCCAAATGTCAGTAACCTGTTTAACTTATATGAGGTATTGACTGACAATGATTCTTGTTCATCCCGGTACATGAATGTAGATATACTTCGCCCAAACTGCTGGGCGTTCTGGTCAGGGGATAGAGATAAGGTGACATCTACGAGGCCCGAGACGGGCGATGTGGGGAGAGTGCATTCGAGGGTATATGGGTTTACCCAGGACTATGCGGGGTGTTAGAGCGAGAAAGTTGCACTTGTACACTGTGGCTTACCGTCGCCGCTACCGCAGTTCCAAATCTCGCATAAAGAGTGGTTGGCCAAGGAGGGAGATTCATGCCAATCAGGACAATATTGAGACCGCCCCGGGTGGGTCCTTCAATGGGGGCGACTTTCTGAAGAAGTGGGGTTTCTGGTTGTTGAATACCCGTTCGGGAACTAACTCCGACTACAGGGCGCTGAGCCCCTACAGAGGAGTACTGAGCCTCAACGTTCTCCCGCTGTGATGGGTGCTGAGGTGGGGCTGGACGACGAACGCTTGTGCGATGATGGCCCTCCGGAGCAGGCCGCTGACCGGAATGGTCCGCTGTCCTTCTGACGCTAGTCGTGGGGTGTAACCCTGTACTGGGGCCAGCTGCAGGCGGCATTGCAACCGCCACCGGACTGACGACTGAGGGACCAATGGAGGGATAGTCGTCCTGCAAGCCGCCATCTCTATCAGGTTTAGCTACACTCTTGAAGGAATATGGTATTTGATAATATGCGACCAGGTTGCCTTGCTCATCTTGTAGCCTTGCCACGAGTCTGAAGATGTGATCAGGCAAAGGCGAAAAATGCCGATCGGATTATTGCTCACTCGTAGTCCTCTTTCTGGTGATTGGAGTAGCAGGTGAAATGAAGCGTCACCTCTGCCTTGACATACGGCTGCGTGTCTGATCTCGGGAATAGAATGAATGGACTGAAGTCAAGAACTATGAGTCATCAGCAGAGGGACGAGCACAAATGTCACGTACCTGTCGGACTTGAAGTCGATAAGGCATTGCGGTAGGCCAACCGGGTTGCCCAGGGGACGCATTTCTCGTCGCCAACAGTTGTCGCACGGTTGAGTTAAAGACATCCCAGTCGTGCTGCCGTGGACTTCAATCGAGAAGTAAAGGAGCCTTGCTGGGGCCTGTTGGTTCTGTTGCTTCACAGAACCTGTCCTTGGGAGAGCAATGCCCTTCCATCCCTTATCTCTGATCCGTTCACCCACCGCTTGCAGGTGCATCTCAAGGACGACCCTCTTCTCTCGTCTGACAATTACTTTGCTGTATTGATGGCAACCTTTTGGGTCCTTGAGGAGACATTTCAACCGAACACTGGCCTCAGTATTAGTGAAACGCAAAGCTGAGTAAGAGAGGGACCATACTTGCGATATACCGGGTGTACAGCATCCTCATAGATAGAACTCAGATCAATGCTCTGAGGGATTTCGAGCGGTGGTGAAGGCATAGCGAAGAGCGGCTGTTCGTGGGCGGAGTCCTCAATACTGAAGCCTGGGGTCATGGCCATGGTACTGTGACCACACCTGCATGAACAATGACATCCCCTTCAAAGAAATTAGAATTTACCTTGTCAGCGGGGGCACACCCGCCGTAAAGTCAGGTATTTGCGCAGTAATTGTGGGATTCCAAAAACTAGGAGGTGAAGTGGCTGTATGCAGATTTGGAAGTTGAGAGTGCGTTGGTGGAACACGTTCTAAAGGTTGCTGGGACCTCGCAAATCCGGAAGGTCCTTGGTAAGCGGGACGGGAACGTCCCGACTGGTGATACTGCATCACTAAGGAAGTATAGTAAGTCAATGGCAAGAACTGTGGCCCAAAACAACAAACCAGAGGGACCGGGAGTGGTAGGGTTGTAGGCTGGCTGATATGTTTCAGGCACTTGCGTGTCACTGCTGTCGGCCAATCTGTTTATATCAGCGGACCAGTCGTACGAAAAGCCGTCGAGACCGTCCATTTGTGGCTGGGAGTCCAGGGCTTGCACGAGGTGAGAGATGGATCAAGCTGTGTGGCTGTAAACTCACCGTTCGTGTTCGGACTAGGCGTGTCCTCATCGGGAGAGGCATAGTGCCCCAACTGATCGCGATATTGGCCAGAGTTGGACATCCACGAGCTCATGAACAGGTAAAGTGATCGATGAAAGGTCACAAAGAGGTGATAGCAGCACTATGCTGTCTATAATATGTTTGGGCGATTTCTGGTCGATAGCGAGCGAAGCTTGGCGGGTATTTAAAGCGTGGCTGGCGGTAACATGCGGATACCGATGCGAGTTAGTTCTGCCGCTGCCGATGTCATCGTTCCAGCACCGTCCATTCCAATGAGCACCATACCACAATTCCATTGGAAGAAAGCCAAAGACCCTCCGAAGCTCATAAGATGCATGGCCATCGTCGGCCGTGACGTGAATGGCCCCCTCGTGCGTGACACACGGTCTTCGTATGCTGGACGTCCCTTCGAGAGCGGACACCTTCTGGAAAGCACCAACGACATAAGCATGCAGAACATAATGATTATTCAACGTATTACAGGACGATACCCGCGTGCTTTACTCTTGTGGCACATCTCCCTCGCGACACCTCCACGCGACACCTCCAAGCGACACCTCCAAGCGACACCTCCAAGCGCCACTGAAAGGGCACTTGGAAGAAGTTTGGACTCGCGTTGACAAGCGGATTCCTGTTGGACACACAGCCGCCCAGCCAGCCAAATCGTATCAACGGCCGCCGTACTATGGACCACCTTCAAACCTTGCCCAACGGCCTACTCTCAGGACGTCTTCCTCGAGGGAGAGGAACGACTTGGCTGGCATAATTAAGACCTGTTGATACCCACACGTGTCTCAGTGGAACGAGTCAGAATGAGAGAGTGAGCAGGTGCTGGAGCAAGTAACACCAAAGTATTGTACACGATCCTATGGTTATGGACACGAAACATTAAGAATAATAGTCCGACCTTTGAATATTTATGTGGCATAGGACCATTAATATTTCAGCTACAAATGCTATGATCGCAAAGAGCTGCAAGTAGGAACAATCTAGTATACAAGAACGACCCTTTACCCCTTAGCGAGTACCTTGACGGTTACGAGCTCGCCTGCTGCGGCCGCATTCAGGGTATCCAGGGCCAGGCCGTTCGGTGCACAGCCTGTGTGCGTGCACAGAGGTGAGTAACAATAGCGAAGTTTATGCGACCGAGGATGTGCCGATCCCTAATACCAAAGCTGCCCCCTTTGCGCAGTGCGGAGACTGGAACCGAGGAGTGGACGGGCATCCTTGGTAATGATACCTCTTGGCTTCTCTGAAGGCCATGGTGTCACCTCTTGGCTGTTAGACTTCTTCTCGTTGGTGGAATCAGAAAGTCTCCTCCATTCTGGTCATCACGGTGCGTACACGTCACCACTGTTGACGAAGAGCAACTCAGCTCGAGTGATTAATTGCTCTAGCGCAGTTCACATTGGCGTATAGGCGGTCCAATTATTAAGCGGGACCAGCTCCTTTGGGATCCGGCGTTGGGCTGCGCAATTCTGACCCTCCAGCAACTGGAGTATGTTTAGAAACATCTAGAAATGAGCTGACACCTCGATGAATTTAATTAGCAGATCCCTGCCATGCATTATTGGGCTCTTGACCTCAGGGTGTCCGGGCCCCGAGTTGGCAGGCCTTGGACACACTCCCTGAGTTCCACTGGCAGGCCTTGGACACACTCTCTGAGTTCCACTCCGGCCTTCGGCCTCTTCTGTTCCGCAGTATCTTCTCCCGCCTGGTTGCTATCATTGGAGGTCTGGAATTGATAGGGCAATATAAACGGCCAAGTGATTGTTAGTCACATTTTCCGTACCCGCTGACAACAAATACTAGTGCGCTGTGGTGACTCCAATCACGACTTCGAACCTTCCAAGATGGAACCAATTTCCACGTCAATAGTATCGAGGAACCCTGGGCCATATCCATCTCCATGATTTGGCTTCCATCCCAAGGAGGGGCCTTTACTGGCCTTCGATTGAGCTGGCCTGTAATCGGTTTGTGTAAGCAGCGCGATCCAAAGACGGTTAAGTAGAATGATGGCACATAATTGGATCCAAATAATAGATAATCATATGGGCCTAGGAAGCCCTTACCTCTTGTTCCGTGCAGGGCCTGACTTCTCCAGTGGGGGAATCAACCCGCGCCTGTGAAGGCTCTGTGCGGCTGTCTCTACAACTTGATTGTGCGTATAGGCCTCTGTTGCAGCGAAGTATTACCCCTCTGAGCTCTCCCAAAATTTCTATCCGGTGAGGGCACGACCCATGAGGAGTAAGTGGAAGTCGGCGACGTCTTGAACGTGCGCAAATTGCGTCTTAGGAGTACCTTCGCCGAATTTAGGCTGCTTTGTTGAGAGGCAACGCCGTCCGGACCAGCAAAGGGAAGCCAATCCTCAGGTTTGGAGAGCCTGGGGGGGACCATTCTGTCTGGAACCACAATACTCAGTACAAATGATTGAAAAGAGACTATGTAGACTTACAGATACCAGGTGGGACAATTAAGGATCTGCGGTCGTCCTTCGCATTCAGGATGTCGTCGGGGGTGCGGTGGATGACAGTTAGAGGGATGACAAGATAATATGACACATAAGAATCGTCGTAAATCTCGTCGGTGTCATACATCCCCTTTTGCATCGTCAAGGAGAGAAGCCGTTCCAGAAGTCTAATAAACCATTGGAACAGGAGTGCAGGGACAGCGACTGCCCACGCACGTGAATGTAGATTCCAGGTTTACCTTTGTGTTATTTGCGACTTTGGAGTCCTTTAATCAAAGCCTTAATTGACCCAACGTGGTCGGACGCCGTGGAAAACCACTGAAAAACCAGGAGTCAGGCGCATGTCATCAAAGCCCCAGGCTCGTGAGATGACCACCCGATTCCTCAGCGGCTTGCTCGAGGGCGACTGAGCTGTCCAAGTCAATGATGCGTAATTTGACCTCATCCTTGTGGAACCTGTTGGCGGTGGCTTCACCACGAACGCTGAGAGTGATGTCGGAATTAGTGCAGTCCACTCTACCCAGTAAAGTACGGGGGATGGTGTTGCCAAGGTACCTTACACAAGAGCAAGCTACTCTTCAACGATCCATCGGCTTGCCAGGATAGCGCGGTACACACCAGTGGCATCAACGATGAAAATGCTAGTCGCCATTGTGCGGTGTCTGGACTAAGATCTACTGTGAATGTGAATGTCCATTACCTTGCTCAACCCCTAATGTAGGATTTCAAGGCCAAGACTAGCAGACACCTTCAATAGGCATGTCTAAATTAAACGGGCTCTGTTAGGTGTAAGTGTTCGCTTCGTTCGCAAGATTTAAAACCAAGATTCAGTTCACCCCCTGGACAACGGCGCCCAAATCGTTCAGTTTTCATATAAGCAGCCAACTAGATAGACCCCAATTAATTAAGATCAGCAATTGCTGACAGTGAACATCTAGGATTGAACAAAGCTGAATGAGTGATAGTCTTGGCCCGCGGTGGAAGAGTACTATTCGTTCCTGAAGTTTGACTTACGTATGTTGAAATATCCGTTGAACCAGAAAATCATTCCATTCTCATTCAAGGGTGAGTAGAATACCATCAAGGGACCTTAATAACACTCACCGTAGCCTTTTAGACCTATTGTGACTCACTCGTTGACCCCCAGTAATCAGGAGGAGATCGACGTGGGCTGCTATATCATGGGGTGGGTAGACAATGCCGAATTTTGGATAGAGGAGGGAAAGGTGTGGGGTTGCGCCCCAGTTCCGCGCGGAGGCCGACCATTATAGGTGAAGTCACGGTGAGGTCAGCAGTCTTGAGATTTGGAAATCTCGTTATCAGGTCCAGCAGGCCTTGCATATCTGCTGGATCATCTGCATTGTCGATTACTGCTGGAGAGGAGTTTGCAAACATGGTGACAGTAAGCCGAGTGACAGTGGGATAGTCAAAGGTTAGAATGCCAATGACGTTGCGCAAGTGATATAGCAGAATTTCGAGGTGAATCAGGCAAGGCACCCCTACAAAGGGAAGAGGGTGCCTGACAGGGCTGGTGTTGGTATATCGACGCACCAAGTGTGTTAATTGATTGAATGTGCGTTCTCGAACAGCGTACGGAGGAGTGAGACGGAAAAAGTAACGCTCAAGTACGGCGCGAGAATAGGTAAATTCAACCATGCTGAGACAAAGGACTTGCACTTTGCGGGCAAATGTGGCAGCGCTTTGCATTTCGTGCCAAAGTTTCGACGAATAGATGGCTTCGAGCTGGACGATATTTTCGAGTAGTGGAACCGCCCATATGTCCCCAATTCCACCGAGGCGCTCCAATGTTAAACACTGTAGGGTGGGGATCGCCTTCCAGTTGCCCTCTGGAATCCTACATGATAATACCAAGCTTTTCAGGCGCGGAAGATGACTCCCCACAATCCTCCACTGATCTGGAGAACGGATATGGATACCGGTGCATCTGTCTAGGAGATTGGGTACATCCACTATAGAGTCCAAGCCGATGTCGGATCCCAAGTCGAGATATAGGGGGAGTGGATACGAGCGAAGGCACCGTACTCGAATGAACTGCGCATTCCATTTGGGGTCTATTTGAAAGGACATTGGAGCAATGTTCGACCATAGAATAGGGAAAGAAATCGCCGCGTCATACCAGTAACGGCAGACGAATAGCAGAGTTTCAGGAAGGTCGGTATCACCACATACATAATACTGAAAGGTATTCTGGAGGAGTTCCAGAGGGAGCCAGCTAATTGGGGGATTAGAACCGACAACATGCTCCGACTTGGACGATGTCTAACATAAGATTCAACCGAAGCTTCTCAATACCGCACTCAAAGTTAACCCATACCATGTCTAGAAGCTTGGGGTCTGCCATCTGGGGAATGGGATTGGCCCCCTGATCTAAGTCGCTGGCTGAATCCAAGGTGCGCGCAAGCACTGGTAGTGTGGTACGGGCCAGTAACAAAACGCTCGTACATCCGCGGTTTCCGGTTCTCAGTGAACTCGTTACGGGCTTTGCCTGGTTGAATCAATATTTCGCGGACATACGTCCTGCCTATCTGGCTTTTTGAGTGATCGTGGCTCCGAAGCAGACCAAGTAGCAGAGTAAAACCAAGGACTATATTTCAGTAGTACATTTGAGAATCATTCAGAACTGTTTAACGCAGGTCGCCGTCCAAGGGTAAACGGATGCCCCAGCCTCATTAGGAGATCTTATAAAAGGGATGATGTAACCTGCCAACCTTGAACTTCGACCTTCTCTTTTCTCCCCCGCCGCGGCG
>Ga0307513_10002671_pt1 | contig 24584 bp, 32 predicted proteins | sample 15_EM_MG_FD_202174 | JGI IMG/M metagenome (GOLD analysis project Ga0307513, IMG submission 202174) | Populus trichocarpa ectomycorrhiza microbial communities from riparian zone in the Pacific Northwest, United States - 15_EM | ecosystem: Host-associated > Plants > Roots > Unclassified | place...
CGCCCACACAAGAATATGGTGTGTCATGAACAAGTCCCGAGGATGGGAATGAGTCATAAGATGCCACTCGCTGCGATTTACTGTTCTAATATCGAAATCCTCAGAGAGATATTGACAAGAGAGGAATTGCGATAGAAGAATTGCTTAATTAACTATAGTACTCGGGGGCGTTGCTATATACCCGAGCACCCCTATTGTGGTTGTCCATATCAGGACTCCCACAGACCGCTTGCCGCTAGTTCACTAGCACGCTTGCCAAGCATCGTGAACTCCACGATACTAGGATAAATACAATATTATCCACATGTTCCAACACCTAACCATGATTTTGATATAAACATGATCTTCGTTGAACTATACCTATAGTAGGAGCCAATCACGACTATAATACCTTAATTAATAATTAACTTCCCATTTATTTTCACAAGCCACCAGAGGTACCGGGACTTCGTATCCATTTCTCTATCCATGTCTAAATAACCCTGACGTCTACGCTTGAGATGGGAGAGGGGGGAGGGGAGCAGGGGGAATTGTAGAAAAATTAGAGAAACAGTCGACGCGCTAAAAGGGCATATAACTAGAGAGGAAGGCAAGGGGTAACTGTGATGGAAATTTTGAGCCATACTGGCTTAACATCATAGAAATATCCCCCACCAACGAGGAACTCTAGACTATAAATAAGCGGTGATGAATCCTGATTTGACTACGGGAGGAAACGGGGGAGGAGGTTTGGGCGGGTATTTCCTCCAGCTAAGCGAGATATTTAAGCTAAGGTTCTATTATAGGGAGATTCCGTGAGGAATGGAAAGATGGGGATTAGCGCAAGGTGAGACTTGAGCCACTAATGGAGGTTAGGTGGGGGTGTGGGGGGGGCAGTGGCCGTGATGGGGGTGTTGTGGAATTGCTGCGGCTTCTGTGGAAATAGCACATGGATAATCTGCGCTCGAAGGAGGCAAAACGGGCGATAGCACCCTTATCATAGGCCAGGGGCGGTAGATTCTGGAGGCTGGAGTAGCGCTATAACCCCCTTGTGCCCATTCTCAACAGCCCAAAATAGTGGCGTTTGGCCGTATCTATCTGGCCTGTCGGGGCTGACGTTGTCCCGTGCGAGGAGAACTTCCACCACTCCTTCGTGTCCATACCGAGCAGCCCACCAGAGTGGCATTCGATCGTTGGTATTTGGTTTGTCGGGATTGAGGTCGTCTCGCTCGAGTAGTATATTCACCACACCCTCATGCACTGCAAGCAGCACGCCAGAGCGGTGTTCGGCCTTGGTTATCTGGTTTGTCGGGATTGATGTCGTCTCGTGCGAGGAGCATTTTCACCACTCCCTCGCGTCCACCTCCAGCAGCACGCCAGAGCGGCGTTTGGCCGTCGTTATCTAGTTTGTCGGGATCGACATCGCCTCGCTCGAGTAGTATTTTCACCACTCCCTCATGTCCATTGTGAGCAGCACCGAACAGTGGTGTTCGGCCGTTGTTATCTGGTTTGTCAGGGTTGATGCTGTCTCGTCTGAGTATCATAGCATGCTCACCACTTCCTCGTGCCCATTCCTAGAAGCCCACGCGAGAGATGTGTTACCTCCACAATCCAGTTTGTTGATATCACAACTTTCCATCGCTACCAAACTAGCCACAATCTCAATAATCCCGAAGAAGGATGCATAATGGAGATCACTGAACAGGGAAATTTTATCGAAATCAAAAGCATGAATATATATCTTCTGTGCTTGCAAGAGGATTTTGGTGGGAATACGGCTGCTGTAGTCGTCAAATAGTTTTAGCGCAAGCTGTTTCGCGCAATCTGAAAGGTCCCGTTTTGCGTGCACTCCCCAATATAGAGAAGAATATTCAAGAAATGGTGTGTCCTGGAGGGAGGAGGAGGGACTAGTCGAAAACGCTTTGACCTGCTGAGAATTCAGATAACTTAAGCAGGTCTCTGCTATTGTCGAGTGAGCTGGGCCGAAAAGCTCGGGATGAGCCCGGAGGTATTCTTGAAGGGTAAAGTGGATTAACCGGACCGTGGAAGCCTCCTTTCCTACCACAACAAGTCCTTGACAACAAGCTAGTATTGTACTTATTCAAGGGATATTTTCGGTATTGAGATTCGGCGACCCTATTTCGACTGCTAGGGCGTGGCACAATTCATCGGCTTTCAAGGGCCGCTCCGAGTGAGATATTCACATCAATGCAGCCAGGCCAGGCCTCGCCTCCTCCCCACCCTGTCCCTTTATCCAACCAATCGTTGCGCCATAAGCATCCCCTAACCCTAGGCCATTGGCAATTGCGCTCAGCTTTTGTCGCCTGCGATGGATTGTAGTTTCTTGTAGGACCGCATCGATATTCATCGAGACTAGAAGGAATCTAGATCCATCTGTCGGTCCACTCTTAACGTAGCTTAACGTATCTTCTCCTAGCGCTCTTTCTGCATACATTTCGGAAACCTCTTCGGGAATTTTCTGCAGGATCTCTGCCTCAAGACCACTGTTCATCGCATCTGGGGTCGTGTCGTCTTCCAGCCTGGAGTGAAGATATCTAATAATATCATCGCTCCCGGTACTTATCGGCAGACTTGTGAGTCTTCCGGCAAGGCGTTCCTGATCTCAGACCGAATGTGCGGTCTTCCGGTCACGAATATTCTGGTACCTGGGGACTTTTGGAGAATTTTGTTTAATGAATTAAGAAGCTTGACCGGGATGTTCTGGCACACACTCGTCCAGAGCGTCGATGCATATGAACGTGCGTTTCTTGGAAGAGGCAGTCTGCAACATCTTCACAGTCTCGGTATACTGCGGTCTCCGTCCACCAATGAAATTTATCTGCTCCTCATAGGCTTGCACCATTTCCTCCGGTAGCTCTCCCAGCCCAACCGCAAGCTGTTTGGGTAGGGCGCCTAGCACACTCGTTGATGACTGCTCTTGTTGGACTGCGAGGTCAAAGTAGAAGCACGCGACGGCGACATTTTGTTCTCCGGCCCGCTTACACAAGGTATCTATCACCAATGAGCTAACATAACAGCTTGTCAGCACTGGCACTTCTATTCCGCGAGGTTCGTCGCTGTTACCTAATAAATGTCTTGCCGACCCCTAGGTCTCCATAGCAAAACATAGCTGCGTTATTGGAGTCACCTCCCCCACTGCCGGCGTGCCAGCTTCTGAATTCCTCGGTTTGTAAGAGCCATCACCCTATATTTTCGACTCGGCTCTCCTGGATGTCTTGATGTCGTGACTTGGGATCGAGTGGGGATAACCAGGATAAGATATTAGATCGTGATCGGCGACAATAAAGTTGATAGCCGCGTAGTTGTTCAGAGAATTGATATTATGACTAAAAGGTTGCGACATTTTCTCTTTTTCGCAGGTTAGGATAGTGTGAAAGATGGGAGATGGAGAGTCGGTTACAGAAATTCTTAAGGACTGAAGAAAAGCGGGGTCATTTTTTGCAACCTCACCCCACCTTAGGATCGCTCTAGTTGTACAAGTACTATAATGCTGACTAATCTCAGGATGAAAAATGCAGATGACGATGGTTGCCTCCCTCCCACCCATGATCTCCCACCTCCCGCTCTCCCATCCTTCCAATACCAGCCAGCCTATCAACAATTCCACCCCTTCAATGACACCAGATTGTTTTCAGAAAGTCCTTACCCAGGACGAGTACCTCATCATCAACATCTCACCGCAGAATTTCAATGAATTAGAGAGTCTCATTCGAGATAGAGCGTATGTATCCCAGAAGGATTTTCTTATGACCATTTATTAATAGCTATGACTAGGTATACCTATCGTCCTCATATCTGTTTGTTGACTGTGAAAATGGCCACCCAGATCCACGCTACGGTGGGGAATTGGGCCAGGCAGTTGATAATGGCTGGAAAGGAGGCGGGGGCATATGGGGACGATTTAGATCTGATTCCAGAAGGAAGGATGGAACGTTTCCAAGGGGAATATAAAAACATGTGAGTACTGTTCCTATTCTACAAGCTACCGGTACAGCCTCGTTCGCAAAGTTCTCGTGGATCAAGAGGTACCAGGAAAAATATTGGCAGTAACAAATGTCCTGGTACAAGTGTCTGCTGAAAACCCGTAGTGCAAATTCTTGTACTGGTACATGGATTGTCCCCAGACCTTTGCTAAGATACCTACCGATCAGCGAGAACTTTGCGAACAAGGCTGTACAGGAAGACTGCTGTCCTGTTATAAGCAAAAGACGGACGGACTGAATGCTTGGAATCCCCGGTTTTGTAAATGACATACTAACAAGAATATATGTGAATAGTGTAAAGGTACCGGACGTTGCAATATTCCCAGGGGAGCGGTCGTGGCCCACGGTAGCTTTCGAGTTCGGCTATGCCGAACCTTACGACGAGTTGATGGAGGATGTAAAGCTATTACTAGAAGGGTCGGAAGGGAAAATCACCAAGGTAGTAGTGATCAAACTAGAACCGCTAAGGGAAGGAGAGATGAAAATTCGAGCGGGATTTGTCGAGATGTGGTCTTTGGGAGCAAAGGGGCAGGCAAAAATCGATGGGGGAAGAAAGGTGATTTTTTTTAATATTGTCAGTCGGGTGTATTTTGCTAATATGAAGACATAGAGGCTGTTTCCGCCGACCAAGACGCACAAAAAACAACGATTAGAATTTACACTAGAAGACCTTCTCCGGGATCAGCTCCACGAAATCGCGACCAACGGCTGGGGTAAAGACGATATCGTTGATCTCCCATTAGACCTACTCAGAAACTCGATCGATAAAGCTGTGAAACGCCACCTCTTCCAAAAAGGTCTCTTGCCAGAAAAATAGACCTTCAACCCTCACCCCGCACTGCCCCCCCCAAGCCTATCTCGCATGGGATGAGACTTTTAAATGGGCCATTGAGTGCATTAATGGGTGAGGCCTAAGTAGTTAGGCTCTTGTGGGGGAAATGGGAGTTTGGGAAATGATTGTGCTTGGTTTCTATTTCGTTTGTATACTAGTATCATGATCGACTTAGATTCTCTACTCAACTGAATTCTCCAACATTCCCATGTGATGTTCTCAAGTTTCTTTCTTCTCTGACGAATTGTCACCTCTGCTAGAATAGCATCGATGTTGAGCGAAACCAGGAGGAATCTACACAGCCTTTGGTAAGTATCTATCATTGACGGGGGGGGTGCCTGATGTTCTCACTCACACATCAGATATATTTTCCAAAATGGCTCTCACAATATCCACCCGCAAGTCATTACTCATCGCCTCCGGCTCGGAATCCCTATCTAACCTCATCTCCACATAATTCCGGATATCGTTCCGGTTAGGGTTGATGGGTATTACAGCCGCCTTGGTGAAGTATCTTTGGACATCTGCCTTGACATGGGGCCTCCCAGTGAGGAATATTCTCATCCCGGGGGACTCCCGAAGAATATCTCTCAGCGACTCGAGAACCTCTGGAACACGCTTCGGTAAACATTCGTCCAAGGCGTCGAGACAGAGGAAAACCTGTGGTAGCGAAGCAATAACAATTTTCAACATTCCCACTAAAGTTAGGTCCGCCAGCCGCGGCCCTCTACCACCAAATTCCATTTTCCCTTTTTGAAACGCCACTCGTAGATGATCCGGGATGCCGCCTCTGCCTACTAGCTGCTTTAGAAGAGCTCCCATAATGTTGGTGGTTGTCTGCTCTTGTTGGGAAGGCAAGTCGCAGTACAACCCTACAACTGCGATATTTTCCTCCTGCGCCCGATCACACAAGCTGTCGATCACTAGGGAACTGATATTCCGTTCCGTCAGCGGCATTCAATTCCTTCGGGGAACCCTGCCACTTACCTTAGATATGTTTTGCCCACCCCCGGATTCCCGGAGCAAAACAAGACAGCCTTATTGGCTCCACCCTCACCGCATCTCCACTCCCGAAACTCGCTCGTTTCTAAAATCCAATTCCCGACCCCATCGAATCGCTCAGTGCGGACGCCCTGATATCTATTATTCGGCTCCAGTGGAGAGAGCCAACGCATAATTGGCGCATCCTCGTCAGAGATATAGAAGCTGTTGAAACAATGGTCTATGTTGCTGCAGCTGGTGCTACCATCGCCGAAGTTGAGTGAAATTTGGGCCATGATATCCTACCCTGAATGTTGGTTTAATGTAGAAACGGTGCAGCGATTTGTAAGGCACCAGGCGGTCTGTAAACACTCCGTGATCAGAGCTAAAGAGAGAGGGGCAATCCAACTTGTGTTACAATTGCATCCAATCATTTCCACCCGGCCAAGGTGCATGACTAATAGGAGGTATACAACACAAAAGCTTCTCCCGAGCAAGAGCATTTCAACTGCCGGCGCATAGTAGAGCTCATTTACCTGAGGTTGCTGTTCAGAGTGGCATGTCCACACACACCCGGTTTGTAAATACTAGTAAAAATAACCTGTCTTCTCAAGTTTGTTCCGTGGTATGATACTATATAGATCTAGCAAGCACTATCCAGTGTACTCCGTCGCAGGATAGCATGGCATCCTGCAAGCACGGGGCACTATAATGACTTTCCAAAGGCTCCAATCTTCTCTCATCCGACTGAAGGAGGCACTAGCAAATAAAAACCTCCTGAACAATCAGTATTTAGACAAAATAACCACATTAGGGGAAGAAATGAGAGGTAGCGGAGGCGGAGGGGATGCGATATGCTAAATATGCAGGCGGTAGACAGCCATGGCGGTTGGTGAGTTGCGAGAATCTTCATGCTCTCTCACTTGCATCTCTCCGCTGCCCGTTGCCGGAGATGAAGTGTGGGGTGAGGTATTGAGGAGAAAGTAAGGACTTGTTAGGTATGAGAACCATACGGATGTGTGGATCAGTAGTGGGAAAGGATTAATATCCTATATCTATTGCACTGCTAGCTACTCTCGCGGTGGCGGTGCTATAGTTACAAGAGGTGACTATTTACAGCCCCAACAATATTGATGCTACTATTTCTCGCGACATATCTGTCACACTGAAGTGATATCTCTAACACCCACCCACTTCAGATGTTCTGGTTTTAACAGATTGGAGAGGTTAAGGGAGGAAAGAAAAAGAGAACAGAGCTCGTAACCTCATTAAAACCCCGTTACCAATTCCGAAAGCTAGTGGGAAAATGGCTATTATGCATGGAAAAAGAGTGCTGTATAGGGGGCAGAAGAAAAGAAGGGCAAGCAAGAAAGTGAGGAACAAGACTCAGGAATATACTTTTAGAGAACAGGTTTCTTAAGTCTGATAGTGGTATAACCTGCCAATTATTGTAGTAGGTAAGGGCTCCATACCTAGTAAACAATCCCTCTGCAATACCGAAAATAAGTATTGCTACCTAAGAAATTTACGGACCCTGTCTCTCTCTTTACGTTTCTGAAATTTCTCCCTCTCAATCAAACCCGAGCCTTCAGAAATCCCAGAATAGTGTCCTTGTTTCAGCACAAAGCATACTCCATCGCGGACCACTGGTCGAGTTGGGAAATACTAGAGTAGCAGGGCTTACTCAGGCAGAGAAGGATATCATTGTGAACCCTTCAGAAAGCTCAGTAATTACTGGAAATTGAGCAAAAAGCTGCGGAAAATAAGGTTAGAAAAATGGCGGAGTGAAATTTCCTAACGGATGCGGGATGCTCTGGAGGGTAAGAGCAATAAGCAGAAGCCACAGAAGATCATAAGTCATTATTTTGGGAAACTTGTTGCAAATAATGCCCGCTGTGCATAATATATCTGCCGCCGGACAATTACCTTTGTTGCACCATTCCACCCTCCCTCGGAGTGCTACCGCCCTGGATAGGCAGGCAGCGCCTCTCCCAGTGGCGGGCAACTTACCACGGTCGAACATCGAGATGCCCCTGCTCTGTCACACCGGACTCTATCCCGGTGGGCTCGGCCTCCAAAACCAGGAACGGATATTTTAAAGAACCCAGGGCACATCCCATCCTCGACGAAACGGCAGCGACACCGGGAACAGGCCTCACCTGGGGAGAGAATCTGTTTCCCTATATCTTTGGGCAGTCGGAGATCCCTGCACCTTCCTCCGCTCCGCCTAGCAGTACAATACGCTATAGGGGCTGGAATTAGGAGTTATAAACTGAAATTAGTATTTAAAGAGGATTGATCCTCCGTCACTCACGCACCCCTCGCAAGCCAATTCCTCAAGGTAGCCAAGGATGAAGCTCTCACTCATCCCCTTTCTCACCCTTGCTACCCTTTCCACCGCAAAGCCTACGCCGACGGCCACGGTAGAGAACAGTGTATTCCTTTGCTCAGACAGCACCGCAGCAGAACACGGGCCCAAAACCACCGGCATCCAGGGTTTCGGATTCTACCTCCACCCGCTTTTTACCAGCACTTTTGTAAACCGCGCTAGAGGAGGCCGTTCGACCCGTTCGTTCATCAATGAAGGTCTATGGACCCAATTACTCGACATGACCTCTCCAGGCGACTACGTGGTCATTGAGATGGGCCACAACGACGGCGGCACACCCGGAAAAGGCTCGGACGTCGGTCATGACCGTGCAGTTCTTTCCGGCATCGGCGAGGAGACGGTGGTCGTGAAGAACTCCACCGGCAAGGATGAGGTTGTGCAGACATTCGGAGGCTACCTCCGACAGATGATCACGGACGTGCGAACGGTCGGTGCCACACCAGTTCTTTCTGGAATGGTGCCGCGGATGGATTGGACCAATAATAATACCAGCCTGACGAAGACCTGGCGGTTCACTGAGTATTCACGAGAAGTTGGTTTACCTTGATACTGGATTTTTAGAAACAGTGCCATTGACGAAATTTAGGTATCTAAGGCGGAGAATGTCCTGTTCTTGGATCATACTGCGTACTCCGTCGCTCGATTCCAAGAGCTGGGATACACGGAGGCGAAAAGGATGTTCCCTGATGATAACACTCATACTAATTCGGCTGGTGCTAAAGGTAGGCTTCTCCAACATTCAAGCGCTATTACGGCAACTAATGTTTGATAGTCAATGCGGAGAGTTTCGTCACTTCCCTCCTGTGTGCCGAGGGATCCTATGCCGCCGGCTTCAAGGAGACATTGAGCGAGGAGGCAACAAAAATCGGATATGGTTGTTTGGGCGCAGCACGGCGATAGCATGGTGCTTGTAGTCGAATATTGTATAAATGTAAACTAGGCTTGAGATTCTATATATCATAGAAAGGAGAATACGGTCATTCGAATGACACATGGATTTTGTTGGAGTTGATGCCGCCCGGCAGAGGCAGCACCCCCAGTACGCCATCGCAGCCAGGCCGCTGGCATACGACCTGCTTACCATTCCTACCCAAACGGTATGCTATACTCGGGATCAAGATTTGTGTGGAAAACCAAGGAATTCCAATTCATCCGGTGACAACCTTAACGGCACCTGCTGCCCTCTGCCCGATCCCATCTTATTTGGTAAGGAGTTGAGGACGGCGCTACCGGAATTTGAACCCATCCTGATAGGTTTTGTCAAGTGATTTTATTTCCTGGCGGGTTGCTCTGCGTTGTGGTTATTTGTATCTTACACCAGACACCCCTTTGGTCATTTCAATCTAGGGTAAAATAGCGCAAATGTTGAGAGATCAATTCCTTTTGGTCTCATCTTCCCTTTCCCTTCAAGAGGAAACTAAAAGAAAAGTCCACTCAAATTTATGGCTTCTTCCATTCTTTTCTTTCACAAACACCTCTATAGGTATTTTTTTCTCCACAAGCCCCTCCTTTGCTTTTATCTTCCCGTTAAAATATCTTTTCAGATCACCACAGTCCTCCATATCTAGATCGGTGTAGTGACCGCGGTTCCCACCCCCGTAGATATGAGAAGCATCGGCTTCTGGACACCTCTCTGGAAACACGGTGCCAGATTGCGTAGGAGGTGCAATACTCGTAAACTAATACATTGGCCAGATAGGGCAGATTTAAAGGAAGATGCTAGCGCAACCACTGGTACCCAGCCGCGCAGATTATCAGGACCATAAACCCAACCTCTACAGGGATTACTTCCCGCAATGGGTGAATAGCAATAGAAGAATAAATTAGTATCTACCCGGGGATCCAGATATGGGTCTAAAGCTATTAGTGATACTTCGAAACAATATAAATTGTCGTCCCCCCCCCCAGATAGATGAAATTTATCCTTCCACTGCAGTTGCCGAAGACCCTCGGGAATTGGTGTAAGTTAGTGCTAGAATCCCGGGTTTGAAGAAGCTGGGTTACTGCCCTTGCTTTAGCGAGAGCTACAGCTTTGAATTTCCGTTGGAGGGCAAGAGAATTAGAGCGGTGTCGGTGATACTGATTTCGTTTATGCTGTGGGAGTCTTCAAAAGGTCGATTTCGTTTCAATCATTGGTCTTGAGTTTCGAGTTACTTACTGTAAATTCCCTTTTGTTTCTGCAGAAGGCCGAGCCATCAGGACCTCGGAGGCGCTGGAAACCTACCAGAGAGTACAGTTCAGTGTTATAGCCCGCACAACCAAAGCTACACTCAGAGCTCTTCCACGAACTGATATCCTTGTAGTGACTTTATCAGTTGGTTCATTGTTGGAGATAGCCGATCATAGGCAGGTTCTCAGAAGGGGAGGAGTTGATTTCTTGGCCGCACTTTGCAGGTAGTACTTTCCTGATGTACTACAGGATAGGTAGGTTGAGTTGGCTTACATTTAGATTGTAATCTTGTTGGGTTGTGCATATGTCTGAGGTAATAGTGGTTCCTGCAATATATCCACATAAAAGTTATTAAAATCAGAAGGTTTTGACTTTATCATTCCTGGTCTATGGAAGCTCATACTTGGTATGATATCTAATTTTGTAAGTAAACAAAGGGCGTCCATGATGTGCCGGATAGGAAATGGAATAAAAGCCGTTTATTCTTACAGCAATATTTGTTTACAATAATATTATGAATTATCAGAAAACTTAATCAATTATTAAACTATAATATAGCGCTAGAATATAAACCTGATTGTAGAATATGCATTGCAGCAACAAAATTGGTCATTTTATTACTGATATAGATGCTAAAAATAATAAGACTTGCTAGCACTTCGCGACGGAAAAGCACAAAACTCACAAGGGCGAGTGGTAGGTAAAGGGAGAGGTATTGTGGATTTTGCCCCGCAAGCTTCTCCAGACACTGTGTGCAAGGAAAATGATTGTCCGAGTGATGAGAGATGAGTTAGTTTGAACGAATCAGGCGAGGGGGTATAATAGTGTCCGGACAAGCATTGACCCTTTTCAAAAAGAAACTTGTCTCAATTTCTGTGGCCCATCCTAATTATCACTTACGGTATTACAGACGACCCAATGCCACTGCCCGCGAGGTGCCTGTCCTGTGCTGGAGCAGCCGCTGTTGAACACCCTTGTCTCGAGATCCCAAATCTTGGCACCTGCAGGGATCCACGATCCTGGACTCTATCTCGCCCATTGTGGCTAACCACCGCCACAAATCAACGCTAGAAACCACATTTCCACAACCTCCTTTTCCGAAGTCTCTCTCCAACAACTTTGAAAAAATAATATTCCCCCCATACACCAGACCCTACCATTACCCTCCTCACTTTCGTCCACGTTACCGCAACCGTCCACCCCCCGGCAACCTCCAAACAACGATAACTAGAATGGCGCCGTCAGCCTTACGGCCGAGCATCGGCTCTCTCTTCCTGCTAACTATCTCTCTCTTCTCTGTCATCTCCGCTGCTCTAAAGTTCGACATTGCGGCACAGCAAAGGGGCCACCGACAGCGGTGTATTCGAAACTTTGTTTCGAAGGAAACCCTCGTTGTTGTAACGGCTACGGTTAGCGGGGTTAAAGGCGATGGGCAGCAAGTCAACATTCACGTATGAATTTTTTCTGCTCTTCCTCCACCAGGATTGGTTGATCGGCCGTGAAGCTGATGTGAATTGAATAGATTCGAGATGCTGTTGGGAATGAGTATGGGCGGCCAAAGGATGTGGTTGGTGAAGCCAGGATGGCATTTACTTCCCATGCAGATTCTGCTTTTGATGTTTGCTTTGAGAATAATATTGAAGATGGTGGGCTCCTTTTTTTCCTCCTATTCCTTTATTAACTTTCGACTCTGGTGAGTGGAACTGATTGTGTTATAGGTCGCCATGCTGGCCTTACTCGCTCTGTTGAACTTGATGTGGATATTGGCGCCGACGCTCGTGACTGGTCTGCTATCCAAGCTGCGGAGAAATTGAAGCCGGTCGAAATTGAACTACGACGCATCGAGGAGGTGGTCTCGGAAATTGTCAATCAGATGGAATACTTAAGGTCTAGGGAGCAGAAGCTCAGAGACACCAACGAGTCTACGAACGAGAGAGTCAAGTACTTTGCTTTGGCTATTATGGCGACTTTGGTTGGACTTGGTGGCTGGCAAGTTGTTTATCTAAGGGCCTATTTCAGGTTCGTCTTATCACGCTCCGTTCCCCGGAGAGGATTGTCTAGTCTCCCATCTTTGAAAGACACTAACACACCTCCCAACAGATCGAAACATCTCATCTAAATAATGCATCTCTTACGAAACGATTTGCTTTTCTTACCGCTGGGTTGGGTGCCGTTTTGTAGCCAGGATTGTCCCTTTTTGTCTGGATCCTATTTATTTTAGTTGTAACTTTCTTCCCCTCTACTCTACTATTAAAAGATGTGCTGCGGTTCGGGATTGGATGGTGTTCACATAAAACGGGGAGCCGTATAGTTGCTCGCGTTTGGTCGGCCAATTCACGATAATGACGGGTGATTTTCTGGGTGCGAATTGGATTAGAATGTGAAACGCGTGGGCTTGGGAATTCGGAATTGATGCCAAGTTGTTCACTCGGGAGATCTTATCGTGCCGTACCGTAGCTCTGCTGCAGTGTGACATCGGAATGATAAGGTAGGCGTCAGAGAGAGCCCGTACATCCTCAAGTGACAATGGACAGAATCGCCAAGTCGGAATCTTCATGGTCACTCTGAGACTGCCGAGGGTGATTGCCGTCACCGGCTGAAGCCACACTTGGCCGATCGGGCGAGAGCGACCGAGAATTCGCTCCTTTATAATTTAACGAATGATTGGTGATGCCCTTTCGTCTGCAGACGTATATCATGCCGCGCAGGTGCCGGTGGGATATATACAAAGTGGACTTGCTATGTGGGATGGGGCCCGTAAATAGCAAATACCGCATCTCTATTTCCGAAAAAGTATCCGTCAGGTTCCCGTTTTTACATTCCGGCAGCCACAGGACAAGGCACCAACTGCTAGAACGCTCTAACATCCGGCATCCTCCCCAATCCCTTCTTAATCTTCCTCACACCATCCGCATCCCCAGACCTCTCCTTGACATGCCTCCTCAACATCTCCAACATCTCACTCCCCGCCCACCTTTTGGGCGGAGGCCTATACGGCTCCTTCATCCTCCCAACTGTCTGCGCCCATTCCCCTTGCCCATATTCAACCTTCCCATCCTTCTCTTCCTGCTTCGTGCTCTCGCTCATAGCTCCCTTACTCGCCTGCTCAGCGCACTCAGCGCTAGTAGCCGGGGGCGTCTGCGTCGCCCAGTAGTATATATCCCAGTCATTCTCGTCCAGGAACCTATCGTACGCGTCCAATTGTTCCATGCTCATCTTTCCAAGATTCTCGTCCGCGAAGGTAGACAGTAACAGGTCCGTTTCAAGGATGCCGCGCTTTCGGGATTGGTAGAGGAGACGGGCGCGCTTCGTGCTTGGGTCCTCACCCATGCGACGGAGTGGTTCGATGCGGAATTCCGCGCTCGAGGCCAACTCGCCGACGGAGAGCTCGGGAGTCGAATCGCCGAACGAACCGGCGAGGCCGGGGCCCAAGTCATTGCGTTCGTGTGGGGTTGTTTCTTTGGCAGCCTCAGTGGCCGAGGAGAGTTCTGGAGGGGGGTTCGCGAAGCCGACTTTTTGTAGGCTGTCTGGAGCGTTCGCAGGGAAGATTTTTGGCAGCGCTGGGCTTGGAGGTTTGGGGGTTTGGATGTCGGCGTAGGATTGTGTGGGCTCGCCCGGTTTTGGAGTTGAATTCGGGGATTCTTTGCTGTGGTATTTGGCTGTCCCGGCGGATGGGAGGGGTGTCGTCACTCGTTTGCATACCGGCGCTGGTATGTGGGAGCGGAGGAGGAAGCGGGGGGTTCGGGATAACATGTTTTTCTTTCGCTTCCGCTTTTCCCTCGGTGGCCGGAAGTATGTTTCGGGGATTTCGCGGGGGGGGGGGTTTTGAGTGAGTGCTTGATGGGGAGATGGAGGTTTGCCTGCTTGAATCAAAGGTGCGGCTATTGGATAGGAACGAATGAGATCACTTCAAACCTAGTTTCATCTGGTGAAGCTAGGAGCAGGGTGGGTCCTAGAAAATGTATGAAGTGCCTAAAATATTCTGTAGCATAAACCCCAAGTAAGGAAATAAGGCTATCCTCTGAGATTATACTTAATTGAACCCATTGTTTTTACATTTTCTCAGCCGCGGGAAAATAGTGATTCATGCACAGCCAGTTTGGACTAGGTTGGGTCACCCTTGGAACTTTTGGCGACATCTATAAATTCATCCTCCCCCCCTAAGCTATGCGAGTGTGACCGACTGAGCTATCTGTTTTGCACAACAACAAACAACACAACTGCGCAGCGCTGTACTATATCTCTTCCACACGGTCGTTTCCCTAAATCTACCCATCGCGCATCGCTCCACCATCGCATCATGTCCTCGAACCACATGGCTGCCCTTACCAACCGGTCTATCCGGAATATCATATGTGTTAGTCCTAACAAGCTCACCTCGTCTCCTTACCCCTATAATATGCTAACGTGCAAGAAAATTCACCCAGGAACTCGAATTCCTCGCAGACGCAAACATAATCTCTGCGACCACCTTCCACACCATCACCGAACAGCTCCCAACGGTAGGAGCAGGATTAAGCATCTCTGCCACTCTCCCCCCACCAACCCCTGCCCCAGGCCCAGTTCCACATACCAGCACCCCCGCGGTCCCCCACCCGACCTTCTCCCCGCCCCCTTCAACCAAGACCCCCCTCTCAGAAAAGTACCTTCCAGTCGCAACCCAGGCACCCCCCTCACCACCCGCACCGCCAAGCTACACACCCACAGCGCTCGTCATCTCATTAGCAAATGCGGAATGGGCCTTCGTCGGGACTGAGAAGGGTGACTTGGCCTTCAAGGCCAACGACACCATTGAAGTGTTGGAGAAGGTCAAGGACGACTGGTGGAAGGGCAGGGTCGCGGGCGGAAATGGTGAAATTGGGTTGTTTCCGTCTAGCTATGTTAAGGAGACGCGTGTGCTGGCTGGGAGAGAGAAGGCTCCCCTGCCGAGTTTGCCGCCAAGGGCCGGGAGTAGTGGATACGGGTCTGGAGGGAACATGATGACGGATATTGCTCATGGGAATAGCGGACAGTAGTAGTAGGGGGATAAGGGGGGCGTTGTTGGGAAGAATGGGGAGAAGTTTGGAAAGAAGCTGGGGAATGCTGCGATTTTTGGAGCTGTATGTTTTCCCTCATCCCTCCTATCGTCCCTCCGACTCCTGTAGGAGTGGTGAATTATCTACTCACATTTAAATTTTCTACAGGGTGCTACGATTGGAACCAAAATCGTCAATGGAATTTTTTAGGCGTTGTTATTCTCGTCACCAATGATTAATGCTCTACCCCTTCACCTTTTTCACTTTTTTCCCCTTCCTTCCTGTCCATTCCTTTATCCCTGCTTTCTCAGTTATCGTCTGTTGCAAAATTAAACGAGGAATAATCTACTGTACCATCACTTCAACGCTCCCTACTTGAGCACTACCGTAGTCATGATATGATATTAGCCGATACACCCATGCCATCCAAAACAACCACAATCAAAATATCGCCATAACCGCCTATGCCGCGGAGTGCGCGCCGCAAGGTGTGTGCAAGGTGTGAGTCCCCAGCCCAGCCTGTGCTAGAACACAGCACACAAGCCATACCTGTACGAGTACCGTACTCTGCCCGGATAGGTCGGGCGCACCACCGTACTATTGGTAGGTTTGATAGCCACCGAACTCGCTCTCCAGTCCAGATAACCACGCCGCCATGCCAATCGCGAGATTTCCGTTGAACTCCTAATTCACCTCCCCCATCTCCTTACCCCCGTGAGAGCGAAATAACTCAACAAGCTAAGCAGGCGCAGAATTGCGAATAATACAAGTAGTGGTGAAAACAAACTGGTAAATTTAATACCGTGGATAGATCCCTGAGCCTGCTTGTGCTGTCCCATAGTATCATACCATGGATAGAAAGAAGTTACCGAGTGCGGCGCACCCGACCTTTGTGTCCCTCCACCCGTTCTAACCATAAGGGATCACTCACACTCAAGTTTCCTAGTTTGTGCTAGTTTAGTTTCTACAGAAATGTCATACCATGCCGGTTTCGGATGTGCACTCGACTTGCCGCTTGGGAACACCCATTACACCTTGAATTATTGCCTGGCGCGATCGCCGGTTTGGGGCTTGGGCGCCGGGGGGGGTTCCTATGCTGTCGGCTCGGGCGGGGGGGTGCTGCAGTACTCGGCCGAGGGGGGAGGTCATTGAACCTCGGAAAAAGTGGTCGTTTGGATTTCTTGCTAGACGGCGGGATTGCATTGAGAATTGGGGACTAGAGGTCTTTTGGAGATGGTGGCGGCTAGGAGTACAGTACTCTGTGATATCCTAGAAAACAGGATGATGGTTAGGTATAAGGCATAGATCGGAGCCAGGAGTAGCCCACTCCTACACGAGTCCGTCGCAAGAGCGAAAATTCTCACTTTCTTAGGGGCTGTTTTGGCAAGCCGTGATTTGGGATATGATAGCCGTGATCTGAGTCCACGATTTCCATATCACGATTTGAAAATGCCGCCCAGCCAAACAAACACCCGTGAATATAATATTTCAAATCATGATTTGAGGTAGCGAACAGCCCAAATCACGGCGTGCCAGACAGCGCATTATTATAGTTTTGTGTCGCGTCTGAGCCCATGACTCTTATGCACTAACATTTTAGTTCTCGGATATGTATCATGATTTTTTGATCGAATAAGGTTTATATTGCTGCACTCTAGTTTCCGGCTTTTGGTGCCCCCCCTTGCGGAGGTCCGTACCGGTGGACCGTTTTGCTTAGTGGACGGGGAGTGTTGGACTGCTGGTATAGTATGCTACCGATGTCTTGAGATTGAGTTTTAAGCTTTGAGTTTTTTAGGGGAGGGATTTGGCTTGGGTCGGATGTTGCGGCAGGGAGGTGTTATGGTAGGCGCGGTACTGACAGTTGCCGTATGATAAAAGCTATGATAGAATAATTTAGTTGAGCCTCACGTTAAGGTATTGGAGCTGCCACTCCTATACACAGCGGCAAGGTCTGTTGTGTTTTTTTCTCTTCTTCTTTTCTTTTCTTTTCTCTGTCAGAGAGGATTGATTGAAAGACATTTTTTCTCAGGTCCCCCCCCCCCTTTTACCCAAGGAGGGGACTCTGGATGCCTTAGTGGGAGGTTCAGTTCAAAAGGTACGCTTGGTCATCGGATGTCACTCGGTGGGCTCAGAAATTTTGTTGTTGTTGGAAGTGTCCGCACTTGTAATTATATACCGCAGAAACTTGAATAATTGAACCGTGTGCTATGTCGTTGGGCTTTCATCTCTCAGTAAGGTCGGTATTTTTTTTCTTTTTATCTGTCTCGGAAGGGGGAAAAGGGGCTGTGCTTTTGCTATGTTTTTTTGCCCCCCCCCGTTCCAGAGAAGGAAATTCTGGACTTCATAGCGTACGGTTCAATTGTTCGAGTTTTTACGGTACCGTAAAAACCGAAATAATTGAGAATCACGCTAGGACGTTGGAGTTGCCTCTCCTCATTTACTAAAGTCTATGTCTCAAATGAGGACTGAAGGAGAACCCCCTCGCTGTGTTTTCTCCCCCCAATCCAAAGCCGGAAATTCTGGACGTCTTAGCGCCATTCTCAATTATTTCGGTTCTTACGGTAGGCTATATAATTCATCCTATTCACTACGGAGCGCCTATATAAGCCAATATTGGTAATCCATGTATCCCGAGCACGAGAGTGGAAAAGATCGATTTCGAGATCTTCCCACTCCTGTGCAAGGACCCGCCATAAGACGATCGATCTATGAGTGCGAAAAAGTTACCCCGCAGGTGACGCCGGGGGCCTTTCCCCCATTCAAAGTAGCCGATAACTTACCATATCCCAGCCACTAACCTACCTTGATTAATACTTACCTATTACGAGTTCAGAAGGCAAATCACCACGAGAGCAGGGAAAGAGACAAGTATAGCGAGGAAACTCCACATAAGTTTCCGTGCCCTCGCTTCTATTCTTCTCCTTTTGTCCTCATTCGCATTCTCCTCGTAGGACAGATAGGAGTACTCGACCCTGCCAAGGTACCCTCTCCAGCACCGGGGATGGCTGTTTGGGTAACGGTAGAGGATGGCGGGTCGGTACTGCACCATGCAGAGGTATTTTTCCTCTTCTGTCAGCCTCTCCGGGAAGTCGTCGTGGCCCAGGGTCGACCAGTCGTACTTGTGGAGAGTATTGGCGGAGAGGTCGAACACGACGTTCTTCCTCTTCCTCGCCTTCCCCTTCTCGACGAGGCATCCCTTCTTGCTAGAGACTGCGGAAACAGTAGTTATGATCCGAGAATCAAACTTGTCAGCGTAGTTAGCGTTCTCAACCTTTGTGGGGATAAGACGGGGGATGTTTTTCATCAAATCGCTGTACTCAGTCGTTCTTGATGAAAACATAAGGTCCTCCGACTCGCTGTATTCAGTCGAGTCGGTCGAGAGTTGGGGAAGGGGAGGGTATAAAGGGGTAGGGAGGGAAGGGGGAGGAGGAGTAGGAGGAGGAGTAGGAGTAGGAGTAGGAGTAGGAGGAGTAGGAGTAGGAGTAGGAGTAGGAGGGGAGAGACATGATGTGGGGGTGAGACATGAAGTAGCAGTGGCCTCGGCACGCCTGAAAGACGTGCCGAAGATTTTAGAGATGAGATATGAGAACATTGAGAGTTTGGGTGAGCTTTGAGAGTGTGATGAAGTGATGAAAAGTTGGGTATGAGAGATGAGCGAGAGGGGTGGAAGGAAGAAGGAAGAGTGGGAGAGTGGGGGGAGGACGCTTTTATAAAGGGAAAAGTCACTTGGCATTTCGGCGAAAAATGTGGGTGTGGTTTGGTCTTCGAGGGATTTGGGCATTAGGGTACCTGATCTTTGAGGCTTCTTATGAAATTGACAGTATATTCCTAAGCCCTCCCTCCACCCTCGTGGTTGAAGGAATATATTTAGGCCCTGTTCGGTTGTGATGGGACCTTTCCGTTGCCCCATACAAATGACCGTTTCAAAACGGAGAGAAGGTCATTTTCACAGCAGAAACAGTAGCCTAACGGAACGATCCCATCACAACCGAACAGGGCCTTACTACTCTAATGGGAAAGGATGGAAGAGTGTCGACCAGGCGGCGCCCACTGATGCAACAGATGGTATTCCTCCTTCCTCCTTCCTCCTAGAAAAAACCATACCTCTGCTCTGCCCCACTTTGCACACATTTCTGCGGTTCTCCCCCTTTGATTTAGTCCAGTATTGGGTAAGCTGTGCTATGTTGCAAACCATGTAGATCTGGTTAGCACTTATTGGTTCTCGCGCTCTACAACAAATTTTGCAGGGCGGGACTTTGTATACCTAGCTTTCTTAGTCGGGTTCGTTTTTGGTCGGGATCCTTAGCATGTAATTCCCTAATACTTTCATAAACACCCTGATGAAAACAGCTGCCTTTTCTGTGCTAACTTTTGTCCTCATAGGTGTATTGCTAGGTATGTTCTTTGTTGTATAGACCAGCACCACTACCGCGACAGAAGTCGGTAATTGTAATCCTATCTAACCAGATCGTAGTACTGCTGCAGCCTTCCTCAATCTGGGTCTGCAAAGTGCATCTCCTAAAGGCTACCAGCATGAAGATTTGATTGATTTTTAATTGAAAAATTACTAGCTCTAGGAATAGCGCAGCGGAAGGGGGGTACATCTAAGGCCGGAAGACGGGTTTGGTGTTCAGCAAAATAAGATATCCTATAGATAGCGAATTTTACCAGGATGGATCATGATTTCTCACTCTTTGGGCTATGCTTTGGAGATATCTTAGGGACAACAGACATTAGAGAGGGCGCTCGCTTTCACTTTTTCAGGATTATTGGAAAATTCACCGGGGCTTACTTGGTACTATTTCTATTGTGTTGTTTTCACGGGCGGAATTTGGGGCTTTGATTTTTGACTTATTGATGGGTGGTGTGAATGAGAAGTGCCAAGGCTACGACTGAGAATTTACTTGTTAGCGCGACTCAGGGCCCTACGAGTGATTTGTGATGCTGATAAGGCTTCCCATAAGGTAACTGGAGGGAAATTGCAGCCCATTTTTGATGTACTAAATTTACCTAGAGTTCGTGGTTGGGGATTTAGCTTAGGAACAATTGATTAGGAATAAGGGAGAGAGCCTCATTTTTCCGGAATCCCTTCTGCTTGAATTAATAATGTCCATGTGTGTACGCATACCTACGGCTTGGTGCTTGCGCAGTAGGGCAGAGGCCTCTGGACAAGGGGCCAGTCTGGATGACGCGCGGGCTTCTTCAAACGGTATTTGCTTTGTCAACCCCCCTCCTTCTAGGCAACCCTCTACCCTCTTATCTCAATTCTCCCTCCATTCCTCCCTCCTTCCCTCCCCTATTTCTCTCCTTCCCCCCGCTCTCCCCCCTCCACCTTTCATCCATCCTTTCCCTCACTTGTTTTCTGGTATCTGGTTTTCTTCGATACCCTTCAACTTTCATTCTTTCTCTACAATCAAAAATGTCTGGCTGGGACGATTCTATTGCCACTTCTAGTGGTAGTAACGGTAAGTCCCAATTGGTCCTTTATCGGATTTCCTAATCTCAAGAGCAATTTTTCAACCCATCAAGATCTGCTCTTACCCTCCCCTATCAGTCCTTGTGCTTGAGTTAAATAATTGTCTCTCCTGGGCTATCTTTTGCACCCCCCCAAGACGCTTCTGTCAAGATCACCCACTCCTACCTAATGCTCTCCATGTTTCTTTTCTTTTTTTCGCCTTGCTATTCAACGACTATTCTTTCAATTCACGGCGAAGGTTCACTCTAACTTCTTTATTCTATAGCTTGGGGTGCCGGGGCTGCTGCGCCTGTCGCGGCAGATTCCGGTTCATCTTGGAAAGCAGATATCAGTGTTCCAATTGATGAAGTTCCTAGCAATGGTGATATCGGTGATCACGGAAATGACGGTTACGATGCTGGTGGTGGTGGTTCTGCTGTAGATGTGACATGTCGCATGTAAGTCACTTCATTGCGATTGTATTTTGGGCTTAAGTTGCTGACAGGTTGCCTTTCATCTGTAGTTGCTCTAAGGAGGGCCATTTTTCGAAAGATTGTCCTGATAAGCCCGCTAACTTTGGAGCTTGCTTCAATTGCGGGGAGCAGGGGTAAGCATATTGTGTGGTTGTAACAAGTTCATGGTTATTGGCTGACATGGCTCCTAGACATAGTAAGGCTGAATGCCCAAATCCTCGTGTTCCTCAAGGCCCGTGCCGTCACTGCGAAAAAGAAGGTTTGTTGTCCAACTTATCAAAGGTTTATCTAAACGGATACTAACATTTGTTTAGGTCATTTTGCTCGGTAAGAATGACATTACCCACTAGTTGGAGTGTACTAACCACTCGGGAATAAAGCGAGTGCCCTGAAAAGCCGGCAGAGATGTGCCGTAACTGTGCGCAAGAAGGTATAAACCCCCTCGACTGTTCAGGCTTTATGGTACTTTGGTTGGGGATATTGATAATTCTTTGTAGGCCATTATACCGCCACATGCACCAATCCTCGAAAACTCGATCTCAGTCATATTGTTGATAGATCCCAAGAAGAGGCATGGGATCTCATGACTAAAGCGAACGATAGCAAGGATTTCGATAGCTTCAAACAGGTATTATACTGGGTGAAAAACGGCTGTCTAATTACAAGATTTGCTAACAGTATGGGTAGCATATGCTAGAATACCTAAAAGCCTCCCCTGGTACTAAGCTTGATGAAATAGAGAAAGCTATGCGCACCCAAGGGATGAATTACTGGATTTATGCTTTGGTACGAGAATCCCCTCCTATTAGAGTGAACCAGCACCTAAAGCATCTTAATAGGAGCGTGAGCCTGCTTACAACGAAGTTATTGTTGGACCTTCGGGCGAGCTCGATTGCAAATACATTTGGACCCTAAATACTACTGCTAGGCCCCGTCGCTCGAGGGCGATTGCTCACCGTATGGCAAGCACTCCGGAAGAGAACATGCAGCGTCTGAAACTTGCTGGTGAAATTATGCCCGAAACAAAGCCGTTCTGTCACACCTGCAAGTGTAAGTATAGCACGTCTGTTGAGTTAACCGTTCTTGTGTAGGCTAACCTTTTTGTTACCATAGCCAAGGGCCACACTGGTAAGAAATGCGAGGTCGAACGTCCTGAGGACGAATTTGCTCGTGTTGTCCTCAAGTGCTCGAACTGTGATGGTCTTGATCATCGCCGTCGCGACTGCCCTGAGCCAAGAAAGGTTGAGGCGAACCGCAATGCGTGTAGAAACTGCGGGTAGGTGTTTGTGCTTTCAACCCCTAAGCAAAGGCTAACTTAGTTTCCAAACAGTGAGGAAGGTCATCGAGCCTCCGACTGTACTGTTCCTCGCCAGGCAGATGAAAATACCGAATGTCGCAAATGTGGTCAAAGTATGAACATGTAATTTCTGATCCGGCCGTATTTCTTCTGGTGCTAACAGCGAGGCTTCAAAACTAGTGGGTCATTTTAGCAAAGTGATATTCCTGCTTTATAAAATCGCCGCCTGTCGTTGTGCTGACATTATAGCAGGAATGCCCTGAGCGCGGCGCTGGTGGTCCTAGCGAGTGCTACAATTGTGGCGAAGAGGGCCATCGTTCTTCGGTAATTATTTTGAGGATTTCTCTGTCAAGGTTGGGTCATAGCTAACGGCTGGCTAGGATTGCACTAACGAGCGAGTCCCAAAATGCCGTAACTGCGATGAACGTGGACATGTCGGAAAAGACTGCCCAAAGCCTAGAGATATCACGTAACGGACTCCGTCTTAACTCTAAAGGGCTATACTAACTCACTATCTCGATAGCCGTGTCAAGTGCAATAACTGTGGAGAAAGTAAGCAACCCGTTACCTTAAATACAGAGCAGAAGCTGACTATCTATAGTGGGCCATTTCTCCAGGGGATGTACTAAGCCCGCCTTGGTCGAGGAGGACGGGGAACCCGAGTTATCCTTCTCCGTTGCCAAAGATTCTCACATCGAAGTGGTCTCTCAGCCAGAGACCGCCGATGTTTGGGGGGGCGGAGCTAAGGACAACTTGCCTTCCAACACTATCAGCGGATGGGCCTCTAATGTTGAACCCGTTGGTGGTGGAGGTGGCTGGTAAACTTGGGTGAAGAGATTTGGAAGTGCTAGAGGATGAACATGCTTTGTACGATACACCCATGCTACAAGGCGGGACATTGCCTGTGTAGCTTGCTTTCTAGGTCAAGTTTCTTTGGTGGGAATGCTTGGCGTGTGCTTTCATAATGCTTCTTTTCAATGTCCTCAGTTTCAAAAATAAAATACAATCTTTGATTGCCATCTTTTGACAGCGGGTATTCATAGAATATACTAGAATTAGCTACAGAGGTCTTTTAGCCGTCCAAAAGTAGTGCCCATATCAAAGGTGGTGGCGAACACTGGAAACTCCCCTACCGCTTCGTTGACTAACAACACCATCGACCCCTATTGGTGGGATTTAAGTTCGGAACGGATACAGTGAGCTACAATTTGATCTCTTATGATTATTTTGATACCTTGGAACAAGGAAGCCTTGGGAGGTACTCTTGCCTCCGTCTCTGCCATCCCCCTCAGCGGGGCTTTCCAGCTATAAGAGCGAGAGACACACTCCACCAAAATAATGGTTAACTGCGATGTAGTGGCTAATCTCGTGGCTCTGGCTGACTTGGGTTTCTTCAGGCCAGGGTTGGGTGATCCTGAATTGTGTCGCAGTCAAATTCCCCCCAGGACGGAGAGGAGGGAGGTCACCCTTGCAGGAAGACGAATTCCGCCTTCGAGCTATGGAAACGGAGCTAGTGGTGAGCCCTCGGCTTTCCTCTCCCGTTGGGCCTTCCTCATTGATGGCAAACAGGCATACCTGCTAGAATTGCCCAGTTCGCCAGGTAGTATCCGAAGCCAACCCTTATAATACGACATCTCTAATCAATCGAATGGCGGCAACAATAATCTATCTATCTATCGGTATATACTTGTTTCTCTGTACGGCAGCCGGCCTCGCCCTGAGATCCCATACCCGCTCCCACTTATGCAATCCCTGCCACCTGTGCGTTCCTGATTTCCTTGGGCCATTGGGCATGCCCACTGAGGCTCTCGTGCTGGTGCTGGGGGTTTCTGCGGTATTACGGTGGCGACGTGTTTGGATAACACTTGGTGTTGAAATATGCTTCTGGCACTATGCTTCTGGCACTACCGTAGTATCACTCGCACTATTGATTTTCTCCTTGCATTAGTCTTGATCGCCATCTCAAAACCCCCTTACAATATTCGTACT
>Ga0307513_10002672_pt1 | contig 24582 bp, 20 predicted proteins | sample 15_EM_MG_FD_202174 | JGI IMG/M metagenome (GOLD analysis project Ga0307513, IMG submission 202174) | Populus trichocarpa ectomycorrhiza microbial communities from riparian zone in the Pacific Northwest, United States - 15_EM | ecosystem: Host-associated > Plants > Roots > Unclassified | place...
CCCAACTTGTCCTTCAACTATTATCCTTCTAGCTACCGGTCCCTTGAAGCCTCCCTTAGCACCAGCGCTAGCAGGTCTATCGCCGGTCCTATTGTATTTTCGTTAGACAGGAATAAACCTGTTACAGGCATAGTTACCGCCTTCATACTCTACACGACTTTGTTGGTGCGAGGGGACTAACTTTCGTGCGAAACGTCCCGTTACTTATGACCCAACCTTCCGACTGTCTGTCTTCAAGCGTCTGTAACTTTATGCGCCGTCGTCCGATTCACCTGCTTCCACCTGCATAAGGTGCCGGAAGGTCTCCCCTCATGTATCCTGCAAGCAGGATCCGGTCGGACAGACGGCCGCGACGTATACGGTATTATAAGATGGTTTCTATTGAAAGTGGTCTTTGGTGTGGGGACGCAACTACCCAGGCGGCCAGTGATGACGCGCCGTCCCAACGCCGGGGCTGGAGGGGGGTGTTATCTTTCTTCTTCGAAGTTCGCATGCGTCAAGGTAGGGTAACTTTGCCCTGTAAATCCTTACGGGGAATCCGTGCGCCTGACAGCGGGTTAGGGTTAGTTGAGCGCGCTGAAAAGCGCGGGAAGGGTCAAATGATAGCAGATGTTCGAGAGCAGGCCAGAGCTCTATTGCCCGCTCAATCATCTTGTGGGTCGAGTTCCACCTGACTCGGATGCGAACATCGAGAATTGGTGCCAACCAAGCAAGCTTTATTGCTTGAACTTCTGTTTTCAAAGCTTCCCACAGTGTTGTAGAGGATCGAATTTTCGCAATAATTCTTCGTAGCCGGCTCAGAGTTGCGGCAGGGCCTCTCTCATCACTGCCACTTTCCTCACACCCTTCAAGAACAACCTCTGCTTCTCGTGCCTCTGATTTCAATGTTGTAAAAACTGTTTGTGCGGCCAGATTAAGCACGTGTGCTAGGCAGCGAATTTGTCCCTCGCGTTGAAACCATGATGTGAGTTGAAATTCAAGCTCATTAAATATTGCATCGTTGACTGAGGCATTGTCCGTAGTGATGCAATTGATATAATCTTCAATGCCATACATTCGCAAAACCTTCATTATCACAATCCTCATATTTTCCGCCGTATGTGAGCCCTTCAAACGTTCAAATCCGATGAGTGTGCTGAGCAGCTCAAACTCTGTATTCATCCAGTGAGCAGTAATAGCAAGTAGTGTTCGTTACGGGACGGGGCGGGGCGGGTTTTCAATCGCCAGACCCGGCCCTTACATGGGGCCGGGGGGGTATGTTTCGGGTAATCCCCGGTCCGCCCCCGTCCCGGGTCCACCCGCACTCATTCCCTGGACGGGGCCCCGTTTGTTACCACCCATTTCTAACGGGAACCCGTCTGGGGTATGGGTGGGGCGGGGGCCTGAGCGCGGACAGGGGCAGGGAATGCGAAAAAAGACACCCCGCCCCAGGCCGTTGAGTGGGGCGGGGCGGGGAAAAGGGCCGGGGGCCCGCGTTTTTCGGGGCCCCGTCCGCCCCGTAACGAACTCTAATAGCAAGAAAGGGGATTTTATTTGAAGCAGTCCAGGCATCAATAGTGAGGTTAATTCGTGCTCCATCAGAGATATGCAGCTGTAATCGCTGGCAGACTTCCTTGAAAAGGCGGCGATAGCGTAGTTTATGGATATCCCGGTAAAGGGTAGAGCGGCTGACAAGGGGAACTTGACCATTGCAGTACCGCATGAGGTTCTGGAATGAGTCTACCTCTACTGTCCGGAATGCAGTATTGGTTTCCACAACCATGTTAGCAAGGAGTCTCCTGGATTCATGTTCCTCAAATATTACCCCGGGTTGCCGCATTCCCGCAAGCTGACTGGCAATCGTAAAGGGGCTAGATCCAGTCCATTTGCGTTTTCCCGTTGTTGTACTATCAGCAATTCGCTTTATTACACTTTTGTACTCCTCCTCCCTCGCTGGTAGCTGAGAATGTAGGGAGCGGAAATGTTTTCCAAATGCTAATGTGGTGGTATAACTTGGTGCATATGGACCCCATTTATGTTTACAATGGCAAGAGTAAACGATATGTTTCTCCTCCACATCCCCGATAGCACTAAGGATCCACTGTCTTATAATCAATCGTTTTGCATATAGATATCCGGTATATCGTGAATCTGGCTGGCCACTGAGAGTCGCTTCATCGTATAGGATGCCTAAATGCGCCCACAGTTCTTAGTGATTATCCCCAGAGAATAGACTTGGACAGCAGCAATCAGGAGACTCTGGCTTACCCCACCGTCTGCTAAGCTGCTCGCGAAAGTCAGGGGTGGCCCCCTCACTTGCACTGGCCACACTAGCACTAGCTGACCCACTGGCAACAGAGGTCGATGTGCTCGCTGCGGAAGACATGGTGCTCTAGCCTACAAGTACAGTGCGGATAAAAGGTCCGAGATAGATTGTTCGGCCACCTTTTATCGCGGTAGGGGTAGTGGTCTGAGGTAGCGGGGCAGCAGGAGGCAGGGAGGTAGTAAGTCCTGGGTTGATCTCATGGTAGGACACTAGGGAGTAGTGGTAGGAGGCAGGCGGAGGTGGTGGTAGGCGGCATGGAGTTGCGGCTGTAGCAGGTTACCATGGTTTGATGGATAAGCGGTGCAGCGCCAAGAGACTCGAGCCGCCAAGAGACTCGAGTCGGCTCGCCAAGAGACTCGAACAGGCTCGCCAAGAGGCTCGAGCCTAGTGACTCCTGGGCTCGAGTCCACTGGGCTCGAGGCACCCCCGGGCTCGAAGGGCTCGAGCCCGCTCGGCTCGTGCACCACACTATGCAGGGGTATGCCCCGCAAAAGAAGCTTCTCCTAGCCTTACCATTCTCGACTCCAAAGCGTTAGCCAGCATAGGATACAACATCGGCCGGCCATTGTTCACCGATTTACTCTCAAACCTCAACAATGTGACCGATTTCCCTACAAATGAAGCAACCACACCTGAACTTCAACCACTGATATTACCATGGAGCACCCACGGTGACACTGCTGAACCAGGCATCGCTGCGCCGGGGTGCTTTACGCGGCGAAATTAAGAAACTGGTTTTATACAATACGATGAAGAGAAACCTAAGAAAAACGAAATAAATTCCCACCCTCCCAAATAACTATAAACCTCCTCAACGTTCCGCCCCTTCGGATTCAATCACCACAACGAAAACTCAAGATTACACACCGAGCAAGAATCTAAAAAATTTGATACTTTAAAACTACCATCTTCTCCAAATCTAAAACACAATGGCCGAACACATCGTTCCCAACCAGTACATCATCGTATTCAAGCCAGAGGTCCCCAAGGAGAGATGTCAAGAGCATTGCCAGTGGGCAACCGAACTTCATGTCCAAAGAATCAGTGCACGCTCAGCCGACAGCGAGGAGCCTGAGACTACCGGAGTTTTGCACCATTATATCTTCCCGACCTGGAACGGCTATGCCGGGAGCTTTGATGAAGACTCCAAGAACGAGATTGAAAGTAGAGAAGAGGTATGGTGCCTTACGTCTAAAGTGTGGACCTGGGTAGATGCAACACGAAACGCTCAAACCTGTGAGGAACCAGGGCTATGTGAGAAAACATGTAATTGCAGAAGGTCCCATGTTCAATTCCTTCAATTATCTAGTTTTTATAACAATTTATTTGGTATCATATATGTACTATATTATCAAATATATCATCTACAACTTAATTTGAAGCTTAATCAATTATTAAACTCGATTCAATATTAATTATTAGTAAAGGTAAATATCAAAAAGCACTCCCTTGGTGTGGACTGAACGCTGCACCTTATGAATTTACAATTTTTGTGGTACAACCCTGATTCCTGACAGGTTTGAGCGTTTCATGTTGCATCTACCCAGGTCCACACTTTAGATGCAAGGCACCATATTCCGGAAATTCCAGAGTTCCCCTAAGGCCTAATAACGGGAAGGGTTGTAGGTCGAATTCATCGAGCCAGACTACAAAGTCTATGCCCAAGCCCTAGTCACTCAAGATAACGTCCCATCGTGGGGCCTCGCCCGCATCTCACACAACCAGAAACTTACCCCTGAAACCAGGACCTCATACACCTACGATAGCTCCGCCGGGGAGGGGACAAGGGCGTATGTCTTTGGTACAGGCATTCTAGCCAACCATGAGGTTGGCATCTACTCAAATTGTTGGGAGGGGTGCGCTTTGCTGGCATATATAGGACTTTGGCGGGCGAGCTACCTTTGGACATAACGCTGTCCCGGGATCCTCAGACACCGATATGAATGGCCATGGAACACACTTTGCTGCCACTATCGGTGGGACCAAATATGGTGTTGCAAAGAAAGCGACAATCATTGGCGTTAAGGTCTTGAACGATGACGCATCAGGAAGCATCTCCGGTGTTATTTCTGGACTTCAGTGGGTTGCCGAACATGCCGAGTCCGCAGGCGTTATCAACCGATCTGTGAGCCCATTCCTTTTATCGCCTCCCATGGAAGCTATGCTAATGGTATAGGTGGTAAACTTGTCAGTCGGGGTCAAAGGTCTGTAGCGGTGAACAGCGCCGTCGCAGCCGTCATCCGTATGGGCATGACAATCTGTGTAGGCGCCGGAAACGAGAATGTATTGAGCACACCCCCCTCCCTTCCCTCTTCCTCCCCTACCATCTCCACCACCCACATATCTCAAAACTAACATCTCTCAAACATCTAGACGCTCGCAGACACTCAATCCCCAGCTTCAGAGCCAACTGCTATCACCGTTGGAGCTATCGGAGATAACGATACTGAGGCCGACTACTCGAATTATGGCAAGCGTAAGTCCCCCTCTCTCATATATGGTAGGGGTGGAGCAAAACGAACTAATAACCATAGTTGTCGACATCCTCGCCCCCGGGACGAATATCACAAGTGCTTGGATTGACGTTCCCGGTGGCACAAGTCTGAACAAATCCCGTACCCTGAGCGGTACCGCCGTGTGTCGGCCCCCCCCCCACTCATCTCCCACGCCTTAGAGACTCTAATATGCGCACAGCAACTCCCCACGTCACTGGTCTCGCAGCCTATCTGATCACTAAAGAAGGCCTCAGTGGGCCCACTACCGTGACTAAAAGAATCAAAGACCTTGCAGCAAAGGATCAGGTCGTGGGGCTTAAACCTGGTAGTCCCAATCTCATCGCTCATAATGGGGCTACCAGCGATTAATCTATGATACCCTGATTCTCTCCCTCTCCTCCTTTTCTCATCCTTCACTCCTTTCCTTAGTAATTTATGTTTACAGACTTACATTATCTCTGTCCTTTTATTGTTTCTCTCATTTCCCTCGGGAGGGGAGGCGATGGCTTGAATATGTTTAGGGTTTTCCTTAGATATGCGGATCTTGAGCATGAGAGGTCACTCGGACCGATCGAACGACCGAGCGGATGAGGTAATGGGTCAATGTGTAGTCCGGAATATCATAAGATGTGGGAATATCATTGTATTAAATACTCTAGAAGAAATTCTATTCGATTACTGTTGGAGATTAACCATTTTAGGCTGCTCATCATATACATATTTTCCGTTCCCACTGGATGGGAAAAGAAACCACGATAACCTTAAACAGATGGTGGCTTGAAGAGTGTTCTACTGCCGTTAGCTTCTTAGCACCCAACACCCCGACCCTGTATACCTGATGCGACAGCATCAAACACCGATTCACCTATAATGAAACACAAACACGAGCGACAGCCGAGCATCTACCTCACCCCCTGTGATGTACTCTACCCGAGGCAGGTGGCATAACTCTATCCTTGGCTATGGCACTTTTCCCTCGGAAGTGCACCGGCAAAGCGAAAAAGAAGGATGACCTACGGATGGAAAGTGGGAAAGGAATCTGGCACGCGCAGGAAGTGTGCTGGAGAAGAAGGCTTTCTGTTGATGAGAATATAAGGCAGCCTGTTCTTCCCTTTGCTTTTTTTGTCATCTTTCTATCATCGCATTTTCGCTCAGAGTCCTACGGCCATCTCTCGTCTTGTCAAAGTCATTCGTTATTGCATACAAATTTCTTTATTCTTTTCCTGCTCTCTGATATCTTTTGTCTATCACTGTTGTTCGTATCAATAAAAGCTTTGTGTCGTTTGATAACTAAGAATTGGATTCGCTACCCCCAACCGCCCTATAGTTGTTGAAAAATTACCACCGGGTTATCTCTTGCTTCTTTCTTTCTTAATTGTGACTTTGGTGCCGGGGATCTATGATAAGTTTAGACGTGAAACCTAACCGGTAACCGTCCAAGACTATCCGCCCCTGCAGGCAAATAGAACCCGGAGCACCAAAATACCAATAAGACATCAAAAAGAGAGAACCAAAAAAAACCCCTGCCAAAGGCCATCCTGTAAAGCGAATTACGACAGCAGAATAAATAAATCCACACCGAGCACAAAGTAATTTAACCTAAACTCACCAAGCGAAGAAGTTATCGGAGAGAAGCTACCGGTACTCCTCCAAAACCTCCGATATCGAGAAGCGCCTTTTGGCCCGAGATATTTACTCGATAGTGATAGACTCCCTCTCCTGATTTACTACATCCTCGTCCTCCCGAGATAGCAAGGGACAACGCCGGAGGCCAAAAGCCCCTGCCCCTCCAGGATCCAGATCTTCCCCGGCCTCAACCCGTGATACCCAATAGACACATATATCCAAGACGCTCCATATCCGAAGCGGGAGAGGTAAGTTAAATCGCACATTTCCAATACTATACGAAGTCGCTTCCAGAACATATGGCATTGAAAAGACCAATCCTTTTAATACAGTAGGAATTGAGGTGAAAACTTTTGCCATATCCGAGGTAATGGTAAGGCGGCCAGCCGCAGGTTGGATGTGAAGCCGAGGGTATCGTTCGGGTATCGTGAGTGTTCCTGTTTCAGTGTCGTATGATTGTTGTTTGAGGTTGTTGCATTAACTATGCAGAATCGTAGTCGGAGGTTGTATGAGCTAACACTGGTGGAACCATGTTAGAGTAATGGTACGTAACGGATAATAGTAGTTGCGTTTCAGAGTCTGCCCGCATGGGAATATATGCACGTGATGAGCAGTCAAAAATCCAACATTTAGGCCTCTGTCAGGTTACCAGACGACCACAATTGCTCGGAAGGGATGAATGTAGTATTATGTAGAAAAGAGAACAGTGTGTAGCACGCTTAAGAGCTTGGTATTCTGGAAATGTATTATTATTGAGGACTATCCGGGACGGAAAAGCTTGTGGGCATGGTATAGAAGAAATCGGGCTGGTGAAGGGGATGTCTATCCGTCTGGAACCTCGGATCAGATTCACGAAAGCGCATGCCGAAACTACTAAGTGGGAGGAAGCGAGAAGCAGGATTGTGCATGCGCAGGAAGCATGACACGGAGGATGGTTAGGATATAAGGAAGCCTGTTTTTCCCATTATTTGTTCACTATCAGTTCACTGCACTTCGTTCCTCTCTGTCTCTGTTTATCTTATTCTTTACTTCCGTTCGATTGCATTCTGTCTGTTCTTTCTTTTAATAAGTTCTTTAAGTTCTTCGTCACCGTCTTTTATATCTGCTATATACAAATCAACTTGCGTCAAATCCGTATCTGAACTCTGAATCCGCTGAGCGAGAACCTTGTTGCTAAAACTAAAGATATAAAAATTACAGGTTTTCAAGCTTTCATCACCCAGCCGCCATAGGCAGACCCACATTCAAAAAGTAATCTGCTGTAATGGCACCCACACAAAAATGTGTGATTCTTGTTCCACCAAGGTATCGCCCCTGCCGAAACCAGGGCTTTTTATATGGATACATTACGACATGGCTTACCCTGTTCATGTGCCCACAGTTCTATACTATACAAACTCCAGACAAAAGGCTGAGATAAATATATACTGTATAATACTAGTACTTCAGACATGCTATATTTTCCCCAAAAAATGAAAGAAAGCCGAGTCTCAAGATGTCCGTGGAAATATAACGGCTCGAAAACTTGCAGTTTCTGCACTGTTTTGGCCCCCGTCCGGTTACTAAAGGACGCCAATCGCGAACATTCCGAGTGATACCGAGTGATTCACGAAACGGAGGATAATATCACAGCTTAGTTCGCTCAGCGGTATATATAAATGTTCACTAAAACCCGTGTTTGAACCGCAACCCGTTTCCCGCGGATAACTTGACTTGTTCACTCACGCGCCTCACGCACTTGAAACGGATTCAAGTGGTACATACCGGTCCAGTACAAATTCCCCACTACGGATAATCCCCCCGCTAAGGGAATAAAGATAAATCCTCGTTACGGCAAGGCTAAAAACGACATAACCCCGAGTGATACCCTGTGACTTTCAACCAGAAACCCGCATAGAGCTGCCCCGGCGACTACTTCTAGCTGCCCAATTAACATACGATCTACTCCCCTCCACCGCACCAAAAGCACAAAAAAGCGCACAACAACAACAAAAATGGCTCACCCCATGCCTATACTTCTACACCACCCCCCTCGACCCCCCATACTGGCGCCTAGGCACAAAAACCGACCACGCCATCGGAAACACCCCCGAATACCTACTCGAGACGGCAGAAGTCACCACGGCAGCCCTCATCAGATCCATCCTATGCATCTACTCCCAATTGCCTAGCGTTTGTAAAAACGACTGCTATTGCATATGGGCAAAATCTTGAGGCTCCGGGTAAGATTTTGCCCATATAGAATAGCAGTCGTTTTATACAAACATCAGGTAATTGGGAGTAGAAGCAGGAGGTACGTGTCCTGCCACTAATCACTAATCGGGGTGGTGGGCGCCTACCTCCACAAGGAGGCCCTCGTCTTCACGTTTGTCCTCCAGATGAGCTTTATACTCCTCGCCCTCGGCGGAGTGGTGAATCTTGCGCTTTGAGAGTTGTTCCCGAAGGGTGTTTGGCAAAGGGTTTGTCATGGTGGGGGTGGGATGCCGGGTCGTTGGTCAGTGGAGTTGTTGTCGAGCGGGTTTACGGGGCTGTCGCTTTTCGGTCTTTTTGCTATAAGGTTAGGATAGGGACCGCTCGGTTGCTCGAGTGAGTGGTATGTGTCAAGCTATAGATCGCACATCCGCCAGAGTTGTCGAAGGCTTACTCGAGGAAATAGGTGTCTGAGTCTTGGGTTTCGGTGTGGGCACAAGTTTTGATTTCTCACTTTGGTCGGAAGCACCACGAAGGGATGGGGGAAGATAGTGGAGAGGATTTCGAACCGCAACTTGAGCCCCAGAGCACGCCGCAGCTGACCCGCAAAACCAAGTCGCCTGTTTTAAAGCGGCGGGAACTAGCTCATGAATTCAGGTTGCACGTGCGTCCACTCGCGCAATGTAAGACAATTTAAATTCCTGATGCGGAAATATCGCCAAAATAGAGAAAGTGTACTCGAATACTGGTAGGCTAACATCGCATCATACAAGTGCGGTAAAGTAAGGTGAAAGGTGCAATATCAGCTCGGCTGAAGACAAGAGGAGGAGATGCGAGGAAAATGGCGTACACAAGTAAGCGTGAGCCATATCTCCATTAGGACTGGACAGCCTCAAGGCCCAACCACCCTCGCTTAAGATCCATAGTCTGCTGGATTACCGCGCTCCGGACACAGCGGGGCCTCCCGTTGTAACGATAAGTTTACTTGCATATGCCCACACCGAACCAGTGCTACATGCTTGTTAACTCCCTTTAAGGCCAATAGAGCGACAGGCATAGAGTTAGTAGTCATATGGAAATATATAGACTAGCTGCGATCAATGACGTCATATATGGTCGATCGACAATGTGTCTGTTGTCGTGTTCAAACAACCGCCAAGCGCTCTCGTTGTAGGCATACTTGTACCAAGCTTGGGTGACATGAACCTAGAGTGCAAGAGTATGCCCCGCAAAAGAAACTTCCCTTAGCCTTACTATTCTCGAAAGCGCTAGGCAGCATAGGACACAGCATCCACCTGCCATATTTCACCGATTTACTCTCAATCTCAACAGTATGACTGATCTCCCTAAGAAACGAAACAACTACACCTCACCATCAATCATTGATCCCACCATGGAGCACCCACGGTGACACCGCTCAACCAGACATCGCTGCACCGAGAGGTTTTACGCGGCCAAATTAAGAAACCGATTTTACATAGCACAATGAAGAGGAACCTAAGAAAAATGAAATAAATTTCGAACCTCCCAAGTGAATATATAAGCTCCTCGACATTCCGCCCTTTCAGATTCAATCACCACAACGAAAACTTAAGACCAGACACCAAACAAGAATCTAAAACTTTTGATACTTTAAAACTACAATCTTCTCCAAACCTCAAATTCAATGGCCGAACACATCGTTCCCAACCAGTACATCATCGTATTCAAGTCTGATATCCCCAAGGAGAGATGCCAAGAGCATTGCCAATGGGCAACCGAACTTCATGCCCAAAGAATCAGCGCACGCTCAGCCGACAGCGAGGCGCCCGAGACTACCGGAGTTTTGCACCATTATAACTTCCCGACCTGGAACGGCTACGCCGGGAGCTTTGACGAAGACTCCAAGAACGAGATTGAAAGTAGAGAAGAGGTATTATATTCCGGAAATTCTAGAGTTTCCCTAAGGCCTACTAACAGGAAGGGTTGTAGGTCGACTTCATCGAGCAAGACTACAAAGTCTATACCCGAGCCCTAGTCACTCAAAACAACGTCCCATCGTGGGGCATCGCCCGCATCTCACACAACCAAAAACTTACCCCCGATACCAGGACTTCGTACACCTACGACAGCTCCGCGGGGGAGGGAACGAGGGCATATGTCATTGATACCGGCATTCTAGCCAACCATGAGGTTAGTATCTACTCAAATTATAGGGGGAGTGTGCTTCACTGACACGTATAGGACTTTGGCGGGCGCGCTACCCTTGGATATAACGCTGTCCCAGGATCCTCGAACACCGATATGAATGGCCATGGAACACACGTTGCTGCCACTATCGGTGGGACCAAATATGGTGTTGCAAAGAAGGCCACAATCATTGGAGTTAAAGTCTTAGGTGATGATGGATCAGGACAAATCTCCGGTGCTATTGCTGGACTTCAGTGGGCTGCCGATCATGCCGAGGCTGCAGGCGTTACCAGCACATCTGTAAGTCCCCCCGTTTTTATCGCCTCCCACAGAAGCTATGCTAATATCATAGGTCGCAAACATGTCACTCGGTTCACCGATAAATTCTGTGGCGTTGAACAGGGCCGTCGCAGCCGTCGTCCGTATGGGCATGACCGTCTGTGTGGCCGCCGGAAACGATAATGTATGGAGCACATACCCCCTTCCTTATTTCTCTCCTACCATTTCCACCACCCACATATCCCAAACTAACATCTCTCAAACATTCAGGTACTCGCAGACACTCAATCCCCAGCTTCAGAGCCAACTGCTATCACTGTTGGAGCTATCAACAATACCGATACTGAGGAATCCTACTCGAATTATGGCAATCGTAAGTCCCCCTCTCCCCTAAATACTACCGGTAAAGCCAAATAACTAATAACCACAGTGGTCGACATCCTCGCTCCCGGGACAAACATCATAAGTGCCTGGATTGACGTTCCCGGCGGCAAAAGTTTAAACAAAACCCGTTCCGACACAGGTACTTCCATGGGTAAGCCTCCGCACCCCCACCCACCTCCCATAACTTACAGACTCTAATATGCGCTTACAGCAAGTCCCCACGTCGCTGGTCTCGCGGCCTATCTGATCGCTAAAGAAGGCCTCCGTGGGTCCACCGCTGTGACTAAAAGAATCAAGGCCCTTGCAGCCAAGAATCAGGTCGTGGGGCTTAAAGCTGGTAGTCCCAATCTCATGGCTTACAATGGGGCCAGCAACTAATCTACCCTACCCCGCCTCTCTCGCTTCTCTCCTCTTCTCATCCTTCACTCCTTCCCTTTGGTGATTGATGTTTAAGGACTTGCGTTATTTCTGTCCTTTCTTGTTTTTTTTTTGTTTTTTTTTGGAGGGGAGGCGATAGCTCGAATAGGTTTAGGTTTTTTTTTGGCTGTGCAGGTGTTGAGCATGAGAGGTCACTCGGACCGATCGAATGACCGAGCGGACGAGGCAATGGGTCAATGTGCGGGTTGGAATATAAGCTGTGGGAATATCATTACATTAAATATTCTAGAAGAAATTCTATGCGATTACCACGAGATCGCCCTTTGGGGGGGTTCCTAGGGCGGAGAGACTGAGCGCAATGATAAGCACTTCGAAATTATTGAAGAAAACAACACACCTCGTACAATAAAACAATCACAGCGCAATCGATTTTCTTGACCAAAAAAATCCATCATATGAGTCCTCTAAGATATGGGGCTAAGAGTGTCAATAGTGCTAATTCTTTAAATTCTGAGGTGAGAGTATTCGTGATAAATTGGAGGCAACATGATCAGAAATATTTGATGTAGTTCCATTTCAGGAAAGTATGATAGACATCTTGGCATCGCAAAACACAGAGAATTCTGGATTAGGTTGCGCTCAGTCTCCCCGCCCTAGGAGTCTCCGATATGGGGAAGATACGTTGCGACATGGCTTACCTGGTTCATACGCCCACGGCTCTGTACAAACTCCTGGCAAAGGCCCAAGATAAATATATACAATACCTCAGACATGCTATTTATTTATTTTTCAGAAAATTTCCAAGGCCGAGCTTCAAGATGTCTATGGAAATATAATTGCTCTAAAACCTGCAACGCTGGTGCACTTTAGCCTCTGTCCGGTTACCAAAGGACCCTTATTGCGAACATAGTGTTGGTTTATGTGTTCCCCCGGACCAGATAAAAGAAGCTTGATTTTTTCTAAGGAAGCGGAGAGCGTGCTATTTATGCTCCGCAACAAGAACACATATCCACTTCAAGAAAACAAAAGAAGACGAAAGAAAAATCTAATGCGCATAGAGTTACATCTATGATTGACTGATTGAGCAGCGAAATAAATGAAAGATCCAAAACAAATGAATGGAGCTTAAACTCTGACGGCATTGAAGTGACCCTAGTATGAACTAGGAAGTACTGTCGTACTCAAGAAGATAGGGAGTACATATCCGAAAGTATAAGTTCAACAATGTTCAGCTTGGAAAGTGAGGAAGTAAAGAGAGACTAAGGAAGCGAACAAGAGTAAAAGAAACTACTCCTGTACGGCGGATAAAACCAAGTCCAACACATAGATCGAGTGATGCCGTGTGATTCTGTGAAGGGAGGATCTGGTACGGCAGAGACATAACAGTGATATACCACACACCCAATTTACGTATCATCCCCCGAGTACACGACCGCGATTCCCTCAATAGGATGGCACATGTTCGCTTGAAGCTAGTTCCCAGCGGGGGTTTAGGGAGTGCGAAAGGTCTTGCTGGGATTTAACGATGGATCATGTGCCCAAATTTATGTATCATATGATACCAATCGCACACCGAAATCCGAGAGACGTTTGGATCATGGCTTGGTTTGTGCGGCGGGCGGTACATAGAAGGGTTCACTAAAACCCTGTGATTGAATTGTTACGTTTTTCCCGAGCATAACTTGACTTGTTCACTTATCGTACGCGTCTTTCTTCCAAGACATAGACCCCACCAGCGTTCCGAACCGTCCAGGGGTCTCACATGGAGAGCGGGGATAGTACCAAGAAGACGAGACGGAATAGGGCCGCTAGCCTTGGTCCTGTGTAGGGCAAACCACTCGGAGGACTCCCGGGATAGGCTGTGACCGCCGGACCCTATACGCTAGGCCTTTATTAATATAGTGAGACAAACGGGAAAGCGGATGCTTGAGCGGATGGCAGGGTGGATTGCAGGACGGCCGGGGATGGTTGAGGGCTGCTAGCTACTAGCTACTAGCAATGAGTGATACATGGTGATTCCATGTGACCGACACAATAAACGATATGCACGCAAGAAAGAGAAGAAGGTTAAATATATCGTCAAGTGCTCCAAGTGCTAAGATAAGACTGAACCAATCATTCCGCTACGGGCATTATTTCCCCTTCAAATACTTCCATAAGTTTTTTGCTTTAACTATAGTTATGGTGGTGTCGCAGCAAAGTCAAAGAACTGATGCAACCAAAGTTGGCTCGCAGCACAATGCCTGGGATTTTCCAGAAGAGTTACCGGGAAACTCAATTGACCCTCTCGGATCCGGATATCTGCAACCAATATCGGAACTTTCCTACGGTGATAGCGCTAATGCCCTCTGCGGGAATGATATACTGCCTTGCAGATTCATGCCGGTAATTTTTGAGTTCTGATTTGGAAAACACTTTTGGTTTTTTTATTCCTTAAAGATGTATTCTTCCTTGCCTATTAGTTTACTTATATGGCACATGATTTGCCTGATCATAAACTATGAGGGAGATCAAATCATAAGCCAAGTTTCCGATCATACCATCCAAAGAGATGTAACAGAAAAACACCACAGAGTCCTACCTCCATCTGCTCTAGTCCGCCCATAGGCTTGAAGAAAGATGACTATCATACCACGGGCGGACCGTCAGGTCCTACCCCCAAGACGGACGGACTGGACTGTTCGGAACCCCGGACCCTATCTTGTCCTGCCCTCATGCACTCGAAACGAATCCGAGCGGTGCACAAGGCCCACCGGCGAGCTAAACTCCCCACTACGGCTAATTCCCCAGCTAAGGGAAAAAGTCAACATGGCTAAACACAGACCTAACCCCCGAGTGATCGCCCGTGACCATCAACCACCAACCCGCACTAACTATCCCCGCGCCTGCTTCTTTCCTTCCTCTCCAGCCGCCTATTTAACAACCCATCTACTCCCCTCCACCCCACCAAACAAACAGTACAAAGCGGACAACAAACAACAAAAAATGGCCTCCACCCCCTGCCCCATACCTCTACATCACCCCTCGACCCGCCATACTAGCGCCTGGGCACACAAATCTACCAAACCATCGGAAAACCCCTCGAATTCCTACTCGAGACGGCAGAAGTCGCCATGGTAGCCCTCATCATAACCATCCACTGTTTATGCATTGGAAGCAAGAGGTTTATGTCCTACCCCTCATCGGAGTGGTGGGCGTCTCCTCTACAAGTACGAGTGGGCCCCCATCTTCACGTTTATCTTCCAAGTGGGCTTTACACTCATCGCATTCGGCGGGATGGTAGATCTTGTGCTTTGAGAGTTTTTCCTGAAGGGTGTTTGGCGACGGGTTTATCATAGGGGGAGGTGGGATTCCGGACCGTTCGTTCGTGGAGTTGTTGTCAAGCGGGTTTACAGCGCTGTGGCTTTTGGTCTTTTTGCTATGTGGTTGGGATAGGGATTGCTAGGTTTCTCGGTTGCTCAATTTCTCGAGTGGGTGGGGTGTGTGATCGCACACTTGCCAGAGTTGCCGAAGGTTTACTACTCGTAATGTCCTGACGTTTGTGAACACAACTGCTATTGCATACCGCCAAAATTCAGCTTTTTTGCGCTAATCTTGGCATCATGCAATAGCAGTTGTGTTCACAAACGTCAGGACATTACGAGTAGAGGAAGTGGATGTCTGAGTCTTGGGTTTTAGTCTAGGCGCACATTTTGATTTCCCACTTCTGTCGGAAGCACCATGGAGGGATGAGGGAAGATGGTTGTGGTGAGGACTTCGAAATCTCAATTTGCACCCCCGAGCACGCCGCGACTGACCCTCAAACCCCAGTCGTCTGTTTTGATGTAGTGAGAACTAGTTCATGAATTCAGGTTGCATCAGCATCCACTCGCACAATGTAAGACAATCCAAATTCCTGATGCAGAAACATCACCAACATAGAGAAAGTGTACTCGAATACGGTACGGGTAGGCTGAACATGGCATCATACAAGTGCGGTAAAGTACGGTAAAAGGTGCAATATCATCAGCTCGGCTGAAAATAAGAGAAGTTGATGCTAAGAAAATGGCGTACACAAGTAAGCGTGGGCCATATCTCCATTAGGACTGGACAGCCTCAAGTCCCAACCGCCCTCGCTTAAGATCCATAGTCTGCTGCATTACCGCGCTCCAGCCACAGCGTGACCTCCCGTTGTTGACCCCCAGGCGCTAAGTTTGGTAGCAACAGACAAATACTTGCACAGTATGTTCACATCGAACCAATGCTACATGCTTGTTAACTCCCTCTAAGGCCAATAGAGCGGCAGGCATAGAGTTAGTAGTCATATAGAAATATATAGACTGGCTGCGATTCATGACGTCATATATGGTCGATCAACTATGAGTCCAAATAGACGCTGTTGAAGTGTTAAAACAACCGCCAAGCGCTCTAGTAGTAAGCATGCCAAGCTTGCGTGAACCTGAACCTAGAGTGCAAGGGTATGCCCTGCAAAAGAAACTTCTCTTAGTCTTACCATTCTCGAATCTAAAGCGTTAGGCAACATAGGATACAACATCCATCTTCCCCGATTTACTCTCAAACCTCAACAATACGACTAACCTCCCTACAAACAAAACAACCACACCTGTCGTCAATCATTGGTCCCACCATGGAGTACCCACGATGACACTGTTCAGCCAGGCATCGCTGTGCCGGGATGCTTTATGCGGCGAAATTAAGAAACCGGTTTTACACAACACGATGAAGAGGAACCTAAGAAAAATAAAATAAATTCCCACCCCCCAAAATAATTATATAACCTCCTCGACATTCCACCCCTTCGGATTCAATCACCACAACAAAAACTCGAGACTACACACCAAGCAACAATACAAAACTTTTGATACTTTAAAACTACAATCTTCTCCAAACCTAAAACACAATGGCCGAACACATCGTCCCCAACCAGTACATCATCGTATTCAAGTCTGATATCCCCAAGGAGAGATGTCAAGAGCATTGCCAATGGGCAACCGAACTTCATGCCCAAAGAATCAGCGCACGCTCAACCGACAGCGAGGCGCCTGAGACCACCGGAGTTTTGCACCACTATAGCTTCCCGACCTGGAGCGGCTATGCCGGGAGCTTTGACGAAGACTCCAAGAACGAGATTGAAACCAGAGAAGAGGTATGATATTATATTCCGGAAATTCCAGAGTTCCCCTAAGGCCTACTAACAGGAATGGTTGTAGGTCGAATTCATCGAGCCAGACTACAAAGTCTATACCCAAGCCCTAGTCACCCAAGACAACGTCCCATCGTGGGGCCTCGCCCGCATCTCACACAACCAGAAACTTACCCCTGAGACCAGGACTTCGTACACCTACGACAGCTCCGCGGGGGAGGGAGCAAGCGCTTATGTCATTGATACCGGCATTCTAGCCAACCATGAGGTTAGTATCTACTCAAATTATCGGGGGAGTATGCTTCGCTAACATGTATAGGACTTTGGCGGGCGCGCTACCCTTGGATATAACGCTGTCCCAGGATCCTCAGACACGGATATGAATGGCCATGGAACACACGTTGCTGCCACTATCGGGGGGACCAAATACGGTGTTGCAAAGAAGGCCACAATCATTGGAGTTAAAGTCTTGGGTGATGATGGATCAGGAAGCACCTCCAGTATTATTTCTGGACTTCAGTGGGCTGCCGATCATGCCGAGGGCGCTGGCGTTATCAACCAATCTGTGAGTCCCTTGTATTTAGTCTCCCACGGAAGCTATGCTAATGGTATAGGTCGTAAACATTTCACTCGGGGGCCAAAAGTCTCGAGCAATGAACGCCGCCGTCGCAGCCATCGTCAGCATGGGCATGACCGTCTGTGTGGCTGCCGGAAGCGAGAATGTGCATATGCCTTCCCCCTTCTCACCTTACCACCCCCTCCTCCACCATAGATCCTAAAACTAACATCTCTCAAAAATCCAGTCACCCGCCGAAAATACTTCCCCAGCTTCAGAGCCAACTGCTATCACCGTTGGAGCTATCGACGATCGCGATACCGAGGCCGCAAACTCGAGTTATGGCAAGCGTAAGTCCCCCTCTCTCATAAATACTAGCGGTGGAGCTAAACAACAACCATAGTGGTCGACGTCCTCGCTCCCGGGACAAACATCACAAGTGCCTGGATTGACGTCCCCGGCGGCACAAGTCTGAGCAAATCCCGTACCCTCAGCGGCACTTCCATGGGTAAGCCCCGCACCCCCGCCCACAGCTTATAGACTCTAATATGCGCACACAGCGACTCCCCACGTCTCTGGTCTCGCGGCCTATCTGATCGCTAAAGAAGGCCTCCGTGGGTCCACCGCTGTGACTAAAAGAATCAAAGAGCTCGCGGCAACGGGTCAGGTCGTGGGGCTTAAACCTGGCAGTCCCAACCTCATCGCTCAAAATGGGGCTGACAGCAATTAATCTAGCCTGATTCTCTCCCTCGCCTTCTTTTTCTCACTCCTTTCCTTTAGTGATTGATGTTTACGGACCCGCATTATCTCTGTCCCCTTATCGTTTCTCTCTTTTTTTGGAAGGGTGGCGATGGCTTGAATAGGTTTAGGGTCTTTTTAGTTATGCGATTTTTGAACACGGGAGGTCACGGACTGAGCCAACAACTAAGCGGATGAGGCAATGGGCCAATGTGCGGGTTGGAATATTATAAGCTATGGGAATATCATTATATTAAATATTCTAGAAGAAATTCTACGCGATTACCACGAAATTGCTCTTTCGCCTCTCTTTTCTTAATCATACTTCTGCACCGGAAATCTCCCATGCCCAAAGCGGGAGAGGTCAGTCGCATCGCACCTCTCCAATACGAGGCCATTTTCAGAGTAGACGACATTGAAAACCCCCAATCCTCTCAACACAGTAAGAAAGCGCAGTGAAAATTTTCCCAACACGCCCGTTGGCCCCCCCTTTCTCTCCATAATATTATCATATCCGTAAGCTTTTTCCGTCCCGATAGTTTGCAATTATAACACATTTCCAGAACGCTAAGCTCTCGTGCTACACAGCATTCCCTTTTCTGCATAATACCACATTCATCCCTTCCAAGCAATTAGGGTCTTCTGGTAACCAAAACACAAGTTCAAAACACAAAAATTGCAGGTTTTCAAGATACCATTCCCCAACTACCATAGGCAGAAATGGCATGGAAAAACATTCAAAAAGCAACTCGCTCATAATGGCGCCCACACAAAAAGTGTAGCATTTTTTAATTTTTTCCCCCCTGCAATTCTCCTAGAGTAGTGAGGAGGAGTGGAATGTAGTTTCCGTCAAGGTATCGTACCTACCAAAACCAGGTTCTTCTTGTATAGTAATAGTACATTGCGACGTGCCCTACCCAGTTCTTACACCCACAGCTCTGTATAGTACAAACTCCAGACAAAGGCCTGAGAAAAAATATATAACACTCCAGATATAACTATTATTTTTCCCAGAAATTTTCCAAAGCCGACTTTCAAGACGTCAGTGCGTCGAGCAGTGTTTCGAGAGGGTGCAAGCGGAAAGAGGTAATTGCAGAGAGCAAGTAACCTGTGTTACTTATAGAAGTAATTGCAGAGATATTAAACCGAAAAGTGAGAAAGAAGAAGGGCAGAGAAAAAAGTAGCGAGAGAAGAACTAGGTGAACAAACAGGTATCATAGGTAACACAAGAAGTCACGAGGTGTCACTCGTGACCACTAAGGATTTAGGAGAGCACAAACACGATTCCTAGAACTGGAAATATAGTGGCTCGAAAACCTGCGATTTTGGTGTGTTTTGGCTTGTGTCTGGTTGCCAGAAGACCCGTGTTGCGAACAACAATCGAGTGATACAGAGTGATTCCCGAAACGGCAGATATGATACTTGACAGTCATATGCACCCAATCTATGCACCATGCCCCAAACGCACAATCGCGATACCCTCCATAACGTATGGTATGATAAATCCCCGCTGGAAGGTGGGGCCCAGGGAGATTTTAGGGGTCTTACTAGGATTTAACCATGGATCATATGTATGATACTTCCGCGCAAACTTATGTATAGTATGGTATGAAGCCGATCACACGCCGAAATCCGAGAAACCATTGGGTTGTGGCTTAGTTTACGCGGCGGTATGTACATAGAAGGGCTCCCTAAAGCCCCGCGTTTGAATCGTTACCTTTTCCCCGCGCATAACTTGAACTTGTTCACTTACGCGTCCTGCTTGCGAGACACAGACCCTGCGCTATCTTTCCCTGCCCTACACGCACTTGAAACGGATTCAAGTAGTATAATACATAAGCCCCACCGGTCTAGTATAAATTCCCCACCACGGTTGATCCCCGCCAAGGGAATAAAGCCAAGTCCTCTACCCTTCCAACTGGGCTAAACGCAAACCTAACCCCGAGTGATAACCCGTGACTATCAACCACAAACCCGCACGAACTACCCCCGCGACTACTCCTTCCCTTCCCCTCCAGCCGCCTATTTAACAAACCATCCACTCCCCTCCACCGCCACCAAAAAACCACAACAAAGCGAACAACAACAACAACAACAACAAAAAATGTCCTCCACCCCCTACCTATACCTCTACACCACCTCCCACGACCCGCCAAACTGGCGCCTGGGCACACATATCTACCACGCCATCGGGAAAACCCTCGAATACCTACTCGAGACGGCAGAAGTCGCCACGGCAGTCATCATCATAGCCATCCTCTGCCTGTGCATCTGGAAGCAAGGGGTACGTGTCCTGCCCCTGATCGGAGTTGTAGGCGTCTGCTTCCACCAGTGGGCCCTTGTCTTTACGCTTATCATCCAAGTGAGCTTTATACTCCTCGCCCTCGGCGGGATGGTGAATATTGTGCTTTGGGAGTTGTTCCTGAAGGGTGTTTGGCGAAGGGTTTGTCATGGTGGTGGGAGGTGGGATGCCGGGTCGTTCGTTGGTGGAGTTGTCGTCGAGCGGGTTTACGGGGCTGTGGCTTTTTGGTCTTTTTGCTGTGAGGTTGGGATGGGGATTGCTCGATTGATCGAGTGGGTGGTATGTGTCGGGGTATGGATCGCGCACTTGCCGGAGTTGCCGAAGATTTACTGGAGGAAATGGGTGACTGAGTCTTGGGTTTCGGTCTGGGCGCACGTTTTGATTTCACATTTTGGTCGGAAGCATCATGAAGCGATGGAGGAAGATAGTGGTGGAGAGGATTTCGAAATCGTAACTTGCACTCCCGAGCCCGCCGCTGTCGCCCCGGCGGTGCCAATTGTGATCCGCTCAATGCACTGCACGGGCTCCACGTTCACGGACTATGTGAACCCTCACCCCTCCTCGCCGCCGAGCTGCGACCTGCTCCTTCCGGAATCTTACCCCCTTCCCACCGCTATCGTCCCGGATACTCCTACCATCCAGCAACTCTGCGATGAAGACCCCTTCAAGACCCCCGTGGCGCCCAGAGCCGGAGATCCCGGGTTCCTGGATGCGTACCCCAGTCCTGAAGGCGGGTCCAAGTGGCAGCGTAGCAAAAAATCCTATGCGGAAAAAGAGATGGAAAGATGGAGGTGTGCGAAGAAGACCAAGCCCGAGGCCCCGAAAGTGCCAGTGAGGGAGTTCAAGCCCAGTCGTGGATCGGAGCCAGGGTTTCTAGATGCGTATCCATACCCTCAGCCGGTGACGGAAAAGTGGCTCGAAGATGACGTCGAAGGGGGCATTAAGCTGGACGGCAATGGGGGGGGTGAGAATTCTGAAGAGGGAAATAGTATACCTGCCCACCTGGTTTAGAATGCAATTCAATGTATATCACTGATTACTCCGGTGTAGGGCTCCACGAGAACCATCCCAACCAACCAGCTGCGACCCACGCCGGCGGGAGGAGTACCGCGAGGAGCAGTGCAGATGCGGGCAGGTATGAGAGGAGTTCGGACACCACCACCAGCCTAGCGGACAGTCAGGAAACCGCGGTTACCGGTTCCAGCGTAGAGCCCTATCAAAACTATCTCAGGCTAGTGAAAATAGTCGATCTCAGCAGGCGGCGTACTATGAGGAAAAATTCAGGTGCAGAGGGTAATGGGACCGGCGTGAAGAGAAAGGCGTATGCAGGGAACAGCAATGTTACTTGGGGGCTTGCCGGAAGATGGAATCACAGACAGGGCGTTATCAAGCCCTCCGCAGCGGTGGGGAGTAAACTCGTACGCCCTCAATCGGCAGAAGCAAGCACACGCGCCGCCCTAACCCTTCGACAACACAATGTCTCACAAAGTCAACGCGATAGACGCCAGAGTCACTAGTCCAGCAGAAGGATGCTCGGAAGGTAGTGAGGATCCCAGCTAGATCCCAAGAGGACGAGATATCATGTCCCACCCCCATTTCCCAATAATCAATGCAGGGACCAAAAACTTCGGACGGACCTAGAAAAAATCGACCGCTAAAAGTACCACTCGATACCATGCAAAAGTCTAGTTAATTAAATGTAGCGAACCTGGATAAGGTAGATAGTTTCAATAAAACGGTTATAAAATCCCTCTACAACTTCCCCTCCCCACCCCCTACCTCGGTTTCCCCACCAGGGTCCACATCCCCACGTTTAATAGCCCTCATCAATTCGTACAACTGTCCAATCTGTTGATCTACCACCCCCGCCATCAGCACCAAAAACCAAAAGAACAGAAAAGAGCCCACAAACCACTCATCTTCTCCAACTTGCCCTCCTCAAGCTTCCCATCCCTCCATGTCTCACCTTCAATCGCCTGCGCGTACAACTGCCACTCCTTCAAGAAGCCAACCTAACACACCACACTCCCATTAGCCCCCTACCCCCATTGAAGGAAAGCAGCCAAAGCGAAAGAGGGGAGAAGAAAACCGAACAATAAACAAGGGATTCTCAACATCCTTATGCCGCCTAAACTCCGCCTTGACATACTCGTCTCCGAGAACGCGGTCCTGTCTCAATCAGCCATCCGTATTTCCCCACCTCCGTATGCGTTACCGCGAGATCACACACTTTGGGCGATAACTTGTGTCTGTGAGCGCGTAGGAGTCGGCGGTAGAGTGGGATTGGCGGGAGGAGCGCTGGTTTGGAGGGTTAGTCGTCCCGGGGAATTGGCTGCGGTGGTGAAGGGTATGTTACCAAGAGGAGGGTTTTGTACAAATGACTTGGAAATGGCTTCCGAAGCATGGCGGAGGAGTGTTTGGCGCATTTTATCGGGCGTCGAGGTTTGGGAGAGTGAGAGCTTGTGTTGCATGAGGCTCTTGTCGGTGGTTGAGCATCGTGAGAGCAGTCTCTTAGCGGTTACCCGGCTTCAAGAGGCCCTCCAGCCAAACCCCTAACCGTGCCAAGGCTATCCAAAGCTAGAGCCAGAGCCTCACTTTTTAGTTCCTTCCATCCGTCCGTCTTGCCCTCGCTTCCGCCATAGCCTAATCAACCAACCACTCAACCAATAAACAAACCACAGCCTAACCCAAAGCCCCCTAAAAAATTTGAACAATTACCATATACCCCCCCACCCAATGTCGCCAAAGCCATCGTCAGCCCTCCCATCACCCACCACCCTCCTCCACGCCGGTTTGCAAACCGCCTTCCTGATACTTTTCCTCTCGACACGGAATCCGGGCTACGTGGCTCTCGGACTCGTCTGCGCGGCGACGTGGGGCGCCGTGCAGTGGATGGACAAGATTTCCCGGGTGGAAGCGGAGGCGGAGAGATTGCGGAGGGAGAGGGTTAGGCGGGAGAGGGGCGGATGAGGAGGAGCAATAGTGGTGTGGTGGTGGTCTGCGATAGGGTCAGGTGGAGGTGGGATGACACGATACGATAAATGGGCTGTATTGTACGAGTACAAGTACGATAATAATATTGTAATGGGAATTGCGTGATAGGTATTTGGTACTACTGGTAATTCCTTGTGGGCGTAATATGATAGCTTTAGAAATTCATAAACAATTAATTAGTTTGCCAGCACCCGATGAATCAGGGTGTCAGGAGGACTAAACTTATCGTGGTCTGCCTGTACCCGAAGTCGAAAAACAGCGAATGGGTTGCCCGTGGTGGCCTAATCTGATGCTCAGCCAAGCCCTGTCTAACCTAACCCACTTGTAACCTAACCCTCCGCCAATCACGCTCCGGCAGTTTGTCTACGATACGGTAATTCTTACTAGGACAGACTACTACTCCCGCAAGTATGATGGTCAGACACTGCTACTAGAAATAGCACACGGGTCCGGTGCAAGCGTAGTTTTGTTTTTTTTTGTTAAATCATAGAATTTATCTGTTTAAGGTACAGACCTCGCATGCAACCCCTTAAAGTTATGGCGTCAGAAACCTCCTTCGCAGGCCTAGGGAAAAACAAGCCACCCCAAGTCCCTCTGGTATGGGACCAACCGCACATCCTTCCCCATAAAGCACCCACCCCTTATCCAAAAACAAGCAGTAGCACTAAACAAGACCGGCAGGAGGCAACAAGAAAACCCACACGTATATCTTCCAAAAGGAAGGTATCCAAAACTATCCAAAACAAAAGAAATCCTTAACTGACAAATCTTCCAAAAATACAACTGTCCCAGCCTCAAAAGAGCAGTCCGGGTCTCTTGAATAACCGAGGTTCTCCATCGTGTTGGTTAGAAGCCGCTCTGAGAATGCAGACTCCTGAAGTGTTGTAACAACTGACCGGACAGGTGGTGACCAGAGACAGTGCAATACCAGCCACATTGCCGGGGGAGCCCAGTTGGTTCATGTATGTCGACAGACAAGGCAGGAGGCAACGAGGTGTCCCAAGCCAGGGCTGAAGGGGGTAT
>Ga0307513_10002673_pt1 | contig 24572 bp, 25 predicted proteins | sample 15_EM_MG_FD_202174 | JGI IMG/M metagenome (GOLD analysis project Ga0307513, IMG submission 202174) | Populus trichocarpa ectomycorrhiza microbial communities from riparian zone in the Pacific Northwest, United States - 15_EM | ecosystem: Host-associated > Plants > Roots > Unclassified | place...
TATCTGCACCTGAAAGAAACGGAGTTCAGGTTCAATCACCGCCATTCCAGCCTCTACAAAGCGCTGCTATCCTTGCTTCGCAGCAACCCTCTTTAACGAACTTTGCTTCCTAAGCCCCTAAAACATTAGCTACTTGCGTCCGAAAACAAAGGGCTGAGGGCCTTTTTTATTCACAAGAACCTGCTGAACGCGTCTGGACGGTGCTGCAGGTGCTTTGACGGGCCGCGCTCAAACCAGGGTAACGGCCAAAAGCTGCGAGGCAAGGGCCGGGTCGTCGGCGTCGGTGACCATCAGCAGTTGCCCGTTTGCAGCCCATGCGATGCCTTCTACCTTGGGCGAGCCATGGAGGGGCAACATGCGTTGCAACTCGCCATCGGCACTGACCCAGCCTAGGGCTGAGCCGGCGCAGCGGCCATCGGTGTAGCTGTCGCTGGTGTCCTCGGCGACGGCGCTGAAGATCCAGCCGCCACCGGGCAGGGCGGCGCCGTCGGTGAAACCCCAGGCAATGGTGTCCACCTCGCCCAACGCGAAGTGCAGGATGCGGCTGGCAGGCGGCGCCTCGCGTTGCCGGCCGGCCAGCCAATCCAGCGTGGGGAGCAGCGGGTATTCGATGCAGGCGTTGCGCGTGTCGCCCTTGTTGCCACGCTGCAGCAGGCAAAAGCGGTCGCCAGCCACAAAGGCGCCCTCGATGTTGAGCCTGGGAAAGTCGGCGGCCAGGGCTCCGTACAGCCCGGCCAGGTCAACGGTGCGCGCTGCGTCCTGCAGCTTCCCTTCAGCGTCCAGCGGCAACACCAGGGCTTGCTGCCGGTTGAGCTTGGAGCCGGAGCCCAGCGCCAGCAGCGCGCCGTAGGGCTGGCCCGGCTGCGGCGGGAGCAGGGCCAGGGCTTCCAGGTCGGGCTTGCGCCTTTTGCGCTGGTCGTTGTCATGGGGCAGGTCGCCGGAAACCACACGGTGCAGGTACACCGGCCCGGCAGGCTCGCCGCTGGCTGCAAACCGGCCGAGGTGATGTTCATCGTCAGCCACCACATAGAGCCAGGGGCCGGCCTGCACCATGCCGCTGGCCGCGCTCAGGTGTGCTTGCCCGCGCGGATGGACGGCAATATCGAGAAGCAGGTCTCTGAGATGGACGGGAACAAGCATGGGAAGGTGAAGAGGTAAGGCAGGTGTTCCGGCGACGTGGTGAAGCCGGCAGGCGGCACCTGATGATGCCAGTCTGAGAAAATGGGGCTTTCACCGTTCAGCGAAGTCTCTCATGCCTCTGCCCGCACCCCAAGCCCGAACCCACCTGCACACCCGCGCCGTCGTTTACCGCGGCTACCGCCGCGAGGACGGCCTGTGGGACATCGAAGGCGAACTGTCCGACACCAAAACCTACGCGCTGGAGCGCTCGGAGCGCGGCGACATGCCGCCGGGCACGCCCATCCACGGCATGGCCATCCGTGCAACGGTGGACGACAACATGACGATCCGCGAGATTTCCACCGCCATGGACCACACGCCTTTTGGCGAATGCCGGCAGGGCACCGACCCGATGCAGCAGATGGTGGGCGTCACCATGGGGCCGGGCTGGCGTTTTGCCATCGAGCGGGCGCTGGGCGGCATACGCGGCTGCACGCACCTGCGCGAGCTGCTGTTCAACATGGCGACCGCGGCCTACCAGACCATTCCCGCCTACCGCGGCCGCCTGCGCCGCCAGGCCGGCTTGCCCGAGCCAGAAAATACGGAGCCGCCGTATCACCTGGGCAAATGCCTGGCCTGGGATTTCGATGGTCCGGTGGTCCAGCGCCACTATCCGAAGTTTGCGGGCTGGCAGCCCTTGAACCGGAAAACCTGAGCCGGGCCTGAACCGGTTGTCATCTGCCGCCGCTACGCCGACTCCGGCACGTTGTTGCTGTCTATCCGTGGCGTACCGGGCCAGTTCAGGATGGAACGGGGCGTGCGCTTGATCCCTTCGACCTTTTTGGGCAGCACGTCGCGCAGCGGCGAGCCGTAGCCGTTGGCTGCGTTGGCAAGTTCCTGCTCCAGCCAGGCCACGCGCTGCGCATACATGGACGCAAGCGCGGCATGGTGTTCCGCCGCGACCTGGTGCTCGATGCGGGCGACGTTGGCCTGCTGCAGGTATTCGCGGGCCTTGCGCAGGTGGGTATCGGTACGAGGTTGAAAGATATCGAACATCTGAACTCTCCTGGTGCGGCGGACAAAGATGTGAGGACCCGGAACTGACTTGATTGAAGCAGAAGTGGCGTTCAGCGTCCGGGCGGGTTTGATGTGTTACGGGTAGGTAACGGTCGCATGGATTTGTCAGACAGGTTCGATCCCGCGCTAATGGTTGGTGTAGCTGGCATTGCCCAGTCCGGTGCCTATCGTCAATACCGCCCAGCGCTTGATATCGCGCGTGAAAGGCAGTTCTGACAGGCCCTGCACCACTGCATCGTTGTGCAGGCGCACCTGGGTTTCCTGCCCGTCAATGCGGGGTAGCCGCTCGCACAGGTGGTGCGGCAGGTGGAAGTGCGAACTCTCCCAGTTGCCGGGCAGATTTTGCGTGCCATCGGCGATGGAGCCGTCTTCGCGGATCATGCCGGGGCATGCCACGCCGACGAAGGGGGCGAGGGCAAGCCCTTTTTTCCTGGCCTTGTTGATCAGTGTCTGGAGCATGTCGGCAATGCCTTGCACCAGGTCTTCGCGCCGGATGTCGTCATCGTCTTCGGCGTGAGCCCATTTCCTGCGGCCTATCACATCGGCTTTCGAGAAGTCGGGCGCCTTCTTCAGGCGCGTGCGGACGATGCCGCAGCGCACGTTGGTGCCGCCTATGTCCACGGCCAGCAGGGCGTTGTAGCGCGACAGCAGTTCGGGCGGTGCCAGATGCACCCAGCCGATCAGGCCGCCTTCGTCGGAATGGTGGTGCAGCGTGCGCAGCTGTACCTTGACGCCCTGTTCGGCCAGCAGCGCCGCCGCGCGTTTCACCGCGCGCCGGCCCAGCTCGCTTTGCTGGAAACCGCCGCCGACGACAATGCGCCCGACGCCGCGCCAGGAAGGCTGCCGCAAAAAGCGCCGTACCACACGCGCCAACTGCCACGCGTAGTCTTCCGCCGCTGCGTTGATCGTTGCCGCCGCCAGTCCTTTCCTGTCCAGCAGCTCGTCGAGGCGGTCCCTGCTGATGTCCGGCGTGGCAAGGGCTCCCAGCGGGTCCTTGCCGTCCAGCTCGCGAAACAGCTTGCGCCAGGTGTCCAGCATGTGGGTGAACGCCACACGGCTGACACTATCGCCCAAAAAGCCCCTGCCGTCCTGCAGCTCCAGGCTGTAACCGTTGATGGTGACGGCCGGCAGTTGCAGGCTGCCATGCAGCAGGGAAAGGTGGTCCTCGGCAGGCAGGAAAACGGTGGTGCGGGTGGGCATGAGCAGGGAGATCTCTGTCGCGTGAAAAACTCCATGCTGACGGGCCGGTAGCGCCCGTTCCATGGCAACGCGGCGCGTCCTGCCGTCAGCCAAAGGCTCGACAGGCTGTTTTATGGTGAGTCGAAGAACATTGACCATCCGAAGAAGCTGCGCCATAGTTCTGCCCGTTCGGGGCGATTGGCATAGACGGTAACTGACCAATAGCAACGACCGCGTAGCAGCCGTTCCTTGTCGACGACCGCTCCGAATGCAACAGGGAAGAGTGGTTGGCTGACCATGCGCGGAATTCCGGCAATTTGCGAACTGCATCGGAAGCTTGCGAATAGGCGCCGGATTTTCTTGCGGACGCATTGCAGCTCGCAGCGGCTTGGACCGACAGCGCTGCTCCGACAAGAAGCACCGTCAATGCGAGAGTTTTCATTCCCTGAATACTAAACTGGCGGACGCCGAAGACGAGCCGCGCTTGACTGCGGGTTACGTGGGGATGCCATTCCTGACGAGATGGCCTCCCGTGAAGCGCGGATCAGCTGTGACCTCGCGCGTGGCAAAGGACAGCCCGGGAAATGCTGCCAGGAGTTCAGGGGTCTTGAACTCCACCTCGGCCAGGATGAGGCCGGCCAGTTCGTCCTGAAACTCATCGACAAGAATATCGATTCCTCCAATCGGTTTCAGCCTGTGCCGGAGTTTCCTGATTCGAGTTCCCGATAATGATGCAGCGAGGACGGCAAATTCCTCTTCCGGCAGGTAAATGGAAGTGATCAGCCGTGTGTGGATGTCCGCGTCGGCTTTGCGAGTCAGCCGAAGCATTGGCGTCCCGCCACCAATCGGGCGGGCTTCCCTAAGTCTCAGCCGGGTGCCGGTGACGTAGAGGTCTGTAATCATCTCTGTTCGAAGAATCCGCTCGCGCGGAACTTCCAGGCACAGCCAGCGTCGTTCACGCTCGATGACCGTGTACTGCGGCCGGGGGAAGCCCAGTCGTTCTGCGGTTTCTCGATCAATGCCCACTGGTTCTCCTTATGCTTGAATTTGATATATCCCCCGCCATGGAGTGTGATCATCGTCATCTCCAGCAGAACAGGTAAAAGCTGGCTGGAAGCGCATCTGCCTCAAGCCTTCACTCGCCGAAACAACTCGGGATAGTCCAGGACGATGCAGTCTTCATCCACCGGCAGCTCCGCCTTGAAATCGCTCCCATCCAGGTTCTCGAAGAGGTATAGCCTGTCATTCATGCGCGTGTAGGCCTGTGGCTGCGGTCGAACCGTCAAGTCTGGCCCGAAGACCCAGGCCATGCGGAATGTGCGCCGCTCCCCAATGGCCATCGGTTGACGGCGCATCGGAAAGCTATTCGTGAATGGGGTGGGCCAGATGTCGATGTCCATGCATCCGTCCAGCTCGACGAGGATCCGGCCTTCGCCATCTTGCCAGTTGCCTTTACCGTCCGTATGCAGGCTCAGTGATCGGCTGGAGCCATCTTTTGCAAGGGAGAAGTCGGCACGGCGGAGTTGCCACTCTTCGCTCCAATGGAGCCGGTAAACAAGGCGGAACGGTTCACTGTCTTCATCGAAGGCGAGTACGACGCTGTCAGCCGTGTCGTGCGTCAGGAGCAGATGCTCCAACCCAATTCCTTCCCAGGCACTGTTCCAGGTGGGCTGCCAGCAAATCGTTCTGGAAGTTTCGTTCACCATGGGCATGACTCCTTTCGAAGATACCTATCCATCCAGCAATGGTAGCCGCACCGAGGCCAGGCGCATATAGCTCTTATGAAGGTACCGGCACGGCAAATCGCGGTGTTTCGCTGGCTACCGGTAAAGATCAACCTTGCCGCCCAGCGTGGTCAGCAGGGCGCCCAGAAAAGTATTGCGCTCGGTAGAGATGCTGCCCGGCGTGTCGGCCGTTTTCAGGGCCGAGGTGATCACCACAACCACGCCGGACTCGGGCTGCACGATCAGCTCCTGGCCGAACAGTCCGCGGGCCTGGAAGGTGCGGGTGCGGTAGGGATAAAGCCAGGTCTGGTAGCCGTAGCCGAAGTAGGGCGTTGCCTTGCGCGGCTTCAGGTAGTCGGGTTGGCGCTCGGGGTCGGTCGCATCGAGCACAAAATCCTTCGGCACCAGCGCGCGGCCGTTCCACATGCCGTCATTGGCCAGCAGCATGCCCAGGCGGCCGTAGTCGCGCAGCGTGGCGTTCAGGCAGCAGTTGCCTGCTTCCATTCCCGAGCTGTCGATGAGCCAGGAGGCATCGGATTCGGCACCCATGGGCTTCCAGAGTTTTTCGGACAGGTAGGTGGCCAGGTCCTGCTTGATCGCGCCGCGCAACACGATGCCGAGGACAAAGGTCTCGGCGGAGTTGTAGTTGAAGGCGCTTCCCTGCGGGTAAGTCACGTCCTTGACCCACGAGACGGCGCTGGCGCCGCCACGGCCGCGCTGGTAGAAGGACTCCCCGGCCAGGCGGGCGCCGTCGGTGATGACACCGGGCATGACCTTGTCGTTCCATTTGACGCCGGACGACATGCGCAGCAGGTTGCGAATGGTCACCGGCGCCCAGGCCGAGCCCTTGAGCGCAGGCGCGTATTTTTCGGCGCTGTCATCGAGCGACGCAATGTGGCCTTCCTGCAGAGCCACGCCCACCAGCAGCGCCACGACTGTTTTGGCCATGGAAAACGAAGCCAGCCGGTGTGCGGCGGTGCGGTCGTACTGGTAACGCTCAAGAATGATTTTTCCGTCTTTCAGGATCAGCAGGCCGGTGATGCGCTGGCGTGCCAGCAGGTCATCGACCGTGAGCGTCTGGCCTTCAAACGTGTAGCTGATGCTGGGCGGCGGCGATTCATGCGGGGGCAAAGTGGAGGCCGGGACCGGGGCGGTCTTGACGGTGCGGGGCCAGAACACTTTTTCCATGTGGCTGAAAGTGCCGATCTTGAATTCTTCCTTGAACAGGCTGAAGTCGGGCCCGAAGCGTTGCACCGGGTAGCCGCCGGCCTTGCCAAGCACCTGCTCGTCGAGCTCAGCCAGGGCCAGCGTGCTGCTGCACGCAAGCAACAGGGCTAACAGGGCCGACAGGGCTCGTTGTGTTGTTTTTGCCTGTATCAAGTTGCTCTCCTGTGGATACACAAGCATACACATTGTTGCTTTCCCACTCTCCGGCTATTCCGCGCCGTCTGGCAACCCAGGAGGGCGTAGCGCCTACACTGGCAACCGATGAAAAAGATATTCGACCAGATACTCGTCCGCCTCCAGCCCCTGGCCGCTGAAGTTCTTCGCCGCCTGCGCCACCCCACCCGGCGCGGCGTGGCTTTGTCCGTGGCCGCCATACCCGCTTTGCTGCTTCTGTATGTGCTGGTGCTGATTCCCTTCACGCCCAGCATTGGCGACCTGCGCAAGATCAAGTCGGAAAAGCCGACCGCGGTGCTTTCGGCCGACGGCAAGGAACTGGCCCTGTTCAAGCGCGCCAACCGCGACTGGGTCAAGCTGGCCGACATGTCGCCCAATGTGCTGGCGGCGCTGATTGCCACCGAAGACCACCGCTTTTACGAACACCACGGCATGGACCTGCGGCGCACGGTCTCCTCCGTGGTGCTGACCTTCACAGGCCGCTGGCAGGGCGGCTCGACCATCACGCAGCAGCTGGCGCGCAATCTGTACCCCAAGGAAATCGGCCGTTCGGCCACGCTGACGCGCAAGATCAAGGAAGCCATTACCGCGCTGAAGATCGAGTCCGTCTACACCAAGGACGAAATCCTCGAGACCTACCTCAATACCGTGCCTTTTCTTTACAACGCCTACGGCATTGACATGGCGGCCCGCACCTACTTCGACAAGTCGGCCGGCAAGCTTGACGTGCTGGAAAGCGCCACGCTGATCGGCATGCTCAAGGGCACCAGTTATTACAACCCGGTGCTCAACCCCGAGCGCGCCGTGCAGCGCCGCAACATCGTCATGGCCCAGATGGTCAAGCACGGCAAGCTGGAAGACGCGAAGTTCGAAGGCCTGAAGAAAAAGCCGCTCAAGGTGGACTTCGAGCGGCAGAACGAGCAACTGGGCGCTGCGCCGCACTTCAGCCAGTACGTGCGCCGCTGGCTCATCGAATGGGCCGACCGCAACGACTACAACATCTATGCCGACGGGCTGGTGGTGCGCACCACCATCGACGCAAGGCTGCAGGCCCAAGCCAACCAGGCGGTGACGCGCCAGGCCGACAAGCTGCAGGGCGTGGCCAACGGCGAGTGGGGTCCGCGCCGCTGGGCTTCCAGCAAGGACGTAGTGCAGGCTTTTGTGCGGGAGAGCGCCGAGTACAAGGCCGCGAAGGAATCAGGCCTGACGGACGCCGATGCCCTCAAGAAGGTGCAGGCCGACACCGCTTTCATGCAGGCGCTGCGGCAGGACAAGACCCGATTGCAGGCTGGCTTCATGGCCCTTGATCCGCGCAACGGCCATGTCAAGGCCTGGGTCGGCAGCCGCAACTTTGCGCAGGACCCGTTCGACCACGTGGCCCAGGCGCGCAGGCAGCCGGGTTCAACCTTCAAGCCTTTTGTGTACGGCGCCGCGTTTGAAAACGGCGCACGCCCGAATGACACCTTCATGGACGAGGACGTTGAAATTGCGCTGGGCAACGGTGCCGTCTGGCGGCCCAAGGATGGCGGCGAACCCAGCTACGCACCGATGAGCCTGCGCGACGGCCTGGTGTTTTCCAAGAACACCATCACCGCGCAGGTCATGCAGAGTGTGGGCCCGGCCAAGGTGGCCAGCCTGGCCCAGGCCATGGGTGTGCGGCAAAGCAAACTCGATGCGGTGCCTTCGCTCGCGCTGGGCACCAGCCCGGTGACGCTGAAGGAAATGGTCTCGGCTTACGGCACCATTGCCAACAGCGGCAGCTACATTGAGCCGCTGCTGATCACCAGCGTGGAAGACCGCAACGGCAAGGTGCTTGAAACCTTCCAGGCCCAGGCGCCCGAGCAGGCCCTGTCGATTCCCACCGCACAGCTGCTGGTGGACGTGATGCGTGGCGTCATCGACCGCGGTACCGGTGCCGGTATCCGCTCGCGCTTCGGCATCCAGGCCGACGTGGCCGGCAAGACCGGCACCACACAGGACAACACCGACGGCTGGTTCGTGCTGATGCACCCGCAGCTGGTGGCGGGCGCCTGGGTCGGCTTCAACGACAACCGCGTGACGCTCAGCGACTACTGGGGCCAGGGCGCCCACAGCGCGCTGCCCATCGTGGGCGATTTTTTCCAGCAGTCCCTCAGGAGCAAGGTGGTAGACCCGAACGCCCGCTTCGAAGCGCCGCGCGGTTCCAGCGCGCAGGAGCCGGTGATCGACCAGGTGAACAACTGGCTCAGCGGCCTTTTCCCGGGTTCGTCACAGCCGGCAACGCCGCGGCAGCCGCCGGCAGAAGAGCAGGTCCTGCCCGCTTACACACCGCCACCGGCCGGCCTGCCGCCAGCCCCGGCCGGCCCCGACCAGCGCTGGGAGGCGATTCCCGGCGCCCGGCCTACCGGACAGCCATCACCCGGCGCCGCTGCGCCGCCGTCAACAGGTGTGGTGATCGGCCTGCCGCAGGGCGAGCGCACGCCGCAATTCATTCCCTTGCCGCCTGCGCAGGGGCGGTAAACCAGGCGGGCTATCCACTGGCCCTGGATCCTTCTATTGATGGTTTCGTAGCTCATGACATTAAACCGTTCGGGCTGAGCCTGTCGAAGCCTGTCCTGAGCAAGGACGAAGGACACCTCGACCCTTCGGCCCTTCGACAGGCTCAGAACAGGCCAAGCTTAGAGCGAACGGTAGTCAATTGCATCCCATGAGTCATGGAAGTTTCACAGCAACTGGTGGCAGGCCATGAACGCATCAGCGAGCCAGCACGCATCTGCGGCCCTGCCTACAATGAGCCGGCAAGCGCAACCACCACTTGCGGCGCACCAATTGCCCCCGTTGATTTCCTTTTTCATGACTTTCTCCTGCCTGTGACCTCCATCGCTTCTGCCCCTCTTTCCGCGGCCACGCGGCGGTCGATTCTCCTGCTGTCTTTTGCCACCTTCGCCAGCATGGCGGCGCAGCGCATTTGCGACGCCATGCTGCCGGAGCTCTCACGCGTGTTTGCCGTCAGCCTGGTGCAGGCGGCGCAGGTGGTGTCGGTGTTTGCGGTGGCCTACGGCGTGGCCCAGCTTTTCTACGGGCCGCTGGGCGACCGGCTGGGCAAGTTCCGCATCGTCACTTTTGCCACGCTGGGTTGCTGCGTGGGCAGCGTGGTGGCGGCGCTGGCCACCAGCCTGGACATGCTGGTGTTTGCACGCCTGCTGATGGCACTGGGCGCGGCGGCCCTGATTCCGCTGGCCATGGCCTGGGTGGGCGACGCTGTGCCGTCCGAGCAGTTGCAGGAAATGCTTACGCGCACCGGCCTGGGGAGCACGCTGGGCATTGTGGGCGGCCAGCTGGCCGGCGGGCTGCTGACCGACGCGCTGGGCTGGCGCTGGGCCTTTGCTTTCCTGACGCTGCTGTTCGGCGTGGTCGGCGCGCTGCTATGGGTGGACTGGCGCCGGCAGCAGGCTGCGCAGGCGCTGCGGCCCGTGATGGCGGTGCCCCATGCGCAGGCCGCGCGCACCGGCTTTGTGAAGCAGGCGCTGCTCATCGTCACCGGCCCGTGGTCGCGCGTGGTGCTGCTGATGGCTTTTGTCGAAGGCGCCGCGGGTTTTGGCGTGCTGGCCATCTGGGCCTCGCACCTGCATCGCTCGCTGAGCCTGCCGCTGTCGGTGGCGGGCGCCATCGTGGCGCTGTTCGGCCTGGGCGGTGTGCTCTACATGGCGGTGGGGCGCCACATGATCCGGCGCTTCGGCCAGCAGGGGCTGGTGCTGGTAGGCGGCGCGCTGGTCGGGGTGAGTTCATTGATGCTGGCCTACACGCCGCACTGGCTGCCCGCCTTGCCGGCCAGCCTGCTGGCGGGGTTTGGTTTTTTCATGTTTCACAACACCATGCAGACCAACGCCACGCAGATGGCGCCCGGCGCCCGCGGCACGGCCGTGTCGCTGTTCGCTTCTTTCCTGTTCTTGGGCCAGTCTGTCGGTGTGGTGGTGGCTGCCGCGCTGATCGGACGGCTGGGCACTGGCGCTGTGGTGGCGCTGGGCGGCCTGGTCATGGCGGCCGAGGGCGTTTTCTTCGCCTGGGCGCTGCGCCGGCGGGATGCGTCGCGCGCGGGCTGACAGACAGCTTGGCTGTCGATGCCTGTTCCGCGCCAGGCCCGCTACGCGCCGCCTTGGCTTCCGCAGGGGCGAGAGCTGCATATGGCCGGCTGCGAAGGCTTACGAGGTCTTCCTGTTGCCGGCCTTCAGCCTTGCCTGGATGGCGTTCATCTGTTCGATCTCTCTGCGTTGACCGCTTGAGATCTGATCGCACAGCCTGACCAGTTCTGCGTCTTTCAGCGTGGTTTCACGGCACATGAGGATCGCGCCCGAGTGGTGCGGAATCATTGAGGCAATGAACTGCCCGTCGCCTATCGCGGTCTGCTGCCGCGTCCCGGCAAGGGCGGCAACAAACAGCAAGGCAAGGCCCGCATGGAGCGCCATGTTCAGTGTTGTGCGGGTGTACATCCCGCGCATGGTCGCCAGCATGATCATTCCCATGGGCGCAACCATCGTGAGCGCCATGTAGAGCATGTTGAGGTTGTTGCGGAAGTCGCCCCAGCTGTCAATCATCGAAAACATGATGAAGTACATGACCACCAGGCTGAGCAGCATATTCACCAGGAACATTGTGTAGTGATGCCCCGAGCGGTCGTTGATCGCGTGATCGTTATGTTCCATCTTTGCCTCCTTGCTGCAAGCAAACTGCATGTCCGGTTGCCGGTGCCGGAACCTATGCACAGTACTGCCGAGATTTTGCGGGGGCTTGCGATCGCTGCGTGTAACAGGCTGTTGCCTGTATGGACCGAACTCAAGGTCCTTGTTACTTCTTACTTCCTCCACCTTTTGGAGGATGACGCCGGGTGGTACGGCATTTACGCTTGAGTGCTGATGCCCTGCATCCGCATGGCCCGGAAAGGAGCGTTCCCATGCCTACCACCATCCTCCTGCAGCGGGTGATCGACTGTGCCAAGCTGCTCGACTCCGGCCACTCCATCGAAATGGCTACGGGTGTGCGCGCCGTTCTTGGCGGTGGCAAGCTGACGATCACGGAAAACGGCACCACGGTTTTTCACATGAAGGTCATGCTTCAGGGCACGCACCTGAACCTGGACTACCCACGCACCGTGGATGGCCAGCAGGGCCGGGGCTGGGGCCGTCTGGGTTTGTTGCTGGCCTTGCGTTTTGGTCTGCACCGCGGCTGCACCACGGTAGCTGCAGGAACCCCGCTGGAGCCTGGCTCCCACAGCTTCTGGGGTTTGGGCAAGCTGCAATTCAGCCTGAAAACCAATCTGCAGCAAGCCATCATTGATGTCATGCTCACCATACGCGACAACGTTCCCCAACCCAGTCCACTGGGAACCAGCGTGATCGTGATCAGAAACCCGGCGCCCGGTTCTGCCGCGCCCGCAAAACGAAGGAATTCCCTTGGAAAATGACCCGGGCACGAAGCGCTTTATCCTTCTGCGGCATCCCTCGGGCACCTACGCTCGTGTCAAGCAGGGCTTCTCGTGGCCGGCCCTGCTGTTCGGTTCCCTCTGGGCCATCGTCAGGCGCATGTGGCTGCTGGCTGCCGTGCTTCTGGCGGTGGACATCGTCCTTTGGGTGGCCGGCGGTTACGCGGCGCACCTGGCCAACCCGGCCTTACTTTTTCTCTTTCTGGTTGCCAACATTGTTTACCTCATCGTCCGCGGGCAATACGGCAACCGCTGGCGGCTGGCTTTCCTGCGCCGCAGCGGGTATGTGCCCGTCCCGGTTGCACAGGAGCCTGCAGGCAGCCCGCCCGCTTGAACCGTACATCGCTGTTCTGGCCAGTATCAATGATCGAATCGGCCACAGGCCCTTATCGGCCGGTCGCCACCAGCTATGTATTTGGTAGCAACCCAGAGGCCTGACAGCTTGACGCATACTTCTCCTCATCATGGCCACTGCGTCCCGAAAAACTGCCACAAAGAAAAAACCGGCGGTTGTAGCCAATGCCGCCCCAGCCCCGGCGCGCGCAAAAAAGCCGCCACGCACGCCGCGCAGCTACCACTACCACGTGTATGTGATCGAGCTGTCCGACGAAGTGTGGAACGTGGGCCGCTTCCGCCGCGCCAACCCCGACTACCAGCTCGGCAAACCTTTGGTGTATGTGGGCATGACGGGGCTGGACCCCGATGTGCGTTTTGACAAACACAAGGCCGGCATCCAGTCCAACGTGTATGTGCAGAAGTGGGGTGTGCGCCTGCTGCCGCAGCTTTACACCATGTACAACCCCATGCCTTATGAAGGCGCGCGCGACATGGAGGTGGAGTTGGGGATTGCGCTGCGGGAGTTGGGGTATGGGGTTTGGCAGGCTTAGGAGCACCTGCAACCCTTCAATGAAGCTGCCGGTTGCGCCATTCGTCCATTTCCGGAATAGCCAAAATACCGCGGTTATCTGAGAATGGCATGTCTTGGGCTGAATCCGACGGCGGCTTCGTCAAATTCAGTACCCCTGTATGAACACGCAGTCAATCAGGCTAACTACATGACTACAAACATCTTTTTTTGTTTTTCAGTGCCATGTTGTCTGACTGGCGGCCATGTTATTCCGCAGTTTTGCGGGATATATCAAAGTTAGGCGTCACACCCATGAACGAAGCCGAACGTGCCGCCGGGCTGCCAGCTACCGCCCAGTATCGGTATGCCGAGCGCGTGGGCAACCAGCTCTTTGTAGCTGGTCAAGTGCCCCATGACTCCCAAGGGCACGTCGTGGGCTTGGATGACCCCCATGCTCAAGCTCTCCAGTGCTTAAGCAACCTGAACGCAGTATTGGCGGTTCATGGTTTCTCAATCTCTGATGTCCGCCAACTTGTCGTCTACGTTGTCGCGGAACAAGCCAATCTTTCAGCTGCATGGAAAACTGTCGCGGACTTTTTCGGTGGACAGGTACCTCCAGCTACTTTGTTGGGCGTCGCAGGCCTAGGCTATGCGGGACAGTTGGTCGAAGTGCACGCCACAGTGCTCAAGGCATAGAGCCTCCGTTGTCGAGACACAACGTGACGCCCAACCCTTCGTATGTGGACTGCCCCACAAAGGCAAGAAACTGACCGATAGATTGGCTGTTGGGGAAGCGCCTGCAGTCGTATATCCGGCATCTGAAGTGGGATCGTAGGTGTCTCGTGCCGCCCTTCGATGGACTCAGGACAGGCCATGGAATCTGCGTCACCGAAGCGCCAGTCGGTACAAACGGCAGGCAAGCTGCCGGAAGAGTTATCGGCGTCTGTCGGTATGGGTTGAACAGCCACAGCGGAATGAAATCACCGGCTGCCTACAGGGCGAGGAAGCTTGCAGCCCTGCTGGCGACAACTTCGGTTAATCGTATCCCCAAACGCTAAAATTCCTCGAAGTCCCGGGCGAATGGATACTGGCAGCTCTACAAGTCGAGCGGCTTTCACAAAAGGTTGAATATGGAACAGAGTAGCGTTGCCGTCGGAGCTTCACACGATCATCAGATTCAAGCGCCATCGCCGGCAACGTTTGGGTTGGGAGAACGCGTTCGCAAAAAGTCGGGTGCCGCGTGGCAAGGCCATATCGTCGGCTGGTACAGCACGAAACTGACGCCAGAGGGCTACGCCGTCGAGTCCGAAGCACATCCAGGCTCGGTGCAGATTTACCCGGTCGGAGCGCTTGAGCGCGTGGCCTAATTCAAACGGCGCCCCCCGTGCTTCACCAACCTGACTCATCGCCGTGCGAACTGTGTGCTCCGACTGATGTTGTCTTGCAGAATGCGTTGGCATATGTGCGCTACGACAATCATTCGTTGAGTCGTGGCCACGTCCTCGTCGTACCCAAGCGTCACGTTGCGAGCTTCTTCGACATGTCGCCGGAAGAGCAGGTTGCCGTTCTTCAGTTGCTTGGCGAGGTGCAGCGTCAGACACAGCTCATGTTCTCCCCGGACGGCTACAACATCGGAGTCAATGTCGGGGCAGCAGCCGGTCAGTCACGGATGCATGTGCACGTTCATCTGATCCCAAGGTACCTCGGAGATGTGCCAGACCCAAGTGGAGGCATTCGCTGTGTGCTCACATCCAAGCGTGCCGCCTAACCTTTCGTTGCACCCGACGTGCTACAGCAGGCTTCGCCCGCTTCCGCACGCGGCTGAACTCAAACGTTATGCCGCATCAGATGCGTAGCCTGCGCCCGCGGTCCCTTGTTGCAGCCGCGGGAGTTGGCATCTGCGCATTTGCTGCGTGGAAGCTGGGTCTGGCCGCGCATCACGCTCTGACGGATGGAACGGTGCTACTGCTGGATACGAAGCCGATGGCGCGGGGCAATGTGTATTCATACGCCTGGCGCGAGGCTTGGGGTTACTTTGCAGGCTGGTCATTAATCGGTGTTGGGGGTGTCATGGTCGCTCTGTCAGCGACTGGCCGGTGGTGGCTGTTGCCGGGCGCCGTACTTGCGTGCTGCGCGGGCTTTGTGCTCGCCGCTGCCGCGCCCATGTTGGGCTCTGTCGCAGGCGCCTTGCTGTTCTTCGCTGTCATCTCCGGATGCAGCTTACTGGCAGTAGTACTTGGCCTTTGGCTAATTCGCCGTGACCATCGGTGTTTGGAAATGGAGCCCGAACTTCAAGATCAAAGGCGTGGGGACAATGCTGCATAACAAGTTACTCTGCACGGACAACAGCAGGAGGTTGCTTTGTCGCTCTGGATTGGGCTGGAAGCATATTTGATGCATGTTCCCCATGGAAAAGGACCGCGCAAGCGGTCCTTTCAATGTGAGCGACGGGTTGACTGTGGCGCCAGCCCGCCAGGCACCTACTCGATCTTCGCGCCAGACGCTTTCACAACCTCCGCCATCCGCTTGTAGTCCACCGCCAGCAGCTTGCCGAAGTCGGCGTTGCTCATGGCTTTGGGCTCGATGCCCTGTTTGTCCAGGCGCTCCAGGATGACGGGGTCTTTCAGCAGCTTGGCCATGGCGGTGTTGATGCGTGTGGCTTCGGCGGCTGGCGTGGCGGCGGGGCCGAGCAGGCCGAACCAGGAGTCGAAGGCATAGCCGGGCAGGCCGCTTTCGGCAATCGTCGGCAGCTCGGGCAGGTATTTGCTGCGCTGGGGCGAGGTCACGCCGAGCAGGCGGATGCGGCTGTCCTTGGCAAAGGCGAGGGCGCCGATGCTGGCGGCGATCACCGCGTGGGCGCGCCCGGAGATCACTTCGTTGATGGCTTCGCCGGTAGCTTTGAGCGGCACATGCACCAGGTCGATGCCGGCCAGGCCGTTGAAGTAGGCCATCGACAGATGCGTAGCGCTTCCCATGCCGGCGGTGGCGTAGTTCATTTTGCCGGGGTTCGCCTTGGCATAACGGATGAACTCGGCCACGTTTTTGGCGGGCACGTCGGGGTGGATCATCAGCACATAACCGGCCGTGCCGATGTGGGCCAGCGGCGTGAAGTCTTTCTGCGGGTCGTAGGCGAGCTTGGTGTACAGCGAGCCGGCAATGTTGTGACTGGCGGCGGCCATCACCATCGTGGTGCCGTCCGGCTCGGACTTGGCGACAAAACCCGTGCCTATGGTGCCGCCCGCGCCGGCACGGTTTTCCACAATCACGGTCTGGCCGAGGGCGGTGCCCAGCTCGCCGTTCATGGCGCGCGCCAATATGTCCTGCACGCCGCCAGCGGCGTAGGGCACAACGATGCGCACGGGTTTGCTGCCGACTTGTGCCGAGGCCAGCCCGGCGGTGAGAGTCAGGCCGGCCGCCATGGCAGTGCCCAGGAAGGTTCTACGCTTGATCATGTGTTGCGCTCTTTTTGTGTGGGTAAGTGATACAGAAATGGGGAAATTCAGTTGAGGCAGATCTCGTCGGCAAGCCGCCGCATGAAACGCTCGCACCAGGCCAGCTGTTCCAGCGTGACCCACTCATTGGGCTGGTGCGCCTGGGCAATGTGCCCGGGGCCGCAGACGATGGTTGGCACGCCGGCCTGGTGGAACAGAGCAGCTTCCGTGCCAAACGACACCTTGCCCGCGCCGGTGGCCGGGTCCACGCCCGCACAGGTGAAGCACAGACGGGCAATCTCGCTGTCGGCATCGGTTGCGAAGCCGGGCAGCACCGACTTGAGCTCGTGGGTAATGCCGGTGTCTGCAGCGACTGCACGCATGGCCGGCAGCAGGCTCTCGCCATAGGCTTTGGCCTGCGCGAACAGCGCGTCGGGGCTGTTCATGTGGTGGTGGCGGATTTCCCAGGTGATGTCGCAGTCGCGCGGGATGATGTTGAGCGCGGTACCGCCGGCAATGATGCCGGTGTGGATGGTGGTGTGCGGCACGTCGTAGATCGCATCGAACGGCCCTTCGGCCACCAGCTTGCGGTGCATGGCTTTGAGGTTGGCCACAAACTCGCAGGCGATCTCCACCGCGTTGACACCCTGGGGTGTCAGCGACGAATGCGCCTCGAAGCCGCGCACCGACGTCCTGTAGGCATGTTTGCCCTTGTGTGCAATCACCACCTGCATGCCGGTGGGTTCGCCGACGATGCAGCCTGCCGGCTTGTAGCCCTGCGCCACCATGTCGGCAATCAGGCGCCGCACGCCGATGCAGCCGACTTCTTCGTCGTAGCTGAAGGCCAGGTGCACCGGGCGCTTGAGCTGGCGCTTGAGCAGCTCGGGAACCATCATCAGTGCGGTGGCGCCAAAACTTTTCATGTCGGTCACGCCGCGGCCATACAGCTTGTCGCCGATGACCTGGGCCACAAAGGGGTCGGTGTTCCAGGGCTGGCCGTCCACCGGCACCACATCGGTGTGGCCCGAGAGCACCAGCCCGCCGATTTTGCTTTCGCCGTCAGCGGCGGGCAGGGTGGCCCAGAGGTTGGCCTTCTTGCCGCTGTCGTCGTAGGTCAGGCTGCACTTCAGGCCGTAGCTTTCGAGCCGGGCCTGGGTCCATTCAATGATGGGCAGGTTGCTGTCGCGCGAGACGGAAGCAAACGACACCCATTTTTCGATCAGGGGCAGGGCGGCGAGATCGGCGGCGGTCACCGACTGCAGGGTGGCATTGGGAAGAGGAGCATTCATGGTGGGCACCTTGAGCCGGCAGGCTGAAGAGGGGAACAAAAGATAGGCATACATATTACCTGTGTCACAGTTTTGCCGCGGGCGCAGGCCGGCTGGCCTGCCCGTCCCAGGTGCGCTATACAAACCATAGCTGGAATCCCAGGTGCTGATTGGGCGGGCGGCTGATTTGGTTATGGGTTTTGCCGGTAACGATGCGTAGCGAGCGGTGCCGAACTGCCAACTAGGGGTTCGTCAGGCGCAGGCTGCTTGGCTGCTGTCCCACAAACAGCTTGTTCTGATGCTTACACCCGTGTTTATGCCGCAAAGGTATGCTGCAAGTGTTGCGTTGACTGACCGTTGGCTGATGGATTCCCGAATTGACAAAAGAAGGAGACAAAACATGCAAACTGACAGCATCACTGAAAAGAAGGCCGTGCTTTTGGACCACCGCGCGGCGCCCCGTTTTGGCGTGGCCCTGCGCCTGATGGTGGAAGGCGAGGAAGGGGCCACGCATGACCTGAGTGCGACCGGCCTCAGTTTTGCTTCCGGCCGCAGCTACAAGGTGGGCCGCCCGCTCGAACTGGTGCTGGAATTTCCGGGCAGCAAGGGCCCCCATCCGCTGACATGCGAGGCAGAGGTGGTGCGCGTCACACCTGTCGGCGACAGCTTCAACATAGCAGTGCGGCTGCTGACGCCGCTGTTCAACAACTAGGCAGACGCGGCAGCACTGGAGGGGGCAGCTGCGCTGCATCGCCGGGTTCCGTCGCCCGAGCCTGCTGGAAGCGCCGGCCTGTCACCGCCGTTGCACGCGGGCCCCGCAGGGGAGCATAAACTTGGAGCCATCAAATCAGGAGACTCCCATGCTTACCCTCTGCGGCTCGCCCATTTCCAACTACTACAACAAGGTCAAACTCGCACTGCTTGAAAAAGGAGTGCCTTTTACCGAAGAGTACGCAGCCACGCACAGCAAGGACGAGGCCATCCTCGGCGCCTCGCCTCTGGGCAAGATTCCCTTCATTCGCACGGAGCAGGGCGGGCTGTGCGAAAGCCAGGCCATCCTGGACTACATCGAAACGGCTTTTCCGCAGCCACCGCTGTTGCCGGCCGACACCTTTGCCGCGGCCAAGGTGCGCGAGCTCACCACCTACATCGACTGGCACCTGGAGATCGTCGCTCGGCAGCTGTATGGTTCGGCATTTTTCGGCGCCGAGCCGCTGAGCGAAGGCAACCTGGCGCGCATCCGCAAGCAGCTGGAAACCAATATTGCGGCCTTCAAGCGCCTCGCCAAATTTTCTCCCTATGTCGCGGGCGAGAACTTCACCCAGGCCGACTGCGCTGCTTTTGCCAACCTGCCGCTGGTCGGCATGGCCAGCAAGGCTTCGTTCGGTGAAGACCTGCTGCTCGCCGGCGGCGTGGACTACAAGGGCTACATCAAGTTCATTGGCGAGAGGCCCACCGCGCAGAAAGTGGTGGCCGACCGCAAGGCGGTGCAGGCCAAAACCTAGAACTGCATTGCACGCCTGAATTTTTTTCGCGGCCTGCGCTGCATTGTTCAAACCGCAACCGGTGGCGCCATGACAGGATCATGCTTTTTGGAGACGATGCATGAGCCCTGAAAACCTGCTGGAACACCACGACAGCGCCCGCTTGTGGCTCGCAGAGCCGGGCAACAGCGGACTGGACGACGTGGCTGCGGCCTACCAGAGCGCGCTGGCCGTGCGCGCGCTGCGTATGGCGCGAGGCGAGCAGCCGCGCGGCTACAAGGTGGGTTTCACCAATCGCGGCATCTGGCAACGCTACAACGTGTTTGCACCCATCTGGGGGACGGTGTGGGACACCTCGCTCACTTTCTGTGAGGGTGAAGGGGATATGGCGCTTGCAGCCACCTGCCAGCCGCGCATCGAGCCCGAAGCCGTGTTCTGCATGTGCGCCACCCCACCGCAGAAGGCATCGCTCGATGAGCTGTTCGCGTGTATTGACTGGGTGGCTCCCGGATTTGAAATTGTGCAGTCGCACCAGCCTGGCTGGAAGTTTGCCGCGCCCGATGCGGTGGCCGATGGGGGGCTGCACGCCCGCCTGCTGGTGGGCACGCGTACTGCAGCTGCCGGGCTGGCAAAAGATGCGCAGGCTTTCGGGCAGGTACTGGCCGGGGCGGGCGTGGCCTTGTCATGCAACGGCTTGCCCATGGACCGCGGCACCGGTGCGAACGTGCTGGGTGACCCGCTGCAGGCGCTGCTTTATTTTCTGCAGGATTTGCGCGCCTGCCCCGGAGCGACGGACCTACAGCCGGGGGACTTGGTGACCACAGGCACCTGGACCGACGCATGGCCGGTGGCGCCCGGCGAGCAATGGGTGGCGGCGTTTGATGCGCCGCTTGCCAACCTGAAAGTGAACTTCAATTGAGAGGCTGCTCCGCTGCTTTGCGCGGCTAGGGGTATACGGCCTTGGGCAGTTCGAAATGCGGGCCGTCGATGAAAGCGCGCAGGCCGGCGGCCTTGCGCCGCGCTACATACAGGGCAACCAGGTCTTCGGTGGACTCCGTGGATGCCGTGAATTCGATGTCCCATGCGCCGCCCCAGCGCAGGGGAATGTTCAGCCCCTGGGCCGCTACACGGACCGCATCGGCAATGACATAGATAGGCTCCCATTCCCAGCGCAGCTTGCCATTGATGTAAGGCACCAGGTCAACGGCGTGGCCGCTCAGGTGGCGCGAATCCAGGGTGGTGCTTGCCCCTTTGGCCACCAGTTGTTGCTGCTCCGTCAGCGTGCGTATCCCGTCATGGACGCTGAAGTCCTGTGTGGTCAGCTGGATGGCGCGTTCCACAACCGCCACGAGGTCAGCGTGCACGCCTTGCAGTTCCCTGATGGAAGTTTTTCCAAGTTTGTACTGAGCCATGGGTGGTCCTCCTGAAGTCGAATGAATGGCCATTGCATCCGGTCGCCTGTTCCCTGAACCGATGCCTGGCGTGCCTGGGGGCTCGCGCTATTTGAGTACCAGCCATGGCGGCGTGTCATCCTTCAATTGGAGGAGGCTCGGCAAAAACACCGTGAGCAGGGTCCTTGTTCGTGTCCTTTCGTATTACCCCCGCAGCGGCTGGCGCGCATGTGGCGGCGTTGAACATGCAATCGAAACCGGCGCAGAATCCGGCACCCTGGCGGCCTCACACCTGTGGGAGCCAGGTAATGGAGAGCGCCGGATTTGTTGACGTGCATCAATCCGCTTGCGCAGGCGGGCCACTATATTGGCACCATGACGACCCATTCCGCCGCGCAGGCCCCCGACCTTTCCAGCGAACCGCTGGCCGGTTTTTCCCGGTGCCATCTGGACATCCTGTCGCAGCTGCAGGCTCTTGAAAAGTTGCCTGCGCTGCAGGCGGCCGCGGCCCAGGCGCGAACCATTGCCACCGACACCCTGGCGCTGTTCCGTGATGCGGTCCACGAGCACCATGCGGACGAGGAGCGCGAGCTGTTTCCGGCAGTGCTGCGCAGTGCCACGCGCGGCGAGGAGTCCGATTTCGCGCAGGCCATGGTGCAGCGCCTGACGGCCGAGCACCGCCATATCGAAACGCTGTGGAAAAAAATAGAACTGACCGTCAAGGCCGTTGCCAGGGCCCATTCCGGCGAGCTGGACCTGCATGCCGTGGAAGAGCTGGTGTGCGCCTACACGGCGCATGCGCATTTTGAGGAAGAGTACTTCCTGCCGCTGGCAGAAACCATCCTGGGCCGCAATGGCAAGCACATGGAGGCGCTGGGCCTGTCACTGCACTTGCGGCATGTCCCCCAGCCTGTCGGGCACATCTAGCTGTTGTTCTTCTGGTTAAGGCCACCAAAAGCCGTTCGGCGGAGGGCTGGCATCTGCTATAAAAGATGCAGCGTCCCACTAAACAGGTCTGGAGCGGCGTTCCGTGAAAACCATCTTCACGCTTTTTTGCATCTTCTGTGGTACCTGTGCCTATGCCCAGACCGCCTGGCTCACGGTGCTGGGCGATCGTGACGATCCTGCCGTCAACACCATTGAAGTGGATCCGGTGCCCGTCGCTGTCAGCGAGGGGCTGCGCACCATGCGGGTGCGGGTCAGCCGCTCCCGGGATCGCACCAGCTGGGACGGCGTGCCTTACCGGTCTTATGTGTCCGAGGTGGTGTTTGACTGTGCGAGCAGGACGGCTAGATACAGCTCGCTGGCCTTTTACCGCCAGGCGCTCTGGGGCGGCGAGCCGCACAGCACCGCGGTGTACACCAAGGCGAACCCGCGGCCCATGCAGTTTGTGGATGTCAACCCGAATCCGACGGCGCGCATCATTCGTGCCGCCTGCCAGACCGGCAATGTGCAGGTCAATGAATAAAGACGTTGACGCTTCGGATGCCACGCATCCTGCCGTATCGTGGCGCTGCCTACTTCGGCGTAATGAGGACGTCCACCCGGCGGTTGCGTGCGCGGCCTTCCTCTGTCTTGTTGTCGGCAACCGGCTGTGATTTTCCGTAGCCCTTGACACTGAGGCGTGCTGCCGGCACGGCGGCGAGGTTGACGAAATGCTCGCGCACGGCTGCAGCCCGGTTCTCGGACAGCATCTGGTTGGCCGCGTCATTGCCCACGCTGTCGGTGTGGCCCGAGATGGCAACCGGCGCATCGCCAAACTTCTTCACTCGGGCGGCCGCTTCATCCAGTGTCTTGCGGGCTTCCGGCTTGAGTACGGACGCCCCGGAATCGAACAGGACCGCAGCGTCCAGTGCAATGGCAATGGTTTTGGGTGCCACATATTCCTCGAAGTCGTAGGGGCCGTCAAAGCGCGCACGGAAATCCACGGTTTCGGCTGCCAGGTCCAGCCGCAGGATGACAGGCTGGCGCTTGTCGACCTTGCAGCTCACCACGCCGCGCTTTTCCAGTGTGGTGTTGCCCAGCTCTACCTGGCACAGGCGTTCGGAGCGCAGGGTGTAGAGGCCGCCCAGCAAGGCCTCGGTGGTGGCGGCGGAGGTGTTTTTGCCGTCGATGGTGAGTGTCAGCTCACCCGGCCCTGCATTGAAAGCGTAGTAGTAGGCTACTGCTTTCCTGATGCCTTCACCCTTCACGCGGTTGGTCTTCAGGCGCGTCGGTTCGTCAACGTCGGTTGACCCCGGCCCGGCGATGCTGGTGGCTGTGGCTGCCTGCGGCGCGGGCAACTCGATGGTGCCGTCCAGCAGCACGCTGTAGTCAATGGTTTCTTCGGCCAGATCCAGCCGCAGGATGAGCGGTTGGGCCTTGTCGATCTGGCAATTGAGCACCACCGTCTTGTCGGCATTGGTGTTGCCGCTGGAATCAAAACACAGGCGGTTGGCCTTGCGGTCATACAGCGCAAAACCCAGCGCCTGGGTGGCGCCGCTGGGTGAGTTTTTGGAAACCGTGGTGATTTTGATCGACCCGGCTGGTGCGCTGAAGCTGTAGTAATACGACAGCTTCTGCTTGACGCCGATGCCCTTGATTTCCCTGGAGGGCAGGGGCGTCGGGTTGTCCAGGTCGGTGGAGGCGGCCAGCGCGGGTGCCGCTGGAGGCGCGGAAACCGCCGGTGCCGGCAGGACGGAAGTGGCTGGAGTGGCTGGAGTGGCGGCCGGCGCCGCTGCCTGGGGCGGAGCATGCACCACCGTGGTGGTTCCTTCCTTGCCGCAGCCTGCCAGTGCAGCTGCAGCGCACAGGGTGACGGGCAGCCAGAAACCGGAAGAGTTGGTGGTGAGTGCTGACGTATGCATGCGGCCTCCTTGTTTTGTACCGAGAGTCTATGGCCTGGGCACCGTGTGCGCTGCTTCGGGCAATGTAAGAAAAAATGGGCACGTCTGCCGCCAGAGGGTGGAGCTCTGGCTGGAAGACGATCAACGATTTGCTGGACGCGGTGCGCAGGTGCACCGCCTGGAGCTTGCGGGAAACCCTAAAGCTGCGCTTTGAAGAAGGCGATGGTGCGCTCCCAGGCGAGCTTCGCGGCCGCTGCGTCATACCGTGGCGTGGTGTCGTTGTTGAAGCCGTGCTGGGTGCCTGGGTACTGGTGCACCGCATACTTTGCCCCGGCGGTTTTCAGCGCCCCCTCATAGTCGGGCCAGGCGGAGTTGATGCGTTCGTCCACCGCTGCCAGGTGCACCAGCAGGGGCGCCCTGACCTTGACAGCGTCCGCCGGCGCAGGCGAGTTGCCGTAAAAAGGCACAGCGGCGTTCAGCTCGGGCAGGCGTGTGGCGAGCCAGTGGGCCATGCCGCCCCCATAACAGAAGCCCACTACGCCGATTTTGCCGGTTGCGTCGGGGCGCGCCTTCAGCCACTGCGCAGCGGCCAGAAAATCTTCGCGCGCCTTGGCCTGGTCCAGCGTTGCAAAAGCCGCCCTGGCCTTGTCTTCGTCGCCGGGGTAACCGCCCAGCGGCGTCAAGGCATCGGGTGCGAATGCCATGAAGCCGTCGAGTGCGAGGCGGCGCGTGATGTCCTCGATATGCGGGTTCAGGCCCCGGTTCTCGTGAACCACCAGCACGGCGGGCAGGCGCGTGCTGCCGGCGCTGGCGGGGCGGGCCAGATAGCCCTTGACGTTGCCGGTGCCCGCGGTCGAGGGATAGGTCAGGAACTCGGTTTTCAGCCGTGCATCATCTTTGGCCACTTGCTGGCCGGCGGCAAAGTTGGGGCTGAGCGCGGCCAGCAGCCCGGCTGCCGTCATGCCGGCCTTGGCAAACTTTTGTGCCTGGTTCAGGAATCCACGCCGGTCCAGGTTGCCATGCACATAGGCGTCAAAGAGGATCAGTAGCTCCTGGTCGAAATCCTGTGCGGTCAGGCGTGGCGGCATGGGGTTCTCCTTGAAAAAGGTTGAGGGCAGGGCGCAGCATACGCCGGCGGCCGAAAACGCTCAACCGGAATTTCTCTGTATCCGGGCGCGCAGTTGCTATCAAAAAAGTAGCTGACTACGCCCATGTCGTGTGGGCAAAAACCGGATTTCACTGGCGGATTCAAGTACGAAGTGCAACGTTAAGAAATAGGGTGGGCCAAGAGTCAATAGGATGGGCTCTTTGTGACCAGCCAGTCTCAACGAAGCACCATGACCTACAAACACTTGACCCGAGAAGAAC
>Ga0307513_10002674_pt1 | contig 24564 bp, 13 predicted proteins | sample 15_EM_MG_FD_202174 | JGI IMG/M metagenome (GOLD analysis project Ga0307513, IMG submission 202174) | Populus trichocarpa ectomycorrhiza microbial communities from riparian zone in the Pacific Northwest, United States - 15_EM | ecosystem: Host-associated > Plants > Roots > Unclassified | place...
TATGGGGCTCCATACAAAAAGGTACATGACAACCAATGCCTTTCTACTTAAACAACCATTTCTCCATCCCTTTGTGATATTTAAGAGTTTTGTAACCCTCATTATATTATCTACGGGTTTTCCGGTGCACAGCCAAATTTTTGTGGATTCTCATAAAGATTGTGGCCTGGGGGAGGGTGGCGAAGTCGGCTACTTTTGGTGTAAAATGAGCATCGGACGAATCTTTTTGCCCTAGTACTGTAAAACAGGCAGTTAAGGCGTGTGCCTGTAGGTTTACGGTACTCGGGTGAAATACTCGAAAGGCTTATGACAGCAGCCGCCCCTCGTTAACAATTGTTTCTTCTCATGAAACATCAACGAGTGCAAAGAAGCACAACTCCTTAGTAGGAAAAATGATCAAAATACTTATTCTGAAAAATAACCCTTGGGCCAAAAAAATGAAGAACAAAAGGTTGGCGTGATTCTTGCCGTGGTAGGCAGCAGTAAGGCCGGCAAGATGTTATTAGACGATTGACTTGAGACGATCGCTGTCGCGCACTCTGTTAGAGTATTTAATTGGTGCCCGATTGAGTCTGTCGAGCTGCCGCTCCAGCGGTTAGGGCCGAGGGCTGGCCCCTGCAATTGATGACTGCCCACTTACCGGTGATGCCTAAGTGTCGTACAAGCCGCAATGGAACTGACTGTAATCGCGACATTGCAATTCTGAATGTGGGGAAGCGGGAGGGCTGAATGAAACCTTTATCTGTGCTACACGAGTGGTGGGGTTGTCTGATAAGAAAGATGCGAATTTAAGCCTTGAAAACGCCGATGCAATTTTCACCGCGGCCGGGTAGTATGATAACTGGCACCGCACTGTACCCGTAATTTCCTGACTTTTGTAAAAACGACTGCTATTGCATGGGCGGAAAATTATCCGGAGCTTCAGGATTTTCCCCGTATGCAATAACAGTCGTTTTTACAAACGTCAGGAAATCACGAGTACGGTACAGGTATTATGCCTCTACCGGCATCTTGGAGTGGTCAGGCTGGTGGACAGGTCATTTTGAGGGGGTTCGGAATACCGGAACCTGCGCAAAACCCATCGAATTAGAACTCTAGAATCCCTTGTCACATTTCCTAACTCTCTTTTACAGTGCTCGGAATTTTCCGACGTTTGTGAACACAACTGCTATTGCATATGGGCACAAAATTGACCAGAGCCTCAGTATTTGGTGGCATGCAAGAGCAGTCGTGTTCACAAATGTCAGAAAATTACGAGTAGGGTGTAGTCCCGCAACCGGACATCAAATTCTGCAAGAAAACGAAAAAAAATCACCTTCTGAATGGAGACACATTTTTGCCTTACAATATATCATCCTGGTGAGTTCAACAGCCCCTCAACACCCCTCCCTCTACCGGTGTTTCCTTGGCGCAGCGATCGAAGAGCCCTACAGGGGAAACAGATAAAATTACCCCTCCTTCTCGCACACTAGGAAGCTCATAAACTCGTTTGGCCCCTGAATTATCGGGCAATCTTGGCCCCCTGAGTTATCGCGGAAGCATACCCACAACGAAACTAAGCACCACAACACGCATCATGGAACGAATAACAAATATACAATCTTACGGTTCGGGCAATGTCGGCTGTGGGAACGTCACGAATAGCCACAATATTACTGTGAACAAAACGGACGACGAAGGCAGCCGGATTAGGCAGTGGCTCTCGCCATTAAAGCCTCAGTACAGGCATCAGAGCGTGCAAGCCAACCGGGTGGATGGTGTGGGAGATTGGTTTCTGAAAATGAAAGGTTTTCGGGAGTGGAGTGGTAACCAAGGGGCGCAGGGGAAGGCTGTTTTGTTCTGCTACGGTCATCCGGGTGTGGGGAAAACACATATCAGGTGTGTGGGAAAGCTCTCCCAAGCGAGTTGATCACACTAACAGTCAGCAATCTTAGCTCGCTAGTTATTGACTGGTTGTGCGATCAAGTTCTCAATAGGGATATCGCTGTTGGAGGCCTGTACTGTGATTACCTTGCGCAGGAGGAGCAGTCTGCGACGAACATGTTGGGCGCAATCCTCAACCAGCTTCTGGAGAGAGATGGAATCCCGGAGCGGGTGCGGCAGGCTTTTCGTAAGGGGAAGTGGGGGTTTGGTGGGAGAGCTGTTCGACTTTCGGACTTGGTGAACATACTGAAGACAACGATCGCATCGTTGCCGCAAGTGTTCATCTGTCTGGATGGTTTAGATGAGTGCCTTCCGAAAAATCGACGAGAGCTTCTTGAGTCAATGCAGGACATTGTACGGGCTTCGCCAACCACGCGGGTGTTCCTTAGTGGGAGACCTCACATTCTGGACGAAATTAAGGGATATTTTGCTGAGGCGATCACGACCCCTGTCGCTCCTACCACCGTGGATATTAAGAGATATCTGGAGATGAGGTTAAAGAGGGATACCACACCTGGCGCAATGGATGAGGATTTGAGGGCCAAAATTATGAGAGTAATTCCAAGAAAGATTTCTCAGATGTGTGTAGAAACTACTTGAACTAATCAGGACCTGGTTGGGGATTCGCTAACGGAATATAGATTTATTCTCGTTTCCCTTAACATCGACGCGGTCCTAGAGGAGGTGACCATCCGCCAGAGAAAGAAAAAGCTTGAGCAGATGACCCAAGGGAATGGCCTTCGTGATGCCTACTCGGCAACTCTAGCACGAATAAGAGCGCAAAAGGGGGGTATGTCGAGACTCGGCATGGAGGCGCTAATGTGGCTATCACATTCGAAGCGATCCTTGAGGGCCAACGAGTTATGCCATGCCCTAGGAGTAGATATCGAATCTACAGACCTGGATCTCCAGAACATTCCTGCGATAGAAGCGGTACTAGTATGCACTTTAGGGCTTGTAACACTTGAGGGGCACTCACACACTCTCCGCCTTGTCCATTACACCCTTCAAGAGTACCTATCCAATAATCCCGACCTGTTTCAGAGCCCTCACACGGCGATTGCCGAGGTCTGTTTAACGTACCTCAACTTTCAGTGCATCAGGAACCTTTCGCCTCCCCACCATTTGTCCCTAGAAGAAACGCCGTTGCTTGACTATGCCTCTTGTTACTGGGGAATACATGCCAGAAGTGAATTCACGGAAAGTGTGAGCAGACTCTCACTGAAGCTTCTTGCTGGGTTCGATAAGCATATATCATCTGTGGTATTCTTATCTAGTGCGGTTGAATGGCGGGGCCTGGAGCCACATCGGAGTAACCCTGAGGGGTTTACAGGGCTCCACTATGCTGCATATTTTGGGATGGTTGAGACAGTGGTTGGTTTATTAAATATGAGGAAATGGGATCTCGAGGCAACTGATGTGGGGGGCAATACGGCAATCTTGTGGGCTGCTAGGACAGGACATAGGGCCATTGTAAAGGCGCTCCTAGAACAGGAGGGTGTAACTCCTAACACTGCGGATGGAAAGGGTAGAACACCTCTCTTGTGGGCTGTTAAGGAGGGATATGAGACCATCGCGCAGGCACTTTTGCAATCGGAGGACGTCACTCCCGATACCGCGTATAATGACGGTCAAACACCACTCTGGTGGGAAGCTGAAAATGAGTCTGAGGACGTGGTAGAGATGCTTTTAGAAAGGGAAGGTGTCATCCCCGACAGAGCGGATAAAGACCGTCGGACACCTTTCTCGTGGGTAGTGGGAAACGGGTATGGGGGCATTGTGAAAATGCTTTTGGAACGGGAGGATGTCTCTGCCGACCGTGCGGATAATGACGGTCAAACACCACTCTTGTGGGCAGCAGAAAATGGGTGTGAGGAGGTGGTAACAATACTTTTGAAAAGGAAAGATGTCATCCCCGACAGAGCGGATAAAGACGGTCGAACACCTCTCTCGTGGGCAGCTGGAAATGGGTTTCAGGACTTGGTAAAGATGCTCTTGAAACGGAAAGATGTCATCCCTGACAGAGCGGATAAAGGCGGTCGAACACCTTTCTTGTGGGCATCTAGAAGGGGAAATAGGGGCATTACGAAGGTTCTTTTGCAACGGGAGGATATCATTCCCGACAGTGCGGATAAAGACGGTCGAACACCTCTCTCGTGGGCAGCCGGAAATGGGTTTGAGGACGTGGTAGATATGCTTTTGAAACGGAAAGATGTCGTCCCTGACACTGCGGATAAAGACGGTCGAACACCTCTATCGTGGGTAGTGGGAAACGGGTATGGGGGCATTGTGGAAATGCTTTTGGAACGGGAGGATGTCTCTGCCGACCGTGCAGATAATGGCGGCAGAACACCTCTCTCCCGAGCAGCTGAGTTTTGGCGTGAGGACGTTGTAGAGATGCTTTTGCGGCGGGAGGATGTCACCGCCGACAGTGTAGACAAGGACGGCAGAACCCCCCTCTTATGGGCAGCTAGAGCCGGGCGTAAGGGCATTGTTAAAATACTTCTGCATCGGGAGGATGTCACTCCCGACACAGTGGACAATGACGGTCGAACACCCCTCTCGTGGGCTGCTGGGAAGGGGCATGTGAGCATTGTGAAGATGCTTTTAGAACGGGAAGATGTAACTCCCAACACGCAGGATAAAGGCGGCCGAACACCTCTCTCCTGGGCAGCTGGAAACGGAAACCAAGCCATCGTGAGGATGTTTTTGGAGAGGCAGGATGTAGCTCCTAACAACGCGGATAACGACGGTAGAACGCCTCTCTCGTGGGCAGCTGAGTTCTGCCGTAAAGACGTGGTAAAGATGCTTTTAGAACGGGAGGATGTCACTCCCGACACTGTGGATAGAGACGGTCGAACGCCTCTCTCTTGGGCAGCTGAGTTTGGGAATTTGGACCTAGTGAAGATAATTTCGGAGCATGGAGATCACTCCCAAAATTGGGAATAAAGACGGTCAAACCCCCATTATCGTCACTAGCTGAACGCGGACATATTCGAGAAATGGAAGCGCCCTAGGACGGCGTAGTATATTCTAGGGAATCTCGATTGCAGACCTCACGGGCCAGACAACACGTATACGGGCTTCTGGGGTAGTTGTAAAGCGGCAGTTGGGAGACCAAGGTTCTGTTCCACAGTCGGCGGGTAGCGATAAGTCAATAGGCCCCTTCCCGGTAGAGCCCTCGACCTATCTCAGCACTCTCCCGAAAGAACCCGGAGGTCTTGTACGCTAAGAACAATATATCCTGTACTTATACTGGATCGATTCTTCTCCGGCTCTCTGTGACTTTCCCCCTCTTTCTCCCCCCTTCCCCTGTTCATGGCGCCCGCCCCCACCCCCATTTTGTTATATCCAATATTTCATTGCAACGGGCTTTGCACAAGGAGGATTGATGGCCTTTTCGTCCTACAGCGATTTACTTCTACGGAGTATAATTTAATGTTAATCACCATTCCTTCTCTCCTTAGATTATTTTCGTTGTGACTTCCCGACTTATATTATCCCTGTTTTGGAAAGAAACTTGTTCCTGAGTTAGTGGTTTCCGCAAGTGTTTCTTTCTTCTTCGGATATCCATCCCTTTCTTATCAGAATTGGCTTTTGTGGGCTTCGGAGAGTTTGATACCGGTTGCACTCTAGTCTCAATACTGTAGAAGAATCTATTTCTCCTGTAGTTGAGGGGGTCCGCGGCTTAAGCTATCTAGACGGCCAGTTAACTTGAATCACCACTTGTTTTAAGTCGTAGATCGGATATGGGGTACCGGCAATGAGCGGCATAAAGCACCCAAACCCACTTCAACGCACTAGACAATGTAGGATATATCGGAGGCCCGTGATGACCTCAATGGAGTTGGAAATGACTTGCTCCTCTTGTAGCTGGCCCGAGACCCTCAGTCTGATAACACCTGCCTCCCAGAAATGCGGAGATCTAGAAGTTACCTTTTTTATTATATTTTCAACCAAGTCGCAGGTATCTATGGAATCCGGTTTCCCTCTTTTCTCATGCCCCCCTTTCTTCAACCTCTCTATCCTCCTGGGTTGCTAGGGATGCCTCAAAGTTGTCAGGCTCAGAGGTTCTGACCAAGGGTAGCGAAAAGAGACCTCATTTTTTGATTTACCATGATTGATCCCTAGATGTCTCACCTTGGTAGGTGATGGGACAAAAGATAGGGGTTGTCTAATAAAAGGAGAAAAATAGGGTTAGATTTACGGATGAGGCGGGAGAAGAATATTTGACATCAAAAGAACAAAAGGGGGGAACCCACAGACCATGCGCCTAGGTTGGCACAGGATTCCCTGCGTTGGCTTCGATTCTCCTCATACCTAGACCCATATTTGTATACCTAACTTAGATGTGGGAAGGCTTTGGCATCCACTCCGCACTTGGGGGATTGGAAGTCTCCAGATGCTTCCCGGTACACCCCGGCCATGTCTTACCGCTCGCCAAAGTCTAGAGTGTTAGTGGTGCTTCCGTTCACGGATCCGTCAACCCAGTAGCCCACGGCGTTCATACGGGAAGACGCAGGATGGCGGAACAGAGAGGAATGCAGGATGATCAAATGGGCAGAGTGGGTCCTACGGAGGTGACGATGAACAAGCTTGGGAATTATGGCGCGATCTGTAGAAAGCTCCGGAAAGCGGGGGTCTTTACAATACAATTCCCCCCTTCAAAGCATTGCAGAAGATGTCTTTTTCTTTCTTATCATGGGGTAAGCAAGGGAGTGGGAACACACATTGAGAAAAGCGGATATGTGTAGTGATCTGTAGGAGGGCTGGGGTGATTTAAATATATTTCATAATATGTGCTCCGTCCCTAACGTTAGTTTGAAATGTATGAGAACGAAATTACGAGATATCCATCCTGGTTGCCATTTAGTGCGGTATTTAATTCCTTGTCACACTGGAACAGAGCAATATTCATGACAAGGAGAGACTAGTTGCTGCGAGAAAATGGAAGTGAAAAGTTAAAGAGGAAATAATCCTGACAGAGGTAATCGCTGTTCCGAGTATTATACTAGTAGGGGTCGGATATCCGGCTGAACGAGTTTCAACAGTGAATGGCAAACCAGTAGGATAGATTGAGAGGAGCTTGGAAGTAAGCTGGATGGATCTGGTGAGGGGTGTTTGGGGCTTCGTCGGTATCTCGGATCATACTACACATAGTCTACACCACTTCCGTCTTTACTGTTGGTTTGCCATGAGTGGGGGCGGAGGTATGGGATAACCACACTTGTTCCCATCCGATGCTGGATTTGATTCCGTCTAGTATATAGTACAATGATAATAATTGATAATGTTATTATGGTAGTAATAAAATGGCTGATGGGGGGGGCTGATGAGGATGAGAGAAGCGAAGCGAGGGGGGGGGCAATCATGAGAGGGTAGTCACCAGGTATTCCGAGGAGGGGTGGGGCGAGTTTCGAAAGGGAAAGGCAAACCGGCGTGATCAACAGAGGAGCTTTAGAACAAGTCAGGCGGATCAGGTGAGGGGCGCTCTGAGGCTTTGTCGATATTTGATGTTATTCCTGGTATCATACGCATTGAATAATCGTATAATCTGGAAAAAGTCGGATTGGGGCTGGGGTGAAAGTAAGGCAACCGAGGCAATAAGAGGCACGAAGAAGGCGAATTCGCCACAGTTTAAACATATAGGCCGCGGTGGTTGGGCAGGTTCAAGAAAATCCTCGCTAGCGTCAGCCCGACTTTTGCCAGATTATACGGTATTGACAGGTGCCTCCGTGCGTTTAAAACAGTCGAGACCACCCACTTGCTTAACATGTCAAGTCAAGATCCCTCCACCCCACCTGCGGCTCTTGAGGATCAGAACGGCTTGGCAACCACGACCAATCTCCCCGCATCGACCATGCTCCACCGGTGCACATCCGCCCCCAGAAATCCCCCCTATCAGCGCCTATTCCTAGACTTTGAAAGCCTCCGGCCAAATTCTTCATCCTCCTTTTCCATTGCCACGCCTTCAACAATTAGCGTTCCTATCGTACCCCATCAGCCGCGTTCCCCCCATTCGGCGATTAGAAATCGGACGCGACGAGCGTCGCGTCCAAGACCCCCATCTACAAAGTTGTTTCGGTTCTAGAACTCTATGTAATACCTAACTTCCCCCCTCCATCCGTGCACAGGCTCCTGTTCCGTGGTCCGTCCGAGATACCTTAGGAGACCACCTTCCGGGTGCTCAATGCCGATGGACGCGACTTATCGCTTCGCCGAGTACTCGATGAAAAATTCCGATGGGCGATGCTTGGTGGACAATAAGATTGGTCGTTGTCAAGGGACCCTGTGGGTTTCTACTCACTACCAGAATTCCTGTGGGACATTCCCGAGCTTGTGAGATCGCTCCCCGGGATTACCTCTTAGGCTGCCATGTAACTAATTGCTCGCCGGTGGTGTGCTAGTGCCTCATCCCGATATTCCCTCGCCCGGCTCCGCACATTTGGTGGGGTTTCGTTAGATTTTGAGGTTCTTTTCATCCTAGGAGTGGTGGTTAGTGTGACGAGTGGGATTGCGGTTGTTACGAGATGGAAGGAGGAGTACGCCTGACATTCCGTGCCCACAATTTTTGGCAGGATGTGTCCTGAGAGGCTGTAGGAGTGGCAGGGGGAGAGAAAGGACTGAATGAACGGGGCAAGGGCCAATCTGAATGGAAGGCGAATGTGGGATTGGCTGTCAGGGGTAGGCTATTTTGCGGACAAGGTGAATGTGCGATTACACAAAGTATGGAATATCGCTGCAGAGTGATTTCCTCACACTCGGTCATTGATGAATAATTTAAACATTCTCCTAATTTTGACTAAGTGCCGCAAAGTGATTCCCATATAGGCGCGTGCAGCAACATATCTGGCCAGCCCCCCGCACCAACCATCATTCACACATACTGGCCACACCAAGACGGCGACCGAGCACAATCCCCCATCACGCGCCCTCCCATTCAAAGTCAAAATTTGTTCTGCTGCCCTCTAGAAACCCTTAATTGCAGTCAAATACCATATCATATGTGCACTGTAAACACTAGAGTAATTGAAAATCTATTAAGGACATATAGGTGCCTCTCCCCATAGCTTCGGTTGCCTACGGCTTCTCGTTCCTCTCAGCGAAAAACTAGAAGAGAATATTTTCCTCTGGATTTTGTCCCGTAATCCAAAGGGGGAAATTCTGGACGCCTAGCATCATTCTCAATTATCCCGGAATTTACCCGAGAGGGATTAAAGGTCGGTAAACCACAGACCGACAATGACCCATTCCAACACTATCACCAGCGGAAACGACGTGGGGCGGGGAGAGGGGTTGAAGGGGCTGAAGGGACTTGAATAACCTTATTAGACAAATCTCACAGTTGTTCTATTCTTGTAGAGCCTATTGCTGCTAGTATGTATTTAGTTGTAGCTTCCAGATATTTACATGGGGCCCGAGTAGGGTACTGGCACTGAAATTCAGGAACAAGAGCTAGCCAATTTACAAAAAGAGACAAGGGGTAAAAATCCAGAGAAAAAAGATATAAGCAGGTAGATATCCTAGCAATATCGCGAATTAATCCCGCAGAAATTTGCCTCTCTAAGACAATTTCAATTACCTCCAAGCCTAATGTGAAATTGCGTAGGTTTTAGCAGCGGAATTGTTGATTGATTGACCTATCTCAATAGACAATGACAGACACAACTCTCATATAGCCACCCTTCCTACACATAGACAGTGTACGCAACCAAGTAACAAGGAAGACAGTTCCGGGCTAGCGCATAGGAACAAAAAAAAGTTAAAGCAACAAAGGAAACAATAAAGTAGCATAACGCAACACCTAAAAGGATTGTCGATCCGAGTGATATATTGTGATCACACTCCCCTCGCCCACTATAGTGATACCGATTCCTACTAGCCATAGCAAGACTAAGATTGGGCAGAATCCCCTGCCCCTGATGCACCCATTTACAGCTCTCCCTTGCTCCGCCGGCCGCTAGAACAGCTCTATAGCATTCAAAACAGTATATTGCATGTGCGTCATGGAAACTGGAGTAATTGAGAACCTGGCTAGGACTTGGGGTTACCTCTCCCATAATATCCACTCCATGATACCTTGTTTCTTATTAATCTCAACCAAGGGCAAAAAACACATTTTTTTCTTTGTGTTCCCTCCCTATAGTCCTATAGGTCAAATCCTAGGCAAATAGAAGCGTGCTCGGTTATTACAGAATATCTCCAGACTAGGATTTCAACGTCTGTAAACAACAAGAGATAATAGCGCACTCCTTCAAAACTGTTACCGGCACTAGAGAAAATGGAATCAAGAGGGATGCCTCTTCGGGTTTGAAGAGATTTGAACAACCTCATTAGCCAGATCTCACAGCTACTCTATTCACGTGGACTCGGAACTTGTTCCTGTCAATGTGTTTTGTTGCAGATTACTGATATTCAATCCAGACCTGAGAAGAGTATTTGCCCTCAATCAACCCGAAGCTAACCAGTTCGCTGAGTAGGTTGGGGGAAAAAACGAAATAAACCATGGAAGCACATGCCCTGCCAGTATTCAAAATTGGCCTGCACCCCTATAACCACCAACCCAATTTCAATCAGCAAGACCAGAAGAAAATAAGAGACACGGGTGATATTTCGTGACACAACCTCGCCTAATTACTGCCAATTATGCAGCTGCGCATACCTCCAAACTCTTTGCGGCACGTCTACGACGTACTGTACCTTGCTGCTCAACTCCTTTCAATTTGTATCTGAATTTAAGAATTACCAGCCACTACCAAACATTCTCTAATGCCTTAAACATCCTTCTAGCTCTCTCACACATTGTTTTTTAAGTCTTTGAAAAATAATTCTTCCATTTTCTTTCCGCTCTTTTACAACTTTTAGTTTTATGTGGTGGGACTTTTTTTTCGGTTAATTCAATAAATTTCATTATAACTAATGGGAGCCTTGCCGGTTAAGCTGGAAACTGACGTTGAGTCGTATGGCACGTTGCAGACGTGCTGCAAATATTTTGGAACTGCACGCAGTTACATATTAGGCAGGAACCGCAAAGAATATCATCCACCCTTTCAACCACCTAATTCCCGACCTCTTCGCGCTGCGCAATCAGACAGACCATAGGTACACTAAGGCGCTCTACCTAATAACATTAGCAGATCTATCCTGCTTAATCCAAGATGAGAATAGCTGGCCACAACCGAGCTTGTGGCAACAGCATCTCCTCTCAGAGTGTTTTCATAGCCTACTGGGGGACTATTTAGAGGTAATGTATGATAAGACTCGGGGGAGGTGTGGGGGGGTGTGAGTTTGAGGGATAAGTAGAAAATGAGCAAATAGCATAATGTTCAACCAGGACTGGCAGCGGTCGGGGGAGGCATGTGGCGGCAAGTGTCAGGGCTATCTGTAACCAGAGGGCAACCAACAGAGCGATTGTCGCGGCTAGCGAGGCCATCGGCATCTTAAGGAGAAAGGACTACCGGTAGAAGGCCCAATAAATTATAGACGGGGAAAATCTCTCACGGTATTGGTACAAAGGTATTAACCTGAACAGACAGGGATATATTTGGCTGCTTAACCTTGAATAACTGTCCCATAACTGCTTACCGGACCCTGGTACAACATATAATCCGACAAAAGTCAGATTGGAGCTAAAGGGAATTAAAGTAAAACGAAGGCAACCGAGCCAACTGGAGGGCACGAGGAACGCGAACTAACCACGGTTTGCCATGGTTTAAACTTACCCGCGGTGCTAGCAAGAAAATCCGAGAAAACCTATTCTATACCAGCCGATCTCGGGCCTTCCCTATAGAATACCACCGAGGTTTTTTTTCTCCCGGCGGGAAGCACCATGTTTCGCCCACAGCCAAGAGGGTTGTACTTCAACCTCTAAGCAAGAAAACATAATCACAAAAAATCATAATTTTTTATATATAAATATTTCATAAAAATACGACAGAAATACAGCTGAATTTTAGAATTTTCTCTGGCACCAAAGGGCTGCTGTGAAGATGGCCTGTGTCGCTTAAAAATCACCCTTTTAGGAAAATGCTACATGAGGCATGCCGCCAAGCTATGTTGAGACAATGCTTCTTACCTTGTTTGGCATTATGGGGGATCAGTGGGTGAAACATCGCACTTTGCTGGGATTTAATTCCATAAATTTATACTATGTAAAGGTCTAAACCGATCTGGTATCTGAACCTTACGGCAGTACTTGAGGTACGCCAGCCCATAACAAAAACAAATAACTGGGATAAAAAAACGTTGCTGGCGTTCTGTCGGAGTGGTCTGAGATCGGCTGATAGAATACCGTAGGTTTTCTCAAGAAAATCCGCCAATCCGACTTTTGCCGGATAAGAGGGTTAGTGGTTGTTAGCCAGGTCAGGCAAGTCACGGATGTGGCGGGACGAGCCCGAACTCGTGTGGCGCGAGGAGCTCATTCGTTCTTTCCACTCGCCAAAAATTAGCGTAGATTGGCGGAGTATCTGCCGTAAAAAAAGGCAGTTACAAACACGGTAGTTTCAATTGCAGAAACCTCTTCCTACCGATAATTTTTACCGACCCCCCGAGCGCCAGCAGTTTGTTAAGTTAAGCTACCTGGGTTGGGTGATGAGAGTAGGTGACGAAGGGTTTTTCATATGATTTTTTTAGAGAATACCGGGAGTCTAGGTGGGGCGATAAGCCTGGAGGTTCTTGAAGCTGGTGGTGGCGATATTCAGGATGGAAAAGAGGAGGGCCGGGGGGGTGGAAAGGACCAGATTGCTGCAGTATATCGTGATCTCCGGGGCTTGGTACTGAAATGTCGATTCTGGGCCACAAGAGAAAAGAATGTCGATAGCAGTAGAATCAATTCTCCGGGTAGAATGATATCACGAACGGAAAAGAAACGAAAAGTAAACAAGCGATACTACCGGAGGGGCACGAAGTAAACAGAATCACGAAGTTCCCGATAAAGAAAGAAAGAAAAGTCACGATTGCGTTTCGAAATCACCTCTTTTCCGGAGGTTGTCGTTGTCCTCTGTTGTTGTCTGCTCTTCAAGGTACAGGTCCGCCCCTGTGCCCATGTATCTACCTACAGCCACTTAAAAACCTTTCTCCCCCCTGTTCATATCACGTAATCCCAAGCTAGCCCATCTCGTCCACAATGCTAACTACCTATCTACAAGGTAATAAAAACTATCTATATGTAGAGTGTTGTAACTGTAAACACAATTTTATACGCCATAGTACGTACAAATGAAACGGCGAAATTGTTTCGGGTGTTGATTTTCTCGATAGGAATCTGAAAATTACACACTACGATATCACTTATTCGTCCCACCTTCGAGAGTTGACATACTAAAGCTTGCCGGTACCTTACTGAATACAATGTCTTTCAGAAATTCCAAGCAGAAATACTGGTACCCATGTATGAAGTAGTAAAACACATGACTTGCCCAAATTATCAAAAGAATCGGGGAAAAATAAGAACTATGCTAGTTTCTGAGTGTTTGGAGCTTCGTGGACAGAGATCTGCGGGCGCAGCCTAGCAGTAGTCCATCGTGCGCGAGATTTCACGGTAAATAGGAAAGGGCAAGATGAGGGGGAAACGTGGACTGCTCGGTTGGCTTCTACCGGTATGATATCTAATAACAAATTATTATATTATATACTAAATCAGAATTAATATAAGCTATTAACTACACAATTTGAGAATTATATTTGTAGAATTAATTGAAGTATAAAAATTGAAAAACTCAGAAGATTATATAATGAGAATATAAATATCTAGTACACTATTCAGGGTTGAATTTTTCCCTATTCAAACTCTTTCTTCATTATTACATGCCCTAATTATGTTTGATAAAAATTACAATTTCAAAAAATTGAGATGGAATTTAGAAAAATCACAATATTGGTGGCAAGCCGAGCAGGACCCAATTTAGATATATCTAAATAGAGAAAAAAATGGCATTAAAGTGGAAAAATCACGATTTTTATAGCGAGCCGAGCAGGGCCTTAAATAAGTCGCGAGGTCATAGTGTGAGCTCAAAATTAAAATCTGGGGTTGAGATGTTGAGAATTTAGGAGAGTTGCTGCAAGATTTGCAACTGCGCGTGGTTAGATGGTAGGAACTTTGGCACGACTACTGGCCCAGTTCAATGAGATGTTCACTTACTCTTGACAGCCGAGTGTGGTATTGTATGATATTATTGTCAGAAATTTCGGGGGTCGGTTGGAAGGTCCCGTGGCATCCGTCAGGTTACACAAAAGCCCCGCTTTTCCTTAGTCGCCAGGAATTCCAGTAATCGACCGACTCCATCGTTCACCATCCACCATCCACCCACCTTAATACAATATTCAAAGCAGCGAATAAGAGAAAATGCCCCAATTATTCAATAACAACTACAACTGTTTCAACACGATCAACCCTATCGTTGCCGATGACCGACCTCGAATCCTTGCCTGGCTCTCCCCACTAGATCCTAGGTTCCGCCATCAGGACATCCGGGACCGCAGAGTCGGAAATGTGGGCGAATGGGTCTTACAAACCGAGGAGTTTAGAAATTGGTACGCCGGTAGTGAGGACGGTAGAACAGATAACGCAGTCCTGTTTTTCTATGGAGGTCCTGGTGTTGGTAAAACTTACATTAGGTAACACGAATGAACCTCAATGAGCGGAAGAAAAATGTCTGGTGCTGACTAGCCGTGATTCTAGCTCGTTGGTGATAGACAACCTGTGTAATCAGGTTGAAGGACAAAATGACGCAGTTACATGCTTTTATTTCGACTTCGCCGCCCGAAACGAGCAGTCCCCCGCTCACATACTAGGCTCACTGCTGAAACAGCTGGTTTTCGGACTAGACGAGATCCCGGAGGAGATATTAAAAGCATACGAAGGCCGAAAAAATGCCATTGGGGGGCAGGGGCTGCAAATTTCCGATATTTTGAGAATGCTGCAAATTATGTGCAGTAGAAAGCGCGTCTTCATATGCATCGACGCTATCGATGAATGTGCAACTGAACATCAAATTAAGATTCTCGATTCGCTGGGTCAACTCCTCCAGCAGTCTCCACGTACTCGAATATTTTTAACTGGAAGACCGCACATTCTACCTGAGATCGGAAAACGTCTTGCAGGAAGAGTGACGGGCATATCTATAAGCCCCGAGCGGGATGATATTGTCACCTATCTTCGCAGCAGGCTGGCTGCGGACACAACTCCTGATGCGATGGACAGTACTTTGGAGGCAGATATCCTGAAGAAAATTCCTAGCGATATTGCGGAAATGTATGATGAAACAAAGGCACTCCAGAAGCTCCCTTGAGTTACCCGCTAATATACCAGTGTCTAGGTTCCTGCTAGTCTCGTTAAATATCGATGCGATCCTACAAGAGCCCACAATACATCATAGGCGGCAAAGGCTTGGTGCAATGACCGATGGGTTGGGGTTGGAGAGTGCGTACGGTGAAACTTTGGGTCGAATAAAAGGACAGGGCGGGACCAAAGCGAGGTTTGGCATTGCCGCTTTGATGTGGATCTCTCATTCCGAACGGCCATTGAAAGCCGATGAATTGTGTCACGCTCTCGCAGTTGAAATAGGGTCCCCGAATCTCAACAAGGACAACGTTCCTTCAATAGGGATAGTGCTGGCCTGTTGTCAAGGGCTCGTCGCTGTAGACAAGGAGGCTTCCACGGTCCGGTTAATCCACTTTACCCTTCAAGGGTACCTTAGAGCCCATCCCGAGCTTTTTGGCACAGTTCACGCGACAATGGCGGAGACCTGCTTAAGTTATCTGAATTCGCAAGAGGTCCGGACTCTTTCAACAAGCCCCGCTCCAGATCTCCAGGGCACACCTTTTCTTAAGTATTCATCCCTGTATTGGGGCGTGCATGCGAAAAGAGACCTTTCGGATTGCGCGAGGCTGATTGCGTCGAAGTTATTCGACGACTACAATAGCCACATATCCATTAGAACCTTCTTGAAGGCACAGGAGGGATGGTCGTACGATATTAATTTCGATAAGCCCCATTCTATCAGTGGCCTACATTGGGCTTCAATCTTCGGGATTGTTGAGATTGTAAGTGGTTTGATAGAAGTAAAAGGTTGTGACATCAATCAAAGGGATTGTGTGGGTAATACACCTCTCGTGTGGGCTGCCCTCAAAGGGCACGAGCGAGTGGTTGAAATGCTACTGAAGCGGGATGATGTCGATCCCGACAAGCCGGGGGAGCTCGGCCAAACACCGCTCTGGGGCGCCGCGTGTAATGGGCACGAGGGGGTGATGAAAATGCTTCTCAAACGGGGAGAGGTCAACCCCGGTAAGGCGAATAACGAGGGCCGAACCCCGCTGTGGTTTGCCTGTTTGGATGGGCACGAGGGAGTGGTGAAAATGCTGCTCGAACGGGACGAGGTCAACCCCGATAAGCCAGATCACGAGGGCCAAACCCCACTGCGGTGTGCCGCCTCGAATGGGCACGTGGAAATTGTGAAAATGCTTCTCGAACGGGACGAGGTCAACCCCGATAAGGAGGATAACAATGGCCGAACCCCACTGTGGCATACATCTTTGAATGGACACGAGGAAGTGGTGAAAATGCTGCTCGAACGGGAAGAGGTCAACCCCGACAAGCCAGATAATGGGGGCGAAACACCACTCTCGGGCGCTGCTTGGAATGGGCATGAGGGAGTACTGAAAATGCTCCTCGAACGGGGTGAGGTCAACCCCGATAAGGCGGATAACAGAGGCGGAACACCCCTCTCGGGCGCTGCTTGGAATGGGCACGAGGGAGTAGTGAAAATGCTCCTCGATCGGAGCGAGGTCAACCCCGATAAGGCGGATAACAAGGACCGAACTCCAATGCGGGATGCCTCTTTCAATGGGCACGACCGGGTAGTGAAAATGCTCCTCGCACGGGCCGAGGTCAACCCAGACAAGCCAGATAACAGGGGCGAAACCCCACTGCGGGTTGCCTCTTTCAATGGGCACGAAAGGGTAGTGAAAACCCTTCTCGAACGGGGTGAGGTCAACCCCGATAAGGCGGATAACAGAGGCGGAACACCCCTCTCGGGCGCTGCTTGGAATGGGCATGAGGGAGTAGTGAAAATGCTCCTCGATCGGAGCGAGGTCAACCCCGATAAGGCGGATAACAAGGACCGAACTCCAATGCGGGATGCCTCTTTCAATGGGCACGACCGGGTAGTGAAAATGCTCCTCGCACGGGCCGAGGTCAACCCAGACAAGCCAGATAACAGGGGCGAAACCCCACTCCGGGTTGCCTCTTTCAATGGGCACGAAGGAGTAGTGAAAACCCTTCTCGAACGGGGTGAGGTCAACCCCGATAAGCCAAATAACAAAGGTCAAACACCCCTCTCGGGCGCTGCTTGGAATGGGCATGAGGGAGTGGTGAAAATGCTTCTCGAACGGGACGAGGTCAACCCCGATAAGCCAGATCAGGAGGGTCAAACCCCACTGCTGTGTGCCGCTTCAAGTGGGCACGTGGAAATTGTGAAAATTCTTCTCGAACGGGACGAGGTCAACCCCGACAAGCCAGATAACAGGGATGAAACCCCACTGCGGGTTGCCTCTTTCTATGGGCACGAGGGAGTAGTGAAAATGCTTCTCGGACGGGACGAGGTCAATCCCGGTAAGGCGAATAACGAGGGCCGAACCCCGCTGTGGTTTGCCTCTTTGGATGGGCACGAGGGAGTGGTGAAAATGCTTCTCGAACGGGATGAGGTCAACCCCGATAGGCCAGATCAGGAGGGCCAAACCCCACTGCGGGTTGCCTCTTTCAATGGGCACGAAGGAGTAGTGAAAACCCTTCTCGAACGTGGTGAGGTCAAACCCGATAAGCCAAATAACAAAGGTCAAACACCCCTCTCGGGCGCTGCTTGGAATGGGCATGAGGGAGTAGTGAAAATGCTTCTCGGACGGGACGAGGTCAATCCCGGTAAGGCAGATAACAATGGCCAAACTCCACTGTGGTATGCCTCTTGGAATGGGCACGTGAGAGTAGCGAAAATGCTTCTCGAACGGGACGAGGTCATTCCCAACAGGCCAGATAACGACGGCCTAACGCCACTCTCGTGTGCCGCTTCGAATGGGCATGCGGAGGTGGTCAAAATCCTACTCGAACGGGGCGACGTTCACCCCGATAGGCCAGACAACAACGGCCGAACACCGCTCCGGCTTGCCGCCCGCAATGGGCATGAGGAAGTGGTAGGGATTCTTCTCGAACGGGACGTGGTCCGCCCCAACGAGCCACATACCGACGGGCGGGCGCCACTCTGGGCTGCTGCTTGGGAAGGGCACCTGGGTGTGGTGAATCTTCTACTCCAGCGGGACGAGACTCGCCCCTCGAAGCCCGAATAGGACGGCCGAATGCCACTCGTATGCTGTCGGTAATAGGCACACTAGAGTGGCGAGGGTTCTTCTGAGAAGAGAGGACTTTGACGCTAGCAAACTAGACGAGTACAGCTAATCACTACTTAGGCTTGCTACTTGGCAGGGCCCCATAGCGGTGGTGGTCTTGCATTATTTTTTTCATTTTACTTTGATTTCATTTCTCCCTTTTCTTCCGACAAATTAGAGTGTATACCTGAGCGTTGTTTAGATAATAGAGGGGACAGGAATACGAACAACAGGTTTTTCTGAAAATTTGCTGTTGTACAGGAGCTAGGGTTAGAGGTACCGTTATGATTTGTTTTCGCGGGACATGGCCCAAGGAAGGCCATGTTTGTATGAGAGGGTGGGAGGGCCAGCATCAATAGAAAATGTTCACGAGATATGAGAACGGTGGGGGACTAATGGAGTGGCAGCTCGACTTGCAGTATAAAGAAGGGAAGGGTAGTATCACCTTAAAGTTTGCCAGGTTTTACTCTTGAGTTTTTCAAGATGCTGCTCAGTCTCACTACCTATATCCCACAGGGTTCCGAATAGTCTGACCGGTCAAGTCCCGAAGAGAAGACTGACTGGTCAATCAAGAAGGGAAGAGGGGACTGGACTTGACTGAAATATTTAGTCTAGTCAAGTCTGGTCTAATACGGGATCCCTGCAAGCCTTCCTGAGTTCGCTTAGACTTGTCCCAGATTGGCCCTAGTTGGTTTCAATAGTTGAAGGGGTTCCAGATATGGAAGTAATAGGAGAATTCGCCTAGATCTGTCACATGGAAATTAAGCAAGATTGCCGTTTACCTGCTATTTGAAGATCAAATACCGAAGGACTACGTGTATCTGTAAAATTAGCAGGCCTAACATGAACTGTGCTATTAACGGATTGTGGCGAGGAAGCTCTCCTAGAATTTTCGACTCAATTCTCAGAAGACCATGCCAATACATGTGCCTGTGAGGAACGATTTTGAGTGAACGATGGATGTGGGCTAGTGTGAGTCTTGTCAGTGGCATTTTAACTGATGATAATAGATCAAGATTAAGTAAAAGAAACACCTGCCACATGAAAGATATATATACATGATCATGCTCAAAAAAATGATGTGGCCCATGTTTGAGCATAAATCGTGCCCGAGCACACCCAAACTTTATGCTAGAGCATGATCATAAGAAATACTAGTCTCTTTCTACTAACTGGATTACAGCATGGAATATCACTCGACTTGGGTAGTCCAACCTGGTCTAGTCTAGTCAGTTCTCTTGCCATTGACTGTGCAGTCTGTCTGATTCATAACTGCGGACCAGACTTGACTATGACTAGGCCGTGGAGTGCAGACTTGTCCATTCTCAGACCGTTTGGAACCTTGATTAGAATTGAGTTTAATATCAACCGTGTTAATGGAATACTGTCCAACAATGCATATCTCGCGTAGTGTTTCCAATGGCCCTACACACTAGGCATTTGTTAATATAGTGAGACAAACGGGAAACGGCTGCTTGGGCGGACTGCAGGGGAGATGGCAGGAGGGCTGGGATAGCGTGGGGGACTAGGGATCAGAAGACGGTAGGATGTGGGTAAGGACTACGGGGGGGTCCACAGACGGCAGGTATTAAGAATGACGGCCGGGCACAGTTGGAGAAAAATGAGGGGTACGGCCGGGGATGGCTGCGACCGGCCGGGGGTTGCAGACAAGCGATGAGTGATATCTGGTGATGCCAGGTAACCGACACAATAAGTGTTGTGCATGCGAGAAAAAGAAGGTTAAATAGATCATCAAGTGCTCCAAGTATTAAGGTAAGACTAAACCAATCATTCCGCTACAAGCCTTATTTCCCTTAAAATACTTCCATAAGTCTTTTGCTTTAACTATACCCACAGTGGTGTTGCAACGAAGCCAAAGAACTGACGCAACTGAAGTTGATTCGAAGCACGATGCCTGGGATTTTCTAGAAGGCTTACTGGAAAACTCAATTGACCCTCTCGGATCCAGATATGTGCAACCAATATGAGAACTTTCCGACCGCGATAGTGCTAGTGCTCTCTGAAACAAGGATATGTTTGCTGCATCGCAGATTCATGTCGGTGGTTTTTGTGTTGTAATTTGGCAAACACTTTTGGTATTTTCATTTCCTAAAGATGTATTTTTCCTTGCTTATTAGTTTACGCATATGGCACATGGCTTGCCTGATCATAAACTATGAGCGAGATCAAATTATAAACCCGAAGTTTCGGAGCATACCAGCCGAAAAGATGTAACAGAAAAACACCGCAGGGCTCTACCGGGCCCCTGTAGGGCGTCTGGTCCTACATCAATCTGCCCCAGGCCATCCACAGACTCGAAAAAAGCCGGACTACCACCGGCAGTCCGTCCGGTGCTACAACATGGCGGACGGACTGGACGGTTTGGAACCCTGGTTAGTACCAAGGATGACGCGAACAGCAACCTGAGAAAATAATGTGTGGTGGGTGTGCTTATTCGTGGAAGGGTCCCAATGATTTCACTATGCTCAGATATATTCTTGCCTTGAGGGCTATCTTTGCATGAGTGAGTAGGAAGCTACGAGCCACCCACACTGGTTGCCATTTAATACCGTATTTAATTCCCTCCGCTAGAGTACTTGTAGATATACAGTAATCATGCATAATGTGATGAGGGGGGACTGGTGGCTGCGAGAACATAGAGGAAAACAATTACAGAGAAAATAATCGGGAAGGGAATAATCACTATTCCGTCTATGATGAGGCTGGTGGTTGGATATCCGAATACCGGAGTTTCCAGTGTAAAATTTAGACCTAGAGGATCGACAAAAAGGAGATTGAAAGTAAGCTAGGCGGATTGTGTGGGGGGCGCTCAGGACTTCGTGGATATCTGGTATCATACTGCATATTAGTCTGGATCTACCATATGATTAGGGTTATTCCGGCATCAGCAATTATTAATTATTAATTTAAAATTTCCCCCAAACTTTGACCAAAGCGCTACAAACCAATTTCCTAATAATCATGTACTATAACAAACCTAGCCAGCCCTCTATAGTAACAACTATTCGCCCTAGCCATTGGAAGGCTACGATTGGGCACAATCCTCGGGCTCTGAAGTTCGCATTTAAAGCTTACCCTTGCTCTACCGGCCGCTAGAACAGCTCAATGGCTTTCAAAACAGAATATCACAAGTGCGCGGTGGAAACTGGAGTAATTGAGAATCTGGTTAAGACTTGGAGTTACCTCTCCCATAACATTCACTATGTCTTGTTTCTTATTAATCTCAACCAAGGGCAAAAAGGGAATTTTTTTCTGTCTCCTCCCTCAAGTCCTATGGGGCAAATCATACCCCTCCAATCACCAGCGCAATTTCAATCAGCCAGACAAGGAGAAAATAAGCAACCAGGGTGACATTTCGTGACACAACCTCGCCTGGGCACTGTCGGATTGGCGTGGGAACCGGATCCTATGTTTATCCGACATGCCACCCTGCCAAGGCCCCTGCAGATTATGTAACCATGCGCGGTTCTGAAATCGTTCATTCTGCTCTGCCATGTGCCTTGCGGCTCAACTCTTCTTTCATTTTGTATGCTAATTTAAGAAGTACTTGTACTAGCCACTACCAAACATTCTTTGATGCTTTAAACATCCTTCCGCCTTTCTCACACATTGTTTCCATTTTCTTTCCGCCCTTTTCGAACTTTCATTTTCCTGTAGTTTGACTTTGGTTTCGCTTGATTCAATAAGTTTCATTATACCTAATGGGAGCCTTGCCTGTTAAGCTGGAAACCGACGTTGAGCCGAATCTGATGTTGAGTCGTAATTTAAAGCACGTCGTAGACGTGCTGCAAATATTTTGGGACTGCACGCAGTTACACATTAGGCAGGAATCATGGCACAGCTGATAAGCAAGAAGATCATCCGTCTTTTCAACCACCTAACCTCCGATCTCTTCGCACTGCGCGCGGCTCATAGCTACACTAGGGCGCTCTACTCAATAGCATTAGCGCATCCATCCTGCTTAATCCAAGATGAGGATAGCCGCAAACGGGCTTGTGACAACAGCAGCTCCTCTCAGAGTGTTTTCATAACCTACTGGGGCACGATTTAAGGGTAATGTATGACAAGTACGGCGGGTCATGTAGATATCGAGTGCAAAAAATATAATCCTAAGCGAGAAGGGAGTGAACCTTTTCAATACCATGCTCTTGGCGTGAAACCCTTCCTGATACCATTGACCGAGAAATACCGGTATGCCATCGAAAAAGTGAAACCATTGCATGGAACCATCACTCTCTTCGGCCACCATTAAACAGCAAAGAAAAATTAACAAATAAAGTGAAAAAGGAGTAAATGCGGTCAATGTCTTATATTTATTTTTCCACCCTCAGAATGGCTTCCTGTGGGATAGTTTTTTAAGCCAAGAACCCCTAGAAAATAGCTAAAATAATAATTGTAAGGAGGTTCTAGAAACATACTAGAAGGGTTGAAGTAATTCTTTATTTTTCTGTCATTTTTTTCAATTTGTTTGCATTGTTTAAGGGATAAAAAGATCCCGGTATGCTAGAGTGTTTAAAGTCTTCGTTGTTCGTTCCAATGGGGGTTGCCCCTGTGAAGGTTTCACTTTCTCGATGGTATCCGAAAGGGTTGACCGCGAAGCGCATGGTACCGGTATGATATTCTAAAGGTTTTCTCAGAAGGGAGCCAAAGCACGGAGGCTGCTTATGTAAGCAAATAATCGGGGGCATGAGAATCCTCATTCCCCACAAGATTTCCATCTAGCTACAACCACATGATGCTTATCTAGCTAATTGTTTAATATTCTATCTCTCAGGCATGTTATTTCTATTGACTACCTACTCAGCAAGTGTTTTGGCGATTCCCCTAGTGGTATTGTTGTTGTGTGTGTTACCCGGCCCTTAGGGCCTAACTCAAAACCTGTCACTTGACTGATGACAGTGCACACACTTTAGCAAAGCCTGCACGGAAAAAGGTTCTGGGGTGATCTCTTGATGGTAATGGAGGTACTGCTGCAAGAATTTGTATATGGTTCAAACTGTAATGATTGTCCTGGTACCTTTGTTGCCACTGAGAATTGTCATACCCCTATGTACCTGTAGCAGTGTTATGGCTGGTGAAAATTCCAGTACTATCCCCGCAATCTTCGGTGGCATGGTACATTTTCACCACGACAACACTGCCACACATGCATCATGGGGTATGAGAATTAAGTGAACATGAGTGTACTCACAATGTCAAAGCCTTTCTAAAAAAGACGGCTATTGCATACCACCAAAGTGTTGAATGTGGATCGTTCTGGACTGCTCACCATTTGCATATATTCCCATGCTCGTTGGATTAAGAACCTTATCACTGCGACCTGTTACACACTAAGTCTTCGAAAGACGTCTCACAACTATTAGCTTCATACCGATCTCCGACAGCAACTCTGCATATCTAGTGCGACAGGATCAAGACCTCTGTTCATCAACAACGAAACACGAACTATCAGCAACAGCCGAACAACCATGGCACCCGCGGTTATGCACTCAGTTTTCAGCAAACCGGTTAACCACTACCTCGGTGCTTGGGTTTTCACCTGGGAAGGGATTCGGCTGAGAAGTAGGAAAGGGCAACTATGCGGAAGAAACCGATCAAAGATATAGCACGCGCAGGAAGTGTGCTGTGGAGGAAAGGGCTCATCTCACAGAGGATATAAGAAAGCCTGTTCTTCCCTTTGTTCGTTTGTTTTCTGTTCGTCATCGCATTCATTATTTATGCACTGGGTTTCTCTCCTACTTTTGTGGAAGTCATTCATTATCGTACACGATTCCATTATCTCTATTGTTTCCTTCATGACTTTTCTCTATCCCAATTGTTCATACCAATAAAGGTTCGGCATCGCCAGATCAGTGGAATCTATATTCGCTGCGCATAACCTTATAGTGTTGAATACAAAGTTTGTCCTTTTTGCTTTGTTTTGGGCGGCATGCAATAGCAGTCATTTTTAAAAACGCTTCAACATTGTAAGTACCAGTATGCTTTGCATACCTCACACATCACTAGTAGCATTTGCAGAATTAAATACAATAGAGGTAATATATAGAGATAGAATATTATTAAAGGCTATATCGTAGGGAATACGGATTCTCATTCCCCCATTAGTTGCTTACATAAGTGTTGGAAATCACCGGTGATCATTCCACACTCAAGTATTTTTACCTGTTCGTACCTTTCCTATAATTCTTAGTTGTTAGTTACTAGTTCCTTTGTCAGTCATTATCAATCTCGGAGGAGGAGCGA
>Ga0307513_10002675_pt1 | contig 24558 bp, 20 predicted proteins | sample 15_EM_MG_FD_202174 | JGI IMG/M metagenome (GOLD analysis project Ga0307513, IMG submission 202174) | Populus trichocarpa ectomycorrhiza microbial communities from riparian zone in the Pacific Northwest, United States - 15_EM | ecosystem: Host-associated > Plants > Roots > Unclassified | place...
CTCCCCCCCCCCGGGGGCCGGCCCCCCCCCCCCCCCAGGAGATAGGTGGATTAAGTGATGAGCGGTTGGAGAAAGTGAGGGAAATAGTAATAAAAATGACAAAGGGCTTTTGTGCGAGATTCCAACACTTATAAATAACGTCTGCACCCAGAAACGGGAAGAAGTGAATTCTCCAGTAATAAAGGAGGGCATCAAGGGGGTTGGTTTCTTTTTCTTTTTCTTTCCTTTCCTTTTTCAATTTGTACGGAGCGGGTACGGTCGTGGGAAGGAAGGTGTTATGGCCTTCCTCCCCTGTCGGGATCCCACTTGTCTCCTGAAGCACTTGAAGAATCATGTGGTGATACAAGTCTCAACGACATGTTCTCCCTCATCCTCCGGCGGGGGGAGGACTATAATCCCTCTGACATTCTAGTACTCGAGTACTCGGACAGTGCCTCGTTTGTGCGGCACGGGTGCCGGTAGTATCGCAATATAATAACCGGCGATCCGCACAGATCTGCGGGGGACTTTGTTCTGCCTGGAAGGGAGAATGTGGAGAAGGGGGGAGGCTGGTTGTACGAGCACTCGTCCTGTTAGCTTGACCGCCGATAAGCACGTTAACTGCAGTCTAGAAAGGGGCGGGAGGTTTATTGTAGAGAAGGTTGGTAAGTTAGTATTAGGTAGGTGCGCTTAACCAAAACGAGCATTCCAACAGTTTTGGCTTGGTCAGGGGATGTTTGATGTTTGTATCATGATCCAGTATGATACTTGTACTAATACTGCTTAATCGAGTGCTGCATAACCTCAGAGCTAAGAGCCCCTTGGTTAGGTTGAATTCCCGTGTCGTTTCGGGATGGGAATGTTTTCCTCCTCGCATCCTTATCCAGGGCTTCTCTTAGCATAACTAAGGTCAGAATGTTCTGATGATTTGCCCTGTATGGTTTATATTACGGTCGGCTTGCCTGCTTGCTTGCGAAACGAGCGTTTCTTTTCCACTGTCGGAACCAGCGCTTTTGTAGGAATAGCTTTCCTACCTATCATGTTGGGTGATACAAGCGCCGTTTTGGATGGTGTGAAGGTGTGTTTACGTAGGCTGCGTTTGAATAAAAAAACCCTCGTGTAATCAATCCATTGCCCTCCAGCCTCCAATCTCCCTATTTAGAATTGTGGTATTCTGAGAAGGAATAGTGTTTGCCTAACACGGATAGCCCGAGGGCGCACAGGCATGTTGGGTCTCATTAACTGGCGGTCGCAATTCTGTTCACTTGTCAAATAAGCTTATCGTAGGCCGGCAGTGGATTAGATAAGCAAGCATGATACTAGGTTGATGGAGGGTCAAGTAAGAAGTTATGGCACAATTATGCAGAGTTAACCAGCCAAATATATCCCTGTCTGCTCCGGTTAGCAGCTTCCGATTCTTGTAGGTTTATTTTAGTAGAGCACCGAGCTCTAGGGAGTTTGTTGTTACTACTGGGCACATGTTCTAACCCATCACTGAAACCGCCATACAAGTAGCTACCACGGTAGGGTGGATTAGCAGGGATAAGGGCATAACACCAGCCCCCTACAGAGTCCTGGTATTTCTGAATGAATACAGGTTGTAAAACTCTTAGAGTCGCATGTCAAGCCCGTGCTCGAGTCAGCGTCGAACAGTGATACCGGTAGGCACAGTAATAGAGGAGGTGCGAGGGAGTGTGGAATCTACGAGTACGGCTCAAATCGATGCCATTATAAAAACGAATAGGGTAAGATGGTAGTCAAAAAACAGTGGGCACGAGTGCTGGCCACCCTTATATGAACATGCTCTGATGCTAGTCCAGTTGAATGCAGTCACTCTCCATGATTGACTGGTGTTCGTTGGTGGGTATGAACCGACCTACTCGAGTACCTGTATTAACTTGAACAAGAGAGCGGTGTGCTATGCAGTCAGGAATTCCCTACCTTGGAAAAGGGGCGGAAATCACAGCAAAACGAGAGGTGGAAAAGCAAAAAAAATGCTAGACCTTACTAGAGGGGGCAACTCCAACGACATAGCACGCCGCTCCCCTATTTTAGTCAATATGATAGTCTAGGAGCCCACAAGTGGGGGCTCACTGTGGTCGAATTTTTTTAATACCCGAGTTGGGCCCGAATTAAGATATGCTAGGACTGTGAAAGTGAATCGACCAGGGCACACGGGCGCTGTGAGAACTGGAACACAGTAATTGGACCTCACGCTGAGACGTCCAGAGTTCCCCTCTTTGGATGAAGGGGGGGCACCCCGCAAAAAACCACTGGCTTTCGGCCCTCAGCTGACAAATAAAGGGGAAAATATAACTGGCCTTATATACTAGGAGAGGCAGCTTCAACCCTAGGATGGGTCCGATTCTTCCAGTTCTTACGGTATATACAATGGGGGATCAGGAATGCAGTGCGCCGGTCCGATACCGATACCGATACCGATATTTGGCGAAGCGTTAGCTAATCTCGCGCAGGGCAGGGGAAATGTGTAGGTCAGAAAGTGCACGGGAGTTTCGGACTTTTTCGCCGTCCTCTAAAATATCGCTCTTCACGCCCCCAATAAGGATAAATGAGAAAAAAATCACTCCGCTGGTACTGTGCAGGCATCATAAATAGGGTTTTGGCGGATAAACGGTCGAGAACGAAAAAGCGTTACCAGCGTGATTACAGTTGGATCCAAGATGTCACAGAACTAGCCATACTACTGATGTGCCTCTCGTTACATGCTGGGCTTCACAGCAAAAAGGCTATCATAGAGCTTTGGAAGAGCTATGGAGTAAAAACTAGTATTGCTTGTGCTTTCTGTCTTGGAATCATGTTAGATCACTCGATATTTTGGTCAGGGGCTGATGGCTTTGTTTGGGGCCGCTGGACCGATTTGGGGGAGGGGGGGGGTTGATTGAGGGTAAGTCTTGAGGTTGGCGAAGTAGATAGGAGTTGTGCTTGGATTAGGATAGAAGCGGCAATACAGATCGCTGCTTAGTCGCTTGAATAGTCTAAGGAAATATCCTATGATACATTGCCCTTTATATTTCATATGGTCACGGCCATCCCGAGGGGGGGAAGGGCTTCAACTTTTTGGGTCGGTTTTGGTATTCCACCATGCCCCACCATGGCCCGCAGTCTTGTTCAAGAGATGGCCAGAGAGGCGGGAATGTGAGGGTACAGTCTTGGCACCTAGCACTTTAATGGTGAAAAACGGCAGTTGCCGAGGAGGAAGCTATCAGGGTCCCATAAATAAGGTTTCCTCCTCCCCCTCTACTCACTGGTAGGCTATTAGAGTTCCTGGCGCCAGTGCTCAGGTTATACAGCAGTCTGGATTCCTGAGGTATAAAGCGTTATTCCAGTTCATGGCCAATCACCATGTTCAATTGGCCGATGAGATTGGTCAAGCTTATATCAACACGATGAGGCGGTATTACCTGAGCCACTTCACACGGTACCATAAGTCTCTCGAGAAATCGAAGCTACATGTGATGGACAAACACGACGTTGTAGGCCAAGAAGAACCCGCAAGAAGGAGTATGTCTCCCGTTCATTCCGGATTGAAGAAGATCCCAACTGATATGCTAGACAACCTCATCCCGTCTCTTAAGTCCTCCGCGCCCCCCTCCTACGACGCATTCAATATCGGCCGACGGATAGAACCCCTAAAAAACCGTACAGCACCAATATTAACAGCAAACCAAGCTGAAGAAAGCCGTACACCTCATTACCCCGAAATCCCATTCCGCCATTTCAACGCCGCCCTCACAGAAAACGCCTCATCAGAGTACTCCTTCATAACTGAATTCTTCTCGCACAAAACCTACGACCAAGCCTCGACAATGTTCCACCAAATCTTCGACCCAACTTTCACCCTCGGCCAGACCTTCACGAAGTCCCTCATAGACTCCACCCTCGACTGCCTCGGTGTTCTGCTCTGCGTGAGACTAAACCAATACTCCGCCTTCGAGATGCAAAAACGCAGAATCCCCGCTGCAGACGCGTACATCAATGCAACGAACATGCTTCTCTGGCCACGGTTCCAAATAATCATGGACGCGCACTGCGAGTCCCTTCGTCGTACCCCCACTTCTACATCCGGACGTGGCGGTGTCAGCGGTGTAGGTGGGGGATTATCGGCCAGGCAGCAGAGCACAGCACCCCATTTCCTCACGCAGCGATTCGCGGGATTTATGAATGGGATACTTACACTCAGCGCTGAAGCGGGGGATGATGAGCCAGTCGCGAATAGTCTTGGTCGACTAAGGAGTGATTTTGAAGCGTTTCTGACGAAGTTGAGTGCTGTGGTTACCGACGCTAAGAAGAGGGAGAGGTTTTTGTTTAATAATTATTCTTTGGTGCTGGCTGTTATCGGGGTTTGTTATTTATTCCCTCCCGCGTCTCTCTTTTTGTTTGTTTGCTTGTGTGGTTGACTGGCCGACTGACTGATGGGACTTTCTGGATAGGATACTGAAGGGAAAATGGCTTCAGAGCAGAGGGTGCATTTTGAGATGTTGAAGAAGGCGTTTGGGAGTGGCGGGAGCTAGGGAAAGAAGAAAAAGAGGCTTGTGAGCTTATTGGCTGGCTGGCTAGCTAGCTAGCGGGAGGCTGGAACAGCAGGCATCAGTTATGTGCCTTTACAAAATTTTATACTTTTGTGTTTTGTGTTTTGTGTTTTTCATTGGAAATAATATCACCAGGGCTTTTGGGGGGTTCCTTGTTGGAGTTAAACATTAGGGGTTGGCTATATTCATCCGTCATCACTCGGGCGACCACTGGCATGCTATCCACGGGTTTAGGTCTCGCCGAAAGATCTTGAACAATATTGCTCCCTATAGGGTCAGAATGGCCCTTTTTTTTTTGCATGGGGTCACCATTCTTGCAGTCTTGGTTGTATTTGTAGTTTGTTTGTGAGGGCTGCGGTGAAGGCAGTGGTAGGTGGGGTGCGGTGGTGAGGTTGGCAGGGTAGGTGTCTCATGGTTAGATTTCAAGACGCCTCAGTAATGTTAGAAGTAGGGTGTATCTCATTCCGAGTGCTGCTTTATGTAGTTTTCGGGAGGGCTGAAGCTCAGGTTTTTGGGCACTGTGCTGTGAACGGCACGGCACTGGACGGGCAGATCGCTCCGAGCCCTGACCTATGCTCCCTCCTTCCGTCGATGCCAGCCCCCAATTTAGGTCACAGTCGTGCTCTGCCTATAGAAGGTTCAGATTGCCCCCCTTCTACTCTCTCCACCAACAACCTTCACTCAGTTCCACCACCAACACATACCACTTCTGCCCTTCTAAAACCTTCAACTTCAAGTCAGATTTCAATCAACAATCAACTCCAATCCGAAGGTAATCTCGCCGCAGCTAACGAATAAGTAAATCCCTAACCCCCAGAACCAGTCAAAATGTTCTCCCTCAAGAACCTCATTTTCCAAGTTCTCATCCTCGCCATCATCGCGGCGGCACTTGCCAATTGCTCTCCCACCGACCGCCTTTCCGGTGGCGTCTCCCGCCGCTCCGAATCTGCAACTGACAACGCGGCCCCCACCTCCCAGGGCTCCGGTAACGTCAATATCCTCGACCAGGCTCAATTCGAAGCCTCTGGCCTGACCCTCATTACCCCCGGCCCCTTTGCTGAGAACCCCGAAGGCGCCGTCGTCTGCGAAACCTCGAATGCTAGCCCCTGGGTATGGAATTCCTATAAAGTCGCGGGCTTTTTTACGAACTTCAATGGCTGGTATTGCTGTAATTGGAATGTGAGCGGCGGGGGCTGCTCACACATGATAACAGTTGAGGATGCTAGTGCCGCTATATGTGGGAGGGAAGGATGCATCAGGTGTGAGGATATGACGGATAACGTTCTCAGAATTGTTGGGATCTGCAAGAGGGATAATAAGGCTGGTGGTATCTCGTATCTTGATCAGGGGAGCCATATAGTTCTTTACTAGTACTAGGTTAGTTAATTGAATGATTGACTAAGTCACTTGGTGGCGAAAATTTTTCCACCATTATATTGGGGGCATTGGGGGTACTGTGAGTTTTGTGTGATATGAGCCGCTTTTTGTTTCGTAAGGTCTTTGGTTTTTTTTCCATCTCTCGGTATTACTTTGTGAGGGGTTTATGGGTGAGGCGGGCTGCCCTTCTGACACCTGTGAAGTCATGACGCGAATGGGATCTATGGTGTGAGGGGGTTGATGCTAGGTAAGCCACCTCAATACTTGCGGCGAGAGAGGTAATGTTAGATGCGCGCCAGCTAATAGTTGAGTGTCTAGATAAGTTTGTGGAGGGAAGTGTTATGAGAAGAGAAGGATATAAAAGGGTGAGGAAGAAGGGGGAGAGGGAGAAGAATCTTTCTGATTGGCCTATGAAATCACTCCGCCACTCAGAAAGTGGAATTTCTCTATAGCTACTAGGTGAGATAGTTCCAGGGGGTTCCTCTTGGTATGATAGGAGAAGTATTTCGACTTCTTTCGCGGGAGTCATTGAAGCTGCCCTTTTCCTGTATATTCTGCATTGGATCGGGAGCTTTTGCCAAAGAGGCTTGAGATCGACGGAATTGTGTGCTAGGCACACCTTGAATACAGGTGCAGTTAGTTGATAGTATTATTGGACGGAGGTTAGTAGGTGCTAGAGAAATAAGTTACTAGTTACCAGTATATAACGTCAGTTATGATTAGGGTTTAGCTATATGAGAGCGGGTCGCTGGTGATTCCCTCTATTCACATATTCCCTATAGCAAGTTCCCTGTAGCCATAAAGACTCAACGAACGGGGGGGGGGAGAGGGGTAAGTAAGTAATCGAGGACAGTGAATCTAGTAGCAGGAAATCTGAGAATGGCTTCGAGGCACAAATTTAGAAGGGAACCACTTGGTAGGAAACGAATACGTGTGGTACGCGGCCGCAATACATGAGGAATCGAATCTAACGGTACACGCAATCCATACTCACTATCCTACAAAGGAAAACTCTTCCTTTTAATCACCGGTGTCTCCTGTTTGTCTTTCCCCCCCCTCCCTCCGATACTCCAAACCAGCCATCAGTAATTATCATCATCGCTCACCTCACGTTCAAGACCCTGATTTCTCCATAAACCCCCAATGTTTATCTCACTCTTACCCTTAATTTACTCCCTCTTAGCTCTTGCAGCAGTCCCTTACCCCCCTCTCGATCATCCCCTACTCAAAAGGGATCCAGGACCTCGGGAAGATCCGAACGAAATCCAAGGACGATCCCCACCGGGAAGATGCATAACTCCCTGCATGAACGTTTATACCTCCGCTGGTACTCCTCCCTTCTTGCTGCTACTAAGGCCACCCTAGCTAACGTATTTAGCGTCTGGCCTTATAACTGAACCCCCTCAAGCCGCTACAAGCTCCAGACCCTATGGCTTCGACAGTGACAAGCTGTGCAACGACGACGGCTTCATGGAGGATACCCCACAGTGCATTGACTGCCTTTTCCGCACCATGAACGAAGTCGACTGGCGTTCCACTCTGCTGAACTCGTATCTGGTGTGTGTGTACGAACTCGATGCATTGGCCTGTCCTCGCAGCTGTGGGGATGTGGACAAGCTGGTTGAGGAATGCCGCCAGATAGACGCCGGGGAGATTGTGGATCCGGAGCCGGTGGATCACACATTTGACCCGAGGACCCCGCCATGCATTTGCCGGCCGAAGAATAGAAAGGCTGTCATGAATTGTTTTGAATGTATGGTTGGCTGGAATGCCGTGCTTGCACAGGATTGGCTTAATTTTATTAAGCCCTGTGACGATTGGAACGACTTTCCTTGGATGTGATAGGTTTGTAATCCGGCTCTGCTTTGATGGTTTAGTCGTAGTTACTGACGCACTTTTGTAGGGCGTTGGGGCATAGGATATTGATATTGGCGTAGCAGGCGCTCGATGAGTGGCTAGGAGCGTTTTTTAGGCAAACTTGTTAAAGGCTATTCACATGGAATCACTTTAGGATTTCAACCTTGCTTCTTAGCCTTTAGTTTATTGAATGCAAGCAAGGATCTGGCACCGAATATTTGAAGGATGAAGTGTGAGGCTCTCGAGTGATACTGGATTGTGGCTTGGATATAGTATTAGGCGGGCTGGGCTGCTGATCTAGAGTTGTAGCAAACTAAATTACTCAGTGGTTGGGCTAACAATATTTCGGATAGAGCTTGCTCAGGTATACCCTCCGCAGGCCCGGCATTTTTTTAAGTGCCCCGCCCCTTTTCAAACCTCCCAATATAACGCTCCCAGTGTCAAGTGAGCGTAATTTTTAATTTCGATATGTAACCCGTGAATGCGCCAGATAATGTTCCCTTCCAAGGAAAAAAAAAACATCCGTCCCAGCCCCTCTCGGCTCGACCTCCTAAGAAACCCTTCTAGAAAGACCCTCTCGAACGTGGCAAGGATAGAAATTTTGAACTTTCACTTTTTTGATTTAATTAAACCCATTATTTCACAAGAAGGTTACTCCGCCGCCGCAACTGCACGAGCTATAACATCTGTCAGCACCGACTCCACACATGCCCTCCCCTCCCCGAAAGGAGGTTTCTAGGCGGGTAGGTAAAACTCACTGTAAATCGACAACTTCGAGTGCCCGACAACCTTCTTGATAACGCCCCTTTCCTCCAGATCCGCCAGCGCCTTCCTTGCCAGTGAACCGTTAATCTTCAAACGGTCGACGAGGACAGCGACGGTGATGAGACGGTAAGTTTGAACGTCCTTGTTGAGTTTGTCCTGGATGGTCTTGTCGGCGACGACGGCGTGCTGGGCCTTATCCTTGACTGTATAGAATTCAATCCGCTTCAACGTCCGATCCCCATTGACCTAAAAAAAGCGAGGAGGTGAAATTTTTTACCCTTTCCCTTGGACCACTTCTTCTTCTGCTTCTTTCCACCTTGCGCTGCTGCGGGGGCCTGATTTTCCCTCGTTAGCCTGCCTTCCCGGGAGGAAAAGTAACGGAGCTCGTGAAGGGAGGGAGGAAGGAAGGAAGGAAGGAAGGAAGGAAGTGAGGGGTTGGTTAGTTTACCATGATTAGGTATTTATCGATTCACAAGGTTGAACGTTGAGGTATCGATTTTTTTGCCGTGTGGTCTGGTCTATTGATGTTCACTCGCTGGCTCCTGCTTTGCTTTGCCTAATTATTTTGTGGCGATGGGTTGTGGTCGGGTGTTGGAGTGCGGTTGCTGTCTGTCGTGACTCGCACAATATGAGGGTTTTAGCCCTTTCGTCGATTGGATCTTTAGGTAAGCGCAATACCCTCGGTTTGGTATGATACTTGTGGCTCGGCTTGATTAGAGTAGATTAGATAACGGTAGATTGCCAGGGGGATCTCAGTGAACCACCGTGATGATGATGATTTGAAGCTGGGACCTTCCGGATCAAGTTCCTAGGGCTTGCACCAGTTATCCTTTTTGCCTAAACCTTTTACGGTGATAAAAAGGGAAACCTCGGGAAAGAACGTCATTGTTTATTTATTTATTCACCAACAACCTACCTTCCCTTGGCAATATTATCATAACTCTTTGGGTGGGTTACATTGTATCCTACTATTACTACTGTACACCACCATTCCCCCTCCCTCCTCCTAACACCCCTCACACGCAGACCATCTCTCCTTCCCACCCCTAGAAGCGAGCGCAAAATGGCAGAAGACACGATCCGCAACCGCAAACTATCCCCAACATCCGGGGCCTCCGCCCCTCCCCCTCCTCCCTCCCTGAGCCTGGGGCCCACAGACGAAGGCGACGACCCCAACATCTCAAAGGGGATCAGCCTCCTCGACGTCCTACGCGTGCTCACGGGCGCGCTCCTGCTCAGCTCGATCTTCAGCTGGTTCGTGACGGATGGGGAGTCGATTACTTGGGGCTACAAGCCGAAATCTCTGAGGTGGAATAGCTTGAAGAATTTATTCGTAATTATTCCCCTCCCCCCCTCCCTCCCTCCCTCCCTATACATACCCATTTATCTATCTATCTGCGGAGCATAATAACTAATCAGTATTTCATTTCGGCCCGGGTAGAAAGAACCGCTAGTCCTAACGGACGAGCAACTCTCGCAATACTCTGGCGTGACGCCCGGGCTGCCAATCTATATCGCCATCAACGGGAGCGTTTTCGACGTCTCGGCTTCGCCGCAGACTTATGGGCCCGGCGGCGGGTACGGCTTCTTCTCTGGGAAGGATGCGGCTAGGGCTTTTGTGTCCGGGTGCTTTAGGGAGGACCTTACGTGGGATTTGAGGGGGCTGGAGGAGATGTATATCACTGGGGACGTTAGGAAGCTGGACGATAAGGAGCTCAGCGAGATTTCGAGGCTGGAGAGCACGGGGGAGAATGATAGCCGGGTTAGGTACTTGAAGAAGCGGAGGGATAGGCGTAGGAGGGAGGCGTGGGCGCAGGTTGAGAAGGCTGTCTCTCATTGGGAGAATTTCTTCAACAACCATGAAAAGTACTTTTATGTTGGGAAGGTTGTGCATCTCGATTTGAGCGGGACACCTGTTAGGGAGCTCTGCAAAGGTGATACGAAGCCATAGGTTGGAATAGTCGGGTAGCAGAGCTTTTTCCTATCATATTTATTTAATGTTCGTGTTCGGCACGTATTCGAAATCATGAAATAACAACAATGCTTTCATTTCATTCTTCACATCGAGAGAGGCAAAACAGTGGAAAATGGGCATCACATTTGAATTTTTGAAATGCGAATACGAAGGCAATTAGCTAACATAAAGACATTCCCCATAAGCGTAACGTTCATTGCAATTAGAATAGTTTGCGCCAAACACCTTTTCTCCCTTATGATAGATCATAGGTGAAGAAACTTGCATCATCTAACCAGAGCACATCATACACTCCTCCTTGTTCTCAATACTGCAGCTAAGAACGGCATCTGCATAGATGTCCCCCTCGCGCTCCTCACTGAGGCCTTGACTATCTTCATCCTGAGGTTTCTTCTTTTCCAATTCCTCAATCTCGTCGGCCGCGGCGGGAGGTTCAGCAACAAGTAACTTAGGGGAAGGTTCAGACTTAACGCGGGGCGCAACAACTGGCGTGGTAATACCGTTAGACGCTGATTTTATGGTGCTTGGGCTCGATGGAGAATCAGGAGAAGTGGAAGCGCCTAGCGGACGAGGAATAGCAGCTGTGGAAGAGTAGCCGGTGTTCGGGAGACGCTTCTTGTTAGGAAGGGCGCGTGCCACATTCGTATCGGCAACCTTAAGCGCTTCCTGATCGACGGTAAATTGCTAGAAACGAGTTAGTATAATATGCCATGTAGTGCTCGATAGAGCGATATCGAAACGAAACCAAAACGAAACCGAAACGAAAACGGGCAGAACCGCGCCTAATATAGGAAGGAAACAGGTGGTAGGGAACATGAAAGGTAGGGAGCATGCAATCCGCCTGACAAAGAAAAACAGTTGGAGAAGAAGCTAAGAATGAACCCATCAGGCATGAATCCCCCATCATATTATGTACATTGGATTATTAGCGTGGCAGTCTCGATCCACCACGAAAACACAAACCAATGTTACATCTACCCTTTCATTTATAGGCGGACTTTGACCATCCATAGGGAGCTAGGGGACTACTCACAATTGCAGCCGCAGCCGCCTGAGTTCGGAGATAGTACATCCCAGTCTTCAATCCCAGTCTCCAACCGTAAAAGTGCATGGAAGTCAGTTTTCCCATAGTGGGGTTTTGAATATGGATATTGAGAGATTGCGACTGATCGATAAAGGCGCCACCTATAAAATCAGTTTATTAGCATCTTCCGGGCAGCAACCTTGTGGTGTCAACATACGGTCGGCAGCCATCTATAAAACTAGTTAGTGAAAACCCGCTATGCCAATACCCGGGCCCTCAACATACCTCAATAACCTTCTTCTGCGAGATTTCCCAAACGGTCTTGTAAAGAGCTTTGATATCATCCGGAATATTTGGGATATTCTGAATGCTGCCATTGTCGGCAATGATGCGATTTTTCATGTTATCGCTCCACAACCCCATATCAACGAGATCTTTCAACAGCCAAGGGTTGACAATTTGGAACTCGCCAGCCAAAACACGACGGGAATAAATGTTTGAGGTATAAGGCTCGAAACACTCGTTGAATCCCAAGATCTGGGAGGTCGAAGCGGTGGGCATAGGAGACACAAGAAGGGAGTTACGGAGACCATGCTTTTTCACCTTCTCTTTTAATTCATCCCAATCCCACAAGTCAGTGGGAGTAACACCCCAGAGATCATATTGAAGCTGGCCCTTCGAAGCCGGAGAACCTTCATAGGTGGAGTAGGGGCCCTGGGTCTCAGCCAACTCGGTAGAAGCTTCAACAGCAGCATGATAAATAGTCTCGAAAATCTGAATGTTGAGTTGCTTCGCCTGAGGTGACTCAAATGGCATACGGAGAGCCAAGAAAGCATCAGCAAGGCCTATATTTATCAAGTCAGCGGTTGCCATAGGTGAAATAGCGGCGGAGGGCAAACCTTGAACACCAACGCCAACGGGTCTATGTCTCATATTACTTTTCCTGGCCTCAGGGACGGGATAGTAGTTGACGTCGATGATCTTGTTGAGGTTTTTGACGACAACCTTGGTCACCTCGTGCAACTTGGCGAAATCATACTCGCCCCTCTGAACATCAACATATGTAGGCAAGGCCAATGAAGCCAAATTACAAACAGCGACCTCATCAGGTGCACTGTACTCCACAATCTCTGTGCAGAGGTTGGACGATCTGATGGTTCCCAAGTTTTGCTGGTTGGATTTGCGGTTACATGCGTCCTTGTAGAGCATGAAAGGGTTGCCAGTCTCAGTCTGGGCTTCGAGAATGTGATACCAGAGTTTTTGTGCCTTGATGGTCCTGCGTGCAAGGTCTTTGGTATTCTCATATTTGTTATAGAGAGCCTCAAACTCCTCACCCCAAACATCGGCCAAACCTGGGGCCTCGTTAGGACAAAAGAGGCTCCACTCGCCATTTGCCTCAACTCTCTTCATAAATAGATCGGGGATCCAAAGAGCATAGAACAAATCTCTTGCGCGAACCTGCAGAGAAATTAGTAACCTCCTGCGACTGCTCTAACCCATTGAATTACCTCTTCCTTGCCATGGTTCTTTCTCAAGTCAATGAAATCGAATATATCCGCGTGCCATGGTTCCATGTAGATAGCAAAGGCCCCGGGCCTCTTGTTGCCTCCCTGGTCAACATACCTGGCGGTATGATTAAACACTCTTAACATTGGTACAATACCATTAGAACTACCATTAGTACCGGCAATGTAGGAACCAGTGGCACGAATGCAGTGAATGTTGAGCCCAATCCCACCGGCGGTTTTTGAAATCATAGCACAGGTCTTAAGGGTGTCGTAAATGCCATCAATCGAGTCCCCTTTCATACTAACCAAGAAGCAGGACGAAAGTTGAGGCGATGGTGTGCCTGCATTGAAGAGAGTAGGCGAAGCGTGAGTGAAATGCTTTGAAGACGTGAGGTTATATGTCTCGATAACCTTGTCGACATCCTCTCCATGAATTCCGACAGCCACACGCATAAGCATATGCTGAGGGCGCTCAGCAACTTTCCCATCAATACGAAGAAGGTATGAACGCTCCAATGTTTTGAAGCCGAAGTAATTGTAGTTAAAGTCTTTATCGTAGATAATGGCGGAATCCAATTCGGACGCATGGCGCATGACAGTCTCGTAAGTTTCAGTCGAAATCATTGAGGCGGGACGACCGTTTTTCTTAAAAACATCAGTCTAAGTTAAGAACCTAATCAAAATTGAGAGGAAAATGGAGCCTACAGGATTGACGTAGTGATATAAATCGCTAATGACTTGAGAAAATTGCTTCTTCGTCTGCTTATGAAGATTACTGACAGCAATTCTAGCTGCAAGAATGGCGTAGTCCGGATGAGTGACAGTCATATATGCGGCGGTTTCAGCTGCCTAGAAACCCGTCAGAGACAACCCAAAGCTAGAAATTAGAAAGCTTAACTCACCAAATTGTCCAACTCGATAGTTGTAACACCCTGGTAAACTCCAGAAATGACCTTCTGGGTAATAGTAGCTGCGTCCACATGTTCACTGTCAAGGCCGTAGCAGAGACGGGAAACGCGGGCAGTAATCTTGTCAAACTGGACGCGCTCCTTACGGTTGTCTACGTTATTTTTGTGAATTGTTAGCGAAGCTCTAAACAATTAGGCTGAAAATTTCGAAGAGAAAGTTTAGGAGGCCTTAAAAAAAACACAGCGAATGAGGGGAATATATTACCTCGCTTCACAACATACATCTCGAAGTTTGAGTAAAATGAAGGCTAGTACAGAAAAGTTTCGTGGGGGGTACCAAGGTAAATAACAGTGGTGAAGAGTTTGCAACGCAGAGAAAAGAATTGGAGAAGGAGGGGAAGGGGAGAAGAATTGTGATGCTATGGAAGAGGGGTGGAAAGGAAAGAGAAAGAGGGATCATAGCAGGTTGCGTCCTACGGTAGTTTTTCTTGCAACGCGCAAGGCGGGGTTAGGGTTACCCACTTTACGCGAGATTTGTTCAGCAAACTTCAGAAACATGAAATCACGTGGAGACGCGACGCTCGCCTTCCCATCCAGCCACACCATGCGTCTTCATGCACAACATTTCCTAAACAAAATAGACTGTATGCAGGGACGGTATGGGCTATTCGCATTTTCCGGGTTTGCCCCTTGGTTTCTCCAAACCGCCAATCTCAGCCATATTGGAATTAAACGCATGTCAACACACAGCTATCCGAGCGTTAGGGCCTCTGCTGTGTGCCCACCATGATACGTTTTTCGCTCTACGACATACATCGCCGAGGAGGTTATCGAGGGTCTTCGTCAGGGTGCTCGAGGACATCAAATGGGATTTTGGATGCCCGGAGTCCGTAGAGGATGTTGGTCTGTTTCGGTACTGGCTATCCCAAGATAGGTCGCAACCTTTCGCGGGTGTTAAATAATAGTTTTTGCTAGGGTGGTGGCTCGATCTATCGAATTGGGAATTGGGATATCATACCAATTTCTAGCAATCCTCACGCAAATCCCGGTAAATTTCCGTTTCCCAAATAACACTCTAGTCTAGCATAACAAGGCACAAAAGTATACTGGAGTCCAAATCACTATTATTTCTGAGGAAAGGCAGAATTGTACTAAGGGTCCCCCTCGCCGAGTCCTTCTACAAGTCCCTCAAGCTCCCCAACTTCACCTAACCCTTTTCTCGCAACATTTTCCTCAAAACCGCCACCAACAACCTCGCCTTTGGCGTTCAACCGTAATCCCCTAGAAGATTCCATATGTCTCCTGGTCATCTTTTCGATATACTTCTTCCTCTCCTCGTCGGGAGTGCCCTTCTCCTCCTTCCCTTCAATTTCCTCATTGACATCCATCTTATCGTCTGAGGCCTCTTCCTGCGCCTTCAGTCGCTGTCGCTGTAGCTCAGCATATTTCGGCTTCAATTGCGCTATGAGAGAGCGTATGAGTCCAATTTGAGAGACAGCAAATGAGGCAGTATCCTTAAGCTCTTTCGTAGACATTGAAGATGAGTTAATGAAAGAGAACGGGCTTTTATTATCTGAGGAGCCGGCGAGGGCACGCAGCTGCGTGAGGGTTCGCTCGTTGGAGCTTACTTCTGACTGCAGGGTTTGGTTCAGAGCATGCGAGGCCAAAAGTGTTTGACGGAGGGTGCGAAGTCGAGATTGGGCTTCGTGGGCTGGAGGAAGTGCAGGCGCATCTGCAATTGGTTCAGATGAATTGGAATCTGTGGGTGCTGAAGGGGCTACAGATGTGAAGTCAAGGTTCTAGAGCTGTTAGTACCCCTTGGATGCATGATACGATCTGGAGGAGAGAACAATTCAACAAACTAACCTTATGGTGCGCGAGTCTCACCCATCCCACGAGGTCCTGCGGAACAACCAAGATGTTTCTCAGCACATACAACTCAAATGCATCGAACCTCTTATCCACGCCATTCTCAAGTAGGGTTTCCAATTGATGTATTCCCGTATTTATTTCTTCTTCCTCCCTCTCAGAATAGACTACGTTTCCATCACCATCCGTGTCCGGAATCGAACCAGGTGGGGGGGTAAACCCCAGCAACCCAGGCGGGGATGAAAGGAGAAAAGTTTCGACGGCGGATACAGATTGGTAGAGCAGGGCGTTCACAGTATTTATTATGTCATCTATGAGAGACTTGCTGGTTTTAGCTTGGCACAGACTTCCGTGGGTGCCGGGACAAACTTACAAGAGGTGTCCAGCGAAGATGTTCTGTCAGGAGAGAAGTAGAGGCCGGATTCATGGCGGTATCGTGGACTGGTTATTAGAAGGCGAGGAGTTTATGGCACGCTTCACAGCAGTGTTCGCTGGGAGCTGGCTTGCCTCGAGATCAAAGATGCACGGTAACAGCGCGGTCAGCCGGGTTCGTCAGAACAGAGGTTGTCGGCGCGTTGGCTGCCGGAGACAACGGCGATGGCTCTGAGATTTGAGATTGTCGAGATCAGATCGGGAATCGTCCAATACCGGAACCAGGTTGTCACATCAACCGAATGCGCCCGGCGACCCCAACCTTAAGCGGCTGTTCTCGGCACCAAAACCCTGCCCCAGCCTCAACCTCTCCCTCGAGCATCAATTCTCTCAATACTCGAGTATATATCGTGCATAAAACTGTCTCAGCGCCCGTAGATTGTTGTCGGGCCCGTGGGTGCGGCAGGGCTCAGGAATTTACTTCAAATATGAGGTTCTCACACGTTTCCCATACGGTACCGTACTGGTAGATCATACTTAGTTTATAGCATTCGTATAACACACTATATACGCCTTGATAGTATTCATGATGCCGGTATGTAATGAATCAGTATAACTTACGCACAATTGCAGGAGGAAGCGTATCTCCGATCCGTACAGGAAGGTTGGCTGGAAGATGGGGTACGTGAAGTGAGGTCTACCGGGCAGATGAAGGAGCAAGGACGACGGCTGCGGTCAATCCAAGGAAGGAGCGAGGCCCGAGGGATTCATCTATCCGTGATACCTTGGTACATGTACTTATGTTTTAGCCTCACATCATTTGCGACGGCAGCCCTCAGCCCTGGATCCTCTTATGTCCAGTGAATTGGATGAGATATCATATTGGTAGGATACTGTAATACCGTACTCAAGTAGAAGAAAAATGTGCCAAGACGCTGTAGCCTCCCCGAGAAATGCGCTGTGCACATTCCTTTTATTTTGTCTCAGCCAGGGGGTTTCAATAGGTTTTATTCGCTATCAACTACCGTACAGTAGCGAGGGATCCCCGTGAATCCGGGCTCGAGGACCCCAAGGGATTTGGTTCAGAGGGGAAGCCAACTTGGCAAGCTTGTGAATTTTGAGCCTCTGGGAATGTAGGCGTGCTCGTACAGCAAGGTTCGAGCAGACACTCCCTTATCAATGCTTGAGCCTCGTGTGATACTGGGACACACGCACAATCCATCGCCGGCAGTGTGGGGCAAAAAAAGAAGGGGGGTGCTGTAATCAGCTTAGTAAACTGTGTGGAAATTTTTTTCAAGGGCGCCAATATCACTCGAGTTTTTGTTTTGCATGTCATTCTGGCAGGTATCATAATTATCAACATTACTTACGGCAGGTTACCTGGGTGATAGCATCGTACCCGTACTAGCCCACATGGACTGGAATGGTTTCTGTGCAACAACATCATGTCACACTTCCCATACTTACGGCCGGTATGAGAGGGGCGAAGAAGAAAAGAAAAAAAGGAAGAAAAAAAGAAAAAAAAAGAGGAAACGGACATCTACCGACGGCTCTTTTTGCTAGCCCACTCAAAGGCGCAAGCAAGGCCCGTCAGTTTGGTCATCCCGCCATCCCCGTCTCAAACTATCGCTGACGGCGAGAAAAACTTCGCGACTCGTCCCAAGGGATAACAACACGAAACGAAGCATCTGGTCTTTCCCTGAGGGCTGGAATTTGACGCAACACTACATACAACCACTGATACCCCCAACCCAGCACCACCCACCACAAACGAACGTCTACCACTTCCACCACCAACCATAACCACACCGGCTGAGTGAGGTTCAAGGCTGGGATTGAGCCATTTACCGCTGCATCCACGGCTCATTGATTCGCAGTAGCCATACCTCGGAAGGTATACAGTATCAAACTTGTGAGTAAACGATTCCTGAGATAAGGAGGAAGGAGTCTATTGGAGCGAGAGGAGCGAGGGCATCCTTGCCGGAGGTTAGGCAAAGGAATAGGAGGGATTGGGGGGCCATATCGTACTAGGTACAACAAGGAGAAAAGTGGGAGTGAGGGTGGAATAGAGAGACATTCGAGGGATACCTTTGCTTCTCTGTCACACCGTCCCCGTCCTTTTCGCCCCAGAGAGTTATTGAGAGGTCTGAGATAAACATGGTAATATGGACTTTCATCGCTGTAACACCCCTTTGATGAATTCCTCTTCCGCCCCCCCTTGGGCAGTTTGCTCTTGGGCTTCAGCAGGCCCAATCCCGGCACCTTGATTGATAGTTTCTTCTCGCATGATATTTGCGGTTATTTCGGGGTTTTTTATTTTTTTTATTTTACCTTTTCACTCGCGCATCTCTTTTTCCCTTTCCATCGCATCGGGCTCATCTTCTCTATGAGCCGTGCATCTGTCTGTCTCTGTCTCTGGTGTTGGTTACTGGTCGGAAAGGGATTGCTGTACGCAGCAGAGCTGCCTCATCATAACGTCCGCCTCGGGATAGGTGTCCACTGGCCCGCAGGGCTACGGGTCAGGCACCAAACTTCCCCGTCCGAGCTAGAGTAGCCGCACCCAATTTTGCAGCCTCATTGGGATCTAAACCAAGGGTCCGGGTCACTGCGGACGCCAACACTGTGGTTTGGGTCGGTTGTTGACCTTCCTCACCGCTCTGCTACACCCCCACTGCGTTTGGCTGCATAATTGTCCCCTCTTCTCTCTGGAGTATACAGGGAAAAAAAGGAAAAAAAAGGAAAAAGAAGAAAAACTTTCAGCAATTGCCCCGCTTCAGAAACAACCCCCTTGATCTGGATTCATCTCGAGGTCCGTCATATGCCTTTCAGTATCCTTTTCGTCGTCGTCGCACTTGCCGCTGCTATCTTGCTTCACCCCTAGGATTAAGGGCTAGACAGAGACATTGACATTTTTCTTCTTGCCCTCTATTATTTCCTTAAATTTTTACCCGCGCATTGGGTTGCAAACTGTCCATATGCCGTTCTCTTCAAGCTCCTCTTCTTCAGAACAATTCCCCTACCGCCCTCCGCCCACCCCACCCTATCACTCTGTCCCAATTAATTCGAAGATGGATTGTTCAACCTCTTCCCAATCGACCAAAAAGAACTCTTACTCACTAGAACGCTTTTTACAGGAACCTACCTCTCCATCTCCACGCACCTCACATAAGTCAGCTTGCCGCCCTCATAGCTCCATGTCACGTTCACAGGCATTGCAGAGCCCAACTTCTAGCGTGGGCACATACCCTGGGGTAGGCCAGGCAAATGGCAGGAGGCCTAGGTTGCTTTTGATGGGGCAGCGGAGGTTTGTTCACTCGGTTTTCCTTTCAATCGACTGTACCGCCGATTGGAGCCTATAAATGAAATGCGTGGATTCATGGATTGGCTTACATTTTCCATATAGGAGCGGTAAATCATCAATCAGCTCGGTGGTGTTCCATAAAATGCCACCTACTGAGACTTTGTTTCTTGAGTCCACAACTCGAATCCAAAAAGACCCGATCCAGTTAGTGCCAGTATGTTCCCTATAGCTGGACTTCGTTGCTGAGATTTGCCCTCTGTATAGTTCCTTTATGGATTTCCAAGTTTGGGATTTCCCCGGCCAACTCAATTTCCTAGACCCAACCTTCGACTTCGATCACATTTTTGGCGAACTCGGCGCTTTGATCTGGGTTATTGATGCTCAAGATGAGTATTTGGAACCCCTTTCCAAATTGCACTCGACAATCATAACCATCCAGCGTTTCTACCCAGCCATCAATATTGAAGTCTTTGTTCACAAGGTTGATGGACTATCGGATGAATACAAACTTGATACTCAACGTGATATCATGCAGCGAACTCAGGACGAGCTTTCTGATAATGGACTTGATAATGTGCAAGTTTCTTATCATCTGACCTCGATATATGATCACTCAATTTTCGAGGCATTCTCCAAGGTTATTCAGAAGTTGATCCCACAGCTGGGAACTTTGGAGAATCTGTTGAATATCCTGTGCTCGAATTCTGGAATTGAGAAGGCGTTTTTGTTTGATGTCCTGAGCAAGATATACATCGCGACAGATAGCAGCCCTGTCGATATGCAGAGTTATGAGATCTGTAGCGATTACATAGACGTGATTGTTGATGTATCCGAAATTTACGGGTATGCAGCAGGCCCATTAATCGCACCGGGCGAGCCGGTTGCTAACCTCTAACCATTAGTTACGACCGCAAGCCTCAAGGCCAAATCTCTTCACCAACCTCAGAGGCCCCGAGCGAAGCGCAGCAAGCGGAAGTGGAAGCAACGCTGGAAGCGAGCAGCATAATTAGGCTGCAAAATGGGATGGTTCTTTATCTTCGGGAAATCAATAAGTCATTGTCCTTACTCCTTTATCTCCTTTTTTCCACCTCGATGAATTTGCATGATTACCTGCCCTCCAGACTTCCCTACCAATTAGTCACAACTACGGTTCATTGGCTAATACTGTCTTCTAATTGAATAGGTACCTCGCCCTGATCTGTCTAATGCGTAAGGACAGCATTGAGAAACAGGGATTAGTCGATTTCAACGTTCAGGTGTTCCAAAATGCCTTACAACGGGTATTCGAAGTTGGAAGGTAGTCTGATTCATACATACTAGCTGACTAATATACCTCTTTGACTATTTATTTTGTTTTCTCTAAAATTATCACTCCTCATTTCTACGTTTTTATTTCTCATCATCGCATCTGGTTCCGCTTTTCTTTTGACCTCTCTTCTCCTCCCTTTGTTATTCATTTTTTGATGATAACGATGTAGGCGCTAGGCGATAGATGGACGTTCCTTCGCTTTAAATTCTGTTTCGATACTTTGTTTTGGTACTCTAAAACTGCTACTGCCCTATCTTATTTTGTTTGAATTTCCAATTATCTGTCGCGTGCACGATCTTGCATGCCAGGTGTTTGTTTGCTGCCCGGGTGTTTTTTCTGCTGCAGTATTCATATGTACTTCTCGCCATGGTAATGGTAATGGAATTGAATTGTGGCAGAAAAAGAGTATTACACATCTCGCCATCGCTATCACCAACTTATAAACTACTTGATACCGTGCTTAAACCCTACAATGATATATGTCCGGTAAGTCACTTGCCAACTTTGTTGAGTCTGAGCTTGCGGCGTGAAAGCAATATAGAGTGTGATCTCGCGCGAGAAGAAATTAAATTAATCAATAAAACCTGCTTAACCGAGAGCACGTGGCTATGTAACATAATCTATGCAAGGGCGTCGGGGGTTTTTTTTTAATTTTTAATTTTTTCTCAAACATGGAACATGGTTTAATATAATGTCATCTGCAGGCAAAACCGGGTATTAATGGGGGGGAGGGGGGAGGGTTCCATCAAGATCGACAGTACTCGTGGGGGTCGTCGTGGGGTTTCTGCCGGTCATCAGGGACGGTTCCCACTTTTGTATTATACGAAGGGGGGATTATATGCGCTAAATAGTTCACTAGCTTGCGCGATGGCAAGTAGACTATCATATAATCGTAGATAGGGGGATTCGAGGAAAAGTGCGGACGAGAAAAAAACTAAGGGCCTAATTGCATGGGCAGGTGGGAAGGCGCAGAGAACCGGTGTGTGTGTGTGTGTGCTTGTAAGAGTAGGAAGTAATGGGAAATATCTAGCGTATCGCGATTAACTTAATCCCATGCTATATAGCGCTGTAGGCCATTCCTTCCGTTCCGGTTGTATAAAAGTAGATAGCGTTCACCCGCGAGTGATGGCCTGTGACGGCAGAGGGAACGGGGGGGGGGGTAAGTTAGGTATCATAGGTAGGTACAGTAGGTAGGAAGTTTACCCCCATCACATCCTCCCCCGGCGGGGGCCTGGGGGGGCTTAGGGCGTTTAATTGCTCTGGAGATTGCGGTGGGCTGCTTATGTGCACAACTACTGTACCGTAGTAGATATAAGTGGATGTGAAAGGGCGGAGGAAATATTTGTGAACGGGTGGTAAGGTAAGCTGGCTGGCTGGCCGGGGAGTGTTGAGAGGATGCAAAGGGCTTATTAAGCCTTTATGCGGGCCCCTTTTGTACTAGGATTTGGTCCTTTTCTTTTTGTCTCTGGCTCCGGTAGGTCGGTCTGGATGGCGGCGGTTTTGGCTCGGTTGGTGGGTTGGGGACTTGTGGTCTTGTTGATTTTTTTGGTTGGTTTGTTCGCTCACTTCTGATGGTGATTCTGGTGTAACGGTATTCTGTTCTCGTGACATCTTTGTGGGTTTCCTAGTTCCTGGTATGGGCTGCGTGCGGGTGGGGGGGAGGGAGTTGTTCGGGCGTGTTTGTCTATTATAATCGTGCAGACGTGCCTCTCCTTTAGGCACGATAACATCTCCACGACATACAGTTGCCCACGGCTATAATGAACCTCACTATAATGAATTTTTGGCCATAAGGAACAGTTCCTTGCAGCCACGCTAGTGAATTTACTATAGAGTATAGTTTTCTATGATGAGCGCCCGTGGTAAAAATTAGTGAACGGGGCTTTGAGGAGGGGATTATTGGCGTTCATTATAGCCGGGGGCGACTGTGGTGCCCCCCCCTTATGATCCAACCTGGGCCTACTTGTCGAGACGGAAGCGTAGCCTTATTAATAGCTAGGCACTAAAGCTGACATTGTACTCATGAGAGATCACTCGTTTAGCTCAAGGAAATTGTGTTGAAACGACTGTTGTTGTATTGGTTGAGAGAGAGAGAAAGGTGACCCCGGCTATGTAACGAGAAAAGATGCAGTCACAATTTCCCCGGTTCACACAGCCTCACTCGCCGCCGCATCACCGCCACTGTCGGAGGTCGCGCAGAAGTGGCCGGAGATGCAGTGTATAGTAATGGGACTTGAACGATCAAAGAAAGAAAGAGATTGATTCTATCTTGCTTGCTCGCCTATAGACGCGCCAGACTGCGGTACTTTATAACAATTTGCAGTATCAACATACATCGATATGACTCTAGTTACTTCCCCGTACACCACATTGCAAGTCACCTGGCCATTGGCCGAACATATGTGCACCGCACATCACATTGAAGTAATACTTCCGACACGCCCCCACTTCAATGATTCCCTTTGCCATATCAGAAAAGTAAAGGAAACCAAATCAAAGTTCATCAGCAAAAAAAATCAGTTTGCGTTATTTGCATTTCAGCGCACCCTGCATCTTCTGGCTGCGTTCTAAGGGATGATTTTTTTGAAGTTATGTAATCAAAAAACCCGTTTCATTTTAAGATTAATCTAACAATTACGTAGACAAACATGAATTTGCAACCCTAACGGACAATATTTACATGTCCATTTTGGCTTCTGAAGTTTAAAACTGGATTCATGGGATGCACAGGATGCTGACCAGATGCAAACTCCACTACAGGGTGCGTTCAGATGCGTGTGGATGCAAAATCGAGTTTTTTTGCTGATGTTCAAGATACAGTACTTGTAGCCTCGTTAAAAACCCAGAGCTCAGAGCAAAACCCAGTGGGAAAAAAGCTTTCTGAGAACGGGAAAAGAGTGCTACACAGGAAGTGAGGAAATGAAACAAAAGAGAGGAAAAGGAAAGTTAACTAGTCTAAAGTGTCTGGCAACTCTCAAACTCCTGTAGTCCCATCCGCTGAAGGTGAATCCAGAAGACGGCTGTTGAAAGTGGCTTGGTCATAGCATCCGCAATATTTTCTGTTGTGGGTGTATGTTGAAGTGAGATCTCGCCGTTTTCATATATTTCTCGTATATAGTGACGCTTGATTTCAATGTGTTTCGTACGTTCATGGAATCATGGGTTTTTGATTAACTTGATGGCCGCTTGATTGTCGATATAGAGTGTAATTGGTGGAGCCGCAGAGGGGGAACCTTTATTAGTACTGAAGGTTTCATGCATTTCGGAGAGAATCCGCCGTAGCCAAACTGCCTCTTTGGAAGCCTCACTGGCAGCCACGTACTCAGCCTCTGTTGTTGATAGAGCAACAAGAGACTGCTTTTTCGACTTCCAGGAGATTGCGGTTCCGGCGAAGAGAAAGACAACTGCTGCAGTAGAGTGGCGGTCAATAGGATCCCCTGCCCAATCAGAATCAGTAAAGCCTGTAGTGGCCGGCCAGCAAGAAGTCTGTAGTGTTTTAGGTAGGACTGGGGTTCTTGTGTAGATGAGAGAGAGTTGCGCAGTTCTTTTCAGATAGCGGAGTACTCGTTTGGCCATCCCTAACATCAGCAAAAATAATACCTTGCGTCCTGTGCGCCCCGTGCGTCTGACGCCCGGGACGTCGGAATGCTAATCGCGAATCAGGATGTAACGTCGGATCGACGTCGCGTCCTGACTTTGCGTCACCTAGCGCCATCCGTCCTGACGCCATCCGGACACGGACCCCTACGTCCTGTGCGTCCTGA